>Ga0335082_10000260_pt1 | contig 53909 bp, 39 predicted proteins | sample Lox_Sample_41_FD_206718 | JGI IMG/M metagenome (GOLD analysis project Ga0335082, IMG submission 206718) | Soil microbial communities from Loxahatchee National Wildlife Refuge, Florida, United States - Lox_Sample_4.1 | ecosystem: Environmental > Terrestrial > Soil > Wetlands | place: USA... | reverse complement strand
GATCGGACCAGTCGTAGTGCAGGCGTTCCCAGATGCCGCCCGAACCTTCTGTGACGTCGGCCTGGGAAGGGCCGCGGCCATGCACCTTCATGTACTCGTCGGTACTGTTGCCAAAGAGCTTTGCGCGCCCTGGCCCAAAATCGGTGAGCCCGGCGATGTATTGCTCGGGGGTCAAAGTGGTTGTCTGGTGCAGGTGGATGGTAGACATGCATGCCCCTTTCGCTTCCTGAGACTTCCGGGAGTGTGGTTCTATTTTCGATAACTCCGCTCGCTACTGCTCATACTGGTCCTTTCGCTAGGCGGCGACGAGCTGCTGCCCGCCATCAATGTCGTAGGTTGCGCCGGTGAGGGCGGTGTTGGTCATGATGTGTACGGCGAGCGCAGCCACATCAGCGGGTCCGACGACGCGCTTGATGGGCAGCGTGGTGCGAAGCTGATTGCGCCGGTTCTCGAGCTGATCGCCGAGAAGTTCCGCCGACAAAGGCGTGTCGACGAATCCGGCGGCGATAAGGTTGACGCGGACGGGAGCGAGTTCCAGTGCCAGGTTCTTGACCATAGCCGGAAGCGCGGCCGTAAGTGCCGAGATGAAGACGAATCCCTTCGCCGTGCTGCGGCCCCCGGTACCGCCCATGAAGAGCAGGGTCCCTCCCGGGCGCACCTTGTTTCTGGCGTTCCGGGCGATCTGCAGCGGCAGCAACAAATGGGCTTCGATATCGCGGCGCGCCCTTTCGAAATCGAAGTCTGCCAGCGGCGCGTAATAGGGACCGGGCCCGGTTACGAGTATGTGGTCCACAGGAGCCGGCAAGTCGTCGAAGAACCTCTGGAGGAGCTTGAAGTCGGTGGCATCGAAGGCCGCGGTGCTGAATGCATCAATCTCAGTCGCAGCATGCTTGAGGCGTTCAGGATTACGCGCCGTGAGGATGACCTTGGCTCCCTCCGCTCTCGCCCGCCGCGCTGTCTCGAGCCCGATACCGGCACTCCCGCCAATCACCACGACGGTTTGGCCGAGTAATTCGGGTTCGCGTTCGATGCCAGAAGCCGTCATAGCGGTGGTCATGATTCCTCCGATCAACAATCCGCACTTTCTCGTCAGCATTAAGGCGCGTTTAGAAAAAGGCAAGCTGATCGTAAGCGTGTTGCTCTTCGGCTGCGAGGCCGGATGGAGCGGGCGCACCGCTGAAAGCCGCCGCATTAATGTCGTTTGGAACCGCGCCCGCCGCGACAAGCCGGAAGCGGTTGGTTTGTGCTTGGTCATTCATCTGATTCCTTTCTTGCCGTCTTGGAATTAGGGTGCGTAACGAGTGAAGACTAAATCCCGGTCTTTGACCTGTGCGTGGCAGGGGAAGCAGGGTTTCATGAAGGCCGCGTCGGCCGGTTTGCCGTCGCTTGCGTTGAAGTGACCGAATCCCCAGCCGCCGGTAGCGGCGTACTTTTTCGAGTCCTTGACCATGAACTGAATGTTGGTCGGCGCGCCAGGAACGAAAGATTGGGCCTGGCCAAAGACTTTGTTGTTCTGCTCCGACGAGCTGTGGCGATAGTGCAGAGCGGCAATGATCGTGCCGTCCGGGTACGGAAGCTTTCCTTCGCGGTAGGCCTTGATGGCCACGTCATTGCCCAAGATCGCCCCGAGACTGTTGAGGTCGCCTTCCTCATGGGCCACGGAGATCAACTTCCAATCGCGATAGCCGGGGGGGATCTCGGTAACGAAGGCGGGAGAGGCCCCTGCCAGGGCATGTCCAGATAGGGGGGCCAAGGAGGCGACAACCGCCGCCACCATCACGACTGCAGCTAGCATGAGAGATAGGCGTTTCATTCGGTTCCTCCTTCCACCCCGAATCACGCGACCTGGGTCACAGGCTCGGTTCTTACGTTGATGACCACGTTGATGTTGCCGCGCGTCGCCTTGGAGTAAGGACATTCCTGGTGGGCGCCGTCCACGAGCTGCTGGGCAATTGCGGGCTCGATGCCCGGCAGGATTACATTGAGGCGGGCCTGCAAGAGATAGCCGCCGTTGCTCATACCGAGGTCCACTTCGGGGTCAACGGCGGCTTCAGCGGGGAGCCTGACTTTCATTTTGCCGGCCACGAGCTTGATCGCGGACAGAAAACAAGCCGACCAGCCCACCGCGAACAGCTGTTCGGGATTCGTGCCGGTGCCGGGCGTGCCGGGGACCGAGAGCTTGACGTCCAACCGGCCATCGGAGGTGCGAGAGGAGCCGCCTTCGCGGCCTCCAGTGGTGTGGGCTTTGGCGGTGTAGAGGATTTTTTCAATCGGGGTGATGGACATGGTGTTCTCCTTGTCAGAAATTTGCAGCGAACGACGACGACGACCACGATTGTGCGGATGCGAAAGGGTCTCATCACCGCACCTCATGGTTTGGATTTCTTGGAAACGAAGGGGCCCGACTAGAGGCTTCGATTGCCGGTCAAGGCATCCGGATTCATATTTTGGTGGGACGCTGCTGTGGGTCGGACGCCAACACCGGGCGCGAACGTGGGCGGCAGGCACCAATGTGTGGGCCTGCCGCTTGCCGCTTCAGAGGTTCGCAAGCGCTGTGACGCTGACTTCTGCCCTCAGGGGCTGAAGCCCACATCTTCATTGGTCATTACGGCATAGCTGAAGGCATGACCTTCCACTAGAAACCCGAATGCAGATCCCTCCTTCGGTCGGGATGACAATTGCTGGTGAGGGCATTGCGTTCACTTCGAGATCGTCACCGACAGAGTTCTGCCCCCCAGGATCAACGTTGGATTCGGCTGCCCGCTGTTATCTCCTCCGCATAGTGTGAAGGTGTTCGTCCCCTTCATCAGGCCATCTTCCGGATAGATAATCCACTCAAACAGGTGCGATCGGGCTTGGCCGTCCAACTCGAGCTCGATGTCGTTTGGTCCGAATGCCTGGCATGGACGATTGTTGAGCGAAAGTTCGACCACGAAGTTGCCACTCTCCAGATAGTCGGTGCTGAAGGTGACGATCACGGGCGCGACGGCCGCCGGTTCATTGATCGTGACCGTTTCACCCCAGAGAAAACAGCATTTGCCGGTGATTGTGCGGTCGGGCAGAATCTTCAAGATCTGGTTTGCGGGGACGGCAGCGGCCGGTTGCGCCGTCCACATCATCGCCATGATGAGCGCGAATGCCGTCAGGATGTATTTCGCAGTATTGGAAATCTTCATCGTGTGCTCCTTATGAGTGATCGAACCTGGTTGTCCATCTTTTGCTTGATGCCTGTCGAGCCACCGTTTCACTTGGAGAGCCGCACCATCAGCGTTCTGGCGTATATGTCGAGCGCGGTGCCGCCGCCGCACACCGTGAAGGTGTTCGTTCCGGCCTGCAGACCGTCGGCGGGATAGACGATCCACTGGAAGCTGCGCGTGCGGAAGATGATCTCCCCGCCCATGGACCCCGATCCATAAAAGCGGCAGGGACCACCGTTCACGATCAGACCGCTGATGTTGCCGCTGCCGAACGTGTATAGCGCATTCCAGGTCACAACGACCGGCACAGTTTTCGACGGCTCGTCGACGGTTACGGACTGGTTGAACGACATGCAACATGGTCCGTCGAAAGACACGGGGAACGAAAGAATCTCGCGCGAGAGCTGGTTGGGCGGCACTGCAAACGCGCTGGCTACGCCTGCGATCAGAAGAGCGGCGGCACACAAGCTACGAAGGCGAAATGTTGTCATTGGTTTCCTCGCATTTTTTCCTTGATTGTCCATGCAGAACTACACCGTGGCGCGCAACAGCACGCCGTCGATGCTTGACTCTGCGGAATTGTTTTACTTGGAAAGACGGGCTGACAGCGTGTTGAACCCCAGCATCAGAACTCCGTTCGGGTCGGTGAACGAACCGCCACACAATAAGAACGTATTCTTGCCCGTCACGAGCCCATCGCTCGGCTGGATGACCCACTGGAACATGTGGCTGTCGAACGGACCGCTGCCGTTGCCTGCACCGAACGGATTCAGGAGGACCGATCCTTGTTTCAGGCACGGCCCGCCATTCACGCTGACCGAGGCAACGTACATCGACGTGGCCTGGTAGTCGGTGCTCCACGTGACAATCACAGGCGCGATCACGGATGGCTCGGTGAGAGTTACCTTCTCGCGGTAGGAAATGCAGCACATGCTTTGGAACGGAGTGTTCTGTTCCACCCGCAGCAATTCTGTCGGCGGCACCGCGAAAGCTGGCGTCTCGACAGCCAGCATCAGGCAGGCAATCGCCAGAAACAAAAGCATCATTTTTCGTGCCATTTTCACTCCTTCGTTTTCGTCAGGCAGATGACCCTACATTTGGAGATATCGAAAACGAGGGGAAAAAGGCGACATTCCAGAGACAAAAATGAGACGTGGTGGAGACAACCTGGACGTCAATGTCGTGATATCGCGAGCCCGAGGGAGGCTGAGGCCGCAGGTGACCCCGACGCGGGTGCTCTCGGTCCAACACCTGTCACCGGGCACCCGAATAACGTCGCGGACTATTGCGGGCTGCTACTTTTTCGGCGTCTCCGCTTTCAGGAGCTCCACAAACGTCCCGTAAAACCTTTGCAAATCCACATCCACCTGGATCTCCACTGGACGACCTACCACTTTGGGCTTGTCGTTATCATTCCAAGTCAGGGTGTTGCCGTAATTGGCGCCGCGATCGAGGTCGACGTCCATGTAGAAGTTAGTCTTCTTCGTGATCAGGCTCGGATCGAGCCAGGCGAGGGCGGCGAGTTCGTCCCAGAGGTAGTTATAGTCGCCGTGCAGGCGGGCATAAGTGCCGACATACTTGGCGGCGGGCGAGTTACCGGATTTAACACGCTCGATCAGTTCTTTGGTGAGGCGCGTCTTGACGGAGATATCGACGGGCGTACAGACGATCTTCTTCCAGGGAGCGCGGAGCATGATGTGGGCGGCTTCGGGATCGAACCACAAGTTGAATTCGTGGCGCGGCGTGTTGGCGAACTCGGGATCGTCGGTGAGCGGGCTCATGCTCGCGCCCATGAAGACCAGTTCTTTGACGAGGCCGGCAAATTCGGGATCGAGGGAGATCGCGAGGGCGATGTTGGTCATGGGGCCGCCGGCGTAAATCGTGATTTCATTCGGATACTTGTGCACCATGCGGACGAGGAAGTGGGCGGCGTCTTCGTCGGAGGGGCGGGTGGTGGGCTTGCCTTCGGGCATGGGGCCGAGGTCGTCGGCGGGGTGGTAGAAGCGCGGGGTCCAGGCGCCGAGCCAGGCGACCTGGCCGAAGCGCTGCTGCCACATCTCGGTTTCCTCTTTGGTGCGGACGAGCGGGTATTCGGCGCCGGGGACGACGGGGATGTCGGTGCGTCTGATGAGTTCGAGCATGCGGAGGGTGTGGGCGACTTCGGATTTAAGCCAGGCGTCTCCGGTGACGACGGTGATGCCGAGGACGTCGGTTTGCGGCGACTGGATGAGGAGGAGCGTGGATTGGAGGTCGGTCCCGGCCGGGCCGGCGGCGTCCTGGTCGATGATGAGTTTGCGCTTTTGGGAGAAGGCGGCGGTGGCGAGAAGAAGTGTGGCTAACAGGAATACCCAAATTCGGCCCGATTGCATAGTCACCTCAGGTGTGAAAGCCGCACAGCGGCGAGAGATCACAGCCCACGGCGCAAGTCGTGGGGGCAAGAGAAAGCTTTAAGAACCCGAATGGGGCGAAAAAAGAGTCCGGTGCCGCGGTCGACGGTCCCCCGGTTGCGAGCGCGTGTGTCATAGAGATCTTTCTTTCGCCGCTCCGCGGCTTCGCCACTACTAAACCACTCCACCCACGGCTTGCGCCGTGGGCTGTAATCTGTCGCCGCTTCGCGGCTGGCGTTATCTCTTTTCCGCCAACCGTCCGATTAACAAATCGAAGAAGCGCGGCGAATCTACATCGACGGCGACGTTCGCGTTGGGCACCCATTTGTCGCGGACTACGGGCGAGGTCTTTGTGCTCGCCAGCGTCGGCGCGGAACCGCGGATAGTCATCGCTGCCGCCGCATCTTTCTCCATGCCGGGCTTTCGTTTCAGGTCGCCGGCGACGGGGCTATAGCCCAGCGTTTCGCCGGCGGTGAGTTCGCCGGTGGTCTCGACGTCGACGTAGAATTCCTGCCACTTCAGGATTGTGGGGTCTAGGAAGGAGGCGACGGCGAGTGAGTCGTGCATGTTGGGGCCGACGAGAAATCCGCGCTCACGATTGTGCTGGATGGCGTTGCGTCCGATCTTGGCGGCGGCTTGCGCCGAGGGATTCTTGGCGGCTTCGAGGGTGCGGACGTGGTCTTCGGTGAGCGAAGTCTTGCGGGTTACGTCGAGCCCGACCATAGTAATGGGAATGCCGGACTGAAAGACAATACGCGCGGCTTCGGGATCTACGTAGACGTTGAACTCAGCGGCGGGCGTGATGTTGCCGCCGGAGAGCGAGCCGCCCATCATGGTCAGGCCGCGAATCAGGCCGGCGAGTTCCGGGTCGCTGTTGAGGGCCGTGGCGATGTTGGTCAGGGGACCGATGGTGATCAGCGTGACTTCGTGCGGATACTTGCGCACGATGCGGCGGATAAATTCGGAGGCGGGCTCGGCGACAGGCTTGGTGGTGGGGTCGGGAAAGACCGCGCCGCCGAGCCCATTCTCGCCGTGGGCGTATTGAGCGGTGACGAGCCGGCGTACCAGGGGGACGCGCGCTCCGGCGGCGACGGGGATGTCGGTGCGGCCGGCGATTTCGACGAGGCGCAGAGCGTTGGGCAACGTGAGTTCGAGGGGGACATTGCCGGCGACAGGGGTGATGCCTTCGATCTTCAACTCCGGAGACCGCATGGCGAGCAGGAGGGCGAGGGCGTCGTCGACGCCGGGGTCGGTGTCGATGATGACGCGGGAGGGGCGGGAGGGCGGCGTCTGTCTTGTAGAGGCCCACGATTCCCGCACGATGCCACTGGCCGCCAAAACAGCGGCCGTTGACCTCACAAACTGCCGTCGGGTTACAAAGAATGGTTTCGATTCCATAGTTTCCCTCGCTCGTAAACGGAGGCCCGGCGCGGCTGGACAGCCGCCGAGTCATCGATGCTACTTCTTCGGCTGCGTCATCAGTTTGATGTAGAGATCGTAAAGCCTGGGCGCGTCGACATCGAATTGAACAGTCGCCTTGTGCATGTAGGGCGGAACCTGCGCGTCGGGACCCCAGAACAGAGTCTGCCCATAGCTGGGACCGTGATCGACGTCGATATCGACATAGAGTTCTTTCTGTCCCGTGATGAGGGAGGGGTCGACCATAGCGGCGGCGGAGAGTTCGTCCCACATGAAGCTCTCGACGGAGTAGGCAGTCAGGTAGCGGGCGACGGGTGTGTTTGCCTTGGCGATGGCGGCCTGAATTTCTTTGCTCAGCTTCGTTTTGATCGATACATCGACGGGAGTGATGGTGATGTTCTTCCATGGGGCGCGCATGGTGATACGCACGGACTCAGGATCGAACCACCAATTGAATTCGCGGCGGGCGTCGACACCACTGATGCCGCCGTTGTCGGCGTACATGCCGCTACCCATGAGCACAAGCTCTTTGGCGAGCGTGGCAACTTCGGGATCGAGGCGGAGCGCGAGGGCGATGTTGGTGAGCGGGCCTCCGGCCCAGATGACCACCTCGCCGGGATATTTGTGAACCATGCGCACGATGAAGTGCGCGGCGGTCTCGTCGATCGCTTTAGTGTGCGGTTCGCCCTCGACCAGCGGAGGCACGATGCTGGGCTCGTGATAAGCGGCACGAAATGCGGGCGGGGTGTTGGCAGGGCGATTGGAGAAGTCGCTCCATGCGCCCTTGTAGCGGAACTTGCCATAGAGGGCCTCCCAGCGTTCGCTCTCTTCTTTCGAATTGAGCAGGGGGAATTCGGCGCCTTGCGCGACGGGGACGTCGGTGCGTCCGGCGATCTCGAGGAGGCGCAACGTGCGCTGCGTTTCTTCGCGGACCCACTGATCGCCGCTGACGGTGGTGATGCCGAGGACGTCGAGCTTGTCGGACTGCAGGAAGATGAGAATGGACTGCATGTCGGTGGTGGCGGGGCCGCGGGCGTCCTGATCGACGATGACTTTGATCTTGTGATCCTGGGCTGCAACGGCGACTGCCCAAATTAACGGACAGACTGCCACAATGACTCTTAGTCTCTTCATTCGCATGCCCCCTCGCATGTGATCCAGGACCGCCGGTGTGGAAGACGACGCATTGTAATTCCGATCAGCGTGATTCGCCAGAGTGGAATCACCGCCCGCCCCGGGTCGCAAGCGGTAAAATACGCTCGAAAGCGTGCTGACTGGTTGTGTTGTCTTTGATATGAACAGTCCCTGGTCGATCACTGGAATCGGGCGTGTGGCATGTGCTTTGGTTGTGGTGTGCAGCGTGATCGCCGGAAATGTGTTCGCGCAGGCTCAGTGTCAGCCTTCAGCGAAATCTCCGGCGGCGCCGACCAGCACGTCAGCTACACCGCAGTTCTATGAGGAGCCGCACTTCAGCGTCGCGGGCGTGGCGGACGCGAGCAATCTCGGCGGGCATGGTTCGGACGTGATGGTTCGCACCGACGAATCGCTCGCCAAGGAGACCGTATCGCTGAGCAAAGGGGCGGCGGGCGGTACGGGTGCGACCGCCAAGCCGATTCCGGAACTGGAAGCGGCTGCCGGGCGCGATCCGGGCGAATACGCGACGGCTTACGCGCTGGCTGCTGCGTACGTGAATGCCGGACGGTTCGACGATGCCTATGCGAAGATCCAGCCGTTACTGGCACGGCAGGACCTCAGTCCGCAGGATCAGGCTGCACTACATCATTTGCTCGGCAACGTGGAAGAGCAACGGCACGATCCGCTCGACGCGGTGCACGAATACCAACGGGCGGCTGAACTGAGCCCGACTGAGGCGAACCTGTTCGACTGGGGGACGGAGTTGCTATTGCATCGCGCCACCGAACCTGCGGCTGAAGTGTTTGCCCAAGGGAACCGGCTATTTCCGCAATCGGCGCGGATGCTGATCGGGCTGGGTGTGTCGTGGCACGTGCGAGGGGCGTATCAGCGCGCGGTGGACTGTTTGTGCCAGGCGTCGGATGTAAATCCAAATGATGCTGCGCCCTATTTGTTTCTGGGCAAGATGCAGAACGTTGAGACGGTACGAGCGAAGGGCTACCTGGAGCGCATGGAACGCTTCGCGCGGCTACAACCCAACAACGCGCTAGCCAAGTACTACTACGGGACCGCTCTGTGGAAGCAGTCGGAGACGGCGCGAGACGCGGCGAACGCCGATCAGGTGGAGTCGCTGCTGACGAAGGCAGTGGAAATCGATCCCAAACTCGCACCAGCCTATTTGCAGCTGGGCGTCGTCTACGGGGACCGGGGTGACTATGCGAAGGCGATCGCAGCGTATAAGCGCGCCGTGGAGATTAACCCGCAGCTTGAGGAAGCCCACTATCGCTTAGGGCTGGCCTACCAGAGAACCGGGGACGGGACAAGGGCGCGCTACGAGCTCAAGATCCACCAGCAATTGGCGAAGAAATCGGCGGAGCAGTTCGCGCGCGAGAGGCATGAGATCCAGCAGTTTGTGGTTTCGCTGCGCGACAAGGATCCCGCACGGGCGGAACCGAAAAAGCCCTGAAAAGCCGCTGTCAATGAGCCTTTGGCGTTGGTGAGGTCATCAGGCCGACGAACATCCGATCGAACTTCTCTTTGTCCAGGTCCTGCTGGATTTCGACCGGCTGCACAGTGATTGCCGGCTTGTCTTTTTCCGACCAGGAGAGGGTATCGCCGTATCCAGCGCCACGATCGAGGTTCACGCTTATGTAGAGGGTTTCCTTTTTCGTGATGATGGCGGGATCGATCCAGGCGGCGGCAGCGAGTTCGTCCCACATGATGTCGGCGCCGGGCCAGGACTGGTAGTACTTGGAGATGTAGCGACCGATCGGTGTACCGCTGGCGGCGAGTTGCTTGACCATCGCGGGCGTAAGGCTGGTCTTGACCGAGATGTCGACCGGGGTGCAGGTAATCTTTTTCCAAGGGGCACGGAGAACGATGTTGGCGGCGTCGGGGTCGAACCAGAAATTGAATTCGTGGCGGGGTGTATTCGCCCACTCGGGATTGTCGCTTTGCGGACTCAGGCTGCCGCCCATGAAGACGAGTTCCTGGGCGAGTTTGGGGAATTCGGGATCGAGCGAGATGGCGAGGGCGAGGTTGGTCATGGGGCCGCCTTCGTAGATCGTCACTTCGCCGGGATATTTGCGCACCATGCGGATGAGGAAGTGGGCGGCGTCCTCGTCGGCGGGCTTCGTTGTCGGCTGGCGTTCGGGCATGGGCGGAATAACGTTCGCTTCGTGCCACCAGCGGTCGTCCCAGGCCCCGGCGTAGGCGACTTTGCCGTACCGTTGCTGCCAGAGTTGCGATTCCTCACGGGTGCGAACCAGGGGGAATGCGGCGCCGGGAACGACCGGGATGTCGGGGCGACCGATGATTTCGAGGAGGCGCAGAGTATGCGCCACTTCTTCGTCGCGCCACTGATCGCCGCTCACGACGGTGGCTCCCAGCACTTCGACCTGTGGCGACTGCACCAGCGTGAGCAGGGTTTGCATGTTGCTGCCGCCGGGGCCGGAGAAGTCTTCGTTGATGATGACCTTGCGCCGGGGTTGGGCGCTGGCCGTGGCTGCGATGAGAAGGAGAATCAGGAAACGGGTGTGCATGGTCCGATGGAGTTTACCAAAAAAGGCGGCAGCATCCGCAGCTGAGGGCAAGGTTCTTTCTCGAGAATTGGGAGGGTCCCCAAAGGGAAAGTGTCGTATGATCTCGTGCGGGAAAAGAGGCTGGTCACTCGAATTTGTTACTACGCCGAACCGATCGAGATGCAGCGACAGTTGAGGCGGGAAGTCGACCATGAAATCGCTCCATGTATCTGCTGTTGTCACGGCGCTGTTTTTGATTTTGTTCCCTCCCGATGCTCTGAAGGCGCAAGAACAGGCGAAGCCGCTACGCTTTGATCTCACACCGTTCGTTGGCTATCGCACGATCATGAGCTTTCCGGTTGAGCCCCATGTAACGGGAATTAATCCTCGAATCGTGATGGAGGCTAGCCCAAGCTATGGGGTGTCATTCGGAATGTGGACAGGAGAGGACGACCTGGTCGAATTCCGCTGGGCAAGGCAAGACTCGCAGGTTCATTCCGACGATATTGAACCTCCAGCGGCACGACAAAGCCTGGTGCTGAATCAGTTCCATGGAGACTTCAGCCATGAGTACCTTGTGGAAGATTGGGCCACTTGGGCAAGGCCGTTTGTAATGGGGAGCGTTGGTGTTACGCACGGTTCTGGCAGCAACAACCTGAACTTTACCCGTTTCTCTTTTGGGCTTGGTGGCGGGATAAGGTTCTATGCAAGCCGCCACATCGGGTTCAAGATTCAAGCAGAATGGTTGCCGGTGGTTGTAGATCCACAAGTAGCTTTCATTTGCGGGGCGGGTTGTATCGTCCATGTTGGCGCCGCGGTGAGTTCCCAAGGCGAGGTCATTGTGGGTCCGGTGTTTCATTTTTGACTGACGGCATCAGGATGGCAGAACGGGTTCGCGCGCGCCTGTGCTCCCTGTTTGCTCGCTACTTGCGGAGCGGGCGGGTCATCAGGTCCATATACAGCTTGTAGAACTTTTCCGCGTCGATGTCGAGTTGAACGGTGGCCAGGCGGAGGTAAGGCGGGACGGTGGTCTTCGGATCCCAGAAGAGCGTTTTGCCGTAGCTGGGGCCGTGGTCGACGTCGATATCCATGTAGAACTGCTGCTGGCCGGTAATGATCGAGGGATCGATCAGGGCGGCTCCGGCGATTTCGTCCCACATGTAGCCGGGCAGGGAATACTTGTCGAGGTAGTCGGTGACGGGGGTGCCCGCCTTGGCAATCGCGGCCTTCATTTCGGTTGTGTAGCGGGTCTTGACCGAAATATCGACGGGCGTGATCGTCACTTTCTTCCAGGGCGCGCGCAGGACGATGCGGGCGGCTTCGGGATCGAACCACCAGTTGAACTCGCGGCGGGCGTCGTGCGCGCCGGGGTCGATGGCGCCTTTGTCGGCGTAGAGTCCACCGCCCATCATGACGAATTCCTTGGCCAGCGTAGCGACCTCGGGGTCGAGCTTGAGGGCGAGCGCGTAGTTGGTGAGCGGACCGCCGGCCCAGAGGACGACTTCGCCGGGATACTTGTGGACCATCTTGACGATGAACTCGGCGGCGGTGCCCGGCGTGGCCTTGAGGGCGGGCGCGCCTTCCTTCATGGGCGGGATGACTTCGGGCGGGTGATAGGGCTCGTCGTAGATGGTGGAGCGGTTGGCGGCAAAGCGCTCGGTCCAGCAACCTTTGTATTCGAGCTTGCCGTACATGGCTTCCCAGCGCTCGGATTCTTCCTTGGAATTAAGGAGAGGAAATTCGGCGCCCTGATAAACGGGGATGTCGGTGCGGTTGGCAATTTCGAGAAGCCGCAGGACGTGCTGCGTCTCTTCGCGTACCCACTGGTCTCCGCTGACGGTGGTGATGCCGAGGACGTCGAATTTGTCGGACTGCAAGAAGACGAGGATGGCCTGCTGGTCGCTGGTGCCGGGGCCGCGGGCGTCCTGGTCGACGATGACTTTGAGGGGTTGGGCGGAGGCCAGAGTAGCGCAGAGAATCAAAAGACCCTGGAGCGACAGAAGGCTTTTATTTAAGTGCATCGAGGCCTTGATCTGGAGCACTGCAAATTTGAGGGCAGACCGAGTAGTTGTTCAGTCTGCCCGAAATCTAGAGCCCACGTCTCAGGACTTGCTCAGAAATTAAGCTTCAGAGCAAGTTGAACGACCCGAGGATTGTTGACCGTCGCGCTGACAACCCCAAAACTGGTGGGTGCGGCCAGATCCTGCATGCCACTGGCCCCTCCGGGCAAAAAGAACTGCGCATGGTTCCAGGCGTTAAAGAATTCAGCGCGGAAATCCAAGCGCATTCCTTCACGCGGTAGCATGAAGTGCTTGATAAACGACAAGTCTGTGTTTATGAAGCGCGGACCATAGGCGGGAGCACGGTTTGCATCGCCAAGTTCTCCTGCCTGAGCATGCGTGAAACAGTCGGTGTTAAACCAATGGCTGATGGTGGGGTGATCCGATATTGCCCCACAAGTCTGGTCAGGGCGATTGAGGCTGTTGCCATTCCACTGGAAATTGACTCCCGAGCCGTTGGCGCTGTCGACAACGAAAAGCGGGAAGCCGGAAGTTGCCTTTTCGATAACGTCAACCTCCCAGCCTCCGAGTACGGCATTCATGGCCCCGTTCCACTCGCTGCCGTACTGTTTCCCTTTGCCGAATGGCAATTCGTAAGTCACGCTTGCCGTGAACTGATGGTTAAGGTTCAGCTGAGACAAGCCCCAATCGAGCTTCTGATATCCCGGCAGGGGGAAGTAGGTTGCGCCAGGGGAACTACCCAAACCGTCCGGCAAGCCCGAATCAAAGGTGCGGGAATACGTATACCCGAGGAGGGCATATAAGCCATGGCGAGCACTCTTCGTTTCAGCTTTGATCTGGAACGAGTCATAGTGCGCGCGGCCAACGTCGTTATTGCTGTTCATGGTTAGCGGGAACAACAAGCCGATGTTGTCGCCCCATTTCGGACCGAAGGCTGTTCCTCCGGCGCCGCAGCCGAGCGTGTAGCCCTCGACTTCTCCACAAGCGCTCGGCGAACCTACATTCAGGTTCACCTGGCCGGCAAGAATGTGGGAACTGCGGGCGCCTGCGTATCCAGCGGTGAGGACGATATTGCCCGGAAGCTGACGTTCGACGTTCAGGTTGAACTGCTGTACTTTGCCTTGCTTGAAATTGAGGTTCTGGGTCTGGAGGGCACCGGGAAATGCCTGCGGACCGAGGGGTGAAGTGATTGGCACGAGATTATTGTCGGGATCAAGCAGCAGGAATAGGAACTGGTTCCCGCAGTTGATGGGATTAGTGGATGCCGAATTGTTGAATGGACAAACAAGAGGGCGGAATTCCGACGGGAAGTTGTCTGATTCAGCAAAGTAAGGCGGATTCTCCCACAACCCTTGTGCCCCCTGGTTCCACGATGAGTCGTGATAGATGGCATAGCCAGCGCGCACTGCAGTCTTCTCGGAACCGAAGGGTTTCCAAGCCAACCCAATGCGAGGCTCAAAGGCTGTCTTGTCAAGCTCAATACCAGCCCGGCTATCGGACTGAGTGCAGATAGTGCAGTCCGGGAGCGTCACACTACCAGCGACGAGGTATCTCCCAGTAGCGAAATCAAAATTCGCCTGTCGATCGTGAGCTTCGGTGATGGGAGTGACCAGGGCCCATGCAAGGCCAAGATTGAGCGTCAGATTCCTTGTGACGCGCCAATCGTCCTGCACAAAAGGACGGAACATCTTCCAGCGACGCCCAGTAGTGGCCCCAAAGAACGTCTGGTCGTGAATACCGCCACCCATTTGGCCTAACAGAAGATCGGCGGTGGCGTCACCGCTGAGGCCAAAGTTGATGAAGAACCCATCCTGGAAGGCATTGGTTTCCACGTTCATCTGCTGAATGCGAATGCCCATTCCCACGCGAATGTTGTGGTTTCCGCGGATCATGTCGAACGTGTCGGCGATCGAGAACACGTTTGTTCCGCCCTGGAATGGCGCAAAGCCGCGGTCGCCGAGAGCCCAATAATTGTTCATCAATGTTGAAGTCAGGCCACAACTCATGCAGTCTTTCGTGGATTGATCGACGACCCCGGAAGGAGCATTCGGGCACTTACTATTAAGGTTTGCGCCCAAAATTCCCACATTGGCGGCCTCGCAGGAGCCATCACCGAAGGATTTGATGTGGTTGAAGATTCGATTGAAGCCAGCCGTGAACTGATTAATGTTCCGTTCGTTGAGAATGTGAGTTTCCGCGATGGCTACACTGCGCCCGTGGTTGCTGATGTTCTGATTGCTACCGAAGGCGTTTTGCTCGGCGAAACCGGGAGAGCCGCCGGGAACGAACGAATCTGCCTGGTCATAGCTGAAGCGCGCAAAGACAGAGTCCTTGCCTGAGAAGGAGTGGTCGATACGGATGTCGAACTTATCTTCGTCCAAGGACCGTACCGGCACGTCGGAAAAATTGGTCAGGGTGTTGGGATTGATAGCGTTGGGCGCGGGATAGAGTTGCATCATCGCCAGGCCGGAGGGATCAGCGGCGGGATTCACAGCCTGATCGAACATCGCGCGCGGAATCTTGTTACAGTTGACGCCAGCAGGCTGTGCTCCGCTTGAGTCGGGGTCGAGAGGGGTCCCCTCGTCGTCGCATTGGAACGGACTGAACGTATACGGGTTTAGCAGATCAGGGAAAACAAACCCGTTCGGATATTGAGTGACCCCGCGGGTTCCTCCCAGGGGGTCGAGGGTGTAGTCGCCATTGATCATGTCCTGTGTAGGAACGAGACCATTGAACGGCACACCGTGGCGCTGGCGCTTGCCTTCGTAGTCGGCGAAAAAGAAAGTCTTGTCCTTCTGGATCGGGCCGCCTAAAGCTGCGCCGAACTGGTTCAAGTTGAACTTCTCCTTCGTCAAAGCGAAAAAGCTCTTCGCATCCAGCTTGGTGTTGCGGAAGAACTCGAACACCGATCCGTGGAATGCATTACTACCCGATTTCGTCGACACCAGGACAGTCGGGCCGGATCGTGTTCCGTACTCGGCGGAGTAGTTATACGTGAGAACCTTGAACTCCTGGATGGCATCAATCGAGGGCAGAATCGCAATGCCGCCGGCAGTCAATTCGTTGTTGTCTGTGCCGTCGAGGAGCCAGTCCGTGCTCTGGGCGCGCGACCCGCCGACAGAGAGAGAATACGTGCCACGGGTGGAGACCTCGCTACTGGGCCCGCCGTTGAAGAAGCTGCCCGGATTCGTTTCCTGGGTAGTGCCGGGTGTGAGGGTTGCGAGCTGGACGAAGTCGCGTCCGTTGAGAGGAAGCTGGGCAACCTGCTGATCCGTGATGACCTGGCCGAGGGTCGCATTCGTTGTCTGGACCGCGACTTCAGTGGCGCTCACTTCGACCGTTTGAGTGACCGATGCCGGGTTCAGACTGAAATCAACTTCACGCTGCTCGTTGACCTGCAGCTTGAGGTCCTTCTGCTCGGTGGTCTGGAAGCCCTGCGATTCCACGTGTACGGTGTAGATCGAGACCGGCAGCAACGGCACCAGATAGTGCCCGGAAGCGTCGGTCTTGGCCTCGCGCGAGAGACCCGTGGCCTGTGAGGTGATCTTTACCGTGGCGCCGGCGATGACGGAACCGCTTTTATCGACTACGGTGCCGGAGAAAGTCCCGTTGGCTTGGCTGTAGAGCAGTGGACAGATCGAGAGGACAAAGCAAACGACGGCAAGCAGCGCACTTCTCTTCATGTAGTCACCCCACGTGGTCGTCACCGCGATTCAACGGTGGACGGGGCTCCACCCGCAAAGTGAATCTGGAGCGTCCCTTAGTTTTTCGTGCGGTCATCTAAATGGATTGGCTCCGTAAAGTCAAGAGCTTTTGTGGGGTCAGTGGGACCCGACTGCTGCGGCATGGAATTCGTCACAGCGAGAACGATTTCGTCGCGCCGAGATTCCAAATTTCGTATTGTCGAGATGAAGGGTTACAATGGCGCACCACAAAGACAGGGCGAGACGGCTGCGCTATGAAAAAGAGAATTCCCTCTGCTGATATGCGTGCGCGACTGGTGCGCGCGGCGCGTCGGGCAATGAAGAATTCTTATGCTCCGTATTCGAAGTTTCACGTGGGCGCGGCCATCCTGACTTCCCGTGGTGAGGTCTTTCTTGGCTGCAACGTGGAGAACGCTTCGTACGGCATGACGAATTGCGCCGAGCGCACTGCGATTTTTGCGGCTGTGGCCGAGAAGGGGCCGAAGATCGAGGTTGTGGCGGTGGCGGTGACCAACGATCACGGGGTGCCGTGCTCTCCGTGCGGGGCGTGCCGGCAGGTGATCTACGAATTTGGGCCGGATGCGGTGGTTTTCTTTCAGGGTAAGAAAGGCTGGACCTCGAGTCACATCACGGAGCTGCTGCCGGAGGGCTTCCGACTCCAGTGAGCGCGCCCGCGTCCCCACCTGCGTTTCGTGTTGCCGATCTCATCCGCAAGAAACGGGATGGTGGAGCGCTGTCGCGGGAGGAGATCGAGTTTCTGGTGGCGGGCGCGACTGCGGGATCGGTTCCTGACTATCAGATTGCGGCGTGGCTGATGGCAGTGGTGCTGCGCGGCATGAACGGCGAGGAAACCGCCGCACTTACCAATGCCATGCTGCACTCGGGTGAAGTGCTCGACTTGTCATTCCTTCCGGCGACGAGAGTCGACAAGCACTCGACTGGCGGCGTGGGCGACAAGACGTCGCTGGTCCTGGCACCGTTGGTGGCCGCGGCCGGGCTCTACGTGCCGATGATCAGCGGGCGGGGGCTCGGGCATACGGGAGGGACACTCGACAAGCTGGAGGCGATCCCGGGATTTCGCGTCGGGCTGCCGGTGGCGGAGTTTCGGAGGGTGCTTGAGGTTTGCGGATGCTCGATGATCGGGCAGACGGAGAAGATTGCTCCGGCGGATCGAAAGCTCTATGCGCTGCGCGATGTGACGGGGACGGTGGAGAGTCCGTATCTGATCTGCGCGTCCATCATGAGTAAGAAGCTGGCGGAAGGTACCGACGCGCTGGTGCTCGACGTGAAGACCGGATCGGGCGCGTTCATGAAGAAGGAGTCTGATGCCGTGTTTCTCGCGGAGTTGATGGTCGAGACCGGGGAGCGCATGGGCAGACAGATGGTGGCGCTGATCACGAACATGGATCAGCCGCTGGGGCGGATGGTCGGGAATGCAATGGAAGTGCGCGAGTGTATTGAGATCATGCGGGGCGGCGGGCCTCGGGATCTGCGGGAGCTGTGCCTAGAACTGGCGGCTTGGATGCTGCACCTGGGCGGCGCGTCGAAAACCGTCGCTGAGGGAAGGACGCTGGCGGAGAAGACGATTGCGTCGGGCGCGGCGCTGAAGAAGTTTCGGCAGATGGTCGAACTGCACGGTGGCGACGTGAGGACGATCGACGATCCGTCGCTGTTGCCGACGGCGAAGCACACGGTGGATGTAGTGAGTCCGGGAGCGGGATTCGTGTCGGCGGTCATGTGCGAGCAGGTGGGAACGGCATGCGTTGTGCTCGGAGGCGGACGGGAACGCAAAGAAGATGCCGTTGATCCGGCGGTGGGGATCGTTGTGCATAAGAAGATCGGCGACGCCGTGGCGGCAGGAGAGGCGCTGTGTACGGTGCATTGCCATTCCGATGCGCAGGCAGCGCGGGCAGTCGAGCTGCTGAAAGCAAGCTACACGATTGCGGATGCGGCTCCGTCGCACCGGCCGTCTTTGATTCATCGGGCGATTCACCATCGTTCGGAACAGTCAGGGGGACATTAATGGGACGATTCACCGGCGTTCTCGGTCTCGTCATCATGCTGGCGCTTGGTTACATTTTCTCCACCAACCGGAAGGCGATCCGGCTGAAGACGGTGGGATGGGGACTTGGGCTGCAGATTGTGTTTGCCTTTTTTGTGCTGAAGGTTGAAATCGGCCGAGATCTGTTCCAGAAGGCAGGCGATTACGTCAATCAACTGCTGGCCTACGCATTTGCAGGGTCACAGTTCGTCTTCGGGGACCTCGGCAAGCAGGGTTCGCATCTTGGTTTCTACTTCGCATTTCAGGTGTTGCCCACGGTGATCTTCATCTGCGCGCTGTTCGCCGTGCTCTACTACGTCGGCATTATGCAGATCATCATCCGGGCGGCGGCGTGGCTCATGACGCGCTTCATGGGCGTGAGCGGAGCGGAATCGCTCAACGTGGCGGCGAGCATCTTCATGGGGCAGACGGAAGCGCCGCAGACGATTCGTCCTTTTCTCCCCGACCTGACGTACTCAGAACTGATGACGGTGATGACCAGCGGCATGGCGCACGTCTCGGGAAGCATTATGGCCGCCTACATCGCTTTCGGCATCGAGCCCAAACACTTGTTAAGCGCGGTGATCATGACGGCGCCGGGCACGCTGCTCATGGCCAAGATGCTGGTGCCCGAAACCGAGGTTCCGAAAACGGCCGGGAAGGTCGTCATGCCGAAGGAAGAGGAGCACACAAATCTGCTGGGAGCGATTGCGCGGGGCACGACCGATGGTCTGCACATGGCCCTGAATATCGCTGCCATGCTGATTGCTTTCCTGGCTCTGATCGCGCTGCTCGACGGCATCATGGGCGGCATTCACGCGCACGCGGCCTGGTTTCCAGCGAGCCTTGAATTCATCCTGGGCAAGCTGTTTGCGCCGATCGCATTCATCATCGGGATCCCGTGGCATGACTGTGCGGCCATTGGCAATCTTTTGGGTGTGCGCATGGTGCTGAATGAACTGGTGGCGTTTTCCATGCTGGGCCCGCAGAAAGCTGGACTTGATCCGCGGTCGTTCACGATTGCAACATTCGCGTTGTGCGGATTCGCAAATTTCAGCTCGATTGGGATTCAGTTGGGCGGGATTGGAGCCCTGGCGCCGAACAAACGCGGCGAGTTGGCCAAGCTTGGCCTTCGGGCGATGCTGGCGGGGACCATGGCGAATCTGATGTCGGCTTCGATTGCAGGGATGCTGCTGTGAAACGTCAAGAGCGATTACCACGGGGGACACAGAGGGTCACGGGGAAAATCAAAACTCAACCACCAAGAGCACGAAGGATCACGAAGGATTTCGCAGATTGGCTAGCGCTTCTTCAGTAGTGACGAGCCGTGCCCCCAGGGTTTGCAATTCTGCAATCGTGTTGTTGCCAACTTTTGGATCGAGTGTCTCGATCGCATCGCGCACGATCGTGACTTTGCGTTTACGTTCCAGCAATCCTTTTGCGGCGCAGGCGACGCAGTATTCGGTAACGACGCCGAAGACCACAAATTCCGGTTTGTCTCCCAGGCGTTCGACCAGCGCGTCGGCGTGTCGGGTCTGAAAGACGTCGAGGGTCTGTTTTTCCAGAAGAATTTGCTGATAGTTGTCGAAATGCTCCGGCAGTTTCGCGGCAGGAGTATTTTCAACTTGCGCGACGCGATCGGCCAGGGCTTCGGGGACGAGTTCCGAGCCGGACTGGCCTTTCAGGCAATGCGGCGGGAACTGCTGGAACTCGGGATCGTTGGGCGGATGGAAGTCGCCGCTTGAGACCAGGAAGACTTCGTTGCGGCGGGCGGCGTCGGTGAGTCGGCGGATGTTGGGGAGAAGTTTTTCAGCGCCGGGGACGTAGAGGTTGCCGCCGGGGAGCACGAAGTCGCGCTGCATGTCCACTTCCCAAAAGATGAAGTCGCGGGATAGCATTTGGAGCACTCTACTTGCTTGTAACACTGGGAGCGTGGAGAGGACAAGGGGCGGGGGCAGAGTGAGAATGCCTTGCGGCGAAATGGCGGGGCGCGGGTTGAGTAGGGGTCCTTCGACTCCGCAGGAACTTCGCTGCGCTACGTTCCTGCTCCGCTCAGGATGACACGGGGCAAAGTTCGCCTCATCGGGACAAGCTAATGGCTCAAGACGAACCTAAAACCGCAACGCAAATCAAGCTGGTCATCCGCAACATTGGATTGCTGTTGAGTGGCGATCTGGAGCGGCCGATTCTGGATGCTGACACGGTGGTTACGGCGGGCGATCGCATTGCCGCGGTTGGCAAGGAAAAAGATGTCGATACTTCGGGCGCTACGGTGACGGTGGATGCGAAGGGGACCGCGCTCGCGCCGGGATTGATTGATAGCCACGTGCATCCGGTGTGCGGCGACTGGACGCCGCGGCAGAATCAGTTGGGATGGATCGACAGCTATCTGCACGGCGGCGTGACCACGATGATTTCGGCGGGCGAGGTGCACACGCCAGGACGGCCGAAGGATGTGGTCGGGCTGAAGGCGATGGCAATCTTTGCGCAGCGGGCGTTTCAGGCGTTTCGTCCGGGAGGAGTGAAGATTTACGCTGGCGCCCCGGTCGTTGAGCACGGCATGGTTGAAGACGATTTCAAGGAACTGGCGGCGGCTGGAGTGAAACTGCTGGGCGAGATCGGCCTGGGCAGCGTGAAAGACGGCAAGACCGGGCGGCAGATGGTGGCGTGGGCGCGGAAATACGGTATCCAGAGCACGATTCACACGGGCGGGCCGTCGATTCCGGGATCGAGTTTGATTGATAAAGACATGGTGCTTGAGACCGACGCCGATGTGATCGGCCACGTCAACGGCGGGCACACGGCGCTGCCGGACGATCAGATTGTCGCGTTGTGCGAGCGATCGTCGCGGGCGCTGGAGATCGTGCACAACGGGAATGAACGCGCGGGGCTGCTGGCGCTGCGAGCGGCGAAAGAGATGGGGCAATTGAATCGAGTAATTCTTGGAACGGATTCGCCCGCTGGATCGGGTGTGCAGCCGTTGGGGATCATTCGGATGATTGCGATGCTGTCGGCGCTGGGAGAGATTCCAGCGGAGGTCGCTGTGTGTCTCGCGACCGGCAACACGGCGAAGATGCGCAACCTCAACTGCGGCCTCATCGCTCCAGGACGTGAAGCCTCGTTTGTGCTGATGGATAAGGCACAGCATTCGGCAGGGAAGGATCTGCTGGATAGTATTCGCAAGGGCGATCTGCCGGGGATTGGGATGGTGATTGCCGACGGGGCGGTGAGTTGTCAGCGAAGCAGGAATACGCCTCCGGCGACGCGGGTGCCGGAGGTGGCGGGGCGGTAACGGCTCTGGTTCGAGATCGTGGCGATTATCCGCTGATATTCAATGAGATACGTTCTTGCCCGTGTGCCAAGCGCTGGCGTACGCCGGCATTGAAATGTATGGCAAATTGCCGTACACTAACAAGCGGTGAACATTATGCCGACTGCAGCTACCGCAAAGCGCACGGAAAGACTGGACGCACGGGTGACGAAGGAAGAAAAGCGCCTGATCGAGACAGCAGCTACCCTGCGCGGCATTTCGGTCACGGATTTGCTGAGGACGAGCGCCACCGACGCGGCAACGAAGATTGTGCACGAGAACGAGGTTCTGACCTTGTCCGAGCGGGAGCGGCGGACATTCGTGCAGGCCCTAATGAGCCCGCCCCAACCGAACGACGCAGCCGTTGCCGCTGTCCAGCGATATCGGCGTAAGGTTGGCTGATTGACAACCAAGTTCAGATCAGAGCCGCTCGATGGCAAGAAGCACAATCGGGCGGCATTTTCTTGCGAACACAAAGCGCTCGCCGACTACATCAAGCAACAGGCTTCCCAGGATGTCAAAAAGCATGTCGCGGCGGTATTTGCACTGACGCCGGATGGCACGACCATAGCGGGCTATTACACGCTGTCGCAATACGGAGTAGACGCGGGCGACGTGCCTCGGCAGGTCTTCGAACAACTGAAAATTCCGAAGTATCCGCGCCTTCCCGCGACGCTCATCGGTCGCCTCGCTCGTCATGATGAGTTCAGAGGCCAGGGCGTTGGCGAGCTCTTGCTGATGGATGCCCTGCGCAAGGCACTCGACGCATCCAGGACGATCGCGTCCATTGCGATTGTCGTCGACGCCAAGGATGACGCGGCCGTTCGGTTCTACAAGAAGTATGGCTTCATCGAGATGCCGGATCATCCGGATCGATTGCTGCTGCCCATGGCGACGGTAAGAGACCTGTTTGGATCGAAATGACGAGAGTGCCGGAAGTCGCAGGACGCTAGTAGAAGGTGTCACAACAGGTCAATGCGTGCAATCGGGATGTTACGACAATTGCCGACTGATGCCGATTACCTTATCCGCCTACACGTCTAACCGTATCGGGCCATCTTGAGGTGCGGATGTCAGTTTCGGTGGAACGATGCGATACGACACAAAGAAAAACAACACAAACCACAGAACCCAGACAAACGCTAGCCACTCGATAATGAGAACCAATGTGCCATCGAAGTGATACCACAGATACATTGGCAGTAGCGCAAAGAAGGCGCAGGCAATGCCACGCGGCCATCGCCATCGGTCGTAAAAGTACGACTTCTCTCCGCAGTGCGGGCATGGTCCGGGCACGTGCCTAATGGCAACTTGACGTTTGCATCGTGGACATCGCAGGTGCATCATTTCTCATTATGCGCCATGATAGTTGATGTCAGGAGATGGGCGTTGACACGCAATTGACTCTCTGCCGGACAGCCGGGATGCGGCTACCTAATCCATCCCCAACGAGGCGGCAACAGTCTTTCTATATTCCCGCGCTTTGGTTATCGCAGCCTCTTCGTCCACCGTGAGGAGCCTGTGATCGCGCATGATGATCTTCCCGCCGATCACTACCGTCTTTACATCACTTCCTTTCGATGCATACGCGATCTGCGCGTAGGGGTCGTACATTGGGACGGCGTTGGGGACGTCGAGGCTGAGCAGGATCACGTCGGCTTTCTTGTCTTTTTCGAGCGAGCCGATTTCTTTGTCCATGTGGAGGGCGCGGGCACCGTCGATGGTCGCCATTTCGACTACGGCCTTCGCGTTGATCGCCAGCGGGTTCATCTTTGAGATCTTGGCCAACTTCGCGGCGAGGTCGATTTCTTCCATGATGTCGAGGTCGTTGTTGCTGCCGGCAGGGCCGTCGGTGCCGAGGCCGACGGCGATCCCGGCGGCGCGCTCTTCCGGTACGGGCGCGACGCCGCTCGCGATCATCATGTTGCTCGACGGGTTGTGCACGCAGCCAACGTGTTTTTCGGCGAGCGTTTTCCGGTCGGCGGCATCCACGAAAATGCAATGCGCTCCGACAATGTCGGGACCGAGCACGCCGATCTTGTCGAGATATTGCGTCGGCGACATGCCGTGGTTCTTGTAGCTGTCGTCGTTTTCTTTCTTCATCTCGGAGAGATGGATGAGGATCGGCGCGTGATATTTGCGGGCGAGGGCGGCGGCGTCTTTCAGCGTCTTTTCTGAACAGGTATAGATGGAGTGCGGCGCGGGGGCGGCGTGAATCAGGGGATCGCCCTGCCACTTCTTCAGGAATCGCTCGGTGTAGTCGAGCATGGCGGCTTCGGTCTTGTTGTCGGGCGCGGGGAAGTCGATGAACGTTTCGCCCAGCACGCCGCGCATGCCAGCTTTCTTGGTTTCTTCGGCAATGGCGTCTTCGAAGTAGTACATGTCGGCGAAGGTGGTAACGCCGGAGCGGATCTGCTCGGCGAGCGCCAGACGCGTTCCCCAGCGCACGAACTCCTCGTTCACGTTCTTGGCTTCGGCGGGAAAGATGTACTTGTAGAGCCAGTCGTTGAGGGTGACGTCGTCGTGGATGCCGCGGAAGAGCGTCATCGGAACGTGGGTGTGGCCGTTGATGAAGCCGGGGAGGACGAGGGTGTTGCGGGCGTCGATGGTCTGCTTGGCGGCGTACTTCGCTTCGAGTTGTGCGCGAGGGGCGACTTCCGTGATCGTGTCGCCGGTGATGACGACGGCGCCGTCGTCGAGGATGGCGCGGTTGGCGTCCATGGTGATGACGGTGCCGCCGGTGACGAGGAGGTCGGCGGGGAGCTTGGATTGGGAGTGAAGTGAGATGGATAAAAGGGTAAGCAAGGCAAACAGCGAGGGAAGAAAACGTGGGACGATTTTCATAGGGCTTCCAGTCATTGACTCATCGCGTCGGCGATGATTTTGAACGAACGAGACTGTCTTTCGCCCCTTCGGGGCTTGTATGTTTTTCTGGCCAAATCCCACGGCTTACGCCGTGGGCTGCATTCTTGCGCCGCTTCGCGGCTGCTGGCCGACCAGCTTCAGATTACCGTAAGCCGTCTTCTCCCTTGATCTGATCTTTGGTCAGGCCGCCGACACGCGGCAAGGGGCGGCCGCTATCGGTCACGGCGATGGCGACCATGATTTCGTTGGCGCGGGGTGCGTCGTTCAGGCGGACTTCCATGCCGTCGAAGTGGCTGCGGACGTAGGCGGCGTCTTTGTGGCCGAGTGGGATGTCGAGCACGACACCGAGGCCTCCGCGTTTTTTAGACGATGGAATCAGAGCTGCGCCTTTGCCGAGGACTTTGCGAACGGGTGTGCCGAGTTTGGGGTGAAGCACGGCGGCGGCGTGTTCGAGTTCGCCGTTCTCGCCTACCGCGGCGGCCTTGCCGTAGCTTTCAGCCTTCGGTCCTTCGATGCCGAGAGCGGCGACGGCGCGCTGAGTGAGCAAGTCGCCGAGTTCTTCGCCGATGGCCATCAGTTCAGAAAGATCTTCGACATATTTGCCGGCGAACGGGTTCTCGATTACTGCGACGGCTGCGGCGCGGCGCGTGGGCGGATTGATGGATCGGCCCATCTCGGAGCAGGTTTCTTCGACGAAGGTGGCGATCTTGCGGATTTTGGCTTTCATCGCAGGCCGTCCTCTCCCTTGATTTCGGACGCTTTCAGGCCGCCGACGCGAGCATGAACGCGGGGGCCGGTGGTCATGACCAGCGCGAGCACAATCTCATCGGCACGAGGTGCGTCAGCAAGGCCAACTTCCATGGCGTCGAAGTGACTGCGCACGTAGGAGGCGTTGATGTGGGTGATCGGGACATCGAGGCGAGCGCCAGGGCCTCCGACTTTTTTGGTCGAGGCAACGATGGCTTTCGCTCCGCCGAGAACTTCGCGCATGGCATAGCCGCCGGGAACGTGCCACAGAGCGCCGTGCTCGGTTTCGCCTGCAGCTCCGACGATTGCGCCTTTGCCGTAGCCTTCGATGAGTTTCGGATCGCCGCCCAGGGCTTGGACGAGAGCGCGGGCCATTTCGAGGCCGAGGGGCTTGAGGTCGTCCATGAAGGATTCGATTTTGTCGACGTAGGTTCCGGCAAACGGATTCTTGATCACGGCGAGGGCGGCGGCGCGCTTCAGCGGCTTCTTGGCGATGGGACCGCCTTCGTGGAAGATCTCTTCCACGGCAAGGAGGCGCTTGCGGAGTTGGACGTCAGGCATGAACCGGAATCCAGCGTCGTGTGAGTTGAACGGCGCCTCAAGAGTGTATCGCACAGAGCGGACAGCGACGCTCAGCGGCTAAAGCCTGGATCGCTGGTGGCTCCTATCGGCACGGCTGAAGCCGTGCCCTTCCCGAACCGGATGCTCTCAACGGGATATTCATCGAGCCCAAAGTTGCGCGTGCCGACGAGGCGAGTCTCGCCTTGAAGGTTCAGCGCAGCCGCGCGGATCAGGCCTTGTCTGTGCAATTGATCCGCGACCTGCGCGCCCGCCGAAAGTGCGGCGTGAATTTCGTCGAGACGAAGTTCGCCGACGCCTTGCGTGACTAGGCGGTCGGCAAGGTCGGTGTCAGGCTGGAGTTCGTTCGCCGGAGTCCGCACGACAGCTGGGTGCCCAGGCAAGTCGACCGCGTTGGCAATGACGGTTGCAGCGGCGTCGGCCTGGGCGGCGGTATCGGCGAGGACGGTGACGGCGTCGGCGATGCCGAGAGAGAAACTGCGTCCGCGCCATCCGCTGGTGGCAATGCCGCGGACCGGATGATTGAATTCGATGGTTGTCGTTCCGAAGAGGGAGGTTCTTTGATGCGATTGCGAGGAGGGCCAGGGCTCATCCGATGCCGACAAAGACCTTGAACCACCAAGGGCACGAAGGGGCACGAAGGGATTCTGACGTTGTTGGGGGTTCCTGCTGGGAGGCGGGGTAGGCTGCGGTTGGGGGTATTCGATCATGCCGACTACGAATTTTTCGCCCGGCGTGAGGTGGAGCGCGATGTCGCCGCCGTCGTTGACGTAGGCGCGGGAAAGGTCGGCGGCAGTGGTCATGGCGTTGAGGATTTCTTCGGCGACGGCACCGGCGACCGCCGCCATTGGTGTAATGAATGCCGTGGCGGCGTAGGGAGTGACGGCAGCGACCATACGGCGGGCAATCGGGTCGCTGGGGAGAGGGCCGTTGATACGAGTTGGCTGTCGCAGGAATTTCAATTCGGCGCAAAGTTCGTCAAGCACGGTGACGAATCGTGTCGCGGCGGCGCGATAGGCGGCTTGGATTTCTGGAGCCTCGCCCCAAGCTTCGACGATCAAGTCGATGGGGCCGTCGTGCATGTGCAGGCGGCGGTTGTCGGGCAGGAGGCGGATTTGGGCGCGGGGATTCATTCGCGGTCTGACTTTCCGGCGGACAGCGGCCAGGGGTTGTCGTCGCGCGGCGCGACGCGCCGGCTGCCGTCGTCGCTGCAGTGAATGGAGCTGAGCGGGCGCACGTGGTCCATATGCCCGCCGAGCGCGGCGTAGTCGTCGAGCTTCAAGGTGAATTCGATGGGCGCAACGAGCGCGGGCGTAGGCACGTAGCCGAAAGCGTTCTCGGGCATGCGGCTGACGTCCACCATGTAGGTGATGCCGCCGCCGGGCCAGACATAGACGGGCGCGCCGCCAGAGGTGACGCGGGTGAGCGCGTCGCGGACGGAGAGCGTGAGTTTGACTGGATTCTCGGTGACCCCGGCGCGGAGGGATCCGCCGGCGCCGCCCATGAATAAGACGGTGCAGAGGGCAGGCTCACAGTTTTCTCGGATACGTGCCACGGATTCTTGAAGGGACGGCGGCAGATCTCTTTCTACCGGGCGAAGCGCGTCGTCCAATTCGTAGTATGCATACTGCTCGCCGGTGGTGCTGACCATCAGCAGGCGCAGGCCGGGCTTGGCTACTCCCGGATCGAACGGAGCGAGGATCGAGAGCGGATCGGTGATGTTCGTCCCGCCCCACGACGTGCCTGGCTCGGCGACCTTGAAGTACCGCCCCGGCGTAGAGCGGCGCCCTTTCATTTTGATACCGGTTTCGGGGATGTCGAGTAACTTGCCGGCTTGATGTTCGGAAAGAACGCCGGTGATGTGGTCGTCCACGACGACGACTTCGTCGACTTTGCCGAGCCACTGTTTGGCAAACATGCCGATGGTGGCCGAGCCGCACCCGACGCGCATGCGCTCTTCGTGGACGCCATCGACGATGGGGGGCTTGCCGGCCTGCACAACGACCTTCGCGCCATCGTCGATTTGAAGTTCCACGGCCTTGCCATTGCACAGGTGCAGCAGCGTGTCGCAGGTCACGGTGCCTTCGTGGCGACTGCCGCCGGTAAGGTGACGGACGCCGCCGAGCGAGAGCATCTGCGATCCGTATTCGCTGGTGGTGACGTGGCCGACGGCTTCGCCCTGCGCGCGCACGATGCTGCATTCGGCTCCGAGATGGCGGTCGGTGTCGATCTTCAGTTTCACCCCGCAGTAGCTGAAAATGCCCTCGGTCACGACCGTGACCATGTCGACGCCCTGGACTTGCGAGGAAATGATGAAGGGCGCGGGCTTGTAGTCGGGATAGGTCGTGCCCGCGCCGATTGCGGTCACGAATGTTTCGGAGTCGCTGACGAGGTTGCCGTCCCACTCGCGGCTCTTTCCAAGGAAAGGAACCAGAGATTCGCCGCGGGACTGGGCTCGTTCAAGCATGACATGCGGATCGAGGCGGACGAGTTGACCCTCGTGATTGCCGTAGCGGTCGCAGGAGCCGGTGCGTCCGGGCTTGATGTAGCAGAGCACGGGGCATGCGTCGCAGCGGATGGCGTCGTCAGGCAAGGGGGCCTGCTTTCTGCTTCGCCAGGATTGCGGCGCGTACGCGATCGGGAGTGGCGGGGATTTTTCGCAGCCGGATGCCGACGGCGTCATATAGCGCGTTGAGAATGGCGGGTGCGGTCGGGATCACCGCTTGCTCGCCGATGCCTTTCGCGCCGAACGGGCCGATGGGCGTGGGATCCTCGATGAGGATCGATTCCACCGGCGGAATATCTCCGGCGGAGGGAATGAGGTAGTCGTGAAGATTCTCGCCTTTGCCGGGGAAGAACTCTTCCATTAGCGCCATGCCCAGGCCTTGCGCGACGCCGCCTTCGATCTGGCCTTCGATCAGCGTGGGATTGATGGCGCGGCCGACGTCGTGGGCGGCGGTAACTTTCAACACGCGCACGGTGCCAAGTTCGGTGTCGACTTCGATTTCGGCCATATGGGCGCCGAATCCATAGGCCGCGTACGGATTGCCTTGGCCGTTCTCGTCGAGCTTGCTGGTTGGGGGATCGAATGTGGCTTCGACGGTGATGACGTAGCCGTGCTGGTCGAGGGGCAAGCCAGCGAGGCTGATGGTGTGTGCCTCGCCTTTCTCTTCGATCGTGAGGACGCCGTCGCCGAACTGTATGCCGGCGCACTCGCAGCCCTTGGCCAGGGCGAGAATCGCTTGCCGCAGCTGAGTTCCTGCCATGTGCGCGGCTTTTCCGGTGACGAGCGTCTGGCGAGAGGCCGAGGTTTTGCCGCAGTCGGGGGTGATGGCCGTGTCGCCCGAGATCAGGTCGAAGCGGTCGATCGGAGCGCCGAGCGCGTCGGCGCAGATTTGCGTCACGATGGTGTTGGAGCCCTGGCCGATGTCGACTGCGCCCTGATGGAGGGCAATGCGGCCGTCGCGCTTCAGACCAATTCGTACGGTTGAGGGATTGGGCAGGGAAGTATTGCCGCAGCCGTACCACATGCCCGCTACTCCTACGCCGCGACGGGCCGGGCTCTTGGTTGTCGCGTTGAATTCGGCGGATGAGCGTCGCGCGTGCTGCCACCTTGGCCGCAGCGCTTCGAAGCACGCGCGGATGCCGACGCCTTCGCCGAGAATTTGTCCGGTGACGGTCGGAGTCTGGCCGTCGAGAGCGTTGAGAATGCGGAATTCGAGGCGGTCGATGCCCACGCGGTCGGCGAGTTCGTCGTAAAGTTGCTCCTGCGCGATGGTGGCCTGGGGTACTCCGAACCCGCGAAACGCGCCCGCCGGCACGAGATTTGTGTGGATGGCGCGGGTCAGGGCGCGGTAGTGCGGCACATAATAAGGACCGGATGCATGAACGGGAACGCGTGCGGCAACCGTGGGTCCCCAGGAGGAATAGGCGCCGGTGTTGAAGTCGGCAGAGAAGTCGAGGGCGACCAGTTTGCCATCGCGAGAGCAGGCGCCGCGAATCTTCATTTTTGCCGGGTGACGCTTTGTGGTCGAAACGATCGACTCGGTGCGGGAATAGACCATGCGCACCGGCTTTTGCAGATGCCACGCCGCGAGAGCGAGAAAGGGTTGAACGGAGAGGTCGAGCTTGGAGCCAAAGCCGCCGCCGACGGCGGTTGGGATGATCCGGACGCTCTCCGGGGGAATCCCGAGGATGGCCGCAATGTCGCTGCGATCCATGTACGGCGATTGCGTGCAGGCCTGAATTTCGATGCCATCGCCGACGCGACGCGCGAATCCGGCTTCGGGCTCGATGTAGGCGTGCTCGACGAAGCCGGTTTCGTACTCGGCTTCGGCGGTGATGTCGGCGTGGGCGAGGGCTGAGTCTACGTCTCCTCGTACGACACGCCCGCGGACGAGCACGTTCTGTTCGCGATGAGCATGGATTCGGGGCGCGTCTGGCGCGAGGGCGGAGTCGATATCTTTGAGCGGAGGCAGTTCCTCCCAGACGACTGGAAAAGCCGCGGGATCGATCGCTTCTACACTTGCCGGGTCGCCGACCACGGCGGCTACCGCTTCGCCACGATAGCGCGCTTCGTGGTGGGCAAAGACCGGCTGGTCGGCAAGCGGCGGAATCACGCCATAGCAGTCTCGTCCTGGAACATCTTTGGCGGTGAAGACGGCGTGAATGCCGGGATGCTCGCGAACGAAGGCGTCGATGTCGCCGAATTGAAAGCGGGAGCGATGATGGGGGCAGCGGATGGCGCGCACCGCGAGGGCGCCGGCGGGGGTTTCGTCGGCGCCGAAGATCTCGGCGCCTTCGATCTTCTTCAGGCCGTCGAGGCGGACAAGACGCTGGCCTACCGCTTCTCCCGCCTGCGGCGAGGTCGGCGCAGTTGAGGCCGTGCCTGCATTGAGAATGGCCGCGACAATCTTGCGATAGCCGGTGCAGCGGCAGAGCACGCCGCCCATCGCGTCCATGACTTCGCTTTCGCTCGGCGCCCCCTTGTTCTCCAGCAGGGCCGTGGCCGCGACGAGCATGCCGGGTGTACAGGCGCCGCATTGTGCCGCGCCGTGAACCAGAAATGATTGTTGCAGAAGCGCACCGAGTGGGCGCTGCGCCAATCCTTCGACGGTGATGATGTCGTGTCCGGCGGCTTGTGCGGCGGCGACCAGGCAGGCGCAGACGGGATCACCGTCCAGCAGAACGGTGCAGGCGCCACAATCGCCGGCATCGCATCCGACCTTGGTTCCCGTCAGGCCGAGGCGGTCGCGCAACACGCGCGAGAGGCGTTCTACGGGAGAAGTATTCACGGAGATTTCGCGTCCATTGACTCGAAACGCGATTGCGTCCATCGCGGACGCTGTCGAAGTCTCGTGCGTAGCGGCCATCTCAGGGGGCCTCCGCGCAAGAGTTGATAGCGCGCCGGACGAGCGTCATGGAAGCATCGAGACGGTATTCGGCAGTGGCGCGAACGTCATCGATGGGAGAGAGCGGAGCGAGATGAGCGGGAGCGACAACGGAGTCCAATCGATCGCGAACGGAGGCGCCGATCAAATCTTGCTCGAGCGCCGGCAGTCGTCGTGCAACCGCCGAACATGATCCTATCGCCACTCGCGCTGCGGCGATCCGGCCGTCTTTTACCCAAACGACAGCGGCCACCATTGAAATGGAGATGACCAGATAGCGCCGGGTGCCCAGCTTCAGGAAGGCCGATGCGGCATCGTCGAGAGTTCGCGGGACGCAGATCGCGGTCAAAAGTTCGTCGGGACGCCGGTCGGTCCGGCGGTTGCCGACGATGAATTCGGCCAATGGCATCCGCCGGGTTGCTGTGCGTGAGCTGAGTTCGACTTCCGCATCCAGGGCCAGCAGAGGAGGGACGCCGTCGGCAGCCGGGGAGGCATTACACAGATTGCCCGCCACTGTGCCGCGATTCTGAATCTGAACCGATCCAACTTCGCGAGCCGCGCTCTTGAGCGCGTCGAAGCAGCGGGGCAAGTCCGCGCGAATGATGTCGGTCCAGGTGGTGAGTCCGCCGATGCGAAAGTAGTCGGCCTCGCGCGAGACGCCTCGCAGTTCCCGCAGTCCGGAAATGTCGAGCACGGGGCCTTGCGGAATCCGGTCTCCCAGAGCCGGATAAAAATCGGTGCCTCCAGAGAGGACCTGGACGCCGGGCGTCGCCAACTGAACGACGGCCTCGTCGAGTGTTTTGGGCCTGAGATACAAGATTCGGGTTCCGTGGCGACTTGGAGCGCCCAGCGCGAAGTGAGAATCCCGCTATTTTCGTACGAACGGTCTGGATTTGTACAGGTCAGGGGCCTGTGATTTTCCTCACACAGGTACGTCGGTGCCAGATCGGTCAACTTTTCGTAACAGGCACAATTTCAATCAGTTATCCGAAACTTCCTGGGGCGAACGAAAAAATCTATCGTGCCAAATCAAATCGCGATGGATGGGATTGGCGCCACACACCGTAAAATAGAATTGTGGGGTGTGCCGGAGTGTCTCCGGCCCCAAAATTCCATCTAAAGCCGCGCGGATTAGAATTTGCAAGCCGGGGAGGGGCCGAACTGATTTGGATCACCAAAACGATGCAGTAGAGGATTTGGAACGGAGCGAAGAATCGGGGAGAGCGAGTCACGTTCTGACGCTGGAAGAAATTGCGAACCTCACCGGCGAGGGCGGGAAACCGGCGGAAACGCTTTCGAACGTCGTGGCCTTGATCGCCAAGCGCTTTGGGACTGACGTGTGCTCGGCGTACCTGCTCGAACCCGATCGCTCCACACTGGTACTTGCCGCCACGCTGGGTCTTCGCCGGGAGGCGGTCGGTAACCTGCGAATGACGCTGCATGAGGGGCTGGCCGGATTGGTCGCGGAACAAGTTCGTCCAGTGGCGGTAGAGCAGGTGAAGAATCACCCGCGCTTCAAGTACTTCACCGAAGCCGGCGAAGATGCCTATCAATCCTTTCTCGGAGTGCCGCTGATCGACCGCGGCGTTTTACAGGGAGTGCTGGTGGTTCAGACCATCGCACCGAGAGTTTTCCCGGAGCATGAAATCCGCTTGCTGACGGACGCGGCGACACAGGTCGCGCCCGTTGTCAGCGAGGCTCGCATGCTGGACCGCTTCATTGCTCCCGCCCAGGAGCGCCTGTGGGCCCTGGCCCGAAACCTGTGGTGGAGCTGGGATCACGATTCGGTCAATCTCTTTCTGGATCTCGACCCGGTGCGCTGGAGCCAGCTCAATCACAATCCGGTTTCGATGCTGGCGGAGTTTCCACTGCGGCGCTTGGAGGCGCGCGCGGCAGAACTGGGGCTCGATAGCCGCATCAACTATGCCTATCGCCGGCTGTGCGAGTACGAGGAGGCGGAGCGAACCTGGGGCGCCCGCCACGCCGGAATTCTAAGAACGCGGCCCGTTGCATACTTCTCCGCAGAATTTGGACTGCATGAGTCTCTCCCCGTCTACTCGGGTGGATTGGGCGTGCTGGCGGGCGATCACATCAAGAGCGCATCGGACCTGGACATTCCCCTTGTGGGCATTGGACTGTTCTACGGCCAGGGATATTTCCGGCAACGATTGAATGCGGATGGCTGGCAACAGGAGGAATACCTCGAAACGGACGTCAACCAGTTGCCGATGGAGCCGGCGATCGGCAAGAACGGCCTGCCCGTGGTCGTTCAGGTGGACACGCGCCACGGCTCAATCCGCGCCAAGGTATGGCGCGTCAGAGTAGGGCGCTGCAACCTGTTCCTGCTGGATTCCGACATGGAAGGAAACGCCCCTGAGGATCGCGAGCTTACTTCCCGGCTTTACGGCGGCGACCGCCGGGTGCGCGTGCATCAGGAACTGTTGCTTGGAGTGGGCGGACTGCGGGCTCTGAAAGAACTCGGCATTACGCCCGGGGTGCTGCACCTGAACGAAGGGCACAGCGGTTTTGTCGTGCTGGAAGCGATTCGCCAGCGGATGGAGGAGGAGGGGCTGAGTTTCGAAAAGGCGGTGCCGCGCGTAGCGCGCGAAGTTGTCTTTACGACGCACACGCCCGTGCCGGCCGGCCACGATCGCTTCGAATCCGATCTGATCGAAGAGCACCTGGGGCCGCTGCGCGAGAAACTCGGTCTGTCGCACGAAAGTTTCATGGCGCTCGGCCGGGAGAATCCCAACAACAATGATGAGCTATTCTGCATGACCGTTCTGGGCCTGCGGCTGTCGCGGCGGGCGAACGCCGTTTCCTCTCTGCATGGAGAGGTTTCGCGCGCGATGTGGACCGGGCTCTCGCCGGGGAAGCCGGAAGATTCGGTGCCCATCGGCCATATCACGAACGGCGTTCATGTGCCGTCCTGGCTTGCTCCGCAGATGTTCCGCCTGTACGACCGTCATTTGGGAACAGGGTGGCACTTGCGCAGCAGCGAAGCGAAAATCTGGGAGGGGATCGAGAGTGTCGATGACGGGGAACTCTGGGAAACGCACCTGAATCTGAAGTCGCGCATGATTGATTTCGTGCGCCGCCGTGCGGTGCGACAGGCTGTGCGCCGCGACGAGCCCGAAGAGGTGTTGCAGAAACTGCGCGGCGTGCTCAGCCAGGACGCGTTGACGATCGGTTTTGCGCGACGCTTTGCTACCTACAAACGCGCGGATCTGGTTCTGGCTGACATGGAACGCCTGGCCGCGATGGTGAATGATCCGAAGCGGCCGGTGCAGTTTGTGTTCGCCGGAAAAGCGCATCCGAACGATGAGCCCGCCAAGCGCGTGCTGCAGCAGGTTGCGCGCCTGATGCGGGATGCGAAGTTCTCCGACCGTTTTGTGTTCGTCGAGAACTATGACATCAACGTGGGCCGGCATCTGGTGCAGGGCGTGGATGTGTGGCTGAACAATCCGCGGCGTCCGCTGGAAGCCTCGGGCACCAGCGGACAGAAGGTCGTGCTCAACGGCGGCCTGAATCTCTCCATCCTGGATGGCTGGTGGGCGGAAGCCTACGATGGCTTGAATGGTTTCGCGATTGGGACCGGCCGGACGCACTCCGACATGACGGTCCACGACACACGGGACGGCGAAGATCTGATGCGCGTGTTGCGCGAAGAAGTGATCCCACTGTATTACCAGCGCGACCGCGATGGATTGCCGCGGGGATGGATTAAGCGCATGAAGCGCACGATCCGTACCTTAGGCTGGCGCTTCAATGCGGACCGCATGGTGATGGACTATACGCTCAAGTGCTACGTGCCGGCGGCGGGCGGGACGTCGAGCGATATGCGACCTAACCTGTGACATAAGTGCGGTAAGTGTGCATCCGGCGCGTATAAAGGTGCAACTTCTTACCCGCGCCGGGTGCTGTTTCTTCGTTGCCCTTGACGGGGTTCCGCAATGCGGTCTAACCTTCCTGATTAGAGGTAGCCAGGCCCGGGTTTCTCCAATTTCCTCAGGGTTATTTGTCGAAATCAGGCTCCAGTGGCTCGATCCCAAAGGTAGGAGTATGCAATGAATAGAAAAGACAGGCAGCGCGGGTTCTCGCTTATTGAGCTGCTGATTGTGGTTGCCATCATCCTTATCATTGCTTCGATCGCCATCCCGAACCTGCTGCAGGCGCGCATGTCGGCGCATGAGGCATCGGCCGTGGAGGCAATCAAGACCATCAACACTGCCCAGATTTCCTATGTGTCGGCGTATCCGACAGTGGGCTACGCGGGCACGTTGAGCGTGCTCGGCGGCACCAGTTGCGCACCACCGACTCCCGCCAGCGCATGCTTGATTGACTCCCAACTGGCGTCCGGGGTGAAGAACGGCTACAACTTCACGATTACCGGTGTGAGCGGAAGTCCGGTCGCGACGTACCAGATTGTGGCGTCTCCGACCGTACCCAATCAGACGGGCAGGCGCTACTTCTGCTCGTTCGCCGATGGAGTGCCGCGTGCCTCGACCACCGCCATCGCGGCCTGTGACTATACGATTCCGCCGCTGCAATAGCGGGCGGTTTATTCGATCCAGAAGACTGCGCCTCGTGAGATTGGTGGCAGGCGGTACGCGGTCATTTCACCTTTCTTTTCGCCTTGAAGTTCCTGCTCTTCGCCCAGGAAGGGAAGGAACATCGCCTTGCCTGTGCCTCGCACCGTAACGACCACGCCGGTTTCGGGTTCCTGATTTGCGTTCACTCCTCCACGAAGACCCTTGAAGTTAGCAAAGTAGACGTGCAGCTTGCCGTCGACTCTGGCGACATGAGTGGCGACGGCGGAAGAAGCTTCAATCTGGACTTCAGAATTAGCCGGCAGGTTGTCGAGAAATTGAGACTGGCTGGAGGGAGAGGCGGCAGCGAAGTCGCGTTCGAGAGCTTCTGTATAGGCTTTTCCGGGACAGGCTTCCATGCGGAGGACGTTGGGCTGATTCGGAAGCGCGGTGGCGTCCGTGCCTGTGATGATCAGCTTGCTGCCGCTCTTGGCGAATTTGAGCAGGAGGGCGCGTTCCGTGTCATCCAGCACGCGCACGTCCGGCAGGATCAGCGCGCTGCCGGTGAAGTGAGCAAGTGTGCGCGGTGTGACGACTTCGTAGGCCAGGTGCTTCTGCAGGAGCAGAATCAGGATTCCCTGGTAGGAGCGCAGGAATTCGCTGGAATAGTAATTCCGAGTCGGAGGCGAGAAGTAGACGCCGATCGGATTGACGGGTATGCGCGGGCGGTAGAACGTTGCTTCATGTTTCGCGATCCAGGCGAAGATGCGCTTTCGGGTTTCGAGATCGTTGGATCCGGACATGACGTGGCCGCGCGCATCCCAGGAGTTCGCGCCCACCATGACCTGCGACATGAAGAGATTTTCCATTGCGTCGCGGGGGACGATTTTTTTGTCGCCGTCCCAGGAGTAGTTCAGGATCCACGTCGGCTTGCCTTGGGCGAAGGCGCGGAACGAGGCCATTCCGACTTGGTAGCGGAACCAGTCGAGCGGGGTGCGCGAGGACGCCATGTGATCGCCGCCGCCGAATTCGTATTCGTGAGCGATGGCGTCGTTGACGGCGTAGAGGCTGTAAACGTCGGATCCGACGCGGACGGCTTCTTCTTCGATGCCGGGGTAAATCTCCGGAATTGACTTGATTTCCGGATTGACCGACTTCGCGGTGCGATCGATCTCTTGCATGAAGTCGGTGATGGTCTGGATACGGAAATCCACCCACTTGCGGAAGTTGGCGTCAGAGAAGTCGCCGAGCTTGAGATCGCGTTTCGCGTCGAGGCCGGTTCGCTGCTTGAAGGCGGCGACGGTGTAGTCGTCGAAGCTTGCCCACGAATCTTCCCAGCCGTCGAAATGGGTCATCCAGTAAGGGATGTCGACATAGATGCCGTCGATGCCGGTGGCGGCGATCTGGCGCACGCGCTCCATGTACGTTTTGCGCCAGTCGGGTGCGTAGGGGCTGATCCAAACATCTTCGTCGCCCTTGGCGATCCAGAATGCGGTTCCGCCGCCGAAAATAGCGGGTTCGCCGGTGATCTTGCGCTGCAGCCAGTCGGGATGATCTTTGGCGAGGGAATGTGGCGTCTGGTCGGCGTTGGCGGTAATGCATTCCAGTCCGGCGATGTAGACGAAAGCATAGTTCCCCGTCTTGTGCGCCTGCTCGGCGACGGCGCGGATGGCAGCAAGTTTCTCTTCGGGATGGAGGAAGCTTTCGTAGCGGCCGGGAATGTCGTTGTCGACTTCGATGCCGAAGATGTGGCTTGCTTCGGCTTCGCGCACGATGCGGGCGGCGTCATCTTTTGAATGGAGTCCCCAAGCGGAGATGCGGACGTAGTTGGTCCAGTCTTGCCCCGCAGGGATCGCGGCCACAAGGTATAGAGTGGCGAGGAGGATTGCAGGGAGTGCAACGCGAGAGTATCGGTTCATGAAATCCCTCAATTTCAGCGGGATGGATGTGGATCGAATGCAGTCGGTGATCAGCCCGCCAGTCCGCCGGTCTCATCGGACTCGCCGAGACCCGCGGTCGGCCAGTGGCCCGGAGCCAACATCGTATCTGTCGAAGTTGTGGCCGGGGACAAAGGCGTGCAGTGGCTGGGTGGCGTGGCCGCTGGCGAGGGCCGCGGCGCCGCCCGCCTTCAGGAAATCGCGTCGACGCATGCGCAACCTCCTTGTCTGACTGCGAGGAAAAAGGGGAAGAGGTCAGACTTGATCCATGATCAAGAATCAAACCTCTTCCGAGTGTGGCTCGCTAGAATTCGAAACGCGCACCGAACTGCATTCGGCGGAAGTTGTTGGTTGTGGACGTGACCGTGCCCAAGGCGCCATCTCCCGATCCCACATCCGGGAAGGCAAAGCGCTGATGATTGAAGGCGTTGAACACTTCCGCGCGCACCTGTAGAAGCTTTCCCTCCCCGATCTTGAATTCTTTCGACAGCGACAAATCCAGATTGCGGATGCCGTCACCGCGCAGATTCGAGAAGTGCCGGGGAGCGTTTCCAGGAATGTTATCGCCGGGATCGCCGAAACAATCCTGATTGAGGACGGCGCCACCGGTGTTGGCGGCGTCGTGATAGCTCAAGCCGGTCGAAAGTTGAGAACAGATCACGTTCGGCCGTTGATTGCCGTCAGTCAGCAGCCCGGAACTGTTGTAGATCGCCAGTGGCTGTCCAGATTGGACGGTGACAACCGTGTTGAACGACCAGCCGCCGACGATAGCGTCGGCCACTGTATTCATTCCGCCTCCGATCCATCGGTTTCTGCCAAAGGGAAGGTCGAGGATGATGGCGGCAGTCAGACGGTGGGGGGTGTCGTTGGAGCTGATTCCATGCTCGGCTTTGAGATCGTCGAGCAGTTGCGGGTTGTCGAACTGCAGGTTGCCAATCCAGGCATTGCGTCCGGCGGAGGAATCGTCAGTCGACTTCGAGAAGGTGTAGTTGCCTTCAAAACTGATGTAGTGGCTGGCGCGCTTCTGGAAGCGAATCTGCAGCGAATGGTACCAGGAGTTGGCGTTCAGGGTTGGAAGCCCCTCGAAGCCGCCATCGAACTGCGGGAAAGGCTCCAGCAGCAATTGTTGCGGAATGGTGGGGTCAGCGTAGCGGGAGTCGACGACATCCGCCGCATTGAAAATCGGACTCGACGGACACCACGGGCCAGTCAGGTCTGCCCCTGTGGTGAAGAAGCACTGGAAAGGATTGGGCACTTCCGTGTTGAGATAATCCGATACGGCAGTGCTGGTGGGGTCATGGTCCGGGTTCAAAGTAGCCACCAGGGCGTTCCGGACGGAGGAGGGAAGGAAGTTGCGATTGCGGGTGGAAATGCCGCCGGCGCCAGCCCACGGCAGGTGCGTGCTGCGACTGGCGGAATAGTCCACACCCACCACGATCTGCCCGGGTAACAAGTGCTGAACGCCCAGGTTCCACATGTAGATCTCGGCGTTGCGCGCGGTCCCGGTGTCCAGATCGCTGGAGTTACCGAATCCCCATTGCGCCAGGTTGCCGTAAGTGGTCCCCTGCGGCGGTGCCAGACCGGCAGGAAATGGGCTCGAACAGTTTTGCTGGATGTTGGAAGGTCCCAGACACGCGTACTGGGTGTCGAAATTGTCTTTGGTGAAAAACATATTTGCCGTTTTCGCAAATGCGGGACCCGCGTACTGATAGTTGGTGGCGACGTTCATTCCATAGAAGACACCGGCCCCACCCCGCAACACCGTATTGGTTGCGAGTTGATAGGCAAACCCTAAACGGGGAGCGAAATTGTTGCGGTCCACGGGCGAATTGCGGCGGCCGGAGTTGGCAAATATCGTGGTTCCCCGGATCTCGCCAATCTGCCCGAAATCCAGCTCGGGGTGATCGGGGTCCTGATTGCGGCTGACGGGAATGTTGATTCCCGTGTCTCCTGCGAAATCGCTGAACGTGAGCCGGTTCTGCCGTTCGGTGTAGGGGGTGCTCCACTCATAGCGCAAACCGATGTTCACCGTCAGTTTGGGAGTGAGCTTCCAATCATCGTGCACGTAGAAGGCAGTCTCTTTCGATTTATCCGCCACGGCAGGAACGATGTGCAGCGAGGCGTCGTGAGCGTATCCAAGCAGAATCGTGGCAAACGGATTCCCCTGCCGATGATCGTCGTCGCCGAGGCCATTATTGGGCTGGGAAGTCGTGACGTCGCGCGAGAAGTTGAAGATGCCCGTGGGATTGTCAGGTTGCCAGAAGTTATTGAGGAAGACGCGCTGCTCGCCGCCGAACTTGATGGAATGTCGTCCCTTGACCCATTGCAAGCCAGCGGAGTAACTGAACAAGGTGTGGGCAAAGTGCGTGTCGACGCAGCATTGGGTAAACAGCGACAGGAAAGGATCGTCGACGCCGATCGTGGCCATACGCGTGAGCCCGTTGGCGGCAAGGTCCGGCGACAAACCTACGTCGCTGAGGGTTGGGTAATGGTTGCTTTCGCCGGGCGCATGAACGCGGTCCACGCTGAAGCGGCTGGTCAGGAGGGCGGTCGGAGCGATGGACCAGTTGTACTCGGCGCCGCCGTTCTGGGCATTCGTGGTGAAGATGACCCCGTCACCTTCGGGTCCAAACTCGCCATCGCCTACGATCGTGGGCGCGCTGTCGTGGACATGTTGACGGCTGTAGCGTCCACTAATCTTGTGACTGGCATTGATCTGATGATCCACCTTTACGTCGAACTGCCAGGCCGGAGAAGTTCTCAGCGCCACCGCGCGCCAATTCGGATCCGGATATTCCGCGTCCGGTATGTTGGCGTGCGGATATAAGTTGAGTATCGCCTGCCCGATGGAGTCGATCTGGTCGGACGGGATGATGTTGTCCGGAAATTGATCGTGCGGACAAGGCGTGTCCGATCCTTGATTTCCCGCACACGGATCGTAGATTCCAGCTTGATCACTGTCGGGATTCTCGGGATCGGGCAGATTCGCCGGGCTTTGGGAGAAGTCCCCGGTGCGCTCCAGGTCGGTGGGCACGATGCCCTCCAAGTTGAAGGGATCCTGCTGGCGGACCTTTTCGAAGTCGACAAGGAAGAAGGTCTTGTTTCTCTTCAGCGGACCGCTGAGGGAAAAGCCGTACTGATCGCGAACGTGGTCCGGTTTTTCGCCGGTATTGAAGAAGTCGCGGGCGTCAAACGTCGCGCGCTGGCCATACCACCAGCCGCTGCCGTGAAACTTGTTGCCTCCCTGCTTGAGGACCATATTCACAATCGTGCCGCCATTGTTGCCGAACTCAGCGGAGAAGCTGTTGTTCTGGACCTTGAACTCCTGCACGATCTCGACCGACGGCTGGTAGTAAACGTTGGAGTTGCCTCCCTCGCCCTGCTCCGGCGCGCTGATAGGACTGCCGTCAAGGGTCACCTGCGCGGTGGCGTTGCGCTGTCCGTTGGAAACGAAATTCGTGCCGGAAGGATAGTTATCAGTGATTCCGGAACCGGTGGTCTCGGTCACGCCGCCCGCCAGAAACACCAAGCCAAACGTGCTGCGGCTGTACAGCGGAATGTCGCGCACGTACTCGTTGGTGACGTCGGTGCCGAGGGAAGCGCTTTCCGTGTCAAGCAGGGGCGGAGCGGTGGTGACCTCGACGGTTTCGGTCACCTTTAACGCGCTCAGTGGAAAGTCGATGGTCGTCTCCTGGCTAACAGCGAGCACTACATTCTTTCTCTCGGACGTGCGGAAGCCCGTGGCTTCGGCCTTGAGCGTGTAGGTCGCTGGACGCAGGCCGGTCAGGATGTAGAGGCCCTGCTGGTTGCTGTGCGCGACGGTACTGATTCCGGTGGCATCGTTGGTAATAGTGATGGTCGCGTTCTGGATGACGGCGCCAGTGGGGTCCGTGACCGTGCCGCGGATCTGCGAAGTGTAGCTGGCCTGACCGAACAAGGAGCCGGCGGCGCATAACAATAAGAAGATGGGGGCGAGGGCTTTTTGACACATCGACATACGAGGACTCCTCGGAAAGCTGAGCTTTCGATGTGGCTTACGGATGCTTACGATTAGATACTTTTACTTATCTTTGAAGCGGGAGTCAAGGATTTTAACGGCTGGGGGAAGTCGGGTGCCGGAGCCTGACGTCTCTACTTTGATTCGAGTTCCGAATGAAGAGCTCGGCTTAACGCGGTCTGGCGGGTGGGATCCAGTTTCGCGTTGTTGGCGGTGAGGTAGAGGACGTCAATCGCCATCTGGCCCTCGGTCTCGATGAGAGCAATCTCGATGTTGCACCCGTGTTTGGAAATCTGCGAACACATCTTATAGAGCAGGCCGGGACGGTCCTGTGTGATGACCTGCATCAGCGTGCTGTGGGCGGAGCAGGTATCGTCGAAGTCGATCCGAGTTGAGATCCTGACCTTGGTGGCATTCCCTTTTTCGGAGCGCAGGCGGTCCTGCAGCATACGAGCTACGTCCGCCTTGCCGGTAATCACTGAGGCGATACTTTGCTTCAGGCGCTCCCACTCCGGAATGTTCAGTTCCAGGGTGCGAAAGCGGTCGGTGAAATAGAACGTGTCCACGACAACTCCGGCGGCGTTGGAGAAGGCGTTGGCCTTGACGATGTTCATGCCCCAGGCGGCGAGCGCTCCGGAAACCGAGGCAAACAGGAAGGGCCGGTCCGCAGTCAGCAGGGTGAGTTCGTACCAGTGGCGCACCTGCTTCAGGCTTAACTGAACCGGATCCTTGCCCAGTTGGCCTGCCATGTCAGCGTGCGCCAGCACGTCGCTCACGCTGTGCATGCGCAGATAGCGCTGCGGCAGTCCTTCGAGGAACGTGTTGATCTTTTTCCCCGCGACCGGCGCCAGAGAATGCAGATGGGTCAGGATGGCACTGTTGTCATCGGCATGCACGCGTTCGTCCGCGCTGCGGTTCAGGTAGTTGGCGGCGGATATGTAGAGTTGCCAGAGGTTATCGGCTTTCCAGGGGGTCAGGGCTTCGGGATTGACGGCCTTGATGTCGGCATAGGTCATCAGGCACAGCATCTTTAGCCGTTCTGGAGCACCGACCTTTTCGGCGAATGTTTTCACGTTGGCCGGATCGAAGACATCGCGACGCATGGCGGCGGACATTTCCAGGTGACTGGCAACCAGATAACGGAGAGTCTCGCGATCGGCGGGATCGAGATCCAGACGATCGGCGCAGGTTTCGGTGAGTTGCAGTCCAGCCTCGACATGGCTGTCACCGGGCACCGCTTTGCCGGAATCGTGTAGCAGCAGAGACAAGTAGAGCAGTTCGGGCTGCTCAAGTTCTCCGAGCAGATCGGCGAAGCGGCGATCGACTTCTGACTTGGACTCCTTGAGCTTGTGCAGGTGCTCGATGGCGAGAAAGGAGTGTTCGTCCACCGTGTAACGATGGTAGAAGTCCCGGACTACGAGGGCTTCGATGCCTTTCAGTTCCGGCAAAAGAAGCGGCAGAAGACGCAGCGCACTCATGGCGCGGAGGGCTTCGGCGGCGTGTGGCTGCACCAAGGTTTCCTGCAGGTAAAGCCACAGTTCGGCTCCGCGCGGAGGTGTGGCAGCGAGGGCCGGGAGCACCTGTTCGATCTTGTACTCGGTCGTCGTGCTCAGCTTTACGCCGTGCTCAGCCACGAAATGGAAGAGGCGCAGGAGCATTTCAGGATCCTGCAGGGCGTCGGGTTTTTGCAGGAAGACGAGGCCGTCGACGACGGAGAAATCAGGCGATGACACGCGCGAACGCCAGTTGTTGAGTTGGCGCGAAAGCGATGACCAGGCCGCGGGAATCTCCCCGAGCAACTGCAAGCTGACGCGGTGAACGGCGCGGGCGTGGCCGAAGTAGACACGCATCCATTCCGCGGCCGTAGCGACTTCCAGATCGGCGACGCCGATTTTTCGTGCTGCCGCCTCGTCCTGCGCTTCCCAGGTCAGGGTGTTGTCGTGCCGTCCATGGCGGAAATGGAGAAAGCAGCGCACCGACATCTGGAATTGCAGCGCGTCATCGAATGCTCTCCGGGAAGTGACCGGCAACAGGGTCTTGGGGTCGGGCCACATCGCCAACTTCTCCATGGCGGAAATCAAGGCCAGCCAGACAGAAACGTTGTGGTCGCGCAAGCCTCCGGGGCCGTCTTTCACGTTCGGCTCCAGGTGGAACACGGTGTTGCCGAACTTCTGATGGCGGACGCGGGTGATATCGCCGAGGTTCTGCACTAGTTTCTGGCACTCGCGGGCGACCAGACGCGGGATCGTTTTTTCGCGCAGCCTGGTAAACAGTTCGCGGTCGCCTGCCAGATAACGGCAATCGAGCAGGGAGATGGCAAACTCCACATTGTTGGGGTCGAACTTCTCGCACTCAGCGAGGGTGCGAGTCATCGGGCTCAGCTTCAGCCGCAGGTCCCACAATTCCTGGGAAAAACGGCGCACGGTGTCGCGACATGCAGTTTCTCTGGCCTCGTTGGCGTGGAGAAACAGCAGATCGATATCGGAGTGAGGAAAGAGCCAGCCTCGGCCAAAGCCGCCGGTGGCTACGAGCGCGAAATCCTTTGGGCCTGCCTCGTCGGCGGAGACGATGTCGTTCCACAAGCGCTGCAACAGGGATTCGACAAGCGCGGTTCGTCGCGCAAGAGCGGTCTTGCCGTCGCCAGTGAGCGCAAATTCTTCCTGAATGCTCGCCGACTCTTTGGCGTACAGATCCCGTAGATCAGTGCTGGCTGTGGCCACGGTGTTCATTCCGATGACGATCCCCCCGACTGCGCGATCTTCAGTGCGGAAGAGGGAGGTCGATCTCCGCCGATTCCAAAGCCAAGTTCTGGACGCAGTTGCTACAGTGCGGCGTCGCCCCGGTCCCCATTGCGAATACGGATCGCTTCGTCAATGCGGGTGTAGAAAATCTTGCCATCGCCGATCTTGCCGGTGCGGGCGGCGGTGGTGATGGCGCCGACCGCTTTTTCGACCATGTCGTCGGCGAGCACCAGTTCGAGTTTCACCTTTGGGATGAGGTCTACGGTGTACTCGCGTCCCCGGTAGAACTCGGTGTGGCCTTTCTGACGGCCATGTCCGCGGGCTTCAAAAACGGTCATGCCTTCGACGCCAACGTCGTGCAGAGCGTCTTTCACCGCGTCCAGCTTAGAAACTTGAATGATCGCTTCGAGCTTTGTCATATTCGTCTGTCTCGCAGCCGCGTCGTACGGATCCGGACGCTTATGCAGGCGACTCCCAGTAATACCCTTCTTCCCCATGCTGGGAGAGATCGAGGCCCTGGATCTCATGATCCTCAGGCACCCGCAGTCCAACGGCCAGATCGACGATCTTCAGGATGACCAGAGTTCCCACCGCGGCCAGCACCCAGGCGATCGCGACGCCCACGAACTGGTTGAGCGACTGGTGGGCATTTCCCTCCAGCAATCCCGATGCAAGTGTATTCCCTTGCGCGTCTTTGAAGATAGGGTTCACTGCACTGGAAGCGAAGATGCCGGTCAGCAGCGCGCCCAGGGTGCCGCCCGCGCCGTGCACGCCGAATGCGTCGAGCGAATCATCGTACCCGAGGAGCATTTTGACTTTGGCGACCATCAGATAGCAGAAGGCGCCCGCCAGCAGACCGATGATGATGGCGGACATGGGCGAAACGAATCCTGCCGCAGGAGTAATCGCAACCAGACCGGCCACAGCGCCTGAGATCGCGCCCAGGACGCTCGGTTTCCCATTCCGCAGCCACTCTGCCACACTCCAGCCGACGACGGCTGATGCTGCTCCGAAGTGAGTAGCTACAAAGGCGCTGGTCGCCAGGCTGCCTGCGGCCAGAGCGCTGCCGGCATTGAAGCCAAACCATCCCACCCAGAGGAGACACGCTCCGATGAAACTCAACACCACGCTGTGCGGAGGCATGGGCTGCTTGGGATATCCGATACGGCGTCCGAGGTACAACGCACAGACGAGGGCGGAGACTCCTGAAGTGACGTGGACGACGGTGCCGCCGGCAAAATCCAGTGTGGGAAATCGACCGCCCAGTGCGGCATTCAGCAATCCGCCCTTGCCCCAGACCATGTGCGCCATCGGGGCGTAAACAATCAGCGACCAGAGCACCATGAACAGGCTCATGGCGCTGAACTTCATCCGCTCCGCAAAAGCCCCGGTGATGAGCGCCGGAGTGATGATGGCGAACATCAATTGGTACACCATGAACGTTTGCAGCGGAATGGTGGCGGCGTAAGCGGGATCAGGCGTGGCTCCCACTCCACGTAAGAACATATTTTGCAGGCCGCCGATGAAGCTGGTTCCGGAGCCGAAGGCGAGGCTGTAGGCGATCAGACCCCAAAGCAGCGTCACAATGGCCATCATGGCGAAGCTCTGCATCATGGTGGCGAGGACATTCTTCTTGCGAACCAGCCCGCCATAGAAGAGGGCCAGGCCGGGACCAGTCATTAGCAAGACTAGCGCGGAGCTCATCAGCATCCAGGCGTTGTCGCCGGAACTCTTGGCATCAGCGACGGCCTGTTCGAGTTTTGCGATTCGTTCCGTTTGGGGGTCGCTGGAGGAACCGGCCGCGGGCGCGGTTTGCGCCGCCGTCACGGTTGGAAGCAAGCACACGCACACCATCAAGAGACATACTGTCAGCAGCTTTGCCATTGAAACTTCCAGACTCCTCGTGCGCCCACACACGAGCGCACATAAACAGTACCCGCAGCTTCGCGTTTTCGGAAGATAGAAGTATTTATTTCGGTGATCAGAAATGCTTATGCGCAAGGAGGGGCGTTCGGCGACTGGCTCTGAACTGGGCCGGCGAGGTGCCCATTCCTCAATCGGGAACCGAAATCTTCATCCGGTGTATCGAAATTCTGAATTGTACTTCCATGGTTCCGAGGCTGTAACAAATAAGGTACAACCCTTGCCGGATGAAGAGGCTAGGAGGTTCCTGGAGATGAGGACTGCGCCTGTTCTTCAACCAGCCCGGGTTGCGCACAACGAAACATGGGATGGTCATCCAACATCTACGGTCTTCCGCCTGCACAGGGGTTGTACGATCCTGCCCATGAGCACGATGCTTGCGGGATGGGGTTCGTGGCCAATATCAAGGGCGAGAAGAGCCATGAGATCATCCGGCAGGGCATTCAGGTCCTGATCAGTCTGACGCACCGTGGAGCCTGCGGCTGCGATCCCGAAACCGGAGACGGCGCCGGCGTCCTGATTCAAATTCCACATACGTTTTTCGCGCGCGAGTGCGCGCAGTTAGGTTTTACGCTGCCTGAGCCGGGCGCTTATGGCGTAGGCATGACATTCCTGCCGGTGGAGAAACATCCGCGGCTGCAGTGCGAGGGGATTTTGGAGCGCATTGCGCGCGAAGAAGGATTGACGGTACTGGGCTGGCGCGATACTCCGGTCGACGGTTCCGCTGTCGGCCGGGTGGCGCGTGTTTCCCAGCCCTACATCCAGCAGGTGTTCGTGGGGTGCCCCGCGGGACTGGATGAAGATGCGTTCGAACGCAGGCTCTACGTCGTGCGCAAACGCGTCGAAGCGGAGGTTGCCGAGTCGGAAATTGAAGAGAAGGGGATGTTCTACATCCCTTCGTTGTCGGCCCGCACCATCGTCTACAAGGGGCTGCTGCTCGCGCCGCAGATTGCGAATTTCTACGGCGAGTTGTCCGATTCCGATGTCACGAGCGCACTGTGCCTGGTTCACCAGCGCTTCTCGACCAACACGTTTCCCAGTTGGCAGTTGGCGCACCCGTATCGCTACATCGCGCACAACGGCGAAATCAACACGCTGCGCGGAAACGTCAACTGGATGTATGCGCGGCAGTCGATCCTGCAATCTCCGCTGTTCGGCGACGACTTACAGAAGCTCTATCCGATCATCACCCCGGGCGGCAGCGATTCTGCCAGCTTCGACAACGCCGTGGAACTGCTCTTTCAGACCGGCCGCTCGATCCCGCACGTGATGGCCATGCTGATTCCCGAGGCGTGGGCGGGAAATCCGCACATGAAGCCGGAAAAACGCGCGTTCTATGAGTACCACGCCTCGTTGATGGAGCCATGGGACGGCCCGGCGGCAATTGCATTCACGGATGGCCGAGTGATCGGCGCCACGCTCGACCGCAACGGCCTTCGTCCCGGCCGGTATATGGTCACGCACGATGACCTGGTGGTGATGGCGTCGGAAACCGGCGTGCTCGATATCGCGCCCGAGCGGATCAAAACCAAGGGGCGTCTTCAGCCGGGGAAAATGTTCCTGGTGGATACAGTTGAAGGCCGCATTATTTCCGACAAGGAAATCAAGAAACGGCTCGCCGGCCGCCAACCCTACGGCGAGTGGCTGAAAGAGAACCAGATCACGCTCGACCAATTGCCTGAGCCTTCGCGCGTGCATGCGTTCGACCACAACACCATACTGGGTCGGCAGCGCGCCTTCGGATACACCGACGAGGACATCCGCATGATCCTCGAGCCTATGGCGGTGAACGGTGAAGAGCCGGTCGGCTCCATGGGAACGGACACGCCGCTCGCCTGTCTGTCGGACCGTCCGCAGCCGCTGTTCAACTATTTCCGGCAGCTCTTTGCGCAGGTGACAAATCCGCCGATTGACCCGATCCGCGAAGAGATGGTGATGTCGCTGGTCAGTTACATCGGGACGGAGCGCAACATCCTCGATGAAACGCCGGAAAACTGCCACACGCTCAAATTGCCGCATCCCATCCTGACCAACCGCGACCTGGAGAAACTGCGGCGCGTGTCCAAGGGCGACTTGCTGGCGACGACATTGCCCACGCTCTTCCGAGCGGAAGACGGTGAAACTGGGCTCAGGCTTGCGCTTGACGAGCTTTGCCGACGGGCGTCACTTGCAGTGAAATCGGGATACACCCTGTTGATCCTGTCGGACCGGGGCGTAGATAAAAACTATGCCCCGATCCCCAGCCTGCTGGCCCTGGCGGCCGTGCACAACTTGTTGGTGCGCGAAGAGACGCGCACGCAGGTTGCGCTGATTATCGAATCGGGCGAACCGCGCGAGGTTATGCACTTTGCCCTACTCATCGGATACGGGGCGAGTTCGATCAATCCCTATCTTGCATTCGAAACGCTCGAAGACCTTGCCTGGCGCGGCTTGTTGCCCGACGAGGTCGATGCCGAAAAGGCACAGAAGAACTTCATCAAGGCGATCAACAAAGCCCTGCTGAAGACGTTTTCAAAAATGGGCATCTCGACGCTGCAGAGTTATCGCGGGGCGCAGGTCTTCGAGGCAATTGGGCTCAATAAGGATCTGGTCGAAGCCTACTTTGCGGGGACGACGTCGCGGCTGGAGGGAATCGGCCTCGATGTGCTGGCGCGTGAAGCGCAGATGAAGCATGAGCATGCCTTCCGCCCCGTGAGCGGCTCTGAAAATGAGTTGGCTATCGGTGGCAGCTATCACTTCCGCGTCAATGGCGAATACCACCTGCTGAATCCGCTGACCATCAGCAAGCTGCAGCATGCGGTGCGGCAGTCGAGTTTCAAGACTTTTCAGGAATACAGCGATCTGATCGATGATCAGAGCCGCAATCTCGCGACCCTGCGCAGCCTGATGCAGATCAAGAAGGCTGAGAATCCGGTTCCCATCGAGGAAGTTGAGCCGGCCAAGGAAATCGTAAAGCGCTTTACCACCGGCGCGATGTCGTTCGGCTCGATCAGCAAAGAGGCGCACGAGACGCTGGCGATCGCCATGAACCGCATCGGCGGAAAGTCGAATACGGGCGAGGGTGGCGAGGACGAGGCAAGGTTCAAGCCCGATGCCAACGGCGATCTGCGGCGCAGCGCCGTGAAGCAAGTGGCGTCGGCGCGCTTCGGCGTGACCACGAACTACCTTGTCAATGCCGACGAACTGCAGATCAAAATGGCGCAGGGCGCCAAACCCGGCGAGGGCGGACAGCTTCCCGGTCACAAAGTCGACGACGTGATCGCGCGGCTGAGGCATTCGATCCCGGGCGTGGGGCTGATTTCACCGCCGCCGCACCACGATATTTATTCGATCGAAGACCTGGCGCAGCTGATCTACGACCTGAAGAATGTCAATCCGCAGGCGCGCATCGCGGTCAAGCTGGTCGCGGAAGTCGGCGTGGGGACGGTCGCAGCGGGTGTATCGAAGGCTCATGCCGACGTTGTGCTCATCAGCGGTGATAGCGGTGGTACCGGTGCGTCTCCTCTCAGTTCGATCAAGCATGCCGGCATTCCATGGGAGCTTGGGTTGGCCGAGACGCAGCAAGTGCTTCTGCTGAATGATCTGCGTAGCCGCATTCGCGTTCAGACCGACGGCAAACTTCAGACCGGCCGCGATGTTGTGATTGCCGCATTGCTGGGGGCGGAAGAATTCGGCTTCGCCACGACGCCGCTGGTCGCGATGGGCTGCATCATGATGCGCAAATGCCACCTGAATACCTGCTCGGTGGGCATCGCTACGCAGGATCCGGAATTGCGCAAGCATTTTCAGGGACAGCCCGAGCACGTCATCAACTTCTTCTTCTTCATTGCCGAGCAGGTGCGCCAGTATATGGCGGACCTGGGCTTTCGCACGGTGGATGAGATGGTGGGCCGGGTTGACATGCTCGATGTGCGCCCGGCGGTCGATCATTGGAAGGCGCGCGGCATCGATTTGTCGGCGATTCTCTACAGTCCGCCACTGCCCGCGCGCGTGGCGCGCCACTGCGTGACGAAGCAGGATCATGGCCTTGCCGCAGCCCTCGATCACGAACTGATCAAACAGGCACAACCGGCGATCGAAACTGGTGTTCCGGTTGAAATTCACTTGCCGATCCGCAACGTGCATCGCACGGTGGGCACTATGCTCAGCGGCGAAATCGCGCGCCGCTACGGGGCGGATGGCCTGCCCGACGACACGATTCAGGTTCGCCTGAACGGCTCGGCCGGCCAGAGCTTCGGCGCGTTTCTCGCGCGCGGCGTCACGCTCACGCTCGAAGGCGACGCCAACGACTACACCGGTAAGGGACTCTCGGGAGGAAGGCTGGTCGTTTATCCGCCGCGCAATGCCGGATTCGCCGCGGAAGAAAACATTCTCATTGGCAACGTCGTACTCTACGGCGCAACCAGCGGAGAAGCGTTTTTCAATGGAATGGCAGGCGAGCGCTTTGCCGTGCGTAACTCGGGCGCTACCGCCGTCGTGGAAGGTGTCGGCGACCATGGCTGCGAGTACATGACGAAGGGCCTGGTGGTGGTACTTGGCGCGTGCGGGCGAAATTTTGCTGCCGGCATGAGCGGTGGCCTCGCCTATGTTTTCGACGAACGTCTGGACTTCACCGAGCGGCGCTGCAACCGCGCTTCCGTCGATCTGGAAGCCGTCATCGAGCCGCGCGACGTCGAGATGCTGCACGGTCTCATCACACGCCACTGGGAGCTGACGGCAAGCCGGCGCGGACGCTGGATTCTGGATCACTGGTATGAAGCCCTCCCCCGCTTCGTCAAGGTGTTCCCGCACGAGTTCAAGCGCGTGCTGGGTGTGAGCCGCACCCGCCAGCAATATGTACCCGGCCAGAATCTGCCAGCGTTCGCCATGGCCGAGCAGGTGCAGCATGGGTAAGACCACAGGCTTCATGGAGTACGGGCGCGAACTGCCCACGCGGCGCCCGATTCTGCAGCGCGTCAATGACTGGTTCGAGATTTACGAGGATTTTCCCGAAGAGAAATTGCGCGCCCAGGGCGCGCGGTGCATGGATTGCGGCGTTCCGTTTTGTCACACCGGATGTCCGGTCAACAACGTCATCCCTGACTGGAACGACCTGGTCTATCGCGGACGCTGGAAAGACGCCGTGCGGCAGTTGCATGCGACCAATAATTTTCCTGAGTTCACTGGCCGGGTCTGTCCCGCGCCGTGCGAGGCCGCATGCGTGCTCGGCATTAACCAGCCGCCGGTGACGATCAAACAGGTCGAGAAAAGTATCGTTGAGCGCGGATTTGAAGAAGGCTGGATTCGGCCTGAACCACCCCGACATCGCACGGGGAAAAAAGTGGCGGTCGTCGGGTCAGGGCCCGCCGGATTGGCGGCCGCGCAACAGTTGGCGCGCGCCGGGCATGCGGTCACCGTTTATGAAAAGGCCGATCGCATTGGCGGCCTGCTGCGCTATGGCATTCCGAACTTCAAGCTGGAAAAGCACATCATCGACCGGCGCATGGAGCAGATGGAAGCGGAAGGCGTGAAGTTCGTGACCAACGCGCACGTCGGCAAGAATATCGCGGTCGAAGATCTGCAGCGCGACTCGGACGCGATCGTGCTGGCGGGCGGGTCGGAACATCCGCGGGACTTGACCGTGCCGGGGAGAGAACTGAAGGGCATCCATTTCGCGATGGAGTTCCTGCCGCAACAGAACCGGCGCTGCCTCGGCGATGAATTCGATTCGGAGCTGGACATTCTTGCCACCGGCAAGCGCGCCGTGATCATTGGCGGCGGCGACACCGGCGCCGACTGCCTGGGCACCTGCCACCGGCAAATGGCACGCTCGGTGCATCAGTTCGAAATCATGCCCAGGCCTCCGGATGAGCGTTCGCCGCAAACTCCATGGCCACTCTGGCCGATGCAGTTGCGGACCGAAGCGGCGCACGAAGAGGGCGGCATTCGGGATTGGAGCATTGCTACTACGTCGTTCACCGGCGATGCCGCCGGGAACGTCAAGCAGTTGCATGCGATGCGGGTCGGCCCTCCCCCCAAGTTTGAGCCGATCGCGGGCACTGAGTTTTCGATCGATGCGGAGTTAGTCCTGATTGCGATGGGCTTCCTTGGCCCGGTGCGCAACGGGATGATTGAGCAGCTGGGCGTGGCGCTCGATGCGCGCGGAAATGTCGCCACCGACGAGAACTGCATGTCGACCGTTGCCGGAGTGTTCGCGGCGGGCGATATGCGTCGGGGGCAATCGCTGGTCGTGTGGGCGATCTCCGAAGGCCGGAAGACGGCGGCTTGTGTCGATCGCTACCTGAGGGAAGCCGGCACCGGAAAAGTTCTGGCGCAGACTGTGGCGAGTCGGCCCATCGCGGTTGCCTAGAATATCCGCAACTGAATTTCCCAAGTTGTCGAGATGGCTTGCTCCGACTCCGCCGGCAGTTTTCAGGTCTTGATCAGGCCGCGATAGATTGCCATCCCCACCACCGCATCGACGCCCATTGAGTTCAGCGCCGCGATTTCTTCTTCGCTGCGAATGCCACCCGCAGCGATCAATTGGCGTGACGTTATGTTTCGCAACTCGCGCACTGTGTCGAGCGGAATGCCCTGCAACAAGCCTTCCGTATCGATATTCGTGTAGAGGAAGGCTGCGCAGAAGGGTTCGAGGGCTCGGATGAAATCCACCGTGGGGATGGCAGTCATTTCTTTCCATCCCTTGATGGAAACGAATCCGCCGCGGGAATCGGCGGCAAAGACAAGTTTCCGCGAGGTAAAGTGGTGCGCGAGTTGTTTGGCAAATTCTGTATTGACTGTGCCCTTGGAAATCAGCGACGAACCTATGATCACGCGCTGGGCTCCCAGAGCCAAGGTTGCTTCGGCCGATGCCAGCGTGCGAATGCCCCCGCCGACCTGGCAGGGCAATTGACGGGTGAACTCTTTTACGAGCGGAGCGTTGTCACCCTGACCCATGGCTGCGTCGAGATCGATCAACTGGACCAGTGGATATTTGGCAAAGCGGTCTACCCACTCCTGAAAATTCGAGAACTCCAGCTCCTTCCGGCTGCCTTGGACCAGTTGCACGATCTTGCCGCCCATGAGATCGATCGAAGGGATCAGCATGGATACCTCACAGGAATGCCTTGCGCTCCGAGTTCCTGCTTGAGATCGGCGAGGCGGCTGAATCCGTAGTGAAAGATCGAGGCGGCGAGCGCGGCGTCGGCGTGTCCGTCGCGGAAAACTTCGACAAAATGCACGGCGCCGCCAGCACCGCCGGAAGCGATGACGGGGATACGAACCGTGTCGGCAACCGCTCTTGTCAACGCACAGTCAAAGCCCGACTCGGTGCCGTCGCGATCCATCGAGGTGAGCAGGATCTCGCCCGCGCCGCGGCTCTCGGCTTCTTTTGCCCAGGTGACCGCATCGTGGCCGCTGGCGGAACGTCCGCCGCGCGTGAAGGCTTCCCAGCGCTGCCCGCCTGCACTACGCTTTGCGTCAATTGCCAC
>Ga0335082_10000259_pt1 | contig 53925 bp, 88 predicted proteins | sample Lox_Sample_41_FD_206718 | JGI IMG/M metagenome (GOLD analysis project Ga0335082, IMG submission 206718) | Soil microbial communities from Loxahatchee National Wildlife Refuge, Florida, United States - Lox_Sample_4.1 | ecosystem: Environmental > Terrestrial > Soil > Wetlands | place: USA... | reverse complement strand
GCGTTCTCTACCCCACTCGATGAGTGCTCCATCCGTGAGGTCGTACGGACTAGGGGGTGGTTCGGTGATCGACGTGGTCTCTGTAAAGCAACCGACTGCTCCTCCGCAGCCCGCGCAGTACTTGTCTTGGGCGGGGGCGACTTTGCGATGCCGCGTGCAACGGGCGTTCTCGCACCCGCGGACGGTGACACTCTTTGAGACCTCCATGGGCGTGAAAGTCAATTCCAGGTAGGGTCCGAGGTAGCTATTCAGTTGCATTCCCATGCTCGCCGCGTAGCGCGCGGAAGGGCAACGGTGCGACGTCGGCGAGGACGAACCCGTATTGCTCAGGCATGTGCCACGCGTGCTCGCAGTGCTCGGCGAGTGCCGGGAGCGACAACGGCTCGTGCGGCGGGATCACGTCGACGATTCGCGCGCGGCCGATGATGCCGCCGAACGCGAGCTGATGGCGCTTCGGGACGTCGATCTGCGGGTCGACCGACCGCGCGAAGTAGACGGCGTCCTCCCACTCGTCGTTCGTCATGCCTTTCGCCGCGTGGATGAGAAAGGGCACGCGCAGCCTCGTCGACCACCGGCGGTTCTCGATCGTCTTCCCGCCGTGAACGACCATCCAGGCCCACGGTTGCCGCAGCGAGAGGGCGACCGTTGGAGTAGGAGTGCGCTCAGCCATTGCGCATCCGCTCCCTCTGCGTCTCGACGGGGTTGAAGCGGAGGCTGCCCCGGCATTCGTCGTAGGTCCCGTAGAAGGCTGGGCACCAGGGGAACCATTCGCCGACAGGGTAGGAGAAACCGCTTCTGGAGTCGTTGTGGTGGTGGCCGGGGACGAGCACGAAGAGTGCCGCCTCATCGCCCATCTCGATCGGGAGCCCGGAGAGTCCGCACGTTTCCGCCCAGCAGCCCATTACCGACCACTCCCGAACCAAGCGGCGAGGTCATCGCGCCATTGTTCGATCTGCGAGAGGCGTCCGCGCAGGGCTTCCACTTCCACCCGCAGCTCTTCGATCGACCGCCCGGGGTGGCTTTGCGGGGGCGGGGATTGTGCTGGAGCCTCTTCAGGGACCTGCCACCGAATGGGCTTTATGACGGGCTTCCCATCGATCCCGTTACCGTTCGCATCGACATACCAACTCACAGTGAGAGTACCTTTCCCATGTTGGCGGATCACAAGGATCGTTCCGATGCGACCCCTATCCGGAGGTCGGACGTACGCAGACCCGACCTGCGCGAGTTCTTTCTCCTTGGGGAGCCAAACCCAGGCGCCCGAGACCAGCGTGTGCATCCACTGCAGAGGGGGGTTGTGCAGGATCGGACCAGCATCGGTAAGATCGGCGGCCGGGCAAGTGGTGTAGGCGCGACGTTTTTCCTCTGGGACCACGCCGATACGAAACCGTATGCAGCGTGGACACCAGTAGTCGGTGTCGGCGGACGCCGATGAGGAGGCGTTGCCCGGTGGCGGGTACGAGCAGACCCAACAGTAGAGGGGGCTCATCGGTTGCTCTTCTGTCGGATGATAGGAAAAACGAAGTTGACGTACTCACCGCCTCGCTCGGTGGCGGCTTTCTCGTCGGTCTCTGTTGGGGAGAACTGCGGTAGGAGATCCACGACGAGGGCTCTCGGGTAGGTGGTTTGGTAGTCAAACCCCTTGCGGAGAGGCGGGGCTTTGGCGAGGCCGTCAAAGACTTCTTGTGCGTGTTCCTCGCACAGCACCAATGGGCCCTTCTCCGGGTGGATCCACCGTGGATTCTCGCAGGGTGGGCCGCCGTAGAAGTCCTCGTCGCCGTCCCGCCAGCGTCCGCGCATACAGAGATCCGCCCAGGGCGGCCGATCGGGATCTTTCATTTCTTCTTGCGTCCCCGGTAGAGACCTTCCTTGAAGCCCGCGAGGAAAGCCTCACGAAGCCGAGAGATCTCCTCGTCCGTCATCGGCTCTTCATCGAAGTCGTAGTTGCGGTCGAGATGCGCCTCGAACGGTTCTTCGATCTCTTTGTCGAGGCGGGTCATTTTCCAGGGGGCCTTTTCGGTAGGAGGCTGGGGTCGTCCATCCATTCAGGACGAGGCTGTTTGGGTCGCATGAGAAGCTCCTCCTCGACCTTCTTCTTCGCGTACGCCTGCTTCTGCGCGCGATTGAAACGTTGCCTGGGTCGTCCCCGATCAAGTGCGTCTGTCATGGTCGCTTCTGCCGCTTGAGGTAGATATGAATCTTTTTGTAGAAGGTATCCGGCGGAGGCATCTGGATGTGAACGCACTCCCAGCCGTCCTTGCCGCACTCGTTGAGTGTGCTTAGTAGGTACTGGTCCCCTGTTGCGTAGCCTGTCAGCGTAACGTCGGTCGTTTGGAACCGGTACTCCCACTGTGGGTGCTCGGCTGACTTTTTGGGGAGTTGCGAGCCGGGCGAGCTTTTGGTGGGTCCGTGCGGGGGCTTGCTCGGTGGAGGCCAACCAGCGTCCGCGTCGTCCTCCGCGTAGCGCTCGAAGCGCATACACCCGCAGGGTTCGCTGTCTCCACCGCACCAGATGTGGGCGTTGCAAGGCGTGTAGTAGGTGCCGGGGGGCGATTCCGCGTCGTGGATCTCCCGGACATGTCCACACACGCACACTTCGTGTTTGTCGCTCATAGTTTGGATCGTTTGGACCGCTTGGGCGCTCTTTTGAGTGGGCCATTTAGCTTGAGCGGTTTGGGTTTCTTCCCGTTGATCGCCTCCTCGATCTCGTCCAATCTGAGGGCGATTTTTTCCATGTCGGTCAGCTTGGAGAGGGCTTGTTTGGCTAGCGCGTCGCGATCCTTCTCGGAGTGTTCGAGCCAGAACCCGATCAGTCGCGGGTCCTGTTGTTTGAGCGTGAAGAGGAAGAAGGACTCAGAGTGCGACTGCTGACGTACCAATTTCAGACACTCGCAGAGCATCCCCTCGATTTGAAGGCACGTGAAGGGCCCGTGAAAGTTGTACTCGGCGCCCATGTTGCCGTCGTTGCAGGGCATGCTAGCGCCCCATCTTTTTGGCGAGCTGCTCGTTTTTACGACGCAGCTGGGCGTTTTCCAGGAGAAGCTCATCGCGTTCCGCGCGCAAAATCCCCGCATCATCGGCAAGTTTGGACGCACGGCGGATTGCTTCGTCGGCACGGCTCGTGGCCGCGGCCGCATGTGCTTTCAGGCGCTGGATCTCCTCGCACAGGTCCACGTACGCCTGCTTGGGGAGGACCACCGGTGGATCGGGCTTCTTGGGCAGCTCTTTCTCGGCGGCCCCGGACGCACCCGTACAGCCTCCGGCGCACCGCGCCCTGCACCCACGATCGAGCCCGGCCGTGCCGCTGGAGTTCCAGTGGAGCGACTGGTGACACCGTTCACAGACGGCGCCCCGCTCGACACCCAGGGCCTTGCGCGTTTGATCCACCAGGTAGAACCTATTCGAGCGGGACAATCCGGGCGGAAGATCTCCTTCGAGCACCGCATAAACTGTGCCGTCTTTTTCCACACGGAGGATGTACCCGTATTCGGTGATGACCTCATCGGGAGCCCCGCAGGAGATGCCCACCACCTTTCCCAGAGCGAAGACGCCGTCCCCTCCATTGCTAAGCCACACCTCGTCCTCGATAAACACTTTTGCGGTCATTTGGTCTCCTTTTGGGAGGTCTCCTTTTGGGAGGTTCCCTTTCGGGCGGGTTTGGCTGGCGTCTCTTTTTTCGCTGCGGCCTTTGGCGTTGCCTTCGGCGCGGCCTGCTTGATCTGTTCGAGGAGGCGGATCCGTTCGCGGGTCGCGCCCTTACCGGTGCCGAATTTCTGATCGAGCCACTCGAGCTGCTGCTCGGGGGAACGGTCCGCACGGACCTTCTGGCGTTTCTCCGCTTGCGCTCGACGCTCCGCGCGAATCGATTTGGTCTTCGTCAGCACCGCCCGCACCCTACCACCGAACGGGCTGACAATCCACCCCTGATCGCTAGCTATCGTCGTCGGAGGTTGGCACGGTTCTTGCGCCCCGCGGATTTCGAAAATGGGTTGGTGGTTAACGGACCAATTTCCACATCAGCTCCGACACACCAATCGCCGCGGTTGCCGCGACGAGCACCGTCAGTACCGCCCATACCAGCTCCGACACCGCTCGAATTCGCATCCGCCGACCCTAACAGCGAAGGACGTGCTAGACAATCGCAAAAGCGCGTGGTAAGCAGTGTCCTATGCGGGAGCGGATTTTCTGGGCGGAGGCCGATCAGCTCTGGGAGGGAGCGCGGGCTCTGGGCGGTCGAAGGGGGATCTTCTGGTGGCTCCGGCGGAAATTTTGGCCGGCTGGCGCGAAGTTCCGAGTGGTCCGTGTAGATCCTGAATGTTCGGGCTTGGACTTTCAGGGGCACGAGGGGGCGGTAGTGGAGCGCGCCAAGAGGTGCTGCGAGAGGTGCTCGATCATTTTCGGGATCATAGAGGGAACGGACAAGGAGTTCGGGCCTTTTGGGCGTAACGAACTCGAGCCGCTCAATCGGTCCGCACGGACCATTCACGCCGAGATTGACGCGCATCTACAGAAGATCCAAGCGCGATGAACGTCTGCTACGAAGATCTCCTCTCGCGGATCGTAGATCCGCCGGAGTGGTGGGACGAGAACGCGGTTCCGCGGTGGTGCCCTTTCTCTCCCGAGCGGATTGCGAACCTCTACGCGCGCCAGGTCTGCTTGCTCTTGATCCGCTGCCAGAACTGCCACACGCCGTTTAACGTGGCAATGTCCTGGCATCCGCTGCATCCTGGGCCGATGGAACCGTTGTCAGAATTTGCTCCGGACGGGCTTTTCTGGGGGGACCCTCCAAACGTAGACTGCTGTTTCAGCGGCCCGACCCAGATGAGCGAGACCCTCCGCGTGCTAGAATTTTGGCAACGTGATCCAAAAACCCGCGAATGGGTGCGAGTTCCACGGTTCGAGGGAGTAGCGCGCGACGAGTCTCGGGTGGTGGCCGAATGAATTTCTGGCAATTTCTAGACCATAACGGTGAGGGCGTTGCGCTAGCGATTGTTCTCTGTGTGTGCTTCGGATTCGCCTCGTGCGATGAGGGGTGCCACGGCAGGACAGGTAGCGGCTGTCGAATTCAAATCGACAGTGCGCCCCTTGTGGACGGCGGGACCCCTGAGGGAGAACGAAAATGAACGATTCGAACGAGGAGACGATCACGACGCGATTCAAGCCGGGCGACATCGTCGTGTGGGACGACGCAGCTCCGATCAACGCCGTGACGAGCTGCGCCAGCGGTGAATTCATAGACCGGAAAAAGTATCACGAGCCGAGGCGAGTCTCCACCCTCGTCCCGGGACCCCAAGGCGGCTGGATCACTTTCTCCGACGAGCACCTGACAGGGCGAACTCACTACGCGAACCGGTTTAAGCGGTTCGAACGCGCGAAGGAGTTGCCGGCGCGCGGCGTAAGGGTGGGTGACAAGATCATCTGTCTCGCTGCCGATCGCCCAACGTCGCTAGAGGTGACGTACATCAGCGATCGCGGCTGCCGCGTTGGTCGCGACGGCTGGATCTCGTTCGGCGACGAGGGCTGGTACCACGCAGACGGCGTCCCGGTCGACTGGGCGGCAACGCCTACGGTTCCTGCCGCGTCACCCGAGGTGACCTGCACGGCCTGTATCGGCGCGTGCGAGGAGGCGGCGGAGTTGAAGGCGACGATCGCTCAGCGCGAGTCAGAGCTATCCACGTGTCGCGGCAACCTCCAGAAGGAGATGCAGCGCGCGCAGAAGCTCGGCGATGAGTGCGGGACCCTGAAGGCGCAGCTCGCAGAGGCTCAGCAAACGATCGGGCGTTTGACGCTGGAGGGGGCGCGCCGTGGGAAACGGTGAGGTGGAGGACGGGAGGACGAACGAGGAGGCTTCCCCGGAGGTCAAGATCGGTGACGACGTCTCCTTTCTCACTGGGAGTGGTTGGGAGACTCAGGGTCACATCGGGCGCGTCGTTTACGTCGCCTCTAGCGGCGACGTCACCGTTCACTGCCGACGCGGTGGTGAACTCGAGGCCCAGATCGTCGGTGCCAACTCCTACCTGCGGGGTGCACTCCGCTACGGTGAACGCGGTCGTGAGTCGCCGATGGACTACGCCAGCCGTATTTCAAAGGCGATCGCTACGCAGAACTGCCGCGTGCGCAACTTCGAGGGCGAGAAGTGCCCGGCATGTGAAGGGCAGAAGGATACGCATCCTCACGCCTAATAGACGGTAGGACGCGGGCGAAGGAAGGAATCGAATGGGTAAGGCAAAGAGCAAGAAGCGCAAGACGCAGCGCGAGGCGACGGCCGGCGTGGAATCCAACTCGACGTCCGGTGGGAACCCTCACGTCGTCGACCAAAGCCCTCAGTGGCCCGAGGGTTATTGTCGTATAAACGGTAATTATTATCGGAGCGAAGACGATTACAAGAAGTCTGTCGCTGAGGCACTGGACGAATGCATGCGAGATGGCAAATAAGCGGCGATCGGGCTGCGGAGAAACACGACAATGGCGGACACGCGAACCCCTCCACTCCCCCCGGAGATCGAGCGCCTGGTCTCAGAATCGGGCGGTAAGATCGACTCGATGGGCGTTCTTCCCGACGGCTCCGGCTTCGCGACCGCCAGTTTCCCGCTCCCCAAGGACCACTGGCTGACGCAGCCGGGTCACAACGACCCGCCGGCCCCATTCAAAATGGGCACCATCGACTTGCGGCGGCGCGAGTGGGCCGAGCACATCCGCGCGGCCGCTCGTTACGCTATCCGCGCCTCGACGATGAACGGGGCGATCGAGGACTTCGATCCGGATGCGATGGTGCAGAACATGGTGATCGGTATGCTCGGGTACTGGACTCCGGACGGAGATTCGCACCTATGAACGACAAGCAGGCCAAGACTCCGCTGGCGTCGGTGTTCCGACGTCGGCTCCTGAAGCTCGCGGCTTTCCTTGAGAAGCTTCCTCCCGAACGCTTCGAATTCGGTACCTGGGTGGGCGCCTCGTGGAAGGGCGCGCAGGATCTATCCTGCGGCACAACGGCATGCGCGCTGGCATGGGCGGCTACGATCCCCTCGTTTCGAGCTGCAGGTCTCTACCTGCGCCAGACCGACCATGGCCCAGAGGTTCGCCTCAAGGGGGCGCGGCCCCGACTCCGCGAGCATGGGGCAGAGGACACTGCGGCGAGAATCCTTTTCGGGTTGGACACCTTCGGCTACCAGCGCCTTTTCATCCCGCGCTTGGCTGTCGACGGCTTGGCTATCGGCCACTACTACGGGAAGCCTGTACTGGGCCAGCTCGGCGGCAACGCAACGGCCAGGGCGGTCGCCGAGAACATCCGCGCGTATGTGAAGGAGCGGAGCCGTGGTTGACACGCGCGTGCCTACTCCGAAGCCAGCCGGACCGAGGATGGTGCGTCCGTGTTAGTGGGCGTCTGCGCGTTTGCTCTCGGGATTGCGGCTGTGCTGCTCACCCAGTACTGGATCGCCGTGTATCGCGCCACGCAACGACCGCCGACCAAGAAAGACGTCCTCGCGCTTCGGCGCGCGCTCGCAGCGTGGGCCAGGAAGTACGAGGTCGCCAAGCCCACCGGGAAGTACCTCAAACGCCGCGAGAAGGATCTTTTCGATGCCTGCGCGAAGGTTGGGCTTATGTGGATTGCACCGGAGGAACGCAAGTGATCGACAAGCACGCCCCTACTCCGAAGGTTTGGTGGTGTCTTCGGCACGCCGACGGGAAACTGCATTTGTCCGGGTACTGGCTCGACGAGGAGTTCGCGACACGGTACTGGTCGAGCCGTGAGGAGGCCGAGGCGTTCGCCGCCGCTAGGGCCAAGGACGGCTTTAAGCTCCTCGCGGAGGTCGCGGATGGCTGAGCGCACCCCGACTCCGACGGACGAGCCGCGGCTCGAAATCCGCCGCGACTTGCGGGGGAACTACCGCAACGCGGACGTGCCACAGATGGCGATCGCCGAGGCGATCTACGCGCTCGCGGGCGAGGTGCGCGCGCTCCGGAAGGTCGCCGGGGCGGGTGGTGGTGTCGCGGCGGCGCAGATCCGCCGAGACGAACGCGAGCGCTGCGCGAAAGCGCTCGAGGCTGAACAGGCTCGGGTCGACGATCAGTTCGGCATGACGCTCGGCGAGGCGGGCATTTACGCCGTCTGCGCCGAGCACATTCGGCAGATGGGAGACGCATCGTGAGCGACACGCGCACTCCTACTGCGACGGACGAGTCGAAGACGGATTTCCGACGCGCGCTCGACGTCATCGACGCGGTCAACAAGGCAGGCGGCACGCTCGCGTTCACCGATCTGCTCGACCTCATCGCAGATGTGCGGACCGACGAACGCGAGCGCATCGCCACTTCCGTCGAGAACCACTGCTGCGTCTCGTCGTGCTGCGATTGGCAGCCGGGCAACGAGGCAAAGACGCTGGCCGCTTGCATCCGTAGGTCGCGAGGCATGTCGTGAGCGGTCAACGGGTAGGGCGAGCGTTGGTCTGCTGGGTGCTGAGACACCGCTGGTACCTCGTCTGGGCCGCTACCGGAACAGACGGCCTGCCGGGTCGCCGCCAATGTCTCCGGTGTAAAGCGTGGGAAGTGTGCGATGTCTGACAAGCGCACTTTTCAAGGGTTGCGCGTCGGCCAGTACGTGCTGACACTCCCCGAACGTGGCCTCCTCGTGTCGATTATTGAGGGTATCGACACACTTCCGACGCGCGATGCTGACCCTCACGTTCGCAGGGAGGCCCGCGAGGCGCTTGCTCGGGGACTCGACAAGTTCTCCGACGCCGAGCTGTTCGACATCATTCAGCGCGCAGGGGACGCTGAGGTGGACTGCGAGGTCTCGCCATTCTTTCACACGCTCTGTAACCTGAAGCTTTTCTACCAAAGACCGAGCCACGCCCATGTCCAGCGCGCCGAAGGCTGAGACGGCCACCAACTCAAATCTCCAGAAGACGACCAAGGGCCATGAGCGCAAGCGCTGCAAGTGCACCGCATGCGTTGAGTGGCGTCGTCGCTTCAATCGCGCTCGATCGCGCGCGGCGATGTCGGTCGCCGACCACTGGGAGCCGTGAGGAGTGCGCATGCCGCGTGAGACCGAAAGACTTGATCCGGCGGTGATCATTCGTAGGTGTATCGCGGAACTCCGCGCGCTCAAGAGCGCGTGGCCGGAGCACTTAGACACAGACTGGCACGGTTATGTGGGCGACGCGCACGGCGCGCTCTTGATGGCGGAAGCAGCTGCAGACTTGCCAGCTCGAGGGCGACCGTGAAAAAGAAGGCGGCCATACCTCGACGCACGATCGATCAGCTGCGCAAGCACGTGCCTGGGAAATGGCGCTATGAGTGGCCGAGTCGATGGGTGCACGAGAGCGGTGTTGCGGTTCAGGGTTACTCGTCGTGCAAACTCTCCGAGACCGGCTTTGAAACCTACTTCACGACAATGCGCCGAACGGATACCGGTGAGGTTGTGCATCCGTTGCTCGGGGCTGGCCTTGCGACTCCTTTCGTCCCCTTACCACCGCCAAAGCCTGGAGAGTTTACAGCGATGAACGAGAGCAAAGCCGATCCGCCGGGCTGTGAGTGCCCGACGCATTACGAGGATGGCCGTAAGGTCGCAAAGAAGGATCGCTGCGCGGGCCGCTGGATTCGTTGCAACGCTCGCGTGGCCTACGTTCGAAAGCAGAAACTCGCAGAGTTGGCTGAAGCCGTTGGTACGGCGACAGCCGGACTGGAAGGGCCCGATGAGTAAGCTGACGGTTTGTCTCGACTTCGACGGTGTCATCCACCAGTACAAATCGTCGTGGGCAGGGATCGATGTTATCCCCGACGACGTCGTTCCAGGATTCTTCGAGTGGGCGGACGCTGCTGCGCCGCATTTCCGTCTTGTCGTCTATTCGGCCCGTAGTCGCGAGGAGCGAGGGCGGCAGGCGATGATGACGTGGCTCGTCGAGCAGCGTCGGAAGTGGCGGGACGCGGGAGGAGTCGGGGACGGGGAGCCGGCGGTCTTCGAGTTCGCATCGGAAAAGCCGATGGCCGTTCTGTACATCGACGATCGCGCTCACTGCTTCGACGGAAACTGGTCGAAGCTCTCACCTGAGTCAATCAAAGCGTTCAAGCCCTGGAACCGAAAGCCATGACACTGACGCTCCCCTGGCAGGCCTTTGCACTTGTCGTGGGACACTTCGCGCTCGATTACCCGCTCCAAGGGGACACGACGGCGCGTGAGAAGAATCCCAACTCGACGACGCCGCTTCAGGCGGCGGTTCCGTGGTGGTATTGGATGACCGCTCATGCGCTGATGCACGCCGCAGCAGTTGCAGCCATCACCGGATCGGGGGTCTTCGCAGCCATCGAGTTCGTTGTTCATTTCGCGCTCGATTACGCCAAGTGCCAAGGCTGGATCTCTATTCACACCGATCAGGCCTGTCACCTGCTGACGAAAGGGGTCTTTCTATGGGCGAGCGTTTGAAGCCTCTCATGGTGCGTCCGTCGGATTGCCCGGTCTACGCCAACTACTGCGCCGAACACGGCTTCACCCACGGCGCTGAGGCGGAGGAGTTGAGAGAGGGCATCCAAAACCTGATCTCGAAGTGGTCGACCGAGGCGATCGAAGTCGGCGCTACGTATCCGGAGAGGTTCGTCGAGGTCGATCGCCTCCGCGATCTGCTCGATAGGGTCGACGCTCGCGACTCCGTCGCATTTCGGGAAATCCCGGAAAAACCGAAGAAGACGCGGAAGCCGAAAACGACTGCAAAAAAAGTCGCTGCGGGGCTTCACGCGCATTTTGAGCGGACAGGGCAGATTCGAAAACGCTGATCTAGATCCGACCTTTTCGCGCGCACTCGTTGCACATCCAGCCTCGGGCTCTCCCCCACACCCAGCCCTCAGCTCTTACGCGTTTTCCAACTGCGCGGAAATTGCCTTTTCGCAGAACGCTGGCCACGCAACCACCGCACATGACATGCGACCAGACCTCGATGGTTCCCTTGACGCCTCGGTCTTCCACGCCGACACCGTAACTCGCTTCCTGGAGTCTCGCAAATGTATTTGCTCATCGGATTGAGCGCCTATTGCGCGATTTGCGGTAGCCGCTTCGGCAAGACACATAACCGGCAGCGCTACTGCGGGCCACAATGCCGCAAAGATGCAGAAGCCGCCCTACGAAGACGGCTGAAAAGGCTAAACTGTAACTACGAGCCCTGCAGCGCGCTGTTCGACCAGACCCACGGTCTTCAGCTGTACTGCTCGCGCGCCTGTCGAAACGCTAAGGACGTCGCCGCACACCGAGCGAAAGAACACGCAAAGAAACATGAAAAACAAGCACCCGATGCAAGCAGTGGAATGGGACGGAGCAGGAGTGATCCGTTTTCGAGCGAATCCGCTGGTCCGCTACCTGCTTGATGCGGGCGGGCTCACCATGAATCACCTCGCAGCGCTTCCAGGAATCGACGCCGAGGATCGCGCGCAGTTCGCGCAACTCATAGGGTACTCGGTGAGCGGTTTTGGCGACTTGAGCTACGTGAGCGGCGAGCTATTCGCACAAGCCGATGAAGAGGTCGTAGCGCTCAAGTTGCGATACCCGACGGATCCGAAAAGGTCCGTACGGACGCGGCCGCCCCCAGCGAGCCACGAGCCTGGCAAAGAAACCGACAAGGACCCTCCGTTCTAGTAGGCGAGTGAGACGAACGTCGCGTCCTTGTGTGTTGGACCACGATCCGCGCACACGCCGACCTGTGCTGTCCCCTTGGCCTTAACAGGGTTCGTCGCGGAGATCGAGGTTGCCGTTGTGACGCCTGTTCCGCGGACGTTAGGGAATTTCGCGCCCCAAACGGAGTCACTTCCACGGAGGTGACCGTCCTTGAGGTCGATGGTGATGGATTTCCACGAGATTGCGCTCGAGGTGGAATTGCCCAGATTGAGCACCTTGCAGTATCCGGTCACCCAATCGTAGGTAACTTGAGTCGTCACTGCTAGCTGCGGAGTTGGGGGCGGCGGATTAGGCGTAGGTGTTGGAGTGGGTGTCGGTGTCGGAGCGGGACTCGGAGAGGTGCCGACGAAATACGGTACCAGCCATGCCATCTGCGGCGCGTCTTTCGTGTAGTTGCTCGAAGGATCGAGGGTAAACATGTACCCGGACCACCATGGGATAGAACCGTACGCCCACCACGACCAACCAATTACAACGTCCGTATTTTGGTTGAGATAGTTGAGCATGTTTACAACGGCCGTCTGGGCGGCACTGCTCGAGGTGGTTCCGAACTCCCCGAGCTGAACGCGCACGCCGTTCGCACGACCCCAGTTGACGACGCCCGTAAGACGCTCGACTCCGATAGTGGGGCTCACGATATCCGAGGCTCCACCGCCGTCATTGGCATCGAAGTACGAGTGGACTGAGATCGCAACGTTGTTCGACGGATCTTTGATGTACTTGAGGTACGCCGTTGCATTCGATACAGGGGGCGAGGCGGTATCGTACCAATCGTCGGTCCAGCTGTCCGCGCCTGTCCAGCCGTTTCCGGGAACGAGAATCATGTTGGTTGCGCCGGTGTTGCGGATCCCGACAATCGCTGCTTGCGCGGCCTGGAACCACTGAACGGTCGACATCGTGTTCGGTTCATTCGAGAGTCCGAACATCACTTGCGGCGTATTTTTGAACTGCGTGGCAATTCGGGACCAGAAGTCGGCAAACGCGCTATCCGGGACCTGTGCGCTGCCTACGAAATTCCCCTTGTAGCGAGCGAAGTTCGAGGTGTCGGCGCCGTGCGGCTCCACCATGACAGCCATACCCTTCGAGGCGGCGTAGTTGACGCGATCGACGAACGTGGAGTAGTAGGTGGCGCTGTTCCCCGAAGTCGGGAACGCCGTGTTGATTCCGTTGGGCTGGCAGCCTTCCCACGAAAACACGAGACGGACAAAGTTGACGCCTTTTCCGGCAAGGTAGTCGATGTCCTGGTGGGTCACGAACAGGTAATCGGTGCCGGAAACCGGATTGGTTGCATTGTTCTGGCCCCAATCCATTTCGCCACCGGTCAGGTTGGTTCCGCGGAGCTGAGCTGCCGTTGTCGCGCTGGCCTGCGCAGCGGCGCGGACTTTTGCGACAAGACCTCCTCCGGCATCCACTTCTTGTGTAGGCGCGACACGCCCACACCCGAAGGAAACTGTAACGTACGCCCAGAGTGCGAAGAGGCACGCAAGTCCAAGAGCTGTAAACCGTTTCATTGCGTCAATTCTATCGTAACTCTCCGATTCGAAACGGACTTCTTCGCCCCAGATTCGTACGTCCTCGATCGACGACTCGTGCGACGATCGAGGTTGAGGTGTAGCTTGAGCAAGGGCGCGACACTCAGGGCCCAACCGGATGCGGCTGTTGCAGTTGCAAACACTGACAAAGCAGATGAAAAAGAACCGCTCGACACATTCACCGTCACGCTTCCGGTGGCAGGCGTGTATTGCGATACAAATCAGCGCTATCATGGCTTGATGCTCGGACCGGGTAGGATCCGGTTCAAGGTGTATGCGGCCGACACAGCCGACTTGGCAGACACCCTCAACGAGATGTTCTCGCAGCTCGCAGAGCAGGCGCGCCTCCGACTGCGCGCGCGCCGAAACCCGACACGGCTCCGAGGGGTCAAAAAGGTCCGTACGGACGATGACCCTTGACAGCGAGTCGCAGAAAACCTAGGTTGCCGCGATGCCCACGATCTCGCAGCTGGTCAAGAAGGCGCGCAAGAAGAAGCGCAAGAAGGACAAGTCCCCGGCCCTCCAGGGGGCTCCGCAGCGGCGTGGTGTTGTTCTTCGCATCTACATCGCGAACCCCAAGAAACCGAACTCGGCGGAGCGAAAGTGCGCACGTATCCGTCTTACCAACGGAATGACGGTGAACGCGTACATCCCGGGGGAACGGCATAACCTTCAGGAGCACTCGGTGGTCCTCATCCGCGGCGGGCGCGTGAAGGATCTTCCGGGCGTCCGTTACCACGTGGTGCGAGGATCGCTCGACGCGTCAGGGGCAGAGGGCCCGACGGAGACTGCCCACGAGGCTAAGGTCTATCGCAAGCAATCGCGTTCGAAGTACGGCGTGAAGATCAAGAAGTAGCTCGTGAACTGCCCGAACTGCAAGACGGAAAAACGTCCGCACGGACGTTGCTGTGCCGAGGAAATTGCGCGACTGCGCAAGCGCCTCCTCTCGGTGTCCAAGTACATCGAGCGTCTGGAAGATCGGGCAGACCGTTTGGAGCGCGAACGAGATCGGTTGGAGGATCGCGACCAATTGGACTATGCGTCGTACGACTACTAGGGCGTGGGAGGTCTGGATATGAATTATTTGTATAGACCTTCCTTGCTTCTGCGCGCGATTTCGCGATAAGGGTCAAGCCCGACAGTGGTGTGCGTCGCGTCGGCGCCTGAAGACGCGTTGGGACATTCGACGCGCCAAACCGCTGCCAAAGAAGTCACACTCCGCGGGCGGCCCGTGGTGGTTTTGGGAGGATTGGCTACCCCCACCCCATCAAAAAGCGCGACCGAAGCGGACTTGACAATCTGCATACGATCGGTACAATCCTCTCATGAGCCGTTACGTTCGGATGAGCGAGGACCCTGCGGATCCGTTGTCGCGCCTTGCGATCGACGACGGCCCGGACGATGACGAGTTGATCACGATCGCAGAGGAAGAGATCTCCTCGAGATCCGAGAAGGCGACCGCGGTGGGAGTCCGAGGGGCGGTCGATCTCACGACCGACCAGGCGCTGTGGCTGTACGAGGCCCTCGGCAAGGTCCTCGTCGGTCGAGGCGATCTGCCTCTACCCACAATCGAGGTGGCCGAGAAGTGGCTGGCCTCTGCACTCGAGGGAGATCTTCTGATCGCGCCGAAAATGGACACGGAGCAACTTTGCAAGAGCCTATCCCTGCTTCTCGAGGCGCAGCGCGCTCAAGGTGAGCGGTGCGGGTTCGAGCAGTGTCCGGCAAAACCCGAAGACCGCGTCATCATCCAGACAGCGCTGAAGTCGCTACTCTCCGATGAGAGCGGGATCGAGGACACGCTCACGGTGCTGGAGTGGGAGAGGGCGGCAGAGCTTGCGTTGTACCTAGAGTCGGAAGATCTCGCCGCAGCCGCAATCGCAAACGAACAGGCTGAGGCGGAGACCGCCGAATCGTGAGCCCCGAGCTAAAGCCTGGCGATCCCGGGTATCTCGAGGCTGTCGAGGAAATTCTCGGCCCCGTTTGCTCTCCCGAGGAGCTTCGACAGCGCCGGGATCTGGCACGCGATGCCCTTGCGCCTTCGGTACCCCGCTGGACGGTGTCCGCGTACCTCGAGCGGGAGGGGAAGTATCTTCTCGTTCTGCACAAGCGTCTCCAGACGTGGCTGCCCGTCGGAGGCGGGATCGAGCCCGGAGAGCGGCCGGCCGAGGCGGTGGTCCGCGAAATTCACGAGGAGACTGGGATTCGCGCGCTCGGGACGCCAGAGGTCCTTGGATACGATGAGTACGACGGCCTCGGTCGGATCCACATGAATCTTGCCTTCAAGGTGTCAGTGACCGATCCGACAGCGGAACCTGTCTCGGACGGCTCGTGGGATAAATTCGAGTGGGTCGATCCCGACAAGGCCTACCTGCGCTATGCATGCCCCGAGAATGTGAGTTCAACTATCGAAGGTTTGGCCGAAGCGCGGCGGGTCTCAGAGCGATACAAGGACCTGTGGGATCGGGCGTGTGCGCAGATCGCAGCGATGTGCGAGATCGCAGGCGCCGACCCCTCACTCCCGCCGGATGCGTGGACGTTGCGAGATGCCATCGTGGCGCTGAAGGCTCGAGCTGAACGCCCTTGACGGGGCTCGACCGGGCCATACATTGCCCTGGATGTTCTCCTTCCAGATGGCCCGGCTGGTTCAGATCACGCCTTCCACGCCCTGCGTGTGTGGAAGTTCCAAACGATTTGTTCACTGCTGCGGCGTGCTGTTGCAACGAAAGGACATCGCGATCTTGGTCCCAGCCGAGCAACCGCACGAGACTCCAGAGTTCTTCCTACTGGGTCTCCCTTACGACCTCTACGGGGACGCTCAGGGGCGCGTCCCGGTCTTCCGAACCCGTGCTCAGGTTCTTCGTCTGCGTGAAGACACCGGAAGCGAGCATTACGGGTGCATCGGGCTGACGGGTGAGGGTTGGGCTCGGATCCGAGATCAGCTGGCCGCCTCGAACATTCTCTGGTACGAAGTCCCCTCCTCGACAATCGCTGCGTGACGGCTCCGACTGCTCCGTGGTAGGGTCTCGGTGTGCGTCGTCGCGAGATGAAAATCACAGAGGCGCAGGATCGCCTCTTCGACTTAGATCCGACCGGTCGTGAAGGTCTCGAGGGACTCCGTGCGAGGTGTGCGAGTTGCGAACGATGCGTGCTTTCCCAGACGCGAACGAAATCGGTCTTCGGCGAGGGAAATGCCTCGAGACCGAAGATCTGCTTCGTCGGAGAGGCTCCAGGCGAGGCCGAGGACCGCTCGGGACGTCCATTTGTTGGATCAGCCGGCGTGATTCTTGATCGCATGATTTCTGCGATGGGTCTGAAGCGCGAAGACCTTTACCTGATGAATAGCGTCTCGTGTCGCCCTCCGGGGAACCGCTCTCCTACGAAGGAGGAAGTTGCGGCCTGCCATGAGTACCTCGTAGGACAGATTCGAGCGATTCGACCTGTAATCATCATCGCCCTCGGAGGAACCGCGCTGCGAGCCCTCATAGGGGGCCGGAAGAAGATCGAGGAGGCACGCGGGAAATGGCACGACTTCTTGGGAATTCCGGTAATGCCTACACTCCACCCCGCAACGGTGGCGGCAGTCCACGAGGCCAAAGCCGTCATGGAGATCCGGCAGCTCGTCTGGAGCGATCTTCAGCTCGTCCTCCAACGCCTCGACTTTCTCCAATGAGGTCCGCGCGTCTCAAACGGCGTGTGCAGATCGTGCTCGGCATGGGCCCCGATCGAGGGCTGGGCGAGGTTGTCTGGACAGGACGTCACAAGGACGGTGCCCGCGTCAGCCTGGTCCGTTGGGAGCATCCGCGGCTGGATCTCGAACTGGTCCGTACGGACCGGCTCGAGGAGGCTCCGTCCGTCGCAAAGACTCTTGCTTGACAACCGCCGACGTATGCGGTAGGGTGGCCTTACACTGACCGCTTCGAGATGGCGATCGTGGGAACTCCCTCCCCCGAGCCAAAGACCGATCCGCCTGGAACGGTTCGCCTACGATCGTCATCTCGAACCGGTCAGAAAAAGGACACCGCGATGGAACTCAAGACGGGCCAGGACGCGAATGGTTCCGAGGCACCTGTCGTCCCCGATCCGATCCCGTTCCGGCTCGAGACTGAGGATGACGTGCGCGCCTTGTTCCGCGTCGCCGGTTATACGGTGCGGCATGTCTGGGAGCTTCCGAATCCCTATTGGCCGAAAGCCGCGGAGTACGACTCGGTACGCACGCCGTGGTGGCTTGCGATGACACAATGGGGACCGATTCGCATCGGGCGACGCAAGCGCGTTATCCACATCGACTGGGAAGCGACGAGCATCCGCGGTGTGGTCACGACCGACAATGTCACCAAGAGCGAAGATCACGTCCACGCGTGGTCGATCGAAAAGGCTGTCGAGTACCTCGTCGCCCTGCGCAAACTGGGGGGCGACTGGCGTTTCGGAGACGAACTGGCGGCGCGCAAAGCCGAGCGCCGTCGTATAGCGACGCGCATTCAAGAGGCCGCCAATGCGGGCTGGGGACGATCCGAACGGGACTTTCCGTCAAACGTTCTCGATAGGCTCTACAACTGGCTTGTCTGCGACCCCGACGGGCCGTTCGATCCTGTGAAGTCATGAGCGCAGGGCGTGACGGCAGGCGCCCCATCTCGGATGAGGGTCTTGTTTTAGATCCGCTCGACGATCCGGATCCGTGGTGGTGCGAGTGCGGTCCATTCGTAGCAACGGAAAACAGTTCTCGTCACAAGACTTGCCGCTTCTGTATGCGACCGAGACAGGATGCGGGGCAGGAGGAACAGATGACGAGTAGGGATTTTTGCTACTGGCTGCAGGGGTATTTCGAGATCGTCGGCGAGGCGGGTCGTCGAACTTTCAGCGAGGCGCAGATGAAGTGCATCAAGCAGCACCTCGCGCTGGTCTTCAAGCACGAGATCGATCCCTCGATGGGCGGCGCTGCGCATCAGGCGGACCTCAATGCGATTCACGACGCGATCGGAAACGCCATCAAGAAGCACGAGACGACGAAGCCGCACGCGAAACCGCAGCCTTGGGTCGATCCCAGCCCGAAATTTCGCTGCTGAGACGAAGGGAGGGTCGCGTGGCTCCATGTAGGCGTGGTTGAGACCGGTCTCGACGAGGAGGACCCATGATCGACAACAAGCGCTCCAACCCGACCCTCATCGAGCAATGGAAGGGGAAACTCGCCGAGATGAAGGCGAACCGTGATCCGCGCTTCGGGAGGACGCCGAAGGACGACGCTCTTGAGGATCGGCTGATGCGAGAGATGGAGGTGCTGTTCGAGTCGATGACCGAACAAGAGCGCAACAGTGTCGAGCGCCCTCTGCCGCCGCGCCGACGCACGAGTCTCATTGCTCAGGACGAATACGGCCGTCTGATCGGTTACGAGGACCTCGATGACTGACGAGAAGCACGGCCGTAATCGGGATGCCGATCGTGAGCCGCTGAACACGGATCGTGCGCTTTCACTGCCGCCCCCTGAGGAGGCATGGGGTCTCCTGGACGCATGTCGCTATACCGATCCGACCAACGAAGCCCACGACCGAGGAACACCGGTTGTCGTCGGCTTCGAAGCAACGCGTGACCTCATTGCGCGGCTATTGCGCGAACGAGGCGAGGCGCGGGAGCAGCTGGAGAAGTGGGACGCCTTGTTGGAGCGCATCCGCGCTGTCGCCGGAGGTGGATCGTACGAGTCCACGCTGACGGCAGTTGAGCGTCTGGCACAGCGGGCGAGGCAACTCTCAGACGACGCTGGACATAAGAAAGACGGCCAGCCGTGAGCGCATAACCTCGGAGTCGGAGCTGATGGCTATCAAGAAACAGAAGCGCGGGAAGCGTACGGCGCCGTATAAGGTTACAATCGAGCGCGCAGGGACCATTTATGCCCGTTTGGGGGAGTTCGAGGCCTCGTGTGGCGTTGGGCGATCGTGATCCGCGCGCAACGTAATCTCGATAGGGCCGACACATGACAGACGGCAAGGAGTCTGCGCTCTCGATCCGTTCGTGGCTCCAGAGCGGCAAGCATCTTCCCCCTCCGCTTCGCGACTTTCACGACCAGAAGGAGGTCTTCAAGTCGATTTGGGAGGCACACCTCCGACAGCGCACCGGGGACTCGGGCGCTAAGACGTACCTCGCCGGAATGACGTGGGTGCAGGCGCATATCTTCGTCATCGACCATTTTCTGTGGTTCATGGCGGCACACGGCTGGACGCTTCAGCGGTCGCGCGCAAAGGCCCTTGCGTACGCCGATCTTGACGGTACGATCAGCGAGCGCCGGGCTCGCGAGGCCGCCGTGTTTCGCGGGGAGACTCCGCATGAGTGAAGGCAAACGAAAGACAGCCGCTAGGAAGAAACGGGTCCGCGTGCAAGGCCCGGTCGAGCCCATTAAGGGCTACGCGCGTATTGGATGGCTCTGTCTGAGGTGCGACGAGGTTTTCTTTTCGGACCGCGGGCCTGAACCGTTCTGTCCGAAGTGCTCTACAGCACTCGAAGAGCGCCAGACATGAAAGAGGGCCTTGTCGTGACCATCGATGTGAAGATCGAGAGCACCTCGGAGAAAAGGCGCGCAGTCGCCGCGAGGGTCGCATCAGCGGTGGCGGAATCTCTGTTGCACGAGGACGCGGAGCGGTGGGACACGGCTTGTGCGAGTTGCGCCTCTCACTACGTGAGAGACACCGAGATCAACGACGACGATCCCGAAGCCGATCGGCATCTTATGCATTGGTGCGCGAACTGCGGAGAAGCACGATGATTACGAGTGATTCTAGATCAAGCAAGCGGCGGATCGCCGCTGGCGAGTTGTTCGCGCTTGCCGACACGATCACCAAGCTTGCGGCAGAGTCCGGCCACATCTTGCAGAACCAAGCTGTTACAGACAATCTCAACGCGGCCCTCGCACATATCATCGAGGCTGCAAAGTCGGCCGCGTTCCAAGAAGCGCGAGAGGCCTACAACAGGGCGAAGGGGCCGGACTCGGAGGATTCATGCATTCCGGACCGATGAAAGATTCCGACGGCGACTTCAAGCCGGGCTGTGACGAGAAGCATACGTGTCGGAAGTGCAAGGTAAAAGCCGCCACCTGCGAACTTTGGGAGTCGTCTTGCGGCGGCTACGAGGACTACCGCTACACGTGCGGGGCATGTGGCCACGTTTGGTGGGTGGATGGGATCGACTCGTGAGCGCCACAGACCCCTGCACCCGAGGGCGTTGGGCGTGTACACCTTCTCCGTCAGGCACGTACGCGTGTCCGATCCTTGGCTGCGGAAAGTCGAAGCCGCACGGGCACTCGCTGTGGACGCAGGAAAGGCTGCAAGAGGATCGCGCGTTTCTCGCGGCCGATGTGCCGATCCCCGAGCGCGCTCTGCGTGCTGCAAAGCTGTATCGGCGAGCGCTGTCGAACGTGCAAGGCGTCGGTCCTCGTGGGTGTGGGGATGCCGGTGTGGACGCGAAGTGGGGCGCGCTCGACCAGGCCCGACATAATTTCGAGATCGAGTTGTTCTACTTGCCCAACGGATTGCACGATGTCTGACGAGCAGCAGCGAACGCCCCCAGTAAAGATCAAGGCAACGGACGATCCTGGTCGTGCTTGGAGAGAGGTCGCCGCACGCTCGATGCGATCGTTTGCATCGCCGTGGTTTCACGTCGACTACGGCCCGGCCGGCGTCATGTGGGAGCGTCGACTCTGGAACGCTGAGGCCGGAACCCGTGTACCGGTAGTGCAGATCAGCCGGTACGCCGGATCATGGTCCGCGGGCGTGAACTGGCCGCGCGGCAGCACGGCTGAGGAAGCGAAGGCGCGGACCGACGAACGACTACGAGAGATGGGCTACGCGCTTGACGTGTCGGAGGAGGACATGAGGCAAGTCCAGCAGGCTGCGACGGACGCGGCGCGCGTCATCAAGAACTGGATCGCGGGTGACGAACCGCCGTACGCGACCGAGATCGAGAAGGATGCGCTCTCCGACGCAGTCGCCGAGATCGAGCGACAGGTACGGATGCACCGGCAGGCGCGCACGGCGCACGCGAAAGACCTCGGGCCTTCATCCGGACCGCTAGTACCGGTTGCGAGCGCAGGGGCGGGCGCGGAAGGTGTCGATGGCCGCCCTAACCTTCCCGCCTCTGAGACCGGAAACGTCGGGCAACGAGCCAAAAGGCAGTGCGGGTATCGTCGCGGTAACTATGGCTGCGTTGCTCATCCGGGCCACGTATATGACGGTCTAGGACAAAGCGGTCACGACATGCGACCGATCCTCGACCCGATCGATGAGGTGTCGTCCCTTGTGGATCCTCTCGACGTGGATCAGGAATGGGCATCGATCGTCTCTGCGCAACGACGTAACGGCTACCTCGTCGGCCGCCGTCAGGCGCTTGAGGAGGCCGCCAAGCTCGCAGACAGTCAGGTCCCTGGCTACCCCTCTGACGCGACCGACGAGTATCGGCGTGGACAGGTGCGCGGGGCGCGAGACGCGGCGTCACAGATTCGAAAGCTGCTCGCGAAGGCTCGGAACGATCGCTAGGTGTTAATTCCGCGCCAGATCTGCGCAAGCGGGATCCCGGCGGTGGGGTCGTCGAGAAGCAGAGAGAAGCGGTTTCCGCCGATTGCGATGAACTGGCCCCGGCGATCACGCTGAAGTCGCGCCGTCTCGCACAGTGGGACCCGATACGCACGGTCAGTGTTGGGGAGATCGACGAACTCGGCGTGCATTCCAAGCCCTGAGAGCTGCTGCTCGAGCAGTCGACCGGGCGCGTAGTAACAGGCCCACGGATCGGCCCCGACCTGCGGTGGCGGAGAGGCGTCGATCTGAATGAGAAAGTACGCGTACTCCATCACTGCTCGACCAGCGTGATCGAGCCTGCCGGAAATATCGGGATCTGGCCGGCAAAAATCGGTGTTGCGGTTTGGAGCGTGCCCCACACGAGCAGGTTTCCACCGCTCGGAGCGTCGAGGAAGGCGGCGGCAACCGCGGTTCCTAGGTTGGCGCTCGCGCCAGGGAACGTGATGTCTCTCAAAGAGATCTTCTGACCCTGGGAGGACAGGCTCCAAGAGGTCGAATCGTTCGTAACGGCCACGCGCGCGTAGTTGCCGCCGGCAAATTCGACGCCTCCGCCGTCCGCTCCGGGAGAGACCGCGTACAGCGCCATGTAAATGACCGCGGGAGTAGTGAACGGGACGCCGCCAAAGGTCGCATCGAGCACTTTATTGGCCAGCCAGTATCCTTTTCCCGTGCTCATTAGTTGTCCCCACGAGGTCTGAGAGCGGTCCGAAGGTTAAACGCCACTGCCAACTCGACGATCGGGGTCCGTACGGACGTTTTTGCGAGTCCAAGTGCGGGTCCGTAGTCGAATTCGACGCGTTCAGCGCCACCGAGAGTGCTGGAACGGCACACCAAACCCAAATTTCCGGCCAATTTGCGCGCATGGAAGGCGATTTGGTCCATCACCTCGATGTAAAACTGCTCTGCAGATGCCGGATTCACGTCTGGTCGCAGTAAAATCGACTGAATTTGACCGAACGGGTGCGTTTCTAGGACCGGATCCTCCGCCATGACGACGCCGTTGGGCTGATCGGGGTGACCTCCTAGCGTGAAATGGAGGCATTTCAGCGCCACACCTACCAAGATCTCCGGTGTGGGACCGTCTCCGCGCTCTCGTGCCTCAAAGAGGTGGATTCCGAGGTCGAGACGACCTTTTCGCTCGTAGATCGCGCTGATCCACGCATCCGAACGCACGCGCATGCCTCGAAAGTACCAGATCGTTCTAGCGATTTGGGTCGAAATCTCTCCGTTCGTCTCTGTTACGAAAAAAGTCTCTTCCAAACTCAACCGTCGGTTAGACTTTTTGAAGACGTCTTAGGGGGAGATCAAAAACAATGGCACGTTGGGGAGTTTCAGCAAACAAGGGCGCGGCGTCCGTTCAGGGCGTCCTCTACCTGAACGCGGCCGCATCGTCGATGCGTCGCGCGAAAGTCTACGATCTTTCGTTCGGCTGCGGCGCGTCGCCTGCGGACAACGCGTTCATCTGGGTCATCCAGCGCTGCACGACCACTCCGACCGCTTCTGCGCTCACACCGAACTCGCTCGATCCGGCGGACACGCTCGCCTCGACAATCGTCGCAAACGCGACTGTCACTGTCGATGGCACCCTTACCAGTAACGCCTTCCTCTACAGGGACGCGCTCAACCAGCGCGCAACCTTCCGCTGGGTGGCGGCGCCGTACGGTGAGCTGATCATCCCTGCAACCGCCTCCAACGGTTTCATGATCGGTCTCTCGGCTGCGACGACAACCACGTTTGATGCCGGGGCAAACTATGAGGAGTACTAGGCCTATTTCGTGAGCAATTTCGCTTAGTTAGCGAAGGTTCCGCGCAGGCAGAAAAGACAATTTGGATTCCCCTGGCGGATCCTGTAAGGTGTTGCGAAATGCCTAAAGGATCCGCCGAAGCGTTTAAGACGCACTGTCCGAAAGGACACCCATACAATGCCGAGAACACACGCGTACACGGCGGTTCTCGGCATTGTCGCATTTGCGACAAGGAGCGAGATGCCGCTCGGACGGCGAGGCGACGCGAGGAGGCACGAGCTGCGGGCGCCTACAAGGGGCCTAACGCAGAGCGTACACATTGTCCGAGAAATCATGAGTACACTCCGGAAAATACTCGGGTAAGCGCAGGCTCGCGCTACTGTCGGGCGTGTGACTTAGCCCTTCATAACAGACGTAACGACGAGAATCCTGAGAGGATGATGTGGTACTCGGCTCAGACTCGAGCCCGTAAAAAGAACATCCCTTTCACGATCACGCCCGAGGACATCGAGATTCCGGCCCAGTGTCCGATCTTGGGTATTCCGCTAAGGCGGAAGAAAGGTCGGGGAGTGGGCGACCACTCGCCGAGCTTGGATCGGATTTTCCCGGATCGGGGCTATATCCCTGGGAATATTCACGTGATCTCAGCTCGTGCCAACCGGATTAAAAACGATTCCACTCGGGAGGAAGTGGAGTTGCTGCTGGCCTGGTACAAAGCCCTGCCAGAACAGATGAAAAGTTGACGCCACGACGGAAAGTGTCGGTTAGGATGAGGAAAAGATGAAGCACATCACACTCGACACGGGCCGACTTGGACACGGTGGATGCATGCCCAAGGACCTTCGCGGAGTTCTTGAGGCGGCTCTTGAGCACCACAAGAAGACACTCCCACAGGCGGCGAAGTTCGCGGTGATGCAGTCGTCGAACCACGAGTCGGCCAAGTCTGATCCCGCGGTCACCCTTGCAGCGGCAGAAGCTGCGACCGGTGCGGAACAGGCATTTGCGAAGAAGATCGCGGCTTGCGAGCCCGATCTCCTTGCCGGAATCGACGCGGCGTGCGCTCTAGCAGATCTTCGAACGGGGCCGGTAACGGCGAGTGTTGTCGGTCACTTCATCGCCGACCACCCGCAAGGGATCTTCTGGCGAATTTCGGTCTCGGTCGAGAACGCCGCGCCTGCGGACGAAGAGGTCTAGGCGTGTCGACGATCCATCGCGTCGAGGGGCAGATCACGGAAGTGATGCGCGACGGATCGATCCGTGAGTGCGACACGTTTACGTGCGGTCACGGAAATGAATTGGTTCGGGTGAAGGTGGGCACGGTCAATCAGGCCCCTGTTTGCCTCCAGTGTATGCGACGAATCTGCAAGAAGTGTCAGGCCGAGGCCAATCAGACGCTTCGCTGCGTGCCTTTCGAAAAGCGTTTGGATCTTTCCGAATCGCGCCGACGTCCGCTGTAAAAGGTCCGTACGGACCTTTCGGATTGAGTGTCTGCAAAGTCTCGGATACTCTCGAAAGAGCGAGAGTTCTGAGACGATAGATGATTTTGTACGCTTCTCTTGAGGATGCCGAGGCGGAAAAGGCGATTCGGAACTGGTTCGAAGAGAACTTCGGGGCCGAAGACGCGACGGCGATTGCGGATTGGGTGGCCACGCGCGAACGCGGTGCGCGCTACCTAGACATCCTTGCCGGGCTGGCCAGGCACTACAAGGGTCTCGAGGCGCAGGACAAGTTCGGGATCCCTGTAACGGAGGAGCGCCCCTCAGCCAAGCAGTGGCTGGCCGGAATTCTCTCGCTTGCCGGCCGATCGCGCGCGGAACGCGAGGCCGAAATGGATTTGCGTGCATTTGCGCATCCGCTGTTCGTGAGGCTGGCCAAGAGGGTGTTGGCGGTTTCCGAGAAGGATCGTGAGCGCGCGGCCGAGGAGGCGCTCGAGGAGGCGCGCGTACTGTTTTACGAGCATCTTCGGAAAATGTGGCCGGACAAGCACCGCGTCATGCTGAACGGGGCGTGTGTGACCGGTTTGAAACGCCGCAATGGGAAGTTCGAGATCGACGTGCGAGCGGTTGTCGAGCACCTGATGAAGCACGACGACCCCCTAAAGGTAACCGCAGCCTCTTCCCACGGCTGACGAGGTGATTTTTGGCGACAGGCGATCCGATTCTCGATGTCAGCGACCTAATCTACCTCACTACAGGCGGGGGCGGTGGCAATCCGGAGCAGATAAATATCACGAAGAGCGGCCTTCTTGCCGGCGGTGCCATCACGTGGACGGCGGGTAAGCTGCATTCGCTTTGGCGTGCTGACGGACAACCGGGTGGCGCAAGCGCAACTCTGCCGACGACTTCAGTTGCTCCTACGAATGCCACCGCCGGGTCTCTCCAGCAGGGCACACCAGCCGCGGGCTGCATCAAACGGCTCCTCTCGTTCGTCGGTACAGCAGCGTTCGCGGGGACTCTGATCCTTTACGACCGTCTTGAGGAGCAAGGCGGCCTTAGCGCAACGACAACCAGCGCACAGACGACGAATCTCCCCACGACTGCGCTTACGCGTCGTACAAGCGGAGTCGGTGTCGAGCCGTGGCTGGAGATCTACACGGCGATCGGTACCACCGGCACGACCGTGAAATGCAGTTACACGAACACCGCCGGAACTGCTGGGCAGGTGAGTCCGCTCGTCACCTTCGGAGGTGCCGGCAGCGACGAGGTGGCGAAACTGATCCAACTCGGGTTGGCCAGCGGTGACAAGGGTGTGAAGGCCGTAGCGAGCGTGACGGTGACGGCGAGCACGCTCACCGCGGGGAACTTCGGGGTGGTGCTTGCCTACCCGCTCGTCGCGCTTCCCATCGGGTTCCCTGGCGTTGGCACGCTCCTTCCGTTCTTCTTCCTGCCCGGAGGGCCGATCTCTCTCGAAGCGAACGGAACACCCGCGCTCGGCATGGCGTGGTATGCGAACTCGACGTCCGTACCGCAGATTCGCGGCATGGCGTACTTCATGGAGAAGTGATGGCGCCTGCGCACCCGCCGCCGCTTCTCGTCGTGCTCGACGACGCGCTGTCGTGGGGCGAGTGCGCGCGCCTGCAGCTACTCGTCGAAGGTTTGGTCGAACAGAGCACGCCGCTCGAAGAATCAAACGTCGGCGACGAGCTGATGCAGCTGGCGCGTGAGTACGCGGGCGATCTGGAGTTGATTCACACGCTCGGCTTCGCCATTCAGGCGCATCACTCGACCGAGCTGCACTACGATCGAGGCGAGTACGCGGTGATCTACTACCCGCACGAGGCCGCCGCGCCGTTGGTGCTGGGACGGCCCATCTGGACGGACATCATGGTGCGCCCAAATCGGCTCGTCGCGCTCGACGTCACCAACGTCGAGCATCGCCAAGCCACGCCGCTCACGCGCAGGCCACGCAACTCGATCGTTCTCAAGTTTCGCCGGTGGAGGTGACGCATGGCCATCGCCGATCACGACACCTACTACTCCCGACGCGACTGGCCGTACCAACGGCTTCGCTTCAGCAAGTCGTCGCTCACCACGGTAGCGGGTCGGCAGTATTCGGGATGGCTGCAGAGCGGTGTCCCTGCGGCGGGCAGCGCGCCGACGACGGCAGCGGTGCCGACGAGCGCTACGACTGGCGCGCTTGGCCAGCGCGACTCTACGGGCGTGCAGCGCATCCTTCGCATGAACGCCGACGTCGCTTTCACGGCGGGGTGCTGCGGCATGGTCATCATCGCCGACCGCTTGTCCCATCAGGGAGGTCTCGGTGCGACGACGACGGGCGCGCAGACGACGAATCTACCTACGGCGGCGCTCACTCGCAAGACGACTGGCGTTGGCGTCGAAGCAGCGCTGGAGATCTACACCACCGTAGGCACCACCGGTACGACATCGACCATCAGCTACACGAACGCGGCAGGCACGAGCGGGCAGACTTCGCGGGCAACGACGTTCGGGGGTACGAGCTTCAACGTGGCGAGTCGAATGCTGCCGCAAGCGCTCGCCGTGGGCGACACGGGGGTGCAGGCTGTGGCGAGCGTCACGCTCGCAGCGAGCACGCTCACGGCGGGGAACTTCGGCGTCACGCTCTACTACCCGTTGGTCGCTATCCCGATCGATCACGCACTCCCTACCGCCGAAGACAGCGATGCGCTGTACGGCTTCGGGTGCTGGTTCCCGCAGGTGGATGCGAGCGCGTGCCTGCAGTTCATCTACTACACCAACGGCACGGCCACGGGCATCTTCCATGGCGAGATCAACATCGCGGAGGACTAACGCATGTCGTGGTTCTCTGTTCAGCGGCGCGTCTTCGACAACGGCAATCGCGAGCACGGCGGTTTGCCCGAGACGAAGCCCGCGTGGGAACTTGCCCCGAAGACGCTCCCCGTCGCAGGCCTGCCGTGGGGCATTCGTCTCGACGACGCGAGCAAGACGCTTTCCGGATCGAACGTCACGCTCTGGTCGGATGCTGACGGACGCGAGGCGGCGTTCGGACAGGAGCTAGCGGGTGTCGCGCAGTTCTTCGACCCCCGCGTCGGCATCACGATCACGACGGGGCACGTGTCGACGTGGACCGATCGCGAGGGCGGTTCGTCGCTCGGGACGAACCCGCTGACGCGCCCGACGCTGAACGCGGCTGCCTTCGGCGGCTCCGCGGACGCGGTCGACACCACGTCCGGTGGGTTCATGACGCTTGCCTCGCGCAGAACGTTCACAACCGGGCACTCGTTCTGCGTCCTCTTCGCGACGGTCTCGGCGGGCGGCGGTCCCGCAGCGTACGCGGGCGACTCGATCTACACGCTTATCGGCGACACGACCGGCTCGGTTGTGAACTCGATCGGCCTCGACGATTCGGGGAACGTCGAATACCACTATTTCGACGGCGCCTCGTGGCAGCTCCTCACGACGAGCGGCAGCGGTCTCGGGCCGTACAACGACGGTAACTATCACGTTGCCGTCGTCGTGCACGATCAGGCGACCGGCTTCCTCGGTCTCTACGTGGATCAGCTTCTCGTCGCTGACGCGACGCAGACTTACTCGGCGAGTTCGTGGGGATGGAATGTTCTCGCGACCGGCTTCGCGGCGGACCAATTCAATGGGCAGATCGGCCCGATTCTCACGTTCGACCGCGCGCTGAATTACTCGGAGGTGCGCGGGTACGGGTCGTGGATTCAGCTCAACTATATCAACGGAACAAGCGTCGACCCGTGCTTCAATGCGCCGACGACGGGCAGCACGACGCCTTCTGGCAAGGGCTCCGTCGCGTTCTCGGCGAACCAGTCGCTCTACTTGACGGGAACGCCGCTCGAGATCAGCTCGCCGTTTCTAAGCGTGCAAACGATCGGCGAGCTGACGCGCGATAGCGCGGGCTTCTGCATCTTCTCCGTCGTCAACCCTGGCGCGTTCGGCAGCGACAACCCCGGCAACGAGAACACCGTCGGCAGCTCGTTCTACAGCGACGACGGAGGCTACGTCGGCCTCGTCGCGACGGATCTTTCCTCGGGCTCGCTCGTCGGCTACACGAACGACAACACCGGCGAGGCGGACGCGAGCTTCACCGTATCGACGAGCACGTGGTACCTCGTCACGCACAACGCGACGGGCGCGAACCTCTATGTGCTGAACAACGTGTCGGCGAAGACGTCTCCCATCGGCGCAGCGGATACGCACGCCGGGCCGTGGACGACAGCGTCGAGTTACGGCTTCCACTTCGGCGTGTCGGGTGCCGAGCGCGGCTACACGGGCTTTCTTAGCGGCTCGATTGCCGCGTTCTACCTCTACCCGTCGAGCCCGAGCGCCGCGCGCATGCGCGACATTCAACGCTACCTGTTCGAGAGCTTCCTCCTGCCCGCGCAGTGGTGGCCGTCCTTCCCCGACCCGCCCTCCAAGGCCCCGCTCTACGCGCTGCGGCAGAACCGCCACGCCTCACGGATGCAAACGTGGGCAGGCCCGATCGCTCCTATTGTCGTGGCGGCGCTTACGCCTGTGGACCTCTTCCGCTATCCAGACACGATAGCGCGTCCTCGTCTGGCAACCGGAAATCATCGGCCCACTGATCGAAACAACGTTACTCCGGAACGAACCCAGCCGATGGCTGATATGGAGTGGCCGGATTGGGTTCGCCGCCCTTCTCTACGTCCGGAAAATCAGCTCGCAACGCCAAGTGAGCCGCCCCAGCCTGAAAAGAAAATTGCCGTCTCAGATACGGTATTCCCGCCAACGGTTCTGAGACCCAAATTTGCGACAGCAGAGCAGCAGGCCGCGCTCAGTGTGATGCCTAAGCCGGAGCGGGTCGCTCCCCTTGCTGATCAGAACTGGCCAGATCGTATTGTACGCCCCGTGCTTTCGACGGCTCAGCAGCTGGCAAGTCCTAACGAGATTCAAGCGCCCGAACGGACCCTTCCACTGGCCGACCAGGAGTGGCCCGATCGGGTACCGCGGCCCATGTTCCGCGCTGAGCAACAACTGGCGACGACCAGCGAGCCTCCGGAACCTGAGCGCACGCTTTCCTTGGCGGACAACGTGCGGCCAGACCGAGTCCCCCGCCCTATTTTCGGATCGGGGCTTCAGCACTCCTTCCCGTTTGCCGCTCCCGCTCCCGAGCAGACTACCGGGCTGGCCGATGTGTCGGTGCCGGCGCGCGTCGTCCGCCCTGTGTTTGCAGCGCCACTGCAACTCGCGACAACGAATGTTCCTCCTGCCCCGGAACGAACTCTCGTGGCGACCGATGTGTCCCGGCCAGATCGGATTGTTCGGCCTTTTGTTCCTGTAGCGCAACAACCGGCCTACCTGGTCTTTCCCTCACAGCCGGAGCGAACACTTCCGGACTTCGACACGGTTCACCCAGATATCGTCCTGAGACCTAAGTTCCTTACTGATCAGCAGGTAGCCTCGCCCACACCCCATCCCTACCCGATTCCATTGGACGAGCCTGGTATTGGGTACGGCTGGTATCCGGACTTCGTCTCGCGACCGAAGTTTCATGCCGATCAGCAGCGATCGGTAGACTTCGTTGTGCTTGTTACGGTGACGCCCTCGTCGGACCTATTCCGTTTCCCCGACCTCCTGCTGAGGACGGTATACCATCCCTCACGCCAGCAAGTCGCCGCACCGGATGCCATGCAACCGGAGGAGACCTCGCAGCTCGCAGACTCGAGGTGGCCGGATCGAGTCCCGCGTCCTGCCTTCGAGTCTCGACAGCAGGTCGCGTCTCTTTCAACGCCACCGCAGCCGGAGCAGACTGAGGAGATCGCAGTCTCTGTCTATCCGGACGCTGTCAACCGACCACGCGTCGCGGCAGCGCTTCAATTCGCTGTCACGCGAGATATTCAGCAGCCGGAGCGTACAAACCAGCTCGCCGACATGGAGTGGCCGGATCGCATTCTTCGTCCGATGTTTCGGGCGGAGCAGCAGCAGTGGACCACAGGGATCTCCCCGGAGCCCGAGCAGCCTCTTCCGCCGACGTTCGTGTCCTGGCCCGATCGAGTACCGCGTCCGGTGTTGGCTGCGGCGCAACAACCGTTTTGGACCTCGTCCCCCAAACCAGAGCAGCCGCAGGCTCAGGCGCTCTACCAGTACCCTGAGGCGGTTCGTCGCCCGACGCTGCGTGCCGATAAGCAGCCGTTCACGACCGACGTCCCTTCGTATCCGATTCCGCTGCCACAACCTGGCGCGGGCTACGCCTTCTACCCGGACAGCGTTTTCCGTCCCGTTTTTCGAACGGAGCGCCAACAGACAACGGCGGAGAATATCCAGCCTGAGCAGACAATCGAGCTGCCGAGCGCGGTGTGGCCGGATCGCATTGCGCTGCGTCCGGCATTCCGCGCGGAAAACCAGCCGTACTTCGCATTTGCTCCGCAGCCTGAGGCGACAGTCGAATACCCCAGTGTGAGCTGGCCGGATCGGGTGTTTCGGCCGATCGTACGCGCAACGGATCAGCCCTTCCGCGCGGAACAGAACGTCCAGCCGGAGGAGCAGCTCCCAATTCCTGACTCGCGATGGGCCGATCGGGTTCCGCGCCCGAGCTTCCGCGGCGAGCAACAGCCTTACACGACGAACGTTCCGGCCAAACCGGAACAACCTACGCAGATGTCGGCTATGTCGTGGCCGGATCGGATTGTCCTTCGTCCGACGTTCCGCGCAGAAAATCAGCCGTACTTCGCGTTCGCTCCCCAGCCGGAAGCGCCAATCGCGTATCCGAGCGTTGTCTGGCCCGATCGCGTGCTCCGACCGTTGGTGCGTGCGTCGGATCAGCCCTTCACCTCAGAGCAGAACATCCAGCCAGAGGAGCAGATCCAGATCCCGGACTCCCGATGGGCGGATCGCGTCGTTCGTCCGGTTTTCCGTTCGGGGCAGCAGCCATACACAACGAGCATTCCTCCTCAACCAGAGCAGCCAACCGAGATCTCGGCGGTGTCCTGGCCGGATCGCGTCCTACGCCCGACGACGCCCACGGCTCAGCAGCCATTTTTCACATTCGCCCCGAGTCCGCTTCCGCAGGCGCAGTCAGGCGCAGGATACACGCTCTTCCCGGATCGGGTGCCACGTCCGAGTCTGCCAACCGCAAACCAAATGGCTCCTGCCGCGCTTTACCCGCTACCGGAAACGACGAAGGTGCCGTTGGCGTGGAATCCGGTGTATGAGGACCGAATTGTTCGCCCGGATTTCAAAACCGCCCAACAGCCGTACTTCACCTTCTGGCCTGTACCTATTCCTGTGGCGGCACTTACGCAGCTTCAAGCCGATTGGGCGTCGTTCCCTACTCGGATCGTGCGTCCATCGTTTGGAGTCTCGGAGCAACTCTTCGCGACAAACATCCCTACAGCCCCAGAACGTACACTCCAGCTGGCGGATGTGGAAGGCCCGGATCGCGTTGTTCGACCCATGTTCCGCGCGGAGCAGCAGCCGTGGACGACAGGCATTCCGGCACAGCCTGAGCGTGCAGTGCCTGCGACCGATGGGTACTACCCGGAGGTGGTCAGACGATCCAAGGTCCGTACGGACGCTCTGCCTTTCGCGAGCGCGGCGCCGATCGCTCCGGAACGCACATCGACGGCGTTCGACTTCGTCTACCCCGATATCGTCCGCAGGCCGATGTTCCGCGCGGCCTCTCAGCTTGACTCCGTGCGTCCTCCGCCGGAGCCCGAACGCAGTTCGCCCCTCGCGGATAGCCTGCAGCCCGAACGTGTACGACGCCCTCTCTACCTCGTGGCTCTCCAACAGGTCGCCCCGATCCTGCCGCAGCAGCCGGAAAGCCCGACTCCGGAAGCGTTCGTCTACTACCCGGAGCGCGTTCTGCGGCCCAAGCTGGCAACGGCAGATCAGCAGGACACGACGAATCTCTCACCGCACCCCGAAGGTCCACTTCCTGAGCCATCAGTGAGTGCGCCGGTAGCGGTACGTCGGCCGTTTTTCCTTGGTCCGCATCAGCTCTGGACTTCCAGGCTGCCCGAGGCGCCGGAGCAGCCGCTCGCTCTCTCGAGCGTGGAGTCTCCAGCTGCCGTACGTCGACCGGCGCTGCACGCATCGCTGCACCAGGCGGCGGCCATCTCGCAGAACCCCGAGCTGCCCGTTTCGGAGCCGTCCGTGGTGTGGCCCGATCAGATCCTTCGTCCTAGGTTCCTTCCGCCACAGCAGGCGTGGTCGACCGAGCTTCCTCCTGCTCCGGAACAAACGAGTTCCCTCGCGGACAGCCTCTTTCCTCCGACCGTCCTAGGGAGCCGATTCCTCCCCTACAACCAGCAGGCCTTCGCCCAGCCACCGCTGATCATCGATCGGCTCGACTCGCCGCCCTTGTACCCCGACAGCGTGCGCCGGCCCGCCCTGCTCGCGTCGGCTCAGGCGGCAGCGACCCGCCCGGATCAACTTCCGACATTCATACCTACGTTCTTCGAGGCTGAGTACGTCGACCGCGTCCTTCGGCCGATGGTTGATCCTAGGTACCAGCGGGATGTCGCGCCCTATCCCCTCCCGATCGGATCGTACATTACGCTGTCCGTGCGGTTCTTCGGGCAGACCTTTGCCGAGTTCGAGCTTACTCAGGGCCACCAGCTTCCGCCTCCGCTTGTGCCGCCTTTCAACGGGCCGGTCCTGTCCCCGTCGGCGCAGCTCGGGTACCGCTACCTGCCGGTACCGCTTGCGTTGCAGCGAACTGTGCCGCCGCACTCTCCGATGTTCCGTACGCAGGGAGAACCGACACAGGTCATCGAGACCGAGCTGGCGAACCGCGGGATCATCGGCGAGATCATTCATCTCGAGAGCGGCGACATCGTCTACCGCGTTCCGGCGCGCGAACTCTGGAAGCTCGAACAGGACAAGGCAGGCTTCTTCGTGCGCTCGGGCAAGACGAAGTACCGCTTCGTTTCCTACGACCCGACAGTCGGTCAAACCATCTTGGACTTCTGGAAACCGCTTCTCTAGGGACTTCGCCGCCGAGCCTCGTCTGCTCGATCTGCAGCCATTGCTTCCCAAGCCTCGTCGCGCTCCTCCTGTGTGAACGACGAAAGGGGGGCGACCCGCGTTCGTGTCAGCTCGTCCACAGTGACCTCGACAGCCAGCTCCTCTTCGAGGGCACGACGGGCCGCGGCCAGCTCTTCGGGGCTGGGGCTAACCGCGCGATCCAAGCAGCACTTCGTCTCTGACAGGTCCCATACCGCCCTATCCAGCTGCATACGTGTCTCGGACAGCGGCAGTCTCGAGATCGCCAGCTGAATCCTAGTCCGCAGAGCTTCGCAGCTTCCTACCTGTTCTTTCGAAGCGTCCGCGCGTGCTTTGTAAAATTTCGGAGGATTCAAACGCAAGTACGTTTCAAGGCACGCGGCTAGGATCCCGACGAAAAGCCCGAACCACACCAGCATTATCAGCGCCAGCAGGCTTCCTACGGCAGTCGCCGCGACCGCTCCTACCACTGCGCCGATCTCTATTGCGCGGATCTTTTGTGCTCGCGCTAGGATTGCGGCGGAGGTTTGAGCACTCCTCGCTGCAACCCACGACAGAAGCCGCACGCCCGTTTTCAGCTCTTCGAGATGGGTCTGAGCGCAGGCAAGCTGGCTGGGTGTCGGGCACGCAGCTGCGCGTTCAGCCTGAAGTTCGTCTCTGATTTGCGCGCTCAGCTTCGCGCGCTCCAAGCTTTGAGCGGTCTCGACCGATTTGGTGTCAGCAGATTTTTTGGAGCGAGATGACGCCATGTCTTCGTCGACCTCTTCGTCGGAAATCAGCACATCGAAGGGATCCCACCAATTACCGCTCACGACTAGCCGCCTCGGAAAGTGAAACATCGTTCGCCACGCACTGTCCGGCTGCCCACGAGGCGATCAGAGCCCTGCTTGCAGGATCCAACGGTCGTAGATGAGAGTTCGCGAGGAGTGAAAAAGCGAGAAGAAGGGAAAGATCTGACACCCTAGGAGGGTATCAGGTTCGCATCCACTTGTGTCGGAGGAGGAAGAGCGGATCGCGGGCCGCCTTGAACGCGAGCTTCGCGCCGAACTTCGTGAGGGCGTCGTTGAACTTTTTCGAGAGGTGATCGGCCTCTTCGACATGGCCCAACTCGTGGAGCACAAGATCCAGTTGGTCCTGCGTCAGGCCCTCTTCGAACCAAGCCTCTTTGAGCTTCTGGACGTTGAAGCTGATCCGACCCCCTTCGAACTGCGCAAGCACCGAGGCGGCCGTATCGGTGAAGAAACTCGATGCAATCCGCTGCCCAACAAGAAATTCGCTGAGTTCGGCAACGAACGTGCGAAGCCGTTTCATGCCCTCGGTGAGTTGGTCCTCGGAGAGGACCCGCGCCTCGACGCTCTCGAGGTTCGTGGGGAACACCTCCGGCGCAGGCGCGATGATGTTGAACCGCTTGGCGTTGTGCCACTCGTCGCCGGAGAGAGCGCCGCCGGGGACGACGGTGTACCCGCTGTGCATGGCCACCTTCGACGACTCCGTGTTGGTCGGACTGTGTGAGACCATGTTCGGGCCGAACCGCTCGACCAGCATCGCCTGCACCGCATCGCGCAAGATCATGTCGGTCCCGATCGCCTCACGAATCCACGGCTTCGCGGCAGCGTCGGAGCCTTTGATGGAGTCGAAAGTCCGGTTCAGAATCTCGGCGCGAAGCTCTCGACGATAGCTGTCCGAGACATTGTCGCGATCGGGATTGAGTGGAACGCGCTGACCGACGTTGATGTGAAACGGCTCGCCACCCGTGAGCGCGACCACGGGGATCCCCATCTCGTAGAGCATGGCGGGCTCATCGCCCTCGAGCGCGTGCAGCGTCACGGCGCAGGAGCGCAGCGCTCGCCGCATGAAGCCGTCCTCGTCGGCCCGCTCCGTCCAAAGCCAGATCCCGTCGAGGGTCTGAAGGATCGGACGACCCGGGAGGGGCTCGCCGTTCAGGAGGATCCGTTTTCCGGGCGGCGGCAGGATCTTCCGTACCTGCTGAATCGTCTCCCTCGCCTCGTCCCGCGTCATTCGGACGAGACCCGTGAAAACCGTTCCGGCCGCACGTCCCTTCTTCGAGACGTGACGACCCGCCTTGTCGAATCGGACCGTTCCTTTCGTGGTCTCGATCGTCGCCTCCTCGCACCGAACGAGGACCTGCTTCTCGCCGATCGTGAACCGACCTCGCTTCTCGGGGTTCTTCCGCTTGTCCGAGGCGGCGAACATCGTGTACGCGCTCGACAGGTCTCGGAACCCCTCGGGATCGTCGTCCTCGACGATGATCTCGCAGACCGGGCGGTTCGGGAGGGGCCGGATGGACGCTCGTACCTCCGCCGTCTCCTGATCGATCCCGTTCTGGATCAGCTCGAAAAGCACCGTGTGCTTCGGCAGACGCGCCAACTGCTGCTCGTATCCGTCCTCGTCGATGGAGATCCAGTTGCGGCTCGGCATGCTCTACACCTTAGCGCACCTAGATCGGATTGTCAAGTCTTGGCTTGCACAACAAAGGAGAGAAGGGATGCCCCATCGAGTGGAACATCCCTTCTCCGCTTCGCAGTCCGTTTACCCTAGCAGGGGCTACGCGGTTGCGCCAGTCGGCGTGTGGGTGCCGTTGGCGGCGGGCTTTGCTGCGAGCTGCTTCGCGAACTCGGTCCCTTTGAGGAGATCGGCGATGATCTCGACAACCGGACGTTTCGCTCCGCCGATGAGGCTGATCGGACCCATCGCCTCGGCCACCTTGGCGACCATGGCGCGTTCGCCGAACGAGTTGAGTGCGGCGACGAACTCCGGGCTGATCGCCTTGGCCTTCTCGACGACCGCCTGAACTTCGGCGCTTGCCTCCATCAGGCGAAGCTGAAGCGCCTGCTGATCCAGCGCGATCTGCTGGTCCGCGGTCTTCTTCTTCTGCATCAAGACCAAGTCCGCCAACTCGTTGGCGTGCTCTTGCGCCTGGCGGCGAACCTCCGCCTCTTCCTCCTCGGTTTCCTGCTGCGCCGCAAGTGTCGCGAGCGCGAAGGCGTGGGAGTGCTTGAGCTGCTCTTCTGCCAAGACGAGCGAAGTCCGCTTCGTCTCGTTCTCCACCTGCGCGCGCTCCCGCTTGATCTCTTCGTTCCGCTTGGTGAACTCGAGCTGGCGAGCGGCCGTTTGCAGGGCGAGGGTGTGATTGATCGCTTCGCGTTGCGACTCGACGAGGAGCGTCTCGATCGCAGCGTTCTTGATCTTCACTGCGAGGGTCTCGACGTCATAGATCCGCATCCCGTTTTCGGCGAACGTCGTCCCGGGGCGATCCGTCCCAGGGGCCGGCGCGGTACCGAGGATGATGTCTCGAAGGAGCGGCTCGGAGTTCAGGTAGAACTCCTCGATCCCGAACTTTCGGACCGCACTGCGAACGCGCGAACGCATGTGATCACAGAGGAACTTGACGTAGTTGTCCACCTCGAACCATTTCTCCTTCTGGCCCTCGAAGTGAACTCGGTAGGAGAGCTTGATCTCTGCGGTGCAGAAATCCTTGGTCTCGACCTCGATGATGTCCGAGATCTTGTTCGCCTTCGTTTGAAGGAAGGCCGTCGTGAAGAGATGGTCCGTGGTCTTCGGCTTCCCCGTGCTCAGCTCGAGCGCTTGGGGCGTCTCGTCGTACTCGAGCAGGGCCGTGGTGGGGCCGACGACGACGCGCCGATTGCCGCTCTTGTCGACGAGGAGCACTGCATAACCGGTGCGAATCGTGGTCGCAACGGCCCCGCTGTACTTGGTGTTGAGAAGCACCGTCCGCGGCTCGGTGTACGCGTTCTTCCGCTCGAACACGTCTCCGGCGAAGTTGTCTGCCGCGCGTTCTCCGAGGCCGCGCCCAACGGGCGAGTTCGACACCTCGAGCGAGTTGAACGCCAGCATCTTTCGGCTCAGCTCGCCACGCGCACTGCCGGCCGAGGCGGTCGCGGTCTCGGCAGCGCTGAGCGTGCGTCGCGTCGGAAGACCCATCTCCTGGGCAAGACGCTGGTTGTACTCGAGCGCCTCTTGGTTGCCCGGGTAGAGAAGCTCGCACGTCTTGGCGTCGAGGATCTTGCGGGTGATGACCTCGTTGCGCGGATCCGGCAGGTACATCACGGGGCCCTTGACGAGCGTGACCGTGCCGGTCTTTCGGTTGAGAACGTAGCGACCCTCGCCCTCGGGGATGGCGGTCGCGTAGTGGATCTCGTGGCCGTTGTAACGGTTCAGCGAGTGTTCCTCCCGCGGAACGTAGATGGCCGTCTCGTTGCCGGTGATGAACAGCTCGTCGCCGACCTTGTAGGCGTGACCGTTCTCCTCGTACTCCGCGACGACCTTCACGTAGATGCCCGAGGTGGGCGTCAGCTCGATCGCGCGGAACTTCCGCGTCCTCTCGCCCGTGGGCTTGCCCTCCGCGTCCTTCTTCTCGGAGGTGTGGAAGATCTCCGTGGGCTCGGGGAAGATCACCGCAGGGCCACGCTCGTAGCGCTTGCTGCCGTTTTCGTCGCGAAGGAGGCAGTACTCGAGACGCTCCAGGGTGAGCGCGTCGCGCACGAGATTGCCGTTCTCGTCCGGCACCACCTCGATCCCGGTCGGCGGGATGTAGAAGCTGACGTCGGTTCCGCGAATGACGAGCAGCTTGCCCATGGTGAGCGACTCGGCATCGGCGACGATGGGGTTCTCGGCGTTCTCGGCGTTCGGCGTGATCACCGCGCTCTTCCAGTTCTCGCGTGCCGCGGTCTCGTCGTAGACCCGCGCGAGGACGTACTGATTTGAGCGGATGTGATGCCCCTGAAGGACTCGGGCCATCTGTCCCGGCCAGAGCGGGAACGACACCGGGCCGGCGAGGTTGATCTTCTTGCCGATCCGAAGCGTCGGCGTCGAGATCTTGCCGTTGGTCGAGGGCTGCTTGTCGCCCTCTGCGGGGTTCTTGAGGACGAGGTAGAAACCGCTCGGCGCGGTCTTGAAGAGGCTCGTTCCGGACGTGAGATCCGTCTGACGGAACCGCTTCTCTCTCTCGTCGAATTTGACGCAGCGGTCGGTATCCGCGAGACTCGTCTTGTAGGGGCCGACGAAGACGTTGATGTCGCCCTTCGTGGCGTCGCTGATGAACGCGTACTCGTTGGGGGCCAGAATCAGATCGCGCTCGCGCCGCGTGCTCTCGTCACTCATGTGGGGACTCTCCTTGGAGGGGACGCCACCCTACGTGAGTGCCGAGGGGATTGTCAATCGATCTCTTCGAGCGCGGTTTCCGGCGGGGGCACTTCACGGGTAAGCGGTTGAATATCAAGCCCCTTACCGACGTAGAGAATGCGATTGATGGTAGGCCAACCGTAGCGTGCCGAGCCTACGTAGACCTCGACGTTGTTCGAGATCTTGCAGTGTCGGAAGTGATGGCTGTGTCCGGCAAAGACGGTGATGCGCTTCTCTGGAAATTCCATCGCGAGGGCGAAGATCATGTCCCCCATGGAGGGCGCGCTGTACCAGGGAAGGGTCCACTGATCAGAAATCTTGCCGCGATGCCAAGATGCCTCAATAAACGGCGGAACATGCGTGGCCACGATGACGTGCTCAAAACGATTGAGCGCTTTCTCAAGCTTCACCGCGAGCCGGTCTACACCCGCCCGCGCCGCCTGTTGGACGCAATCGACAAGAATCGTCTCGCGCGCGAATACCCCCTTCGGGAGCCCCATCGCCGTCGCGAATTCCTCGATCTCATTGAAGTCCCTAAGGAAACACCGGGTCAGGTCCACTTTTCCCGCCCTGGCGTCGTAAAGCCCGTCTTCGCCGACCAGTCCGACCGTCGGAGAAAGTGCGACTGCTTCCATCTGGCTGAGGTAGCGGAAAGGCTCCTCACACGAGGCCGCCACCTTCTCCGCCTCCGCAAGGGAAGTGCCGTAGCGATCGTGGTTGCCGAGGATGAAGTAGATTGGCCCCGTAAAGGCCGCTCGCAGCCTCTGTAGATGCTTTTTGAGCGAATGTGACTCGCCGATGTCTCCCGTTACCAAAAGCGCGTCTGCGCGCGCCTCAGCCTCCGCAGATAGGCATGCAACACGCTTGTCGTCGGCGAAGTCGAGGTGGATGTCCGTACACCACGCAAGCCGCAGACGTTTTGCAGTCTTTTTGGACATTTACGAGAAAAGTGGTTGCGAGCCAGGAAGTCGCGTCCTGTTGGCTTGGCTTATGAGGCCGAGCTGCCATCTCCGGCTGCCTCGCGGAGCCGCCTAACGGATTCGAACCGATCTCAGCCTCGCTACAAGTGAGGTGTGCCCCCTAGGGCAAAAGCGGCGTAGAAGAATCACTCTACGAGATTTCGTCGAATTAGACAAGAAAGTTTTGAAGCCGTTGTGGGAGGACGAGACCACTCATCTGCAAACGCGGCCAAATCAAGCCCTCGCGTTGACACCCACAAATCGTTTCTCCACAAAGTTTGACGCAGCTCATCCTTAGCGTTTGTGGGCTACGAGAGGTTTATTCCAGCAATCAAGATGAACAAGGGCAAAGCGATCTACACGGCGATCCCAGCACCCGGACGCGCAGTAAGCGCGCCAGAAGCCCCCGCAGATCAGACAGCGCATGTCTAGCCGAAGCGGTTCGGGCTCTTCAACTTCCGTTGAAAGTCCGTGCGGACCGAATTCGGCCTCGACGTGCGTACACCACGCGGGGGAGTAACGAGGTCTAATGGTCGGGGTTGACGAGTCTATCTATGCATCTTAGGTTGAAAGAAGACGAATGGACTACGAGATCACCTACAGAGACATCATCGAGGCACGGGAGCGGGGTTTGGACGCGCTCAACGAGGCTTCTTTGGGCCGTGCTTACCAGCACATGCAAAAGCAGGGCGAGCACAGTTTCGGGATCGTCACCGCCCACCGGAGCGACGCCACTCCCGAGCAAAATAGGAAAAACATGAAGGCTCTCAAAGGAGAGCTGCGTGGTCTCGGACATGGGCACATTCGCATGAAGGGTCATTGGGAAGGACAGTCGGAACCCTCACTCTTCGTTCCCGGTCTCAGTCGGCACCATGCAGAGCGTCTGGGTAGGAAGTACAACCAGGATGCGGTCATTCACAGCGGACCCGAGTCCAATCACGAGGTCCACCTGATCCAGAAGAGCGGTGAGACCGCCAACCTAGGGACCTTTCACCCAGGAAAGATCGCTCAGGCCTACAGCTCAATCAAAGGGAAACCGTTTACGTTTGAATGGCTGACCAACTCAACGGCCGAGGCGCTCATCGAACGAATTTACGGGATCCAGTCCCGTGTGTAACTCGTCACGCCGATACCTTTTCCGATTTTTTGGGTACCCACGATTTTCCGCCCCGGCGAGTGCGATCTCGCAAGACCGAGGCGACTAGCGCGCCGATCCCATCCTCGATGGTTCGGCCGGGCGTGCTCATCCCGAATGCTGCGTCTTCCTCGCAGTCCCACGAATTTTCGCCCTTTCCAGGGAAAGGGATCTGTTCTCCTGGGAGCATCTGGATCTCTACCGAATAGAGAGTCTTGTAGGTGAACCCCGGCAGGCGATCGAATCCCCACTCGGCTTTGGTCAACTTTGCGGTGGCCCGATAGGACCGTTCCGGCATCGGAACCAACACCTCCCGCTCCTCGATCAGTTCCGGATCCGTCTGCCGCCGGCTATAACCGATAGGATGCCAGTTCCCATCACGCCACTTAGAGCGCCCATTCGACCACCCCATGTTGTCGACACCTAGCTGCCACCAAACAGCGTGGTCGAAAAATCGAACGCTGAACGCTCGACCGCCGTAGTCGAAGCGCATGTCGCTCGGTAGGGCGGCGAGGACCTTCTCGCTGAACCCCTGCAGCCGGGGATGACTGACGCCAAGGAACACACTTCCTAACCCGATCCCTAGATGGCCCGCAAGACGCTGTTCTGAGGGATGTTCGACCGTAAGACTCGCACCGATCGCGCTACTCGGTGCTTTCACCTCAGCGCTCAGTTGGAGCCTCCCCAGGCTCAGCCAGTGACGACGGTGGTATCCGCGGTCTGGATGCTCGTCGCTCGAGTGGTAATCCCCGTCGATTCCTAGGACCCGAAACTCTCTCATCGATTTGACTCCACCTGCAGCCCCGTGCCGCTTGATGCGCAGAATAGCTCCTGCACCACGCGCCCGCGGGCGCCCAAAAGAATGCTTCGAATAGCCTTGGCGCCCTCGGGATTGAAGGAGTGGATCACGATGAGGTGCGGCTGCTTCGCCTCCGGAAGCTTCAAAAGAAGCCGCGCGCAATCCTGCCCGGTTAGCTCACGAGCGCCGGCATAGCCGTAGTCAGAGTAGTCGAGGCTCCGGTACTGGTACATGTTGAGATCATGGTCGAGATAGACCACGTCGAACGCTTCGCCTTCGAGAGCCTCCTCGAATTCGTCGTAGGTGCGAACGTGAACGACGATGTTCCCTATGAGGTTCTGCGCGAACGTCTTGTGTCGCGTGTCATCATCGTCGAGTACGAGGACTCTCATCGCGTCTTTCTGCGGATCCCGGAATGTGTCCAGAGATCCGGCACCTCAACCCCAAAGAACTCCTCGTAGAGAAGCGTAAGCTCTTGCGAGGCTCCCTCGTAGAATACCGCCTCGTCATCCTCGCTCGCCCGGTAGAGCCCGCGCTTGAGGATCGTAAGACGATTAAGGAGGTACTCCTCCAGCTCAGGGAGGGTCTTGTGCATAGCGGAGAGCAGAGTACTCGAAACTCAGCCGGTTCATCACCGACCGCAGCGCCTTCCAAGCGCGCCCGACCCCCGGCCGGTTTGCTCTCCAAAATCAGTTCATCCCCACGGGCGGCTTGAAGCCCTTTTCGAGCAGCGCAGTGATGAACGCGTGCGCATGTCTACTCGGGACGCTGCTCGAACAGATCTTGTGAAGCTCCTCATCGGTAATCGTGCGACTATTGACTGCCTCAGCGGTCGCCATCCACGCGGCCTCGAACTCCTCTTGGGTCATGTCGAGCACGCCTGTGGCGTGGACGAAGCGCTTGCCCTGGCTTTGAAGGATCACGAACATCATCTTGTCTTCGCGAAGTTGGACGTAGATCTCGTCCGCAGGGAATCCCAATCTTCGGAAGGCCTCGTGACATCCAAGAGCTTCTCGGATCGCCGGAGGAATGTCGGCGGACTTCATAAGAAAACAGTACCCGACTTCAGAAGGGGTTGTCAAACCTCTTCGAGTGTTCGAGCGCCTCCTGCATTGCCATCTCGAAGGAGGAGCCGATCAGCTCGTATAACACCTCAGGCTTGTACTTCTGGTCCCCAAATCGATGGGAATCCTTCGCGATGAGGTGGCAGATCCGACAGAGGGCGATTCCATTGCTAGGAACGAACCCCCCGACAGGCATCGACCGTCGCGCCGTGATTACATGGGCGGTCGTGGCGGGCTTTTCGCAGACTTGGCAGATGTGGCTGTCCCGGGCGAGAACATCCCGCTCGAATTGATTCCGCCAGCCAAGCCTGCGACGCGCAATCGCCGCCTGCTCGGGGTTCATTGCCACGCTACCCTACCTTGTTGATCAGGTAGAGACCGTCCTTGTCCTCTTCGATGTCCGCGCCTCCGCAGAAGGGCTGCCACTCCTCGGGGATCGTCTTGCGATCTAGAGCCAGATAGCTCATAGGAAGTGTCTTCGGCTTGTACGGCTTCTGTCGAAGCTTCATGCCGGCCTCTTCGGGCGTACGACCACCCTTCCGCTCATTGCAGTCGTAGCAAGCGGTGGCAATGTTCGTCCACTCCGTCTTGCCGCCCTTTACGCGCGGGACGACGTGATCGTAGTTGAGTTCGCGCATGCCTCTGCGTGATCCGCAATACTGGCACTTAAACTGATCTCTCTGGAAAAGATTGACACGGCTGAACTTGACCCCACGCTTCATCGCCGCGAGGGGCTTCTTCAAACGGATCACTGCCGGCATCTTCCAGGTCACGCTAGGCGAAGAGATGTCCTCGTCGTAGTCGACGATCGATTCGGCCTTCTTCGTGTAGATGAGCCGGACAGCCGTCTCCCAAGAGACAATTGCGAAGGGTGTTGCCCACGGTGTGAGGAGTAGCGTTCTCATGTTGTACCGTTCGGCGCGCCCTGAGGGACTTGAACCCTCAACAACCCGGAGTTGAAATCCCGGTGCTCTGCCGGTTGAGCTAAAGGCGCGTAGTTAGATTCTACCGGTTCTTCAATGCCAGAGGAAGACCCTCACACAGCTTCTTGGTCGCCTTGGAGGGCTCCAGAGCCACTGCGGTGAGAGCGTGATTGAGATCGGGCTCGCAGAAGTGCGCAGTCTTGATCCCCTTGTCGTTGGCGCGACCGAGGAGGCACCTAAGCTCCTCCTCGTCGGCCACACAAAGCAGGGCGAGAGTGTTCGATCGCTCGTACCAGAGCGATTCGATTTCTTCGTGCAGTTCGCCAAAGCGACGCGCTGCGTGCATCGCCTGGCAGGCTTGCTCGCCAGGCGTAAGGTCCGTACGGACCACGACCGTCAGCTTATCCCCCTCCGTCATGACGGTGTCGCTGCAGGTTCGGGTTTCGGGGCTCGACGCATCCGGACGCGCGGCTTCTTCGGCACCCACTCGACGAGGCCCATTACGGCCGCTGTCCGGTTCGCCCACAGCTCGCGCAGCTGCGCGGCGTTTTCACGGATCAGGTTCTGCTCTGTCTTCGTCCTCGTTCCGAAGAGGGTCCTCCACACCCAGGCGCACAGTTCTTGGAACGACGTGAGATCGCGAAAGGATGTGAACGACGGATCCCATGCGCCGAGCGCGTACAGATGGGTCGCGATATCCCTGTGGCGCGGCTTGTTATTCGCGCAGGGCTCCATCCGCGAGTACTCGACTCCGCGGATCAATCCGTAGGCGAGATGCTGCTCGCGGTTCCAGCTCTTGTAGGGACCGAACTGCGCACACGCCTTCTTGAAGGCTTCACTACGACGCTTCGTATACATCAATCACTCCGTTTGGGAATAGGGGGTTGAGGGCCACTATTCAGCGGAGGATCGCGAGATCTAAACATTCACAAAAAGTGCGTCATAGGTCGATTCTAACCAGTCACCCGAACCTGTCAATGGTCGGTTTAGTCTCAGGAGGAGGAACGGGCGTCAAACTGGCAGTGTGAATCTTTGCCTGACCGCTTAGGGCTTATCGCTGAACGCTTATCGCTCACCGCTTAGGGGCTGACCGCTAACCGCTAGGGATAGGAGTGTGAGTAGGTCAATTTTACCCACGAGTCTTCTCGGACTCGAGATTATTTGACTCACCTCTCCCAGCTCTCGTTTCCGTTCCACTCCTGAGTCTTTTACCTGCTCACGCAGGGAGGTCGCCTCAGACGGAGACGATCTCGGTACTGTGATTGGCGCGCTCGACTGCGTCATTCAACGCGTCGAAGTTGGCTTGCGCCTTTGCGATCTGCGCGTCCCGCTCCGCCTCGGGCATGTCGCACTTCCAGGTCGTCTTCGCCTGAAAGTGCTTCCCCGCATCGAACGAGTACTCGCTCGAGGTCTCGACTGTCGTCGGGTGGGCCTTCGGCGACAGCTCGCGGAGCCACGCGATTTGCGCTTTCAGCGCCTGAAGAGACTTCGCCGCGCCGGTCAGCGAGATCTGGCCATCGGCGGTCTTCACGACCGTTTTCGCGTTGGTGAGCGCGATTGCCGTCTCGAGCTTCACCAGCTCCGTACGAGCGGCCGTGAGCGCCTCGAGCGAGGCTTTGAAGGGAAACGCCGGAGGCTCGTCCTCCTTGTAGGAAAGCGAGCGGGTCGCACGTTCTTTGTGCGTAGCCAGCTCTCCCTTGAGCTTCTTGACCTGCCGAAGAGCCTGCGAGATCGTCATCGCCATGGAGAGCACTATACGCGCTCCAGCGGCATTGTCAACTCCGCGGCTTGCAGCAACGCACGCCTCATAAAGGGCGCGATACTCCTCATCTAGGACGGAGATATCGAAAGGTATCCAGCAGTTGGATGCCTTTGCGAACGGACCTCGTCGTTCTTCCTCCTCCACGTAAAAAGTGTCCCAGCCAGCCTCGTCGTAGACACGGATCCGTGTCTCACATGCCGAGTACTCGGACTGTTTGGGAGGATCGAAACGACCCTCCCAGTAAGCGGAGGGGTCGTACTCGCCTTTATCGTGTCTCTCGACGACGATTTGCGGGCAGGGCGAGGTCACTTGTAGCGGGGAAGCGCGGCGTCAGTGCTCGCATCGTCCGTCCCCGCGTCGGGGGCGCCAGCTTCCGCGAGGAGGCGCTTCGTGTGAAGCGTGCTCGCGAGCTTCCGCAGCTCGGACGCCGGGACCGGTTCCTGAACAGGAGCGCCATCAGGACCGGGGAACTCCACGATCGTGCACACCTGATCGGCGGCTCCGATGACGGTGCAGGCGACTTTCCCTGCCGTGCAGGCAACGAGAAGGGCAATGCCTGTGAATCCCAGGATACCTGCGGTGATAGCGCGAAACACGTTCTTCTCGAAAGTTGTCATGCGGCTACCCTAACAGGGCCTTTTTCGTTTTGCTACGAGGCTTCGAAGTCTTTTTCGGTGTTCCCGCCCAGAACCAAAACAGACACATTCCGTCTGCGGCGCTTCCAGCGAGTGTCCAGTCGAAGGACTCGTCGGTAGGTACCGCGGGATCTCCGACGGTCAGCTTGCCAGAGTAGGTCGAGTACTGGGCGAATGTCGTGACGTATTTCATTGGTGCGATACGAGAGAATCGAACTCTCCCACAAGGTTTATCGGACCTCATAGCTCAACCAGAGCGTTGTATCGCTTACTCAACCTCAACCGTAACCGTTAGATCTTCGGGATTTCTCGTGATCTTGAATAGCCGCTCAACACGCACCCCGTTTTCTTCGACTCATCCGGTCCAACGGATTGTGTGCTGATTCGGCAGGATCCGCCCGTAGGTGAACGCGGTTACGTCTTCCAAAAACTCGACGGAAAATCCCAACTTGAGCATCTTTGTACGGGACAAGAGGATCGAACTCTTCTAGGCCTCCTTGTAGGGGAGGTGCCGTCACCAGACGGCGAGTCCCGCTCACTTCTTCTTTAGATAGCGCTCTAGTCGCGCCACCACATCGTCGAGTGTACTCCGTTCGTAGACCTTTTGCGCGTCTTTCACCGGAGCCTCGACGGTGTTCACGACCCCTTCTCGGGAGTACGTGATCAGCCAGACCAAATCAGAGTCCTTTCGACCGATCTCGGCGTTGATCAACCCCAGGCCAAGCTTGTAAAGCTGCACGCAGAGACACGCCTTAGCGACCTGAAAGTTCAACTCGCTGTAGTAGTCTGCAGCTGTTCCGGAGAATTTGTGCCAGTACAATCCCTCCGGAAGAGGCGGAAGGACCTTCAACGACCGACCAGCTTGCCATACGCGTAGGCCACGCTTAGCGCGATTATGCTGTACATGACTGCCTCGGGCCAGTTCATGTATCACCTACCGACGGTGCGTGACCGGCCGGATTGACTCGGGGACCGGCTGGAAGGCTTCTCCGAACGCCTTTACTGCCGCCTGGATCTGTTCGGGCGTACCAGTCGCAAAGGCACGAAAGAGCTTCTCTGCGTGAACAGGGTCGTCGCCGAGAGCGCGTGTGTAGTCCCCCGCCACGTGAAGAAGGCACGTCACGAGGGTCCGTACGGTCGGCTCGTTCTCCTGGAGCCCTGCGGTCTCAAAGACTTTCGCGAGGGTTCGGCGGATCAGGCTGACGAGATTGATCTTCGGGCTTTGCGAGGGGATGTTCATCTGCGGTCTCGGTGTCGAAGTAAACGACCTCTGTTGTCATCGTAGGCGTGGTCGGCGCGAGGTACACGAAGAAAGGCGCCACCCAGTGGAAGGCGATCAGCTTGGCATCGGCCGATATTGTGTACCCCTTTATTGGGTACGACGCGCGAATCTTTTCTTGCTGCGTTTCCCTCAGGCAGCGCGAGCACGATCCGAACAGACCGCCGTTGAGGGCGCTCGAGGGGTCAAATTCGGTCTGGCACTTCCTACACTGTTCCATCAATCAGTCCGTGTAAAGGGATTCGAACCCCTGACCTCGTGCTCCCAAGGCACGCGCTCTAACCAGGCTGAGCTACACACGGATAGAGTGCCGATAGAAGGAATCGAACCGTCGCGCAAGGCCTTATGAGAGCCTGCTTCCCCCTGGGAGTACCGGCGACATTACCAGCCCGATGAGGGCTAGTCAATCACGATCGCGGACGATTAGAGCGCGCGAACGCACAGTAGTTCTTCCGAAGCCGCGAACAGAACCTCGACAGTTTGTCCCTCTGTCGGGAATCGGAGTGGCCGGCGGCTATGGAAGCATGTTGATGCGAACGTTACATCGCGATTCCCGACGCGAACTAGACCCTGCCCACTTCGTGAATCGAACGAGACAACCTTTCCGTGCCTGACGCTCACCCCGAACTGTTTCATTGTGCTGCTCCCGAGATGAGCAAAAGGTCCGTACGGACTACCTGTCGTGGTACTCCCGCTCAGAGTCGAACTGAGACAATATGGTTCGAAGCCACATGCTGGGATCCGCCCAGACGAGAGCATTTGTTCCATTATCAGTTTGTACTTCCCAGAACGGAAAGCCAACCAAATAACGCGGTCTCCCCGCTCGGAGTCGAACCGAGACAAACGGCTTCGTAAACCGCTGCTGGGATCCGCCCAGACGAGGAGAGTCTCCGAGTGACCTCGGAGGGCAAGTACACGTTCTGGTCAAGCCAGCCTCGTAAACCTGCGGTGCTTCCGGAAGGAGTCGAGCCTTCACGGATACGTTTAGAAGACGTACGACCAGATCCCCTGGACGGAAGCAATCGTGGAACCGCCATAAGTCGTGCTTTCGCCCTCATTGACAGCCCACGTCGTAGACGTCTTCCACCTTAGCCGCCTACAACCTCGGTCGCCCCGTCAGCGGTGGCACAACGAACGAATTGATCTGACTTTACAGGAGTTGGCGATCCGGCGTCAAGCGCGGAAACTAGGTGCGCGTGGCTCTTCTCGGAGCGTTGGGCGCGAAGTCCAGCACTCGCTCCTGAACCATTTTGGGGAGGCTGTAGAAGAACGCTGCGTCCTTCTTGTCGAGAAGTCGGCCCTGGCGGTAGCGGATGTCGGAGGCGACTCTCTCCGCTTTGGCACGAACGAACGACAGCCGCACCTTCGTCTCCGGCCAGAGCAGCGAAACGAGCTGCGGTTTTCCCTGCGCGTCCACCCACACCCACCGCAACTCGGTCTCGCGGTTGAATCCGGGGCCACCGTAGTCGCGGGTTCCCCAAATCGCCCGAATCGAGTCCGCGCCCCAACTGGGCTCGAACCATACCAGCTTGTCCCCGCAGAGCCCGATCTTGCGCGCGCCGAGCCACTTTGCCACGGCCCGTCGCTTATCGTCGGGAAACGGGGGAGGCGCGTTGTAGCGATGGAACTTCGACGTCTTCCCTTCGCGCAGGATTCCATAGGCATCGACGATGAAATTTCGATGGCGCTCGTAACCCGCGTCGGTCCCAGACTCGTTGACGCTCTTGAGGAGATGATCGAACAGGATGTGCCGACCCGCCGTGGTCCGCGAATCGAATTTCTCGAACACCTCCGAACGAACCTTCGACCACGGACGACCCACATTAGACGAGAGGAAGCGGTAGATCGGACGAAGCTTGTCGTGAAATTTCTCGTCCCCCCAGACCTCCGAGAGCGGCCCTTCGTCACGCACCACGAGACCATCCGCGGCCTCGGGATCGAGCTTCACAGCGCGGAGAAAGTGACGTTCCTCCGCCCGACGCTCTTCACGATCCCGCGCGACCGCCCGCTTGTAGTGGCCGGTGCGGCCACCCTCGATTGCCGTCTTGGCGATGTTCTTCGTGGACATGAAGTGTTCGGTTTGGAGAGGCGCATCGGAGTCGAACCGCCCAACGTGGTTTGCTGCCACGTTCCACCACCCGATGGATACGCCTCAAGCGTAAGATGCCTGCACCGAGTTGTCAATCCCGCTTCAGCTGGTCAGTTGCGACAGGAAGAGCTTCTTGAACTCCTCCAGCGTGATCGCCCGCTGCGTGCGTTTGTAGCCGGAGCACACACTACAGGTCCACGGCATCGGTTTCCCCATGACGATCTCCTCTTCTGCGCCTCGCCCTTTGCAGTGCACGCACGGCTCCTCGACAACAACGTGAGTGATCATTTTGCACTCTTGGGCAGGGAAATCACATCTTCGGGTGGGACGCGATCCTCGTGTGCCTGGCACGCATGGATCCAGCGTCGATCGTCTTCGGGGCTCGTCTGATCGGCGATTGGTCCGACTCGCCCGGAACAATCAGCGGGGCCGAAGTCGCAGTCTGCACCGCAACTGCAGAGGATGAGAGGACCGAACGCGCCCATTTTCAGATGGAGAGCTTCATTGGATGCCCCTTATGGTCGGAAAACCTTCTCCATCAACTCGCGCATAATCGGCTCGTTCCCCGACGGGAGCAGCCGGTACTTCGACTCGAGAAACTCTCGCTGCTCGCGACGATTCGGGCCTTTGTCGAGGAACGTGTGGAGACGGTAGTAGCGCTGCTCGATCTCTTCGTCCGTCATCCCCTCGTAGAATCGCGTGCTGTAGTCGCGCGCGGTAAGGTCCGCTTTGACCAGCTTGCCATGGTCGGACTTCGAGGGCTTTTTCGGTTTTCGATTCGGTTTACGGTAAGCCACGCAGTGACTCTGCCCGAACCGATCAAAAACTGCAATTCATTTGTCGGCCGGATCGTTCGGCCCCTTAGTCCCGTAGCTGTACTCGAGGAAGAAGACACCCGCCGTTGGCGGCATTTTCATCGGCTCGGGCGTGATCGGTCCAACCGCGATAAGTTCGGATCTGACCTCTTCGCAAATGAAGTCCTCGGGCAGACCCTTGATGCGAAACCGACGTCGCGTCGAACCGTCGGGAAGGATCCGCGGCTCGATCTCGATGAACGCGTCCGCCGGAAGCCGCAGCGGTCCCAAGGGACTTCGTTTGCAACTCATGGTGCGACCGAGAGGAATTGAACCTCCACTGCTTGAATGGCAATCAAGCCCCAGGACCACCTGGACGGTCGCGTAGAGCGGATGGTGGGATTCGAACCCACGAGGGATTTCTCCGTCAGTTTGGAAGACTGATGCGTTCGCCGCTTCGCTACACCCGCAAAAACACTCAGAGCCCGCAACTGGAGTCGAACCAGCTAAAATCCATCATACCAAGATGGCGTCCCTCCTCAGGAACATTACGGGCCTAGTACGCACGAAGGGGCTCGAACCCTTAACCTCTGCCGTGTGAGAGCAGCGCTCGACCATTGAGCTACGCGCGTGTTAGATCAGACCTTCTTCTTTCAGTATCTCCACCCAAAGAGCTTTTCCAGCCTTGTCGAATGCCTCCTCTGCTGCGAGCTGGACGCCGCCGCACCCGAACCGTCTCGTCTCGAACACGCCCATCGCAGCATTGAAGAACTCTGCCTGCGCGGGAGTGAACGGGTCGCCAGGTTGCGCCTTCCCTGCTTTCATGGTGGAGGTGAAGGGTAACGCTCCCTCCCGAACCGGATGCAAACCGGGTCTGCAGTCTTCTGCCCACCCCCGTCAAATGATCGAATCAAGCCTCGATCGAAATCCGCTCCCCTTCGCATGGAGCATGTCGCAGAGCTGCTTCAACACGCTCTCCAGCTCGAAGTAGCCATCGTTGTGCGCCTCTTTGGCGATCTCCCAGACGCGATCGGCGGCTTCGTGGAACTTGTCCTGCTCCATCTTTCGCATCCCTAAGAGGGTATCACGAATTATCGGCCTTTAGGGTCTCCTCGATGAGACAAGTCAACTCCTCGGGACGTAAGGTAGATCCGTGCTGCCGCGGGCTCCCCCCGACCAGATCCGATCCGCCCCAAACATCCACCTTTCGGTTCTCGGCGTTGTTACACGCCTCGTAGATCCGTTTGAGATTGAAGGGCACGAACGGCGACATCCGACCGAGCACGTACGTGTAGTTGTGATCGGGACGCTCCCTGACCGTAACATACGCGCGGATCCCCTCGGCGAACATCCCTGTTCGCGCCTGCGCGCCGATCTCCTTCACCATCGTCCAGCCTGTGCCCCCGCCGAGGCGCTCGTACCGCGTGTCGAGAGGAACGCGGCTCCCCGTACCAGTGATGTGCTTCTCGATTCGACCGCAGACATCTTGAATGATGCTTCGGTATTCGGAGGCAATGCGGGCGTCGAGGCGTCCACTGACACGAAACTGACGGTACGGTTCGAACACCCAAGCTAGTTCCCCAATCACCGGTAGGTCCGGAGGGAACGGGTAGGCCCCGGCGGTCGCGTCTAGCGCGTCCTCCATGGAGACGAGTCGATTCAACAGGGGGTTCAGGATCTGCACTGCCATCGCAGGGTGGGAGAGCAGAAACCAGCTCACCGAGACATCTTCGTCACAGTCATTGACGTAGACGGTCGCGTGCGGCTCGCCGTTCTGCTGGAACCGTTTGAAGAGTCCCTGCCGGATCGCCATCAGGGTCTGCGCGCATGTCGCCCGTGTCGCCGAGCGGTCGACGTTTTGGTGATGGTTTAGGTTGAGGTGAGGGCCGGCATCGGAGTACCGCGGCGCCTCCTCGACGAACCCGTCCAGCGCGATTGAATAGGCGGGCCACTTGTGGAGAAACCACCGCCACGGAACGGAGATCTCTGGCGATACTTGCAATGAGACGGTCATGGGTGGAGAAGACGGGATTCGAACCCGCCACCTCTGCAGTGCGAGTGCAGCGCTCTACCAAATGAGCTACTTCCCCAGGGTGGAGGCAAGGGGATTTGAACCCCTGTTCCGAGACTGCCAGTCTCGTGTCCTACCAATTGGACGATACCCCCGTGGACGGTTTCGCGTGTGCTCCTCCTTCGCATCCGCGGCCTTACCCGTCGTGGCGCCGCGTCTCTACGCGGCCTTCCTGGTTCCTCCTACCCTTTCCGATTTCGGTACATCGCGCGCCAGCAGGGCCTGCACAGGACGAAACGTCCCGACAGCCGCTGAGCGAGAATGCACCATTGACAGTGTACTTTCATTGCGACCTCCTTTCTTGCGAAAGGAGTCGGCTACGGCGGACGCGTGCTCATGCGGAAAGAGTAAGTCTGGTTGGGATTTCTTGCAAGGTCCGTACGGACTTACTGCTCCAGCAATCCTATTCCCAGGACCGCCTCGCCGCCGCCCGTCGGGAATTCCCACCACTGCTTAGAAACCGCGTAGCGCTTCTCCCTCAAGTGGACGATCGCGCTTTTCTTCGGTCGGACCGGGAATTGGACGTTCGCTACGCATTCGCCCTTCACGTACAGATTGGCGAGGATCACGCGACTGCCGTTTCGACTGTCTCCGGCGGATACGTGAGCGTCTCCTTACCGCGCCCGCGACGTACATGAGGAGCGACTCCGCCCTTCCGGCCCGCCGCACGCGCCTCGTCGGTCGTGAACTGGTGGGCGGTCCCGGCGGCGTGCGCGGCCTTTCCGCCCTTGCTCGAGATCTCCCGCACCTTTGCCGGGTCCATCGCAGCAAAACCACGGCGCTTCTTCGTCTTCTGCTCTTGCATCGTAGGGCTCCTTAGGCCCCATAGGTACCACGCCTAAACTCAATTGACAAGGCCTTCGGGACCGTGCGACGCTTGAGGGGTGAAATCTTTTCAAGTAGAGGCAGTTACGTGTCCCCAGTGCAAGGCTCGAATGGAACTCGCGATGCGCCCCGACGGGGGCACGCGGCTGCCGAAACCTGGCGATGTCAGTCTCTGCATGCACTGCGGGGCCATCAACCAGATCGATCTCGCAGGAGCCCTTCAGCCGACGGTGCTGGAGACACTTCCCCTCCCCGAGGAAGCCAAGCAGTACCTGCGCGACATCCAAAGGAAGATCCGCGCGACCTCCGCGCTCAACTAGCTCGATTTGTCGCTCGACTCGAACTCGACTGTCCCCCAATCGAACGGATCCGCGGCAGGAACGGGCGGAGCATTCGGAGGGACTGCGGGGTTCGCTCGGTAAGAGACGGGCAGTATCCGCTGAACCTCCTCTTCCGACAGTACCGACGACTTGGCAGATCCATCGACCCCCGCGAGCCTTCGG
>Ga0335082_10000258_pt1 | contig 54128 bp, 46 predicted proteins | sample Lox_Sample_41_FD_206718 | JGI IMG/M metagenome (GOLD analysis project Ga0335082, IMG submission 206718) | Soil microbial communities from Loxahatchee National Wildlife Refuge, Florida, United States - Lox_Sample_4.1 | ecosystem: Environmental > Terrestrial > Soil > Wetlands | place: USA... | reverse complement strand
TGTCCGCGGCCGGCCATAGCGCGGAACGGCGCGGCCCGCCGGAGCCCATTCCGCTCACCGTGCTGACCGGCTTTCTCGGCGCCGGCAAGACCACGTTGCTCAACCGGCTGCTAAAGGATCCCGCGCTTGCCGAGACCGCCGTCATTATCAACGAGTTCGGAGATGTTTCGCTCGACCACCTGCTGGTCGAATATATTGGCGACAACATGGTGCTGCTGCAGTCTGGCTGTCTGTGCTGCACGATGCGCGGCGATCTGGTCGACGCGCTGGAGACGCTGTTGCGCGATCTCGACAATAGGCGCTGCACCTTCCGCCGTGCGCTGATCGAAACGACCGGCTTGGCCGATCCGGCGCCGCTACTGCACACCGCCATGGCGCATCCTTATCTTGTGCTGCGCTATCGGCTCGACGGCGTGGTCACCGTGGTCGATTGCGTCAACGGCGAGGCGACGCTCGACGCCCACGCCGAAGCGGTGAAGCAGGCGGCGGTCGCCGACCGCGTCGTGTTGACCAAGACCGATCTCGCCGGCGCCGAGCAACAAGACGCCATAATGGCCCGTTTGCGCGCGCTCAATCCGGCGGCGCCGATCCTCGATGCCGCGAAGGGCGAGGCGATCGCCGAGCGGCTGCTCAATTGCGGCCTTTACGATCCCGCGCGCAAAATCCCTGACGTGAAGAAATGGCTCTCCGCCGAGGCCTACGGCGGCGATCACCATCATCACCATCATGACGTGAACCGCCACGACGAGCATATCGGCTCGTTCGTGCTCACCGCCGATGCCGCGATCCCAGCCGGCACGTTAGAGATGTTCCTCGAATTGCTGCGCGCCAATTACGGCGCCCAACTGCTGCGCGTGAAGGGCATCGTCAAGCTCGCCGAAATGCCGGAGACGCCGGTGGTGGTGCACGGCGTGCAGCATGTGTTCCACCCGACCGCCCGGCTCGAGCACTGGCCGGACGACGACCACCGCACGCGCATGGTGTTTATCACCCGCGACTTGCCCGAGCGCACCGTGCGCGACCTATTCGAGGCCTTCCTTGGGGCCACCGGTATAGACCGGCCGGACGCCGCGGCGCTTACCGACAACCCGCTGGTGCCATTCGGCGGGGTGGATCGCTGAGCGGTGAAACTAGCCTTGCGCCGCCTCTCGACTCGACTCATGCTGATCCCTGCCCGCCGGCCGCGATAATGAGCCCGGCGGCGACTGGGGAAAACGCCAATGCAACGGCCCTGGCTCCGTAACTATCCGCCGGGCGTGCCCGCCGAGATCGACCAGACGCGCTACCCGTCGCTGGTGGCGATGTTCGAGGAAAGCTTTCGGGCGAACGCCGCCCGCAAAGCCTGTGTCTGCATGGGCAAGACCCTGACCTACGCCGAGCTCGATGCGTCTTCTCACGCTTTCGCCGCCTGGCTGCAAAGCAAGGGCCTCAAGCGCGGCGCCCGCGTCGCCATCATGATGCCGAACGTTTTGCAATACGCCGTGGCGATCGCCGGCATCCTGCGCGCCGGCATGACAGGGGTGAACGTCAATCCGCTGTACAAGCCGCGCGAGCTGGAATTCCAGCTCAAAGATTGCGGCGCCGAAGCCATCGTCGTGCTGGAGAATTTCGCCGCGGTGCTGCAGGAAGCCTTGCCGTATACAGACGTGAAGCACGTGGTAATCGCCAGTCTCGGCGACATGCTCGGCACTGTGAAAGGTATGGTGGTGAACACCGTGGTGCGCCACGTCAAGAAAATGGTACCGGCCTATTCGCTGCCCGGCGCGACGAAGTTCAACGACGCGCTTGCACAGGGCGGCAGCCTGGAATTCACCCGCGTCGCGCCGGGGCCCGACGACATCGCCTTCCTGCAATATACCGGCGGCACCACAGGCGTCGCCAAGGGTGCGATGCTGTTGCACCGCAATCTCATCGCCAACGTGCTGCAGCTGGTGGCGTGGAACGAGCCGATGATGGCGATACCGCCGGTGGTCGACCGCATCATCGTGGTCACCGCGCTGCCGCTCTATCACATCTTCGCGCTCACCGCGTGTTTTCTGTTCGGCATCCGCACCGGTGGCCTGTGCATCCTGATCCCGAACCCGCGCGACATCGCCGGTCTGATCAATGACGTGAGCCGCTATAGAGTGAACCTGTTCCCAGCGGTGAATACGCTTTACAACGCGTTGCTCAACCATCCCGATTTCAACAAACTCGACCTGAGCATGCTGAAATCCGCTGTCGCCGGCGGCATGGCGGTGCAGAAGAACGTGGCGGAAGCCTGGATGAAGGCGACCGGCAAGCCGATCGTCGAGGGCTACGGCCTGTCGGAAACCGCGCCGGTACTGACCTGCAACCGCGGCGACATCGCCGAATGGACCGGCACCATCGGCTTCCCGATTCCGTCAACCGACATCTCGATTCGCGACGACGACGGCCACGAGGTGCCATTGGGCGAGCACGGCGAAATCTGCGCACGCGGGCCCCAAGTGATGCCGGGCTACTGGAACCGGCCCGACGAGACCGCCAAGGTGATGACAGCGGACGGATTCTTCCGCACCGGCGACGTCGGCGTGATGGACGAACTGGGCCGTGTCAGGATCATCGACCGCAAGAAGGACATGATTTCGGTGTCCGGCTTCAAGGTGTTTCCCAACGAAGTCGAGGACGTTGCGATGATGCAAGGCGAAGTGCTCGAGTGCGCCGCGGTCGGCGTGCCCGATCCGCATTCCGGCGAGGCAGTAAAGCTCTACGCGGTGAAGAAGTCGCCCGATCTCGACGAGCAAAAACTCAAGCAATATCTGCACAGCCAGCTTGCCGGCTACAAAGTGCCGAAGCAGATCGAATTCCGCACAGAGCTGCCGAAGACGAACGTCGGCAAGATCCTGCGCCGCGCGCTCAGAGACGAGCCGTGAGCCAGGCAGCGGCGCTGCCCTCGGCTGCCGACGTGGTCGGCTTCTGGCGAGCGGCCGGGCCGGACAAGTGGTTCGAGAAGGATGCGGCCTTCGACGACGAGCTCCGGAAGCGATTCCTGACACTGTATGAAGCGGCGGCGAGCGGCAAGCTGACCACCTGGGAGGGGAGCGCGGAAGGCGCGCTGGCGCTGCTCATTCTGCTCGATCAATTTCCGCGCAACATGTTCCGTGGTCAGGCGCGCGCCTTCGCCACCGATCCGCTCGCCCGCGCGGTCGCGAGCCGCGCCATCCTCAACGGCTTCGACGGCGCTTTCGCCGACATGCGCAGCTTCTTCTATCTGCCGTTCGAGCATTCCGAAGACCTCGCCGATCAGGAGCGCGGTCTCACACTCTACAAGGCGGCCGGCGACGACGACGGACTGAAATGGGCAAAAATTCACGCCGACATCATCCGCCGCTTCGGCCGCTTTCCGCACCGCAACGCCGTGCTCGGCCGCGTCAGCACGCCGGATGAGCAGAAATTTCTCGATGACGGCGGCTTTGCGGGGTGAGCGAATGATCGAGCTTCGCGGCGTTTTTCCCTATCTCGTTTCTCCCATCGATGCAGACGGGCGCATCAAGCGCGATGTGTTGGCGCGGCTCGTCGACGACTTGATCAAGGCTGGTGTACATGGTCTCACTCCGCTCGGCTCAACCGGCGAATTCGCTTATCTTTCACGCGAGCAGCGCGCCGCGGTGGTCCAGACGACCATCGAGGCGGCCAAGATGCGCGTGCCCGTGATCGCCGGCGTCGCTTCGACGTCGACCGCCGACGCGGTGGCGCAGGCCATGCACTACCAGTCGCTCGGCGCCGACGGCATCCTTGCCATCCTCGAAGCCTATTTCCCTCTCAAAGACGCGCAGATCGAAGCTTATTTCCGCGCCATTGCCGATGCGGTCGACATTCCTGTGGTGCTCTATACCAACCCGCAGTTTCAGCGCAGCGATTTGACGCTCGACGTGATCGCGCGGCTCTCCGCGCACCCGCGCATCGGCTACATCAAGGACGCCTCCACAAATACCGGCCGGCTGTTGTCGATCATGAACCGCTGTCCGGGCATGAAGGTGTTCTCGGCGTCCGCGCATATTCCGGCAGCGGTAATGCTGATCGGCGGCGTCGGCTGGATGGCTGGCCCGGCGAATATCGTGCCGCGCCAAAGCGTCAGGCTTTACGATCTCTGCCGCGCCGGAAAATGGCCGGAGGCCATGAGCCTGCAGCGCGAACTGTGGCGGATCAACGAGGCCTTCGCGCGCTTCAATCTCGCCGCGTGCATCAAGGCCGGCCTGCAGATCCAGGGCTATGCGGTCGGCGATCCGCTGCCGCCGCAGGCGGCGCTGACGGAGAGCGAGCGCAAGATCGTCGAGGGCATTCTCAGCGACGTCGCCAAGCTTGAAACACCTTGATTTATCGGGACAAACAGCTCATCCGAACCGATTCTTAACGGTCCCTTGCTAACAAAGAACGATGGCTTTGCCGTCGCTTGCAGACCGGCCGCAGCCGGCGGAGAGAGAATCCGCGGCGCTGGCCGATTCCGAAAACTCCGCATCCGCGCCGTCAAACGCGACCGGGTTGACGGCGCGCATCAAGGCCGTCCTCGCCGACAGAAGCGACAACCGGCTGGCGCAATTGTTCGCCGGGAAAGTTTTTCTGATACGCGTCGCCAGCGCGATGCTGGCGTTGGCGAGCCAGGTATTGCTGGCACGCTGGATGGGCAGCGCCCAGTTCGGAATTTACATCTACGTCTGGACCTGGGTCCTCATGATCGGCTCTCTGTCCGACGTCGGCCTGTCGTCGGCGGCGCGACGCTTCATTCCGGAATATACCGAACTCAAGGCTCCCGAGCTGCTGCGGGGTTTCCTCGCCGGCAGCCGCTGGCTCGCTTCCGCCATCGCAGCCGCGATCGGTGCGGCGTGCGCCGGTTTGGTGACGCTGCTCTCGCCTTTCATCGACCAGTACACGCTGGTGCCGCTCTATCTCGCCTGCCTCACGATCCCGATTTACGCTCTGGGTCAGGCCCAGGCCGGCATCGCGCAATCCTACAACTGGCCGAACCTCGCGCTGATGCCGTTCTACATCTGGCGTCAGGCCGTCATCACCGTGGCGATGGGCGCGGCTTATCTGCTCGGCGCGCCGACCGGCGCGGTCGCAGCGATCGCGATCGCCGTCGTCGCCACCTGGGCGGTGACGCTCGGGCAACTGCTCGTGCTTGACCGCCGGCTCAGCAAGACGGTGCCGCCCGGGCCGAAGCAGTACGAATCGAAAATCTGGCTCGCCACTTCGCTGCCGATCCTGATGGTGGAATTCTTCTATCTCTTGCTGACTTACGTCGACATTCTCACGCTCGAGCGTTTCCGCCCACCCGAAGATGTCGCGGTATATTTCGCCGGCGCGCGGATTCTCGCGCTGGTCGCTTTCATCTATTTTGCCATCGCCGGCGCTACGACGCATAAGTTCACGCAATATCACGTGGTCGGTGATAAGGAGCGCCTCGCTTCGTTCTTCGCCGAAACCGTGAAGTGGACGTTCTGGCCGTCGCTCGCGGCCTGCGCGATCATTCTCGCGCTCGGCAAACCGCTGCTGTCGCTGTTCGGCGCGAATTTCGAGCGCGGCTATGCCGTTATGTTCATTCTTGCGGTCGGCATGCTGGCGCGCGCGGCGGTCGGCCCGGCAGAACGGCTGCTTAATATGTTGGGCGAGCGCAAACAATGCGCCGTGATCTATGCCGGCGCCTTCGCCATCAATCTCGTGTTGTGCGTGTTGCTCATCCCGCGGCTCGGCATCGAGGGCGCGGCGGTCGCCACCTCAGCCGCACTGGTCGTCGAGTCGATCTTGCTTTATGTCGTCGCCAAGCGGCGGCTGGGCTTCCACGTCTTCATCGTGGGCGGCGCTGCCAATACCTAGCGCTACGCTTTCTCCCGCAGCAGCCTTCTGATCACCTTGCCGGTCGTCGTCATCGGCATGTCATCGATGAAAGCGACCTCGCGCGGATATTCGTGCGCGGAGAGGCGCGTGCGCACAAAGGTCTGGATTTCGGCGGCGAGCGCGTCCGAGGGCGCCTGCCCCTTCTTGAGCACGATGAACGCTTTCACGATCTCGGTGCGGATCGGATCCGGCTTGCCGATCACGGCGGCCAGCGCCACAGCCGGATGGCGCAGCAGGCAATCTTCGATCTCGCCGGGTCCGATGCGAAAGCCGGATGACGTGATGACGTCGTCGTCGCGGCCGACGAAAGAAATATAGCCCTCGTCGTCGGCGACGCCCTGGTCGCCGGTGGTCATCCAGTCGCCGATGAACTTGTCGCGCGTGGCGGCCGGCTTGCCCCAGTATTCGAGGAACATCACTGGGTCTGGCCGCTGTACCGCGATCTGGCCGATCTCGCCGGGCCTTAGCGGCCGTCCGTCCTTGCCGATTACCGCGACATTATGGCCCGGGACCGGCTTGCCGATGGCGCCCGGCTTGAGCGTGCCGAGCTGCGCGCAGGAGCCCAGTACCAAGTTGCATTCGGTCTGTCCGTAGAATTCGTTGATCAGCAGTCCGAACGCTTCCTTGCCCCACTCCAGCGCCTCGACGCCGAGCGACTCGCCGCCGGAAGCGACGCTGCGCAATTGCAAATCGTAGCGGCCGCGCGGATTAGGCGCCGCGCGCATCATGCGCAGCGCGGTCGGCGGGATGAAGGCGTTGCGCACCCGCGTCTGCGCCATCAGCGCAAAGGCGCGCTCTGGATCGAACTTGTCGAACTTGAACGCCACCACCGGCACGCCATGGTGGAGGCTCGGCAATAGCGCGTCGAGCAGACCGCCGGCCCAGGCCCAGTCGGCCGGCGTCCAGTAGCGGTCGTCGGCCTGAGGGAATTCGAAATGCGGCAGTTCTATCCCCGGCAGATGGCCTAGCAGAACGCGGTGCGCGTGCAGCGCGCCCTTCGGCTGGCCTGTCGTGCCAGACGTGTAGATCATCATCGCCGGATCGTCGGCCGCGGTATCGACCGGCATGAAATCGGCCGACCCGTGCGCCAGGAGATCGGCGAAGTCGTCGACCGAAAGCACGCAGGCGAGATCGGGTACTTCGTTGCGAACGCCGTCGAGCTTGGCGAGGCCTTGCGCGTTGGTGATGAGCGCCTTGGCGCCGGAATTCTGCAGGCGATAGGACAGCGCGTCGGGGCCGAATAGCACCGCGACCGGCAGGGCAACGGCGCCGAGCTTGTAGGCGGCGACATGGGCAGCGGCGACTTCCGGCATTTGCGGGAGCATGATGGCGACGCGGTCGCCGCGTGCGACGCCCTGCGCGCGCAATACATTGGCGAGGCGGTTCGACGTCTCGCGCAGGGCGCCGTAGCTCACCGCCTCCTCGCGCCCGTCGGCGTGCACGTGCAGGATTGCGAGGCGGCCGGGTTCGACGTCGGCCCAGCGGTCGCAGACGTCGACGCCGATGTTATAGCGCGCCGGAATATTCCAGCGGAATTGGCGATAGACGTCGTCGTAACTGGAAAGACGCGGCAGCACCGGCATGACGCGCGAAATTAGTGAGCCGCGTGCGCTAGGTCTAGTACCGGCTCTGGTTGAGTTTTATCCCCATCGGCAAATGTGCTAGCGAACGCTCTCCCAACGAGGAGACTGCGGTGCGCCGACTCATGCTGGCTTTGTCCATTGGACTTTATGGGACATTCGCCTCGGCGCAAACGACCAACGAGCCGTTGGCGCTGATTATCGATATCTACAAGACTTATCAGGCCGACACCGACCATCCCGGCTACGCGAATGTCTACAGCCGCCGCCTCCAGACGCTGATCGACACCGACGAAAAGGCGACGCCGAAGGGCGACGCCGGAACGATCGACTGGGACGTGTTCGTCAACGGCAATGATTGGGACATCAAGGATCTGACCATCGCGCTGGTCGCCAAATCAGAGGCGCGTGCGCAGGTCCGCGCGCGATTCATGAGCTTCAAGGCGCACGACATGCTGTTCGATCTGGTGCGCGAGAACGGCCGCTGGTTCATCGACGACATCAGCGAAACGAAGGTCGGCAGCAACCGCTGGACGATGTCGAAGATTCTGACCCACGCGCCCGATGCATTTCCGGACGAGAAGAACTAGCGCGCTAGCGCTTCCGGTCGTTAGGCGCGGCCAGGATCAGCGCCCAATACACTTTGTACTTCGACGTCGGCGTATAGACCGCGGCAATTCCCATGCGGGTCGCGCCCTTGAGCAGCATGTTGGCGCGGTGCGGCGGCGAGTCGCGCCAGCCGGAAAAGGCCTCGGCCAGCGTGTGATAGCCGGCGCCGATATTTTCCGCCGCGAGCTTGGCATCGTAACCCGACGCCTTGAGTCGGATGACGAAGGGTTTGCCGGCGGCGTGGTCCAGCTTATCGCGCTTGGCCATGATCGCGGCCTGCGCTTCGGCAAGACGCGTGAGTTCAAGATCAAGCGTCACCGCATCGAGTCCGTTGTTGGTGCGGTAGCCGGAGATCATCGACGCGGCGGCTGCACCATCGAGCTGCGCGCCCGGTTGTGCCAGGTTGCGATAGAAGCTCGGCTCTTCCTTCGGCACGTATTCGGCGGCACAGCCGGCGAGCACAGCGAGCGCAAGCAACGCGACGAACAAACGCAGCATCTTCGGCGGTCTCCGAATCGAATAGACGAAAACTGGCGGCCGACAATGGCCGAACGGTGGTGCGTCTTTGGTCCGCATGGCGATACATGGGCGCAGCTCTACTGGCGCGGCCACAGTGGGTGAACTAACATCGCCGCAACAATAAGCCGTTAATCGTCCGTTCCGGGAGTGACCCCATGTCCGCACAGCCAGCCCCGCGCACGCCGGGCGCCACACGCGCCGCACCCGGCGAATATGCCTTCGATCTCGCCGGCCTGCAGAAGATCATGGCCGGGCCCGATTATTCCACCGCGCACGGACCTTGCGTCGAGGGCGACCGTATCATCGTCGGTCTGATGCGCATGAAGGCCGGCACCGGCGCCGAGCCGCACTCGCATCCGAACGAGCAGTGGATCTACATCCTTGAAGGCACCTTCCGCGCCACCATCGGCGGCAAGGCGGTGGAGGCCAAGCCCGGCACCGTGCTTTACATCCCGGCCAACACCATCCACGACGGCAAGGCGACGCTGGATGGCGACGTCGTGTTCTTTACCTGCAAAGACGGCTCGCACAATCTTTTTGGCATCAAGGCGACCTGACGGACATTCGCGCGGAGACACAGAACCTCCGCCTGATACCAACAACAACTACGGAGGATTTCCAATGAAACGTCTGCCTGCGATCCTGCTTGCCGCTGCCTGCCTTGCGCTCGGGGGGACGGCCGCTTCGGCGCAGGACAAATACCCGAGCCGCACGGTCAAGGTGCTGGTGCCCTACGCGCCGGGCGGCGCCACCGACATCACCGCGCGCATCGTCGGCGACGAGTTGCAGAAGATCACCGGCCAGCCATTCGTCATCATCAACAAGCCCGGCGCCTTCGGCCTGCTGGCGATCGACGAAATGGTGAAGGCGGCGCCCGACGGTTACACGCTGATGGTCGGCAATGTTTCGACCAACGCCATCACGCCGATCCTCTACAAAAAGAAGATGACCTTCGACTATTCCGCCAAGGTGGCGGCGGTCACCAATCTGATCGACGTACCGGCTTTCATGCTTGTGACGACGGCGAACGACTTTCCGGTCAAGAGCGTGCCTGAGCTGATCGACTACGCCAAGAAGAATCCCGGCAAAGTCCATTACGGCACCGTCGGCATCGGCTCCTATCCGCACTACGACATGGCCTATTTCGCCAAGCGCGCCGGCGACCTCGACATGGTGGCGCTGCCCAACAAGAACGGCGCCTCCGGCGTCATCCAGGACATGCTGCGCGGCGACGTCCAGGCGGCGTTCCTCAACGTCGCAAGCTCCGCCGGAATGGTGCAATCCGGCAAGTTCCGTCCGATTGCGGTCGTCAACCACACGCGACTGCCGGACTATCCGAATGTGCCGACGATGCAGGAAGCGGGCTTCAAGGACGTCGGCACCATCGCCTGGAATGCATTGTTCGCGCCGGCGGCGACGCCGAAGCCGGTGCTGGAGGCGCTGCACGCGGCCGTGCTCAAGGCGCTGGCCTCACCCGAGGTGAAGGAGAAGTTCGCCAAGCAGAAAATCGAAATTTCGCCGACCAAGACGCTTGCCGACGCCAAGACCTGGCTCGACGGCGAAATCAAGCATTGGCAGACGATCACCACCGAGGTGAAGATCGACGTCGCGCCGTAAACGGGCGCGACCTATTGACAGTAGGACATGGACCCCGGCTCGCGCGATGCTTCGCATCGCCGGGCTGGGATGCTTTTTATTTTGTCTGCAGCGCCTTCCACACTCGCTCCGGCGTCGCCGGCATATCGAGCGTGGCGCCTTTTGGCAGTGCATCGAGGATGGCGTTGATCACCGCCGGCGGTGCCGCGGTGGTGCCGGCCTCGCCGGTGCCCTTCACGCCGAGCGGGTTGGTGCGGCAGGCGACGGCGTGGTGTTCGACGGTCATGTCCGGCATCAGGTCGGCGCGCGGCAGCGCGTAATCCATGAACGAGCCAGACAGGAGCTGGCCGGCGACGTCGTAGATCGTGTTCTCGGTCAGCGCCTGGCCTAGCCCTTGCACCACGCCGCCGTGAATCTGTCCGGTGACGATCGTGTCGTCGAGCACATTGCCACAATCGCCGACCGCCACGTAGTTGACGATCGTCACGACGCCGGTATCGGAGTCGATCTCCACCTCAGCTACATGGCAGCCGTTCGGGAAGGACGGCGGCGACTTGCTGACCGCCTGGGTGTCGAGCGTCTCCGCAATCACGCCCTGACGCTGCAACTCGACGGCGCGTTCGGCCGCCTCGAATAACGACACTTGGCGCGAAGTCCCGCGCACGCTGAAGATGCCGTCACGATAATCGATGTCGCTGTCCGCCGCCTGCATCAGCACAGCGGCGACGTGCTTGCCTTTCTCGATTACCTTGTCGGCGGTGAGGGCGATAGCGCCGCCGACATACATCGCCGATCGCGACGCCACCGCGCCGAAGCCCGGCACGTCGCGCGCGCTGTCGCCCGCGGTCACCGTCATTGCTTCGGGCGCAATGCCGAGACGCCGCGCGGCCACTTTGCCGAACACGGTTTTGTGTCCCTGCCCGCTGGCGCCAGCGCCGATGCTCACCGTCACCGCCTTTCCGCCTGGGAATGTCATGCGCGCGGCTTCCTCCGGAAAGGCGCCGGCGATCTCCAGATAGCAGCCGATGCCGATGCCGCGCAGCTTGCCTTGCTTCTTCGCGGCCTTCTTACGCGCGGGAAAGCCGGCATAGTCGGCCAGCGCCAGCGCCCGCTCGAACACCTCCGGGAAATCGCCGCTGTCGTAGGTGCTACCGAACGCGGTGGTGTAGGGAATCTTGGCGGGCGCGATCAGATTGCGGCGGCGCAATTCGGCGGCGTCGATGCCGGTTTGGTCGGCGGCGGCGTCGATCAGCCGCTCCAGGAGATAACTTGCTTCCGGTCGCCCCGCGCCGCGATAAGGTCCCGTCGGCAGCGTGTTGGTGAGCACACAGCGCGTGTTCACCTGCGCCTGCGGGATGTCGTAGATAGTCGGCAGGCAACCGGAGATGTGCGTCGTGAAGACGAAATGCGCGACCCCGGTGAAATAGGCGCCGACATTGCCGAGACAGTCGACGCGCAAGCCGAGAAACTTACCGCGCGCGGTGAGCGCAAGCTCGGCGCGCCAGAACGAATCGCGGCCTTGGTTGTCGGAAACAAAAGCCTCGGCGCGGGTCGAAACCCAGTGGATCGGTTTTTGCAGCAGGCGCGCGGCGTGCAGCATCGGCACGTATTCGGGATAGCACCAGCCCTTCATGCCGAAGCCGCCGCCGACGTCGTCGCTGAGGATGCGCAGCTCCTCCGGCTTGATGTTCATCGCGCCGGCGACCTGGCCGCGCACGGCGGCAACGCCTTGCGTACCGCAGCGCAGAGTAAAGCGGCCGGTGGCGGCGTCGAAGCTTGCGGTTGCAGTCCGCGGCTCGAGCGAGGCGACTACCAGACGCTGGTTGACCAGTTCGACGCGCACGACATGCGCGGCTTCTTTAAAGGCGCGATCAAGCGCCGCCTGCTTTTTGCCGTCCGGATCGGCCGGCGCGGTCCAGTCGAATCCGATATTGCCCGGCGCTTCCGGCCAGAGCTGCGGCGCACCCGCCTTGACGGCGGCGCGTACGTCCGTGACGGCGACAAGCGGCTTGTAGTCGACGACGACTTTCTCCGCCGCGTCCTGCGCGGCGCGCGCGGTCGCCGCGATCACCATCGCCACCGGTTCGCCGACATGCAGCACGCGCGCCTCTGCCAGCGACGGCCTGTGCGGTGCGGCCGGCACTTTGCCGTTGCGGCCGGGAATCGGATGCGGATGCGAGATCGAGTGGTAGTGCGCCGCCGCAAGATCGGCGGCAGTCAACACCGCGACGACGCCGGGTGAAGCTTTGGCGTCGGCTGCGTCGATACGCCCGATTTCGGCAAAGGCGTGCGGCGAGCGTACGAAGTAAGCCGCCAGAGCGCCGTCCGGCCTGACGTCATCACCGAATCGGCCTTCGCCGCGCAACAGCGCATCATCTTCGATTCGGCCATGCCACGGCTCGGTTTTGACGGCGGTCGATTGCATGAATGTGTCCCGGCTGAAGATTCTAAAGCTTGCGGTCGGTGACTCCGGCTTTGGCGTAGAGCGTGTTAATATGCTCCTTCACGCTGGCGTTTGGTTCGACGGTCGATTGGTGTGCCCAGCCGACCTTGGCGCGCGCGTAAACCGCCATCTCCTCGTCCTGCTGCGAGGTGCCGCCGGAGACGCCGTAGGCGCCGACCATCTCCTCACCCTTGAACACCGGCGCGGCGCCCCCGGACGCGGCGATCTTGCCGTTGGTGAGCGCCGAGAGGCCGATCAGCAATTGCGGATTGCGCTCCTTGAACCACTGCTGGATCACCAGCCCGTCGGGAAAGCGCGGGCTCATCGAGCGGAACGCGGCGACGGTGAAGGCCTTGGCGATCGCCGTGTCCGGGGTGATGAAGCCGGCCTCGTCCATACGCTCGACCGCGATCAGGTGGCCCTCCGGCCCGACCACGGCAATCGATACCGGCACGCCCATGGCGTCGGCCTTTTCCGCCACCGCGTCGATGAAACCACGGCACTCGGCCGCGCGAAGCTTCGCCATGGATCGCGTTCACTCCCGTTTTTAGCTTTTGTTAATTATTTCAACGGGCGACATTAACCGCAAAACAACCGGTAAGGAAATAGTGTGCCGACGATCCGGGCAAGGACCATGGCTGCAGCTGCCGCACCTGACACCGCGCGCGATTGGCGCTCCATCGCGCTCATCGGCGGCGCCTGTTTCCCGGCGAGCCTCGCGCTTTTTTATTTTGCAGTGCCGCTCGAAACCTGGATCTCGGCTACATCGAAACTCGCGCTGTCTGCTGTTTGTGCGGGTCTGGTCACGATGCTGGTCGCGGTCGTCGCCGGTCTCGACATCGTCCGGCGTATGCAGACCGACAACACCCGCATGGGCGTCGCGATCAACAATATGTCGCAAGGCTTGTGCATGTTCGACCGCAACGAGCGGCTGGTGATTTGCAACCAGCGCTACACGGAACTGTACCAGTTGCCCGAAGACATCGTGAGGCCCGGCCGCACGCTCAGCGACCTGCTCGAATGGCGCATCGCCAATGGCACCTTCGCGCGCGATCCCATGGAATACCGCCACACACTTGTGTCGGGCATGGCGGAGGGTAAGGTCATCACTAACGAGGTGAAATCCGCCACCGGGCGCATTGTCCTGGTCATCAACCGGCCAATGGCGGACGGCGGCTGGGTGGCGACGCACGAGGACATCACCGAACGGCGCGAGGCCGAACGCGAGCGCACTGCCATGCAGGAACAACAGCAGCGGCGATCGCTCATCGACAGCGCAATTACCGCGTTCCGCCGCCGAGTCGAGGATCACTTGCGCACCGTGACCGATGGCGCCATGGCCATGCACTCGACGGCGACTGTCTTGCTGGAGAGTTCGGGGCAAACCGCGCAACGGGCGGATGGCGCCGTGTCGGCGTCGAACGAAGCCAGCACCAATGTCGAAACGGCCGCGATTGCCGCCGACGAATTGGCCAAGTCGATCGTGGAAATCAGCGGCCAATTGGCGACGACCACCACCATCGTGCGCGCCGCGGTCGAAGAGGCCCAGGGGACCAATGCGCAGATCAGCGCGCTGTCGGAAGCCGCGCAGAAGATCGGCGACGTGGTCAAGCTGATCCGCACCATCGCCGGGCAGACCAATCTGCTGGCGCTCAACGCCACCATCGAAGCCGCCCGCGCCGGCGAGGCCGGCAAGGGCTTTGCCGTGGTCGCCTCCGAGGTCAAATCGCTGGCGGTGCAGACCGCCAAGGCAACCGAGGATATTTCGCGGCTGATCGGCGCGGTGCAGTCCTCGACCGGCAACGCCGTCGACGCCATCGGCCGCATCGCCAACCGTATGCAAGAAATCGACAGTTGCACCACCACCGTCGCCGCCGCTGTACAGCAACAGAGCGCGGCGACCACGGAGATTTCGCAAAATGTCGCCGGCGCCGCCGACGGCGCCAAGCTCGTGGTATCGGTGCTCGGCAACGTCACCGGTGCAGCCGGAGAGACCAAACAGTCGGCCGAAAGTGTGCTCGACGCCTCGCAGGCAGTGGAAGCCGCCGCCACCGAATTGCGCCGCGAGGTCGAAGGCTTTCTCGCCCAAGTCGCGGCTTGATCAGATCAGCAGACCGGATAACCAGTAGAACGCCGCCGCCAGCGTGCCGGCTGCTGGAATCGTGAGAATCCAGGCGGTTACGATTTCGCGCGCCACCACCCAGCGGACGGCGCGCGCCTTCTTTGCCGCGCCGACGCCGATGATCGCACCTGTAATCGTATGCGTGGTCGACACCGGGATGCCGAGCCAAGTCGCCGCGAATAGCGTAATTGATCCGCCGGTTTCCGCGCAGAAGCCCTGCATCGGCGTCAGCCGCGTGATTTTCGAGCCCATGGTGCGCACGATGCGCCAGCCGCCTGCCAAGGTCCCCATGGCCATCGCGATTTGGCAGGCGATCACAACCCAAAAGGGCACGTAGAATGTCGTGCCGAGCAGCCCCTGCGAATAGAGCAGCACGGCGATGATGCCCATGGTCTTCTGCGCGTCGTTGCCGCCGTGGCCAAGCGCGTAGAGCGAGGCGGAAACAAACTGCGCACGCCGGAACACGTGGTCGACGCCGTACGGCGTGAAGCGCACGAACAGCCACGACACCAGCAGCATCAGCATCAGCGCCAGCAGACAGCCGAAGCCTGGCGACATGAAGATCGCCACAGCGGTCTTGCCGACGCCACCCCAAACGACGGCATGGATTCCGGCCTTGGCGATGCCGGCGCCGACCAAGCCGCCGATCAGGGCATGCGAGCTCGACGACGGAATACCGAGCCGCTGCGTCAGGATCTGCCAGACGATGGCGCCGGCCAGAGCACCGAAGATCACGTGCTCGTTGACGATGTCGGCTTGGACGATGCCGCGGCCGACGGTTTCCGCCACATGTAACCCAAAAAACAGAAAGGCCACAAAATTGAAGAAGCCGGCCCAGGCCACCGCATAGTGCGGCCGCAGCACGCGGGTCGAAACAACGGTTGCGATCGAGTTGGCGGCGTCGTTCATGCCATTGAGGAAATCGAACGCCAACGCGACGACGATCAGACCGAACAGGAACGGCAGGGCGAGCGTGGTCGCGGTCATCGGCCGGCCTTACAGTTACACATGTTCGATGACGATGCCGTGCATGACGTTGGCGACGTCGTCGAACCGATCGACGACCTTTTCCAGGTGGTCGTAAATCTCGTTGCCGACAAAGAAGGCGATCGGCTCTGATTTGCCTTTGCTCTGGAATAGCGCCTTGAGGCCGATGTCGTGCAGCTCGTCGGCTCGCCCTTCGAGCTGCGAAATCTGCTCGGTCAGCGCGCTCAACGGCGCGGCTTGCGTGTGCAGCGACTGCAGCATCGGCACCGCTTGCTTGACCAGTTGGGCGCATTTCACGATGGCGTCTGCCATCTCCTTCATCTCCGGCGCGAACTCGGTCACGTCGAACAGCACGATGCCCTTGGCCGTCTTCTGCATCTGGTCGATGGAGTTGTCCATCGAGGTGATCAGGTCGCGGATATTGCCGCGGTCGAACGGCGTGATGAAGGTGCGCCGCACCGCGATCAGTACTTCGCGAGTCGCGTCGTCGGCGTCCTGCTCGCGATCCATCACCGTCTGATAGTTGGCCTGCACGGCGGCGGCGCCTTCCAGCATGGCGCGTAGCGCCTCGGCGCCCGCCAGCACGGCCTCGGAATGGCGTGCGAACAACTCGAAGAAGCGCTCCTCCTTCGGCATCAAGGCGTGAAACCAGCGCAACATGGCGAACTCCCCCGCCCGCGAATCGGCAAAATCGACAACACCACCCTAGTCCTTTCCCGACCGCCGCCGAACCGGCGTACGCAACCTGTGGGTAGCGTCAAAATTCCGCTTTTCAGCACAGCAGAATTTCGCCCTTTCAAAATTGATTTTTATCACGGTTGATGCATCCGCGACTGTGCTCAGGTAGTTTGGTAGGCAGGAAGCGGAGACCGAAATGCGGTTGGGTTACTTCACGATGCCGGTCCATCCCATGGGCCGCGATTGGACGCAGACGCTGCGCGAGGACCGCGAGACGATCATCCTCGCCGACAAGCTCGGTTTCTACGACGCCTTCGTCGGCGAGCACTTGACCGACGCCTGCGAGAACATCACCAACAGCATGCTGTTTCACGCGACGCTGATCCACGACACCAAGCAGATCAAGCTCGCCACCGGCACCACCAATCTGGCGCAGATGCATCCGGTGGTGATCGCGGTGAACGCGGCGATGTTCGATCATCTGGCGGAAGGCCGTTTCATCATGGGCGTGTCGCCCGGAGCCCTGCCGTCGGACTGCGAAGCGATCGGCATTCTCGACGAGGACCGCAACAAGATCTTCGCCGATGCCATCGACGTGATCCTGGCGGTGTGGGAGCGCGACCCGCCGTACGACATCGAATTTCCCGGCAACCGTTTCAAAGTCACGTTCGCGCGCAGCGCCATGCCGCAGCTCGGCGTCGGCGTCATGGGCAAGCCGTACCAGAAGCCGCGGCCGGAAATCGTCGGCACCGTGGTGGCGCCGTTCTCGCCGGGCGTGGTGCTGATGGGCAAACGCGACTTCCATCCGCTGTCGGCGAACTTCCTGCTCGCCAACCATCTCAAGTCGCACTGGACGAACTACGCCAAGGGCAAGGCCGAGGCCGGCCAGAAGGCCGATATCAACGACTGGCGCGTGGCGCGGACGATCTTCGTCGCCGACGACGACAAGGTGGCGGCGCGCTACGGCGGCGAAGACGCCAACAGCCCGTATCGCCACTACTTCGGCAACATGCGCGCCAAGATGATCCGCGGCAACAGGCTCTACGTGTTCAAGAGCTACAAGGAACAGCCGGATGACGAGATCACGCTCGACTATGTGATGCAGAATTGCGTGTTTGCCGGCAGCGTCAACAAGGTGGTCGACCAGATCCTGACAATGCGCGAGGAAACCGGCGACTTCGGCGAACTGGTCTATGCCGGCATGGACTGGGTCGATCCGGCGCTTGCCAAGCGCTCGATGCAGTTGATGGCGGAAGAAGTGATGCCGCGCGTCAATGCGGCGATCGGCAAGTCGGCAAGCGCCGCCGCAGAGTAAGCCACGGTCAGCCGTGCATCGTCCGCATAATGACCCCCACCAGCGCGCCGATCACCAGCGCGCCTGAGGCAAACGCCTGAATCGAAAAGCCGTGATGGCGCTGGTCGGCGGCGGCGCTGTAGCCGCGGATATAGAGGCCGCGTCCGGCGATCCAGACGAGGCCCAGCGCGGCGGCGGCCGCATCGTTAACGTAAAGCGCGAACAGCCACAGCGCCGGCAGCAGGATCGGCATCCACTCCAGCGTGTTCATCTGCACCCGGAACACGCGCTCGAAATCGGGATTGCCGGTGGTTGCCGGCGCTTTCACGCCGTATTTGCCGCGCGCCTGGGCGACCAAGATACCGGTGTAGAAATACAACAGCACGGCAAGCAACGTCACCAGCGCGGTGTAGTGGGGCATGTGCATTGTCCTTTAAACCGAAAGCGGTTCCGTTCCGAGCTCAGCATAAAGCCCGTGCCGGGCGCCGTCACTGAACTTGACGCCATGGCTGAGTTCGAGCGCAACCGACCGCACGCGTTGCGCGGCCGGCTCAATCGCCGGCACCGGTTTGCCCTCGGCCGCGTCCTTCGCCGCGCCCAGCAGCATGCGGCGCGCCATCACGATGCCTTTGTCGGTGGCGCACAGATGCTCAATGGTGCGGTCCTGAATCGGCCCCATACTTTCCTGGATCGAGGCATCCTGCATGGCGATGCCGTCGACGCCGGTAGCGGAGTGGCCATGCCGCTGCGCTTCGCGGTCCATCAGGTAATTGTTCGACTTGTTGGCGAGCGGGATGAAAGTGCCCGGCACGTATTTGACGTGAATGCCCTCGCCATCTCGCATAGCCGCAAGTTCGGACTCCTTGAGCGCGCGCTTCGGATGGTAGTTGATGCTCCAGGCCCAGCAGTTCTCGTCGTCGATCGGAACCCAGGCATGGGCACCTAAGGGATGCCCGGCGCGCGGCGGGATAATGGTGTACCAGGGCATGATCCAGGGCGTGATGCGCCAATAATACTTGCCGGCCTCGGCGTTGCGCCGCGCGCCGATAAGCAAGCCGCCGGAGAATTCCTCGACCTCGAACAGCGGCATGCGGTCCTGCTCGTTGTAGACATTGCCCTTCGAGCCCTTGAACAGCGGGTCCTTGTTGAGCTCCGACCCGTGCAGCCAGGAGACGTGACTGGAATCGATGCCGCCTTCCATCGCCTGTAGGTAGTTGCACTCCTGTAGGCGCTTCGACACGAAGCGCTGCTCGGGCGCAACGTCAGTCCATTCCAGCGCCGGCGGCGGCGGCTGCAAGGCGGGCGGGCCCATATAGGCCCAGACGATGCCGGCTTTCTCGATGCAGGGGTAAGATTTCAATTTGACGTTCTTGCGGAAACCGGAGTCTTCCGGTTCCGACGGCAGATCGACGCATTGGCCGGTGATATCGTATTTCCAGCCGTGGTAATGGCAGCGGATGCCGCAATCGGCGCTTTCGCCGAACCACAGCGAGACGCCGCGATGCGCGCAGAACTCGTCGATCAGGCCGACGCGGCCCTTGGTGTCGCGGAAGGCAATCAGCTTTTCGCCCATCAGCCTGACCTTGACCGGCGGGCAATCCGGCTCGGGCAACTCATCGGCGAGCAGAAACGGCGCCCAATAGCGGCGCAGTAATCTGCCCATCAGCGTGCCGGGGCCGATGCGGCAGAGCTGCTCATTTTGTTCACGCGACATCATGGCGACGCTTCCCTGAAAAGTTTGTTATTGTTTCCGCATTGCTGCGGGACGGCCATTATAGGCAGCCGCATCGCCTAAGAAAGACGCTTATGGACTTGCCGCGCATCGCCATCGCCACGGGGGACCCCGCCGGGATCGGTCCGGAAATCGCGCTCAAGGCGGCGCTTGACAAGCGCGTCACCGCGGTCTGCCGACCGCTGCTGGTAGGCGTCCCGTCCGTCGTCGAGATGCACGCCAAAACCGCCGGTTTGGCGCCCACTCTCACGGTCATTCGGAAGACCAGCGACGCCGTTTGGTCGAACGACGCGCTCAATTTGCTCGACGCCAGCGACGGTACCAATATGCTCGTTAGCTTCGGCAAGGTCGATGCAGCCTACGGCCGCGCCTCGCTCACCGCCGCGCGCCGTGCCATCCGATGCGCGCTGTCGGGCGAGGTCGAGGCCGTGGTGGCGGCGCCGCAGACCGAGCGTTCGATTCACGCCGCCGGCATCGCCTTCGACGGTTATCCCTCGTTCGTCGCGCGCGAGACCAGCACGCCGGTCAACGACGTCTATCTGATGATCTGTTTCGACGACAAACGCATCGTCCATGCGACCTTGCATGTCAGTGTGCGCGAGGCGCTGGCGCTGATCACGCGCGAGCGCATCGGGCGGGTCATTCGCGTCACCGATGCCGTGTTGAAAAAGCTTGGGCTGGCGCGGCCGAAAATCTTCGTCGGCGGACTTAACCCGCATGCTGGCGAAGAGGGCCTATTTGGCCGCGACGAGAGCGAGATCATTGCGCCGGCCATTGCCGCCGCCGCGCGGAACGGCATCGACGTTTCGGGTCCATTCGGCGCCGACACCATGTTCCGCAAGCAAGGCTGCGACGCCTACATCGTCATGCTGCACGACCAGGGCCACATCGCCGCCAAGCTGCTCGCCTTCGACCGCACCGCCGGCCTGTCGATCGGCTCGCCGATTCTGTTCTCCTCAGTCGCGCACGGCAGTGCGCACGACATCGCCGGCAAAGGCCAAGCCGACCCCGGCGCGATGATCGAGGCGATCACGCGGCTGGCCAATGTGAGCGCTGAAAACTCCGCCTGCGCTTAATGCGCCGCCGGCAGTGGCGAAGCGGAAATCGCCGTGCCGTCGCGTTGCGGCGGCGCCATCGGATTGGCGGGCGGCGGCGGCGCGCCGTTGGCTACCGTCTCCGGCGCATTGCCTGGCAACACGACGACGCGGGTGCCAACCTGCACGCGGCTATAGAGATCCTCGACGTCCTCGTTGAGCATGCCGACGCAGCCCGACGATACGTAATGGCCGATGGTCGAGGGCTGATTGGTGCCGTGGATGCGGTACAGCGTGTGGCCGAGATACAGCGCGCGCGCGCCGAGCGGATTGCCGGGCCCGCCCGCCATCATGCGAGGCAGATAAGGCTGGCGCTCGATCATCTCCGGCGGCGGGAACCAGTCCGGCCATTCCTTCATCTTGGAAATGCGTTCGGTGCCGGTCCAGGTGAAACCCTCGCGGCCGACGCGTACGCCATAGCGGATCGCCTTGCCGTGGCTGAGCACAAGATAGAGATAGGTGTTGGCGGTATCGACAATGATGGTGCCGGCCGGTTCCTTGGTTTGGTAGTCGACCAGCTGCCGTCGCAGATTTGGCGGCAACTCCTTAGGCTGCCCGAGTTCGGGCTGCTCTTCAGGCGGCAAGGCCGCCGTCCCTACCGGTGCCGGCTGTGCACCTTGTGTGACAGGCTGTGGCCGGCCGACGATACCGGGCGGGCGGATGGCGTTAGGATCGTTGCGCGCGGCCGAGCCTTCCTGATCGAGTTGATGCCCATAGGCCGGTGCCTGGCCCGGCGGGGGAGCGAAGCCCGGAGGCGGCAGCGCCTGTTGATCGTCCGGGTAGGGCAAGCGGCCGGACTGGCCCTGACTATACTGCCGCTCGCTATAGGGTCGATGCACCGGCTGATTTTCGTCGTCATCAGACCAGAAGGCCGGCGGTGCCGCGCGATCTTCGTAGAAGGAGCCCATCGGCGCATCGCGGTAATACCCCGGTGCGGGCGATGAATTTTGCGCGGCGGCGGGCGCGGCAGAAATAGCCGTTGCCAGTGGAAACATGAGCGCCAAAAATCCAAACCGTCGAATCATCGTCGTCCCACCTGCAAGCGCCGAATCGTGTGCGGACCGGAATGCGACATAACGGCCCTCCCGCAGCATGGCTTGCCCCGGGATGAAGGCACATTCAAGACATTAAATACGGTCCTACGCGACAACGTGGCCGAACCGCAACACCCTGTCTAAGTCAGGTTTTCTTCGTCTCCGCCGCTAAAACCTGCTTGGCGACGCGGTGACAGTCGACCGCCGCTGGAAAACCGCAATAAATCGCCACTTGGCGCAGCGCGGCGCCGAGTTCCTTGGGCGTGAGGCCGTTGCGCAATGCGCCGCGGAAATGCGCCTCGAACTCGTGCATGCGGCCGAGGCAGGCGATCATGCCAATATTGAGCAGGCTACGGTCGCGCGGTTTCAAGTCCTCGTCGGTCCACACAGCGCCCCAGGCGAATTCGTTAAGCAGATCCTGGAATTTGCGGTTGAAATCATCGGTATTGGCGACCGCCCGGTCGACATATTCGTCGCCGAGCACCTTGCGCCGCATCGCCATACCCTTGTCGTAGAGCGCCTTGTCCATGGTCGTGCCTCCCGTTTTTGCCTGGATGGCCGGCAAACTGGCATGCCGGCCGGCGGCACGAAAGTGGCGCGGCGCATGGCTGCCCGCCGGCTTGCTAAAGTGCGGTAGTTCAATAGGTTAGACCGCCATACGGAAGGCTTTTGCGTGTTCTCTGGGCTTACGTCCCCCACAGGTTTCTGCGCCCCTGCGCGTTTATTGGTGAGGCGAAAGGCTACAATGGACGGGTGGTTTCGGTGGCAGCTGCTCACGCACGATGGATGACAGCGACGAAGCGCTCATGGCCCGGGTCGCGCGCGGCGACGAGTGGGCCTTCCGCACGCTCGCGGCCCGTCATTTGCCGGCCATGCTCGGGCTCGCCCGCCGCATTCTCGGCAATGCCGCCGACGCCGAAGACGTCGCCCAGGAAGCCATGCTCCGGGTCTGGACGCATGCGCCACGTTGGCAACCGCTGGCGCTGTTCCGCACCTGGCTCACGCGCATTACTGTCAATCTCTGCCTCGACCGAAAACGACGCGCGCCCTGGGTCGAACTGGAAGCGGCCGGAGAACTCGCCGATCCGGCGCCCGGCGCCGGCGAACAAGCTGAGCGCGACGAGCGCGAGAAACTGGTCGCCGCGGCCATCGCCAATCTCCCGCCGCGCCAACGTGCGGCCATCGCCCTCACTTACGGTGAAGGCATGAGCAATGCGCAGGTGGCCGACATCCTCGGCGCCTCGGTGTCGGCGGTGGAAACATTATTGGTGCGCGGCAAGCAGAACCTGCGCCGCGCGCTCGACAGTGTGATCGATAAGGACGAGTAGAATGAACAACGACAAGTCCGACGAATTCCTCGAGGCCGCGCTCAAGCGGCACATGCAGGCGCCGCCCGACGACGCGACGGTCGAACGCGTGCTCAAGCGCCTCGCCGCTCCGCTGCCGCGGCAGAGGCTCGCATGGTGGCGCCTGCCCGGCGTGCTGCTCGACTGGCAATTCGCGCCGGCCTGGCCGCGTGTCGCCGCACTCGCCTGCTGCGCCGCGCTCGGCTTCGTCATCGGCATCGCCGGGGTCGACCGCCGCTTCGACGGCGGCGGCCCGCCGTTCACTATCGCCAGCAATTCCGATATCGGCTCGATCGTGTTCGAGCCAGAAGCCCTGACGGGAGCGCGCCCATGACGATCGCCCAATACGCCGTCACCGCGACGCGCGGCTCTTCGCGCTGGCTGCTGCTTGGCTCGCTCGCGCTCAACTTGTTTTTCGTCGGCGTCGCGGTGGCGATGGCGGTGCGCGCGCCGGCGCCGCCGGCCTGGGACCGCAACGTCTTCGTGCGCGTCGAGCACATCGCCGACACGCTGCCGGCGGCCGACGCCGATCTCCTGCGCGGCCAGATCAATGCCAATCGCAAGCTCATCGACGAGGCGCAGACAAAATACCATACGGCGCAGGATTCCATCCACGAGGCGCTGCGTCAGGAACCTTTCGACGTCAACAAACTGCGCGAGGCCATGGCGCGGACGCGCGCGGCGCGGCAGTCCTTCGATCAGGCAATTCAGGGCGTATTCGCATTCTCCGCGGCGCAAATGTCACCCGCTGGACGAAAAGCGTTGGCGGACTGGCCGCCGAACCGCAAAACCAGGAGCAAAGCGCAGTAAAACAGTCTAGTGTCCCCGACTGGTTTCATGGGTTGAGTGGTATTCGGAAGTCGTCGGCATGCGAAGCCAGGGCGAGGAATCGGGACTGTTGAGGCGCGCGTGGGCGGTCGCGACGATGCTGCAAGGACTAATTCTGATGCTGCCGCTCGGTGGCTGCCTGCTTGCAACCGATAAGCCCGAGCCCGGGCTCGATATTCCGTCGGTCTACGAATACGGCCCGAAAAAACCGGCCGTGGCCGAAGCGGCCGTGCCGCCGCTCGACTGGTGGCGGTCGTTCCATTCCAAGGAATTGACGGAACTGATCGAGGAGGCGCGCACCTCCAATCTCGACATCGCCGCGGCGGTCGCGCAGATCGTGCAGGCCGACGCGCAGGCGCGCGTCGCCGGTGCGCCGCTTTTGCCCGGCGTCGCGCTCAACGGCAGCGCGACACGCTTACGCACATCGCAGTCCACTTCGGCCGGTGGCACCACCGGCTCGCTTGGCGGCTCCGAGCGTGATCTGTTGTCGACCTCACTGACCGCAAGCTACGAGATCGATTTCTGGGGCAAGAACCGCTCGGCATTGCGCGCCGCCGAGGAGAGCGCGGTCGCGAGCCGCTATAACCGCGAGGTGGTCGGCCTGACCACGGTGGTCAGCGTCGCCAACACTTATTTCCAAGTGCTGACGGCGCAGGAACGCCTCGGCATCGCGCGCCAGAACGTGGCGAGCGCCACCCGCATCCTCAACCTGATCAAGCAGCAATTCTCCGCCGGCACCGCCTCCGACCTCAACGTCGCGCAGCAGGAGAGCCTGGTGAACACGCAGCGCGCGGCCGTCCCGCCACTGCTGCAGTCGCTGCGACAGAACGAGGCTGCGCTCGCACTTCTGATCGCGCGGCCGCCGGAGCGCATCGTCATCCGCGGCGGCGGCTTGCACAGCATTGCCATCCCGCGCGTCACACCCGGCCTGCCGTCGGAGCTCATCGCACAGCGGCCGGACATCCGTCAGGCCGAGGCGCAACTCGCCGCCGCTAATGCCAATGTGCAGAACGCGCGCGCCCAGCTTCTGCCCAGCATTACTCTGACTGGCGAAGGCGGCTACCAGAGCGCGGTGCTCAAGACGCTGCTGCGACCGGAATCGATGTTCTACACGGCGACCGCGGGCTTGACGCAGCCGATCTTCGAGGGCGGCAAGCTGCTCGGCAATCTCGATCTGCAGAAGGGCGTGCAGGACCAACTCCTTCAGAATTACCGCAAGGCGGTGATCTCGGCTTTCACCGACGTCGACAAGGCGCTGATCGCCGTGCGCGAAACGGCCGTCACCGAGCGCCTGCAGCAGGATGTGGTCAACAGTTCACGCCGGGCTTTCAATCTGTCGGACCAGCAATTGCGCGCCGGCACCGTCAACCTGATCACGCTGTTGCAAGTCGAACAGACGTTGTTCCAGGCCGAGGACGCCCTGGCGCAGGCCCGCCTAGCCCGGCTGCAGGCGATCGTCGGCCTCTACCAAGCGCTGGGCGGCGGCTGGCTGCCAAAACCGGTGGATACTGCCGATGCACGGTGAATTGCCGAAACAGATCTTGGCCAAGGCTAGGGGTCACACCCGCCGCAACCTCGCGTTCCTGGTCATCCTCATTACTGTCGTCGCCGCGCTTTATTATGTGTTCACCGGCGCGCCGCCGAAACCGCAGCAGCGCAGCCGCTTCGGCGCCGAAAACGGTCCGGTGCCGGTGCTCGCGGCAGCCGCGGCCAAGACCGACGTGCCGGTCTATATCGACGCCGTCGGCACCATCAAGGCGCTCAACACCGTCACGGTCAGCCCGCAGGTCGATGGCAAGCTGATCACCGTCAATTTCAAGGAAGGCCAGGACGTCAACAAAGGCGATGTCCTGGCGCGCATCGATCCGACCACCTATCAGGCACAGCTCGATCAGGCCAAAGCAAAAAAGGCGCAGGACGAGGCGGCGCTTGCCAACGCCAAAGTCGACCTCGAGCGCTACGAGAAGCTCGCCGCGACCAACGCCATCAACCGCCAGCAGGCCGACACGCAAAAGGCGCTGGTGGCGCAAGACACCGCACTGGTGCAATCCGACCAAGCGGCGATCGAAAGCGCGCAGGCGACGCTCGGCTATACCACCATCGTGGCGCCGATCGCGGGCCGCACCGGCATCCGCCAGGTCGACGAAGGCAATATCGTGCATGCGGCAAGCTCGCCGGCCATCGTCGTCATCACCCAGTTGAAGCCTATCTCGGTGATCTTCAACGTGCCGCAGCAGGACATCGGCCGGGTCAACGACGCCTTTGCCAAGGGCCCGCTGCCGGTCGATGCGCTGCGGCCCGACAACAATGCGGTGATCGACCACGGCACGCTGCAGGTCGTCGACAATCAGGTCGACCAGACCACCGGCACGGTCAAGCTCAAGGCCGAATTTCCGAATCCGGGCGAGCAGCTGTGGCCGGGCCAGTTCGTCAACGTGCGGCTCTTGATCGACACGCTCGCGGGCGTGGTGACCATCCCGACCGGCGCGGTGCAGCGCGGGCCGAACGGCACGTTCGTCTATGTCATCAAGGATGACAATACCGCATCGATGCGGCCGATCGTGGTGCAGAAGCAGGACGAGACGCAAACTGTGGTGAAGAGCGGCGTCGCGGTCGGCGAGCGCGTCATCACCACCGGCTTCGTGCGCTTGACCGACGGCAGCAAGGTCACCATCGGCAGCGCCGACGGCACAACCGCTGCTCCGCAAGGCAATCGGCAGCGCGGCCAACGCTCCGGCGGGAGGCAGAACCAGCGGCAATGAGCGTCTCCTCCCCATTCATTCACCGGCCGATCGCCACCTCCTTGCTTGGCATCGCGGTGATGCTGGGAGGCGCGCTCGGCTACTGGTGGCTGCCGGTCTCGGCGCTGCCGCAAGTCGACTTCCCGACCATTCAGGTCACAACCCAATTGCCGGGTGCGAGCCCCGACACCATCGCCTCGCTGGTGACGGCACCGTTGGAGCGGCAGTTCGGGCAGATCCCGGCGCTTCAGGTGATGACTTCGTCGAGTTCGTTCGGCATCAGCCAGGTGACACTGCAATTCGACCTCAACCGCGATATCGACGCCGCGGCCCAGGACGTGCAATCGGCAATCAACGCCGCCGGCTCGACGCTGCCGCGCAACCTGCCCTACCCGCCGCTCTATTCGAAAGTAAATCCGGCCGACGCGCCGATCATCACGCTCGCGTTGACTTCCGAGACCATCGATCTGCGCGCGCTGAGCGATATGGCGGATACCATGATGGGGCCGCGGCTCTCCGAAGTGACCGGCGTCGGCCACGTCTCGGTGCAGGGCGGCATCCGCCCAGCGATCCGCGTCCAAGCCGATTTGTCGCGGCTCGCCGCCTACGGGCTGTCACTGGAAGATCTGCGCACCGCCATCGTCTCCGCCAATGTTGCCGGCGCCAAGGGTTCGCTCGACGGCGCGCACCAGTCCTACACAATCGCCGCCAACGACCAGATTACCGCCGCCGAGACGTATAAAAATGTTGTCGTCGCGTTTCGAAATGGCGCGCCGGTCAAGATCAGCGACGTCGCCGACGTCATCGACGGTCTGGAGAATACCAAAGTCGGCGCGACCTACCGCGGCCGACCGGCGATCGTCGTCGACGTGCAGCGCCAACCCGGCGCCAACGTCATCGACACGGTGACCCGCGTGCGCGCCGAACTGCCGCGGCTGCGCCGTGCCCTGCCGGCCGGCGCCACGCTCACCATCGTCAACGACCGCACCACCACCATCCGCGCCTCGATTCACGACGTGCAGTTCACGCTCATCCTGAGCGTGGCGCTGGTCGTGCTGGTGGTGCTGATCTTCCTGCGAACCATCCGCGCTACTGTCATCGCCGGCGTGGCGCTGCCGCTGTCGCTGATCGCTACCTTCGGCGTGATGTGGTTTGCCGGCTTCTCCCTCGACAACCTGTCGCTGATGGCGCTGACCATCGGCACCGGCTTCGTGGTCGACGACGCCATCGTCATGATCGAAAACATCGTCCGCCACATGGAGAACGGCGAGCGGCCGCTCGAAGCAGCGTTGCGCGGGGCGAGCGAAATCGGCTTCACCGTTATTTCGCTGACGCTGTCGCTGATCGCGGTGTTCATCCCGCTGTTGTTCATGACCGGCCTCGTCGGCCGCATGTTCCGCGAATTCGCGCTGACACTGACCATCGCGGTGGTCGCTTCCGCCATCGTCTCGCTGACGCTGACGCCGATGATGTGCGGCCGCCTGCTGCGCCCGCCCGAAGAGGGCGGCGGCGGGCTGACCGACAACGCGCTGACCCGCCGCTTCCACGATCTGCTGGAGCGCACGGTCGCCTTCTACGAGCGCAGCCTCAATTGGGTGCTACGCCGCCAATTCGCGACGCTGATGGTGACGCTGATCACGCTCGTCGCCACCATCCTGCTTTATATCGCGATCCCCAAAGGCTTCCTGCCGCTGCAGGACACCGGCCTGATCACCGCGGTGACCGAGGCCAACACCGATATCTCCTTCGACGCCATGCAGCGCGAACAGGGCGAGATCGAAGCCATCATTCGCAAGGACCCCGACGTCACCGGCGTGGTGTCTGTGATCGGCGTCTCGCCGATCAACGCCACGCCCAATGCCGGGCGGCTCGCCATTACGTTGAAGCCGGAGAACCAGCGGCGTGATCACGTCGAAACAATCATCGCGCGGCTCAAGCACGCGATCGCCGGCGTGCCGGGCATGAAGGTCTATTTCCAGGCGACGCAGGATATCCAGATTTCGACGCGGGTCAGCCGCGCGCAGTACCAGTACACCCTGGTCGGCACCGACGCCAATGAGGTGCTCGACTGGGCAACCAAGCTTGTGGCGCGACTGCGCGGCAATCCGACGCTACGCGAGGTCGCTTCCGAAGCGCAGGAAGGCGGACCGCGCGTCAACGTGGTGGTTGACCGCGAGCAGGCCGGCCGCCTCGGTGTGTCGATGCAGAGCATCACCGACACGCTCAACGACGCCTTCGGCCAGCGCCAGATCTCGACCATCTACGGCCAGTCAAACCAATACCGCGTCATCCTCGAGGCGCAGCCGCGCTACCAGCAAGATCCGGATTCGCTCACTAAGCTTTACGTCACCGGCGCCAGCACCTCGACCGGCACGGCGGCGACCGTCGCCAACACCACCATCGGCGGCACCAATTCGAACACCACCGCGACGCCCAACGCAGTCACCGCCTCGAACCAAGTCCCGCTTGCCGCCTTCGCGCATTTCGAGAACGGGTCGGCGCCGCTTTCGATTGCGCATCAGGAGCAATTCCCCTCGGTGACGATTTCCTTCGATCTTGCGCCCGGATACGCGCTGAGCGACGCAGTCGCGCTGATCGACCAGGCGCAAAAAGATATCGGCATGCCGACATCGGTGACGGGCAGCTATTCGGGCGACGCTGCCGAATTCGCCAAGTCGCTCGCCGGCGAGCCATGGCTGATCCTCGCCGCGGCGATCGTCATCTATATTGTGCTCGGCGTCCTGTATGAAAGCTTCATCCACCCGCTGACGATCCTCTCGACCTTGCCTTCGGCCGGTGTCGGCGCGCTGCTGGCGCTGATGTTGTTCGGCTACGACCTATCGGTGATCGCGCTGATCGGTATCGTGTTGCTGATGGGCATCGTCAAGAAGAACGCCATTCTGATGATCGACTTTGCACTCGAGGCTGAGCGCAACGAAGGGCTGTCGTCCGAGGAGTCAATCGTCAAAGCCGCCCTGCTCCGCTTCCGGCCGATCATGATGACGACACTCGCCGCATTGTTCGGCGCGCTACCGCTGGCGCTCGAATCCGGCACCGGCGCCGAATTGCGCAATCCCCTCGGCATCACCATCGTCGGCGGCCTGATGCTGAGCCAGTTGTTGACTCTCTACACCACGCCGGTGATCTACCTCTACATGGAGCGCCTGCGCGCGCGGCTGACCGGCTCCGCAGCACCGCGGCCGCAGCCGGCGGAGTAGCGCAGTGAATTTCAGCTACCCCTTCATCCGGCGGCCGATCGGCACCACGCTGCTGGCAATCGGACTGTTTTTGGTCGGCGCCGTGGCCTACAGCTTTCTGCCGGTCGCCAGCCTGCCGAGCGTCGATTTCCCGACCATCTTCGTCACCGCCAGCCGCCCCGGCGCCGAACCCAATATCATGGCGGCCACCGTCGCCGCGCCGCTGGAGCGGCGGCTCGGCGAGATTTCCGGCGTCACCGAACTGACCTCGGTGAGCTCGCTCGGCCTTTCCCGCATCGTCATCCAGTTCGACCTGTCGCGCAGCATCGAGGGCGCAGCGCGCGACGTGCAGGCGGCGCTGAACGCCGCGCTCAGCGACCTGCCCGGTGATCTGCCGACGCTGCCCACGTTCCGCAAGGCGAATCCGGCCGCGGCGCCGATCCTGATTCTGGCGCTGACCTCCAAGACCATGCTGCCGAGCGAGGTCTACGACGCCGCCGACAGCATAATCGTCCAGCGACTGTCCCAGGTCGACGGCGTCGGCGACGTCACCGTGGCCGGCTCCGAGCAACCGGCGATCCGCGTCCGCGTCGATCCGGCGCGCATCGCCGCCATGGGCGTTTCACTCGAGGATATCCGCACGGCGATCGCCAATTCCAACGCGGTCGGCCCGCTTGGCAGCTTCGACGGGACGAATCGCGCGACGACCATCGGCATCAACGACCAGCTGCGCACCGCCGACCAGTACGACCCGATTGTCGTGAAAACCGTCGACGGAACCGTCATCCGGCTGTCGACCATCGCCACGATCCAGCCGAGCGTACGCAATACGCTGTCGGCCGGCTGGTTCAACAAGCAGCCGTCGGTGCTGCTGATCATCACCAAGCAGGCCAACGCCAACGTCCTCGACACCGTCGACCGCATCTACGATTTGTTGCCCGAGTTGCGGCAGTGGGTTCCGGCCGGCCTCGACATCTCCGTCCTTGCCGACCGCACCCAGACGATCCGCGCCAGCGTGCACGATATGCAGCTGACGCTTGCGGCGACCGTGATTCTTGTAATGATGGTGGTGGCGCTGTTCCTGCGCCGCACCGCCTCGACGCTCGCCGCCGGCGTCACCGTGCCGCTGTCGCTCGCCGGCACCTGCGCGGCGATGTGGGCGGCCGGATTTTCCATCGACAATCTGTCGCTGATGGCGCTCGCGGTGTGCATCGGCTTCGTCGTCGACGACGCCATCGTCATGATCGAGAACATGTTCCGCTATCTCGAGCGCGGTGACAGACCGCTCCGCGCGACGCTCAAGGGCACCAAACAGATCGGCTTTACCGTGGTATCGATCTCGGTCTCGCTGATCGCCGCTTTCATTCCGCTGCTGTTCATGGGCGGCATTGTCGGCCGGCTATTCCGCGAATTCTCGGTGACGCTCGCTTTCGCCATTGCCGTCTCGACCGTGGTGTCGCTGTCGGTAACGCCGATGATCTGCGCCTATTTCGTGCGATCGGCGCCAAGCCACGACGGCACTTGGCTCGACCGCGTGGTCGAAGGCACGCTCGCGCGCGTGCTTCGCTTCTACGACCGCACGCTCACCTTCGTGCTCGATCACAACGCGCTGGCGCTGATCGTGTTCGTCGCCACCATCGCGCTGACCGCCGGTCTCTATATCAAGACGCCGAAGGGCTATTTCCCGCAGGACGACACCGGGCTGATCTTCGGCGGCACGCAGGCCTCGACAGACATCTCGTTCGAGGCGATGGAGCAACTGCAGCAGAAGGCGATGGACATCGTGCTGAAGGACCCGGCGGTGGCGGGCCTTGGCTCCTCGGTCGGCGCCTCCGGCTTCAATGCCTCGGTCAACCGCGGCCGCATGTTTATCAGCCTGAAGCCGCTCGCCGAGCGCGACAACGCCAGCACGCAGCGCGTGGTGGCACGGCTGCGCACCAAGCTCGGCCACATCCCCGGCATCCGCGTGTTCATGGTGCCGGCGCAGGATTTGCGCGTCGGCGGCCGGCAGAGCGATTCACAGTATCAGTTCACGTTGTGGAGCGCCGATATCGACACGCTGCAGAAGTTGGTGCCGAAGGTGCTGGACGCGGTGAAAACTGTGCCCGGCATTACCGACGTCACCACCGACCGCGAGCAGGGCGGCCTGCAGGCGAATGTCGACATCGATCGCTCTGCGGCCGCGCGCCTCGGCGTGCAGGTGCAGGACATCGACAACGCGCTCAACGATGCATTTTCACAGCGGCAGATTTCGACCATCTACACCCAACGCAACCAGTACCGCGTCATCCTCGAGCTCGACCGCAACTACACGCGCGACCCGACCGACATCAGCCAGATCTACGTCAACGGCGCCAAGAACACGCAGGTGCCGCTATCCGAGGTAGCGCACGTGACGCGCGGGATCGCGCCTTTGGTGGTGAACCACCAGGGACAGTTCCCTTCGGTGACCATCACCTACAACATCCTGTCCAATTACACGATCCAGGACGTCACCAACGGCATCCAGCAACAGGTCGCCGAGATGCACCTGCCCGACACCATCCACGCCGACTTTGCCGGCGACGTGCAGGCGTTCAAGCAATCGGCGGGGGCACAGCCGCTGTTGCTGCTCGCCGCGCTGGTCGCGGTCTATATCGTGCTCGGCGTCCTGTACGAGAGCCTGGCACATCCGCTGACCATCATCTCGACGCTGCCGTCGGCGGGCTTGGGCGCGCTGCTGGCGCTGCAGTTGTTCAACACCGAACTCACGGTGATCGCCTTCATCGGCATTATTCTGCTGATCGGCATCGTCAAGAAGAACGGCATCATGATGGTCGACTTCGCGCTCGACGGCGAACGCCGGCTCGGCCTGCCGCCGCGGCAGGCAATCCACGACGCCTGCCTTGCGCGCTTCCGGCCGATCCTGATGACCACCATGGCGGCGGCGCTCGGCGCCCTGCCGCTGGTCATCGCCACCGGTCCCGGCTCCGAACTGCGCCGGCCGCTCGGCATCACCATTATCGGCGGCCTCTTGGTGTCGCAGGCGCTGACGCTCTACACCACGCCGGCGATCTATCTCCTGCTCGACCGCCTGCACCGCCGGCTTGGCGGGCGGAGCTTCACGTTCATCAAGCGCGGGCCCGGCATCCAGCCGGCCGAGTAGATTAGGGGGCCCGCGGTACTCAGACACTAAAACAACTTATTAATCTATTTTATCAATCCATGATGTTAAGTCTGGCCGTTATGGAAATAAAAGCTTTGCTTATGATTCTTACGTAGTTTCGCTTACGGGTACCTACGTAGGCCGACAGATGTCGACGTCGCACCAGCGGACTCCATCGCGTGAACGGCCACTCGCCCTTGCAGCATGTGTCCTGTGAAGGCCGAAACAGCACCCTGAAACATCAACTTTGAAACTGGCCGCAAGTCGCGCGTTGTGAACCCATGAATCAAATCACCGCTACGCAAAATACCTCTCCCAGCCCGGCAAATCCGGGCAATTGGGGGACCGCCGACGCCACAAGCAATGCGACGGCCTCCGTCCAGTTCATCAGCTTCGCCATCGGCGACGACCAGTACGGCGTCGACATCATGGCGGTGCGCGAGATCAAGGGCTGGTCGGATATCACGCATCTGCCGAAACAGCCGGAATACGTCCGCGGCGTGCTCAATTTGCGCGGCGCCATCGTGCCGATCGTCGACCTGCGCTGCCGCTTCGGCCAGGGCCTGACCGAGACCACGCCGCTGCACATCGTCATCATCGTGCAGATCGGCGGACGCCAAATCGGTCTTATCGGCGACCGCGTGCTCGACATTGTGTCGATCGACGCCAGTCAGATCCAGCCGGTGCCGCGCACCGCGCAAGCCACCACGACGGACTTCCTGTCCGGCCTGGTGACCCACGACAACACCATGATCGCGCTGATCGATCTGCGCAATCTGCTGACCGCCAGCGACGGCGACAACGCCGATCGTCCGGCCGCCGAGCGGAAAATGGCCTGAAAGAAATCCAGACTCCAAACGAATCGATCGACCGCCAACGCACAGAACTAATGACGCTTATCGGAGTGCCTCATGCTCAATAAAATCTCGATCAACGCGCTTTTGAAGATGGTCATCGTAACGATGGCGGCTTCGGCCATGATCACAGTGTCGATCAGCGCATGGGATTCATGGACTCGGTTGGCTGCGGTGAAACGGATTACGGCGGTGGCCGAGGCTTCGGGTTATCTCTTCACGGCGCTGCACAACCTTCGCGTCGATCGCGCCTCGACCTACCGCGATCTGAACTCCGACAAGCCGGTTCTGCAACTGACCCCCCTGCTCAAGAATTCCCGTGACAACGAGATGCCGGCGCTGAAGGCCGGATTGACTGCCTTGGAGGCGACCGATTTTGCGGGGCGCGACGGCGCTATCTCCACCCTCCGTCAGGCCATCACCAATTTGTCCGCGCTGCATCAGGAGGCGGATGCAGCCTCAGCGCAGCCGAAGTCGGCACGGCCGCAAGGGCTCGCCCAGAAATACTTCAAGGAAGCCGACGACCTCATCAAGCTGCTCGACAAAGTATCGTCGCAACTGACCCAGTCAATTAAGCTTCAAGACGCCTATATCGACCAGCTCATGGAGCTGAAAGAACTCGCCTGGGTCGCGCGTAACGCGGGCGGAGACACGTCGCTGATGGTCTCCAACGCGCTCGGCGGAGTGCCGTTGCCGCCCGATGCGCTGCTCAAATATACGGCCAATGTAAGCCGGCTCAACACCGCATGGGGCGCGCTGGAAAACCTCGCTGCCGGTCTGCCGCTGCCGGCCAGGTTCAATGAGGCCATCGATAAAGCCCAAAAGGAGTTCTTCGGACACGACTACGTCGACCTGCGGCTGAAGACGCTCAAAGCGCTGATCGCGCACGAGCCGGTCACAGTCACGGTCAATGAGTGGTCGCCGATGTCGGTCAGCAAGCTCGCATCGATGCTGTCGGTGGCCGAGGTGGCGCTGGACGTCGCCAAGGAGCACGCGGCGGCCCAGCGCGCGGAAGCGCTTCGGGCGCTCTTGTTCCAGATCGGCATGCTCGTCGCGGCGATGGCGCTGGCAGGCGGCATGCTGCTGCTGATTTCGCGCCGCGTCACCGGTCCGTTGGGCGAGATCTCCGGCGCGCTCATCGAGCTGACGAACGATCGCATCGTCGATGTACCCTACGTCACCCGCAGCGATGAAATCGGCGGGATCGCCAAGGCGACCGAGGTGTTCAAGCAGTCGATCGCCCAGAAGGTCATCAATCTTCGCGTGCGTTCGGCGCTCGATGTGGTCAGGTCGAATGTGATGGTCGCCGATGGCGACTACAACATCATGTACATGAATGCGACCCTGCAGGAGATGATGCAGGAGGCCGAAGCCGAGCTGCGCAAGGTCCTGCCCAACTTCGAGGCCGGCAAGCTGCTCGGCGCCAATATGGACGTGTTCGACAAGAACCCGGCCCTTCAGCGCAAGCTGCTGGAGTCGCTGACCGGCACGCACGAGAGTCACATCGCGATCGGCAGCCAGAAATTCCATCTGGTGACCACCCCCGTCGTCGACCAGCACGGCAAGCGTTCCGGCACCGTGGTCGAATGGCGCAACGAAACCGTCGAGAAGGCGATCGAGGCCGAGGTCGACGGCATGGTCAAGGCGGCGGTCGCCGGCGATTTCTCGCAGCGCGTGCCGCTCCAAGGCAAGAAGGACTTCATGCTCAATCTCGCCACGTCGATGAATGCGCTTTGCGAGACCACCGGCAAGGCGCTGAGCGATCTCGCCGGCATGATGAGTTCGCTCGCCGACGGCGATATGACCCAACGGATCACCGCCGAGTATCACGGCATGTTCGGCCAGTTGAAGAACGACGCCAACACGATGGCCGAGCGGATCGGCGCGACGGTTGCCGAGATCAAGACTTCGGCGAACGAGGTCACCAGCGCCGCGGTTGAAATTTCCGCCAGCACGACCAACCTGTCGCAACGCACGGAGGAACAGGCGGCGAGCCTGGAAGAAACCTCGGCCTCGATGGAGCAAATCGCCAGCACGGTGAAGAATAACGCCGAGAACGCACAACAGGCCAATGTGTCGGCAAGCGCAACCCGCGACGTCGCCGATCGCGGCGGCCAAGTGGTTGCCCAGGCGGTCCAGGCGATGGCCGGAATCGAAGAGTCCTCGCGCAAGATCTCCGACATCATCGGCGTCATCGACGAGATCGCCCGGCAGACCAACCTGCTGGCGCTCAATGCCGCCGTCGAGGCCGCCCGCGCCGGTGAGGCCGGTCGCGGCTTCGCCGTGGTGGCGTCGGAGGTGCGCAGCCTTGCCCAGCGCTCCTCGCAAGCCGCCAAGGACATCAAGGACCTGATCACCAACAGCAACGATCAGGTCAAAGGCGGCGTCGATCTGGTCAACCGCGCCGGCGCGGCGCTGACCGAGATCGTCGATTCGATCAAGAAAGTTGCCGACATCGTTGCCGAAATCGCCAATGCCAGTAACGAACAGTCGACCGGCATCGAGCAGGTCAACAAGGCGCTCACCCAGATGGACGAGGTGACGCAGCAGAACTCGGCCCTGGTGGAAGAGAACGCCGCGACCGCCAAGACGCTGGAACACCAGGCCAAAGCGATGGAAGAGCGGGCCTCGTTCTTCAAGCTCGACATGGCGGCCGGCGGCCGGCCGGCGGCGAAGCGCGCCGCGCCGCCCGCAAACAACTACGAGCAACGCCCGGCGGCCGCACCATCGCGTGGATCGGCCGCGCTCAAGCAACCTGCGGCGCCGAAGCAGACGCCGGCGCCCGCCCCCAAGCAAGCCGCTGCCGCGGCAAACTCCGGCGGACCGGTCCGGCGCATGCAGGCCGCGCTCGCTACCGCCATCAACAGCGAGCCGGACTGGAAAGAGTTCTAGCCGGGCCACATTCCCGAAAGGCCGCGACGGCCGTTTCGGGATGACATAGAAAGCTCGATCGGCCGGCGCCATCCAGCGCCGGCCGATCGGTATTTTGGCATCCGCTTGTCGCCAACGCCTAACGGCGGGACGTCAGAACGGGTACCGTCCAGTGGGCGCGAAGGCCAGCGGCGCAGTTGCCGCCGCCGGCAGCAGCGGACGATTCAATGCGAGCAATGGGCGGAAGTGTCGGCGGCGGCCTTTTTACTTTTGCTTCTTGTCTTGCAGTTTCTCGTCCATGTGTGTGCCGAAAAAGATCGGCAGCGACCAAGTCGGCAGTACCAGCGGCACGAGGTCGACGAGCAGGCGCTTGGTATTGTCGTTCTGCTGGGCGATCTTTTCGGCTTCGGTCGGCTCTTTTGATTTTTTGTGTTTGGTCGCAGCGAGAACCGGTGATGCGGCGAAAGCGGCGACGACGAACACCAGAAAAAGCTTCTTCATAACTCCCCCCTGATCAAGGCCACGGTGACGATCGGCCGACCCATCATCGACCATGCCATCGATATTGCAAGGGTCTCACACCCCCAAATACCGGTGCTGCACCTCTGGCGTAGCGGCAAGGGCGGCGGAAGAGCCCCACCACACCACACGGCCGCGCTCGATGAGGAAATGCCGGTCGGCGACGCGGGTCAGCGCGCCGACGTTCTTGTCGATCACCAGGATGGCAAGGCCGAGCTCCTTGAGCCGCGCCAGGCAGCGCCAAATCTCGGCGCGGATCAGCGGCGCCAGCCCCTCGGTCGCCTCGTCGAGAATCAACAGCCGCGGATTGGTCATCAGCGCGCGGCCGATTGCCAGCATCTGCTGCTCGCCGCCCGACAACAGGTTGCCCATGCTGGCCGCGCGCTGCGACAGCCGCGGAAACAGTTCGTAGACCTTGTCGAGCGTCCAGCCGTCGCCGCCGCGCTCGACGGCGGTCGCCACCAGGTTCTCGCGCACGCTCAGGTTCGGGAAAATCTGGCGGCCTTCCGGCACCAGGCCGACACCGAGCTTGGCGATCTTGTAGGACGGCAGCCCGCGAATCTCGCTGCCGGCAAAGCGGATGGTGCCGGCGCGCGCGCGGCTGAGCCCTAGGATCGAGCGCACGGTGGTGGTCTTGCCCATGCCGTTGCGCCCCATCAGCGTCACCATCTCGCCGGGCGCAATCGACAGCGACACGCCGAACAGCACCTGGGAGAGACCGTAGCAGGTCTCGACGCCTTTGAGCTCGAGGACGGCATCAGCCATGGCCGGCGGCCTCCGCCTCGCCCAAATAGGCGTCGCGCACTGCGGCATTGTTGCGGATATCGGCCGGCGCGCCGGTGGCGATCACCCGGCCGTAGACCAGCACCGTGATGCGGTCGGCGAGCGCAAAGACCGCCTCCATGTCGTGCTCGACCAGGAGGATGGTCAACTCCTTCTTCAAGGCGCGCAGCATCTCCACCATGCGCGCCGATTCCTCCGGGCCGAGGCCCGCCATCGGCTCGTCGAGCAGCAGCATGCGTGGCAAACCTGCCAGCGCCATGGCGAGTTCGATTAACCGATGTTCGCCGTGGCTGAGCGCGGATGTGACGCGGTCGGCACGGTCGGCGAGGCCGACGCGGGTGAGCGCCGTCAAGGCCGGCTCGCGCAGCTCTTTCTCCGCGCGGGCGTCGCGCCAGAAGCGGAACGAGTGCCCGGCATGCGCCTGCACCGCCAGCGCCACGTTGTCGAGTACGCTGAGATCGAGAAACAGCGAGGTGATCTGGAACGAGCGGGCAAGCCCGCGCCGGCTGCGTGCATACATCGGCAGCGTGGTGATGTCCTCGCCGAAGAAGCGGATGCGGCCGGAATCGGGCGCGAGCTGGCCGCCGAGCTGAGAGATGAGCGTGGTCTTGCCGGCGCCGTTCGGACCGATAATGGCGTGCAATTCGCCGGCCTCGACGCCGAGCGTCAGATCGTCGGTGGCGACGACGCCCTCGAAACGTTTGGCCAGATGCTCAACCTGCAGCAAGGGCTCGCTCATGGCACGGCCTTTGCGCGAATCTTCGACAGCAGTCCGTCGATGCCGCCGCGCGCGAACAGCACGACCAGGAGCAGCAGCGGTCCGAGGATGATCTGCCAATATTCGGTGATGCCGGACAGGAACTCTTCCAGCACGAGCAGCGCCACGGCGCCGATCAGCGGGCCGGTGACGGAGCCCATGCCGCCGAGCACAACCATGATGATGAGATCGCCCGATCGGGTCCAATACATCATCGACGGGCTGACGAAATCGGTATTGTTGGCGATCAACGCGCCGGCAAGCCCGCACAGCGTTCCGGCGATGACGAAGCAGGTCAGCCGGTAACGATAGGTCGGAAAGCCGATCGCGCGCATGCGCAGGTCGTTCGAACGCGAGCCCTGCACCACCATGCCGAAACGCGAATTCACCAGCCGGTGCACCAGGTAGATCGATGCGAACAGCAGCGCCAGACACACGTAATAGAACTGCACTTTGTTGGTGAGGTCGAGCGACGCGAAGAACTGGCTGCGCTTGTAGATGGTCAGGCCGTCATCGCCGCCATAGCGGGCAAGCCCGGCGATGACGTAGTAGGCCATCTGGGCGAAGGCCAAGGTGATCATGATGAAATAGACGCCGCGCGTGCGCAGCGACAGGGCGCCGATCACGAGCGCGAAGACCGCCGAAGCGAGAAGCGCGGCCGGCCACTGCACGAATCCGGAGTAGACGCCCTCATGCGCCAGGATGCCGACCGCGTAGCCGCCGATGCCGAGATAGGCGGCGTGGCCGAAACTCATCATGCCGCCGTAGCCGAGGATGAGATTGAGGCTGACGGCGGCGAGCCCGAGAATGATGATGCGGGTAAACAGCGTCAGCAGGAAGAGATTGCCGCCGAGGCCGACATAGACCGGCAGCAGCGCCAGCGCCGCCAGCAGCGCGGCGACGGCGAGGTTGCGGACGGTCAGCGCACCGCTCATTTGCGGACCGCCGGGAACAGTCCCTCCGGCCGCACCACCAGGACGATCGCCATCACCAGGTAGATCAGCATGGAAGAAAGCGCCGGCGCCGCGGTCGCCGCCGCGTTCGGCGAGAGCAAGAGCCGCAGCAGATCGGGGAAAAAAGAGCGGCCGAGCGTGTCGACAAAGCCGACCAGGATCGCGGCGATGAAGGCGCCTCGGATCGAGCCGATGCCGCCGATCACCGTAATGACGAACGCGAGGATCAGGATATTCTCGCCCATGCCGATCTGCACCGTGAGGATCGGCGCCTGCATCAGCCCGGCAAGCCCCGCAAGCGCGGCGCCGAGCCCGAATACCAGCGTGTAGAGCAGCTTGATGTTGACGCCGAGCGCGCCGACCATCTCGCGGTTGCTGGCGCCGGCGCGGATCAGCATGCCGACGCGCGTGCGCATCACCAGGACATAGAGGAAGCCGGCGACCGCGAGCGACACCAGGATAATCGAGAACCGGTAAGCCGAATATTGCACGCCCGGCAGGAGCGTCACCGAGGTGTTGAGCCAGGACGGCAGCGGCAGGCTCATGCCCTCGGGGCCCCAGATCAGCCGCACCAGCTCATCGAAGAACAGGATCAGGCCGAAGGTGCCGAGCACATGATCGAGATGGTCGCGCCCGTAAAGCCGCCGCATGGCGATCACCTCGACCGCCATGCCGACCAGGAGCGTGCCGACCAGCGCCAGCAGCGCGCCGAGCACGAAGCTGCCGGTCCAGGCGGCGAAGGTGGCGGCGAAATAGGCGCCAACCATATAAAGCGAGCCGTGCGCCAGATTGACCAGGTCCATGATGCCGAACACCAGCGTCAGCCCGGCCGCCAGCAGGAACAGCAGCAGGCCGAACTGCAGCCCGTTCAGGCATTGCTCGATGAACAGCGTCGTCATGGCGCGTTGACGTCGATCCCCCCGACACGCAAGCGGCGGCAGCGCGCAGGCGCCGCCGCCGCCGCTGGCATCTTAACCCGGACTTACTTCATCGGGCACTTGCCGTGGAAGTCGTCCTGGTTGTCCTTGACGATGGTGGCAACGGTCTTGAGCACGTAGTCGCCTTTGGCGTCCTTGACCACGTCCTGCAGGTAGAAGTTCTGGATCGGGAAGTGGTTGTTGCCGTATTTGAAGCCGCCGCGCACCGACTTGAAGTCGGCCTTTTCGAGCGCCTTCTGCACAGCCGCCTTGTCGGACAAGTTGCCCTTGGTGGCAACCACCGCCGAGTTGATCAGGTTCGCGGCATCATAGGACTGCGCGCCGTAGAACGACGGCTTCTTGCCCGGGTACTTCTTCTCGAAGTCGGCAACGAACGTCTTGTTCGTCGCGTTGGGCAGATCGTTCACCCATTCCTGCGCGCCGGGCACGCCGAGCGCCAGATCCTTCTGCAGCGGCAGCGACAACTCGTCGATGGTGAACGCCGTATAGAGCGGGATCTTGCCCTTCAAGCCGGCCTGCGCGTATTGCGCCAGGAATTGCACGCCCGCCTTGCCCGGGTAGAACACGAAGATGGCGTCGGGGTTGGCGGCCTTGGCCTTGGCAAGCTCGGCGGAGAAGTCGAGCTGCGACGGCCAGGTGGTGAGCTCCTGTCCGATCACCTTGCCCTTGAAGGTGTGGGCGACGCCGGCCAGCATGTCCTTGCCGGCAGCGTAGTTCGGGCCGATCAGGAACACCGACTTCACGCCCTTCTGATTCATGTACCGGCCCATCGCTTCCGGCGTCTGGTCGTTCTGCCAAGAGGTCGAGAAGAAATAGGGCGAGCACAATTCGCCGGCGATCTGCGAGGGGCCGGCATTGGCGCTGATGATGAAGGTTTTCGAATCGACCGCCGGCTTGAGCGAAGCCAGCAGCACGTTCGACCAGATGTAGCCGACGATGAAGTCGACGTGATCCGCCTCGATCAGCTTCTCGGTCTTCTGCTTACCGACTTCCGGCTTGAAGCCGTCGTCCTCGTAGATCACTTGGACCGGCAGGCCGGCCATCTTGTGACCGAGATGGTCGAGCGCGAGCTCGAACGAGTCGCGCATGTTGTTGCCGATCACGGCCACCGGGCCGCTGAAGGTCGAGACGAATCCGATCTTGATCGACTTTTGCTGGGCCATGGCAGGCCCGGCGGCGAGCAGCACAGCGGCGCCCGCGGCCAATAGAATTTTACGCATCGCGTTTCCTCCCCGGGCCTTTTGTGACCCTTTCCCAAAAGACGCGCCAGTGTACCGGCATCCGAGCCAATAGGTCCATCCAAGCTGCGGTCGCAGCGCCAGAAATATATTTCCAAGGCGAGTCCTCTTTGCCTTGGCTTTGGCTGGCGCTGCGGTGACAACCCGAACCTGGGCCAGCAATTCAAGTTTGTGGGCCAAGCGACCGTCGACCGTTGACGCTGTGGCGCCGGGAAAAAACCGGTCGCGTTCCGTATGCGCGACGTAGTATTTGGGGGTGGCAGCCGTGAATTCGGCCACGGGAGACCCAGCATGACCCCAACCGTCGCCATCGTCGCGCCCGGCAATATGGGCGCCGGCGTCGGCCAGCGCCTGACCGAAAACAAGGTGACCGTGCTCACCTCACTCGCCGGGCGCAGCACCGAGAGCGAGAAACGCGCGCGGGCTGCCGGCATGCGGCCGGTCGCCGACGCGCAACTCACCGAGGCCGATTTCCTGCTGTCGATCGTGCCGCCGGGCGACGCGCTCGCACTGGCCAAGCGGCTTGCCCCCGTACTCACCGCCGCCAACAAGAAGCCGGTCTATGTCGAGTGCAACGCGGTCAGCCCGCGCACGATGCTCGACATTGCCGACGTCGTCGGCGCGACCGGCTGTCCTTTCGTCGGAGCGGGCATCATCGGCCCGCCGCCCAAGCCCGGTACGGCCAACACCAAAATCTACGCCGCCGGTCCCGCCGCCGTAGCCTTCGCCAAGCTCAACGACTACGGGCTGATCGTGCGCGTGCTTGAAGGCCCGCTCACCGCGGCTTCGGCGCTGAAAATGTCCTATGCCGGCATCACCAAGGGCCTCCAGGCTTTGGGCGCCGCGATGATGCTCGCCGCCGCCCGCGGAGGGTCGGCCGCCTCGCTCAAGGCGGAGTTGGCAGAGAGCCAGCCGGCCTTGCTCGACTGGCTGTCGCGGCAGATTCCGCGCATGTACTCGAAATCCTATCGCTGGGTGGCCGAGATGGAGGAGATCGCCGGCTTCATCGGCGAGGACCGCCCCGAGCACGCCATGATGGAAGCCGCCGCCCGCCTCTACGAAAATATCGCCACGGATTTCGACGGCGACAAGAAAGAGGTCGGCGCGATGGACGCATTCCTGAAGTCATGATCATGGACGAAACCGCGCTCGCCCGCGCCTGCGCCGAGGCCATGTGGGCCGAGGACGCCACCAGCCCGGGTCTCGGCATCGAAGTCGTTTCGGTCGCGCCCGGTGAGGCGGTGTTGACGATGACCGTCGGCGCGCAGATGGCGAACTGGCACGATACCTGTCACGGCGGCTTCATCTATCTGCTCGCCGACACCGCGTTCGGCTACGCTTCCAACTCGCGCAACCGGCGCATGGTGGCGCAGCATTGCAGCATCACCTACCTCAATCCGGCGCGGCGCGGCGACCGGCTGACCGCGCATGCAGTCGAGCGCCAGCGCGCCGGCCGCTCCGGCCTCTACGATGTCGCCGTGACACGCGCCGACGGCACGCCGATCGCCGAATTTCGCGGCCACGCGCGGGCGATCGAAGGAACGATCTTGCCGGACGTCGTTCGATGAGCAAGACAAAGGTTAGCGCCAAAGTTCGCGCATTGCGCAGCGTCGATCTCGGCTTCGCCGATCCAGGCAAGGCGCTGCAATTTTTCACGGCAGTATGGAACCTGACGCCGGTCAGCGAAAGCAACGGCGTGCGCTCCTTGCGCGGTACCGGAGCCTTTCGGCACATCGTCACGCTCCGCCGCACGCCTCAGCCGACGATCATCCGCATCGTGCTCGATGCCGCCGACCGCGCCACCGTCGATGCGCTGCATGCGCAAATCCTCGCGCACGGGCTGAAGACGGTCGAAGCGCCCACGCTTTTGCGCCAGCCGCACGGCGACTATGGCTTCGGCTTCAGGGACCCCGAAGGCCGCAACATCGCCGTTGTCTGCGGCGTCAAGGATCATGCCGATGCCGCCGATCAGGCGGATCGGCCGCGCAAGCTCTCCCACGTCAACATCAATGCCGGCGACAGCGACGCCACCCTCGCCTGCTATCGCGACGCGCTGGGCTTCACGCTGACCGACACCACGCGGCGCCTGCGCTTTCTGTCCTGCAATAGCGACCACCACAGCATGGTGCTCGGCTTCACCGGCGGGCCGACGCTCAATCATATTGCGTTTGAAATGCCCGACCTCGAATCGGTCATGCGCGGCGCCGGCCGCATGCGCGATGATGGCCGCGCGATCGAATGGGGCCCCGGCCGGCATGGACCGGGCAACAACGTGTTCTGCTATTTCCTCGGGCCGGAGGACATGCCGCTGGAACTGACGGCCGAAATGCAGCAGGTCGATGCCACGCACCGCGCCAAGACGGCGGAGGAATGGACTTGGCTGCCCGGCCGGCTCGACCATTGGGGCCTCAGCGCCGGGCCGAGCGAGCGGATCGAGACGGCAGGGCTTAACATCCACTTTGCCGCCGACGGCTGGCGATTGGACGAGTGGCGATCATGACCGGGAAAAAGGCTTTGCGTGTTGGTCTTGCCGGCCTCGGCGCCGTCGGGCTCGAAGTGGCCAAACGGCTTCTCGCCGGCGTGCCGGGCCTGACGCTCGCCGCGGTCGCGGTGCGCGACGACGCCAAAGCCCGCCGTGCACTGCCCGAGCTTGCCTCGGTCGCGTTCAAGCCGGCGACCGCGCTCGCCGACGACTGCGACATCGTGGTCGAATGCCTGCCGCCGCCGCTGTTCCGCGACGTCGCCATTTCGGCCATCGACAAAGGCCGCATCTTCATGCCGTTGTCGGTGGCGCAACTCATCGACAACTGGGACCTGGTCGCCCGCGCCAAAGGGAAAGGCGCGCGCATCCTGCCGCCGACCGGCGCGCTGATCGGCCTCGACGCGGTTCGTGCCGCCGCCGAGGGCACGATCCATTCGATCACCATGATCACGCGCAAGCCGCCGGCCGGCCTCGAAGGCGCACCTTATCTGGTGGAACACAAGATTTCCGTCGCCGGGCTGAAAGAGCCGCTGAAAGTGTTCGACGGCACGGCGCGCGACGGCGCCCGCGGCTTTCCCGCCAACGTCAACGTCGCGGCGGCGCTCAGCCTCGCCGGCATCGGCCCCGACCGCACGCGGCTGCAGATCTGGGCCGACCCGACGATTACCCGCAACACGCATCGCATCGAGGTCGATGCCGACGTCGCCCGCTTCTCCATGACCATCGAGGGCATCCCGTCCGCGAATCCGCGCACCGGCCGCATCGTGCCGTTGTCGACCATCGCGGCGCTGCGCGCGCTGGTGTCGGAACTCAAGGTCGGGACGTAGCGCTAGACGCGCAGGAAAATCTTGCGCTTGTAGAAAAAGCCGGCAAGCGCGACGGCGAACGTCAAGCCAAGCAGATGGGCGAGGAAGCGCCCGGTGCCCTCTGTTGTGAGACGGTCGACCAGCGCGCCGAAGTCGCCGCCGACGAAGCGCAGCGCGAACGGCTCGAAGCCGACGATGGCGTTGAGGAAGTAGAGCGTAATGGCGTTGGCGCCGGTCCACACGAAGATCGTGGACCAAGCGCGGACGTTCCACACGTCGATGATCTGGTGCCAGACGCCGAGCAGGATCAGGCTGTAGCCGCCGGCCACCAGCACGAAGGAGGAGGTCCAGATCGCCTTGATGATGGGAAACTGCAGCCCCCAGAGATGACCGGCGAGCACCAGAACGACGCCGCTGCCGACCAACAACAGCGATTTCTGCTGCGGCGTGAAGCGTTCATTCTTCAGCAGCAGGCCGGCAAACACGCCGAGCAGGCAGGTGCCGATCGCCGGCAGCGTCGACAGCAGGCCTTCCGGATCGCGCGTCTTGTCCCACAGCCGGCCCGGCAGATAGTTCGCGTCGATCCAGTTGGCGAGATTGGCGTCGGGCGCAAACGACCCCGCGCCGATCCCCGGCACCGGCACGAAGGTCATCAGCGCCCAGTAGCCCGCGAGCAGCGCGACGAACGCGGCGATCATGCCGCGCAGGTTCAGATTCAGGAACAGCAGCGAGGCGAACAGGTAGCAAAGCCCGATGCGTTGCAGCACGCCGAGATAACGGATGTCCGCCCAGTGATGGCTGATGCCGCCGTAATAGATCAATCCAAGTGCGTAAAGCAGCAGCGCCCGCCGTAATACTCGCAAATGCGCCTTGGCCGGCCCTTCCCGCTCGACCAAGCGCGTCAACGAAAACACGATGGCGACACCGGTGACGAAAATGAACAGCGGAAAAATGAAGTCGTAGAACGTGAAGCCTTCCCAGGCGACATGGTGCATCTGCACGCCGAGGAATTCGGCAATGTCGCCGACCACCGGCCCCTTGTCGGAGAACATATCATCGAGCGCCCAAATGGCGCCGTCGCCGCCGAGAATCCAGAAAATGTTGAAGCCGCGCAATGCGTCGACCGAAGCAATGCGCTTTGTCGCGGCAGCAGGCGCGACCTCGACGAAACTGCCTGGCGCCAATCGTAGCTGCATGTGCGCCTCGTGCTCCAGCGGAGCACAAGCACGCTGCCGCAAAAACCGGGGCGGCGCGTTGACCTACATCAACCTGGGGTCGCGTCAGTGACGGGCGGCGGCGATCGCGGTTGTGCCGGCGCCGCAGCGGCCGACGCCTTCCTCGACGCGGAAGTAGTTCCGCCCGACGTAGGATTTGTCGTAATGGTGCCAGGACGTATGGTGGTCGAAGGCCAGTACGCCCGCCAGAGTTACCGCGAACACCGAGCTCGCCATGTCGCGCTGCTCGGCGCTGAGATTCTCCGGCAGCTCGGCTTTGTGGTAATCCACGTAATAGGCGCGCCGTACGCAGGCGAGATCGCTGACCGAATCGAGCGCGGCCCTGGCGGTCATCAAGTGATCGGGATGGTCGCCCGGATTGATGCGCTCATCGAGCTCGGCGACGTTGAATTGAACGACGCCGGCGTTGCCGCGTTCGAAATCGACGATTTTCCGCAGCGTCTCCGTCAGATCGCTCCAGCCGTGGTAGGCCGTTGAGCCGTCCACCGCGACCAGCTCATCGATATCGCCGGCGGCGAGTCTCTTGAGCGACTGAAAGCCGGTGTCGTAGTAGCCGGTGCCGGTCAGATTGTTGCCGTCCGGCACGCGCAGGAAATAGCTTACGGTGTTGCGATAGGCGACACGGTAGATCGCGTGGCCGTTGAACGCGCGGTGCTCGACGATGCGCTGCGCCGGGATGTCGTCGGCGTCGGCCATGAAGCGGATCGCCGTCTCGGCGCCGTTCTCGCGCGCCAGATAGAACGGATGCTTGCGCCCGCCCCAGCCGATGCCGAGACCGGCGTCGCCGGCGGTCATGTGGATGAACACGGTCTTGGCGGCGCCGTTGATCACGTCCTGAAACGCCTGCGGGTTCATGAACAACTGCCAGTCGTCTTCATGGGCGGCGAAATAAAACGAGACCTTGTCGGGCCGCACCGTGTCCGCGGCACGCAGCGGCAACGCCGGCATGGCTGCGAACAGAAAAAACGCAATGGTCGCTATGCGGCGTGTCGCCATCTCAGGCCCCCGGACGCTTCAATTTGGTATTCGAAAAATTCTATATGAATACGATCTGTGGCGTAACAAGGGCAACGCCAACGCGAAGGCCGCCCGCGGTTTTCCGCGGACGGCCTGTCGGTCGAAACGACGACTTAATTCTTCTTCTCTTCCGGCTGCTTCGCTTCCGGATGGGCCTTCAGGTAGTCCTGATAGGTCTGGCCGGCGTAGCTCGCGGGGGCCTGCACGGCGGAAGCCTGGTCGGCAACGCCATCAACCGGCGCGCTCGCCATTTCCTTGGTGCAGAGATCCTGGAACACCACCATACCTTCCGGGGTGTAGTTCTTGGTCAGACAGGTGCAGGGGCCGCGCACGACGGTGTCGACACCAGTGACATAACCAACCGGGTGCACCCAGATGTGACGGTGCCAGCGCACATAGTGGCGCCAGTGGATGTGCGGGTGGTCGTGGATACGGCTGATGCGGATGGTCGTGCCGTGGCCGCCGTGACCGACATGGCTGCCGCCACGGATCACCATGGCGTCGGCATTCGAGGATACGAGAGCCGTGCCAGCAAGCGTGGCAGCGGCAGCGAGAGCGAGAATGATCTTGCGTGACATGGCTGTCTCCTGGACAGAAGGTTGCGATAACCATGGGTCGGGCGGCACGGCAAAAGGTTCATGGCCGGCCGCGTTTGACAAACGGCGGGCGCGGATTAACGTTTGCGCGCATATATTTAGCTGTCGAACGCCGGGTCTTGCATGAAGCCAGCGTCATTCGTCCGACACGCGCCGAAGACGCTCGACGAGGCGCTGAAGATCCTTGCCGATGTTGCGCCGCAGGACGGCCGCGTGCTGGCGGGCGGGCAGAGCCTGGTTCCAATCATGGCGTTCCGGCTCGCCAAGCCGGCGCATCTCGTCGATATCAACGAGGTCGACGGGCTCGACACGGTGACAAGCGACGGAAAGGTCCTCTCGATCGGCGCCTGCGTGCGCCACGCCGCGTTTCACAAGCCGGTGGTCGATAATCCGCTCGGCGGATTGCTGACCACGGTCGCGCGCCACATCGCGCATTACCCGATCCGCATGCGCGGCACCTTTTGCGGTTCGCTGGCGCACGCCGACCCCGCCTCGGAATGGTGCCTCACCGCCGCGACGCTCGATGCGACCATGGTGGCGAAAAGCACGCGCGGCGAGCGATTGATCGCGGCGAAGGATTTCTTCGCCGGGTTGATGACGACCGCGCTCGCCGAGGACGAGTTGCTGGTCGAGGTGCGGCTGCCGTTGCTCGCGCCTGATACAAAGTTCGGCTTCAACGAATTCAGCCGCCGCGCCGGGGATTTCGCCATCGCCGCAGCCCTGGTCACCTGTCGCCTGCAAGACGGATTCATGACCGATGTTCATGTTGGCGTCGGCGGCGCCGAAGCGCGCCCCCGCCGTCTTGAAGAAGCCGAAGCCATCCTCAGCGGTCAGCCGCCCGGCGACAAAATTTTCCGTTCGGCTGCCGAGGCCGCAGCGACTGCGATCGAGCCGCTCGAAGATCATCAGACGTCTGCTGACTACCGCCGCGACCTCGTGCGCGCCGTGGTGCGCCGTGCGCTCGAACAGGCGGCAACATGACCGCGCACACGAAGGGCTCCGGGCTGAAATGGGTCGGCCGCGCCATAAGGCGCGTCGAGGACCCGGCGCTCATCACCGGCCAAGGCCGCTTCACCGCCGATCTGCCGGCCGCGCATTGGGTTCGCTTCGTGCGCAGCCCGGTGGCCGCCGGCCGGCTGCGGCGCATCGACAAGCCGGAAGGTGCATTCGTTGTCACCGCTGCCGATCTTGCCGAAGTCAAGCCGATCCTGCCGATGCTGCACAAGTTCAACTACAGGCCGGTGGCACAGCCGATTCTTGCCGACGACGCCGTGCGGTTTGTCGGCGAACCGGTTGCCGCCGTGATTGCTGCGAGCGCGGCTGAAGCCGAGGACGTTGCCGACCTCGTCGATCTTGCGATCGAGCAGACGCCGCCGGTGACCGACGCGATGGCGGCGCTGGCGTCCGGCGCACCGCAACTTCACGCCGAGGCGCCCGGCAATGTCATCCTCGAAGGCAAGGTAAAGACCGCCGGCTTCGATGCCATTTGGAAGAACGCGTCCAAGCGCGTCCGCGTCGAGGTGCGCTCGCACCGGCAGAACGCGACGCCCATGGAGGCACGCGCGGCGCACGCTGCCTACGATGCCGCCAGCGGCCGCATCACGCTGACCTGTACGACGCAGATGCCGCATCTGATGCGCACGGCGATTGCCGACGTGCTCGGCATGCCCGAGACCGATCTGCGCGTGATCGCGCCCGACGTCGGCGGCGGCTTCGGCCAGAAGATGTCGCTGTGCGGCGAATTCGTCGTGGTGGCTTGGTTGGCGCGCAAGCTGAAATCTTCGGTCGCATGGATCGAGGACCGCCGCGAAAACCTGATCGCGTCGTTCCACAGCCGCGATCAATACATCACCCTCGAAGGCGCCTTCACCCAAAATGCCAAGCTGCTGGCGCTCAAGACCGATATTGTCTCCAACGTCGGCGCCTATTCCTGCTTTCCGACCACCAGCGGCGTCGAGCCGCTGATGGCGATGGCGGAGATGCCAGGCCCCTATGACGTGCAGCAGTATCAATGCCTGGCGCGCGGCGTCCTCACCAACACCTGCACCATGGCTGCCTATCGCGGCGTGTCGCGCCCGATCATCACCTTGACGCTCGAACGATTGATGGACAAGGCGGCCGCCGCGTTCGCCATCGACCCGGTCGATATCCGCCGCCGCAACCTGATCGACAAGTTCCCGTACACTTCGGCAATGGGCCTCGTTTACGACGAAGCGAGCTACAAAGAGACGCTGGAGATGGCAGTCGAAGCCATCGACCTGCCGACGTTCCGGGCGCGGCAGAAACGCGAGCGCGCCAAGGGCCGCCATTTCGGCATCGGCTTCGCCGCTTTCTCCGAACGCACCGGCTACGGCAGCCCGGCCTTCGCGGCGCGCGGCATGGCGATCACGCCTGGCTGGGAGACCGTGATCCTCAGCGTCGATCCTTCGGGCTTTGTCGAGGCGCGCATCGGCTCATCGCCGCACGGCCAAGGCCTGCGCACCACACTGGCGCAAATCGTCGCCGACGAGATTGGCGTTGCGCCCGACCGCATCAGAATCGTGCACGGCGACACCGACCGCGCGCCATACGGCTGGGGCACCTTCGCCAGTCGTTCGCTGGTGATTTCCGGCGGCGCCACCCTGATCGCGGCGCAGAAAATACGCGCCAAACTGATCAAGATCGCCAGCGCCATGCTGGAGGCGGCGCCCGGTGACATCGTGCTGGAAGACGGCGCGGCCAAAGTCGCCGGTACCGACCGTTCGGTGTCGATCGCGGTGATGGCGCGCGAGGTCTATACGCAGACGCATCGCTTCAACGGCCAAATCGAGCCGGGCCTGACCGAGACCGGCACCTATGATCCGCCCGGCACGTTCTCCAACGCCTGCCACGTCGCGATTGTCGGCGTCGACATCGAAACCGGAAAGGTCGCGATCGAGAAGTATCTGGTGGCGGAAGATGCCGGCCGCATCATCAATCCGATGATCGCCGAGGGCCAGGTGCACGGCGGCATTGCCCAAGGCGTCGGCAACGCGCTGCTGGAAGAAATCATTTACGACGAGACGGGCGCTGTCCTCACCGCCAATCTCGCCGACTACATGCCGCCGACGGCGCGCGAGATTCCGCCGATCGAACTGCATCACATGGAAACGCCGAGCACGCAGTCGGTCACCAAGGCCAAAGGCCTTGGCGAAGGCGGCACCATCGGCGCGCCCGCGGCGGTGATCAACGCCATCAACGACGCGCTTTCGCCGTTCGGCATCGCGATCGACGAGATACCGGCGACGCCGCAGCGCATCCGCGCGGCGTTGCGCGCAAAGGGAAATCCCGCATGAGCGCGAAGGCCACGATTACCCTTTCGATCAACGACCGCGACCACATCATCGCCGTCGAGCCGCGGCGTACGCTGGTGGACGCCATTCGCGAGGATTGCGGGCAGACCGGAACCCACATCGGCTGCGAGCACGGCATCTGCGGCGCCTGCACCGTGATTGTCGACGGCGAGCCAGTGCGTTCGTGCCTGATGTTCGCCGTTCAGGCGGACGGCAAGACTATCCGCACGGTCGAAGGCCTGGCGAACGGCGACACGCTGCATCCGATGCAGCAGGCCTTCATGGATCACCACGGCCTGCAATGCGGCTTTTGCACGCCGGGTTTCCTGATGCTGGCGGTCGGCGTGCTGGAACGCGAGCCGGACATCAGCGACGACGACCTGCTCGACGTGCTGTCATCCAATCTTTGCCGCTGCACAGGTTACCAAAACATCGTCAAGGCCGTACGCGCGGCAGCCAAGGAGATGCGGGGAAAATGACCGGCAGAATTCCTATCGCTGCGGCTATTTGCCTCGCGCCTTCGTCATGAGCGCGCTGTCAAGATTTCTCGGGCGCCGGCCGCCGATCACTTGGGCGACGCATCGCTGGCCGGTCTTGCAGTCGACCAGACAATCGGTGCCCGCGCCGCCATGACAGTCGGTCCCGCATCCGTAGCGGTTCGCGTCTTGCGAGAACGAACCGCCGGCCTTGGCACAAGCGGCCTTGACCTGGTCGGCACTGAATTTCCCCATGGTAATGTCGCTGGCCGAGGCCGAAGCGCCGAAGCCAAGGACACCAAACAGGACGATAGCGAGGGTCACGGTACGCACGGCGGCCTCCCACGATTGCGCCGCCCCCGCGCGATCATGGTAAGAGAAAAATCCGAGTCAAGCGGCCGATGACGACGCAACGCATGCAGAACTTCGTCGGCCGCTCGGTCCCACGTCTTGAGGATCGCCCGCTCCTCACCGGCCAAGGCCGTTTTGCCGCCGACATCTCGTTTCCGGGCCAGTGGACCATGCGCGTGGTGCGCTCGTCCGTGGCGCACGGCAAGGTTAAATCGGTCGACGCGGATGCTGCGCTGGCTCTTCCAGGCGTGCACGCGGTGTGGACGGCTTACGATGTCGCTCATATTCCACCGATCCCGTTCCGCCTCACGGGCCTGAAGCAACTCGAGCCCTACCGGCAGCCGGTGTTGGCGAAAGATGCCGTGCGTTATGTCGGCGAGCCGGTTGCCGTCATCTTTGCCGACGATCATTACGTCGCCGAAGATGCCGCCGACCTGATCGCGATTGACATCGAGCCGTTGCCGCCGGTCATGCTCGCGACCGAGCAACCGGACGACTTCGCGCCCGGTCTGACCACCGAGCCAAGCGTGCTGCGCAAAAGCTACGGGGACATCGACGCGGCCTTTAGAAATGCTTATGCCACCGTCGATCTCGAACTTTCGGTCGGCCGCCATTCCGGCGTGCCGTTGGAAACGCGCGGCGCGATTGCCCGCTACGACGCGGCGCGCGACGTGCTCGAGATGCACGGCGCGGCGAAAGTGCCGCACTGGAACCGCGATACGCTGGCGCGCATGCTCGGCCGCGCCCGCGAGTCCGTGCAGCTTTACGAGGGTCATGTCGGCGGCGGTTTCGGCATTCGCGGCGAGATTTATCCCGAGGACGTTCTGGTCTGCGCGGCCGCGCTTGCGTTTCACAGACCGATCAAATGGATCGAGGATCGGCGCGAACATCTGATTGCGGCCAATCATTCGCGCGAACAGCATCACCGTGTGCGCGCAGCGATCGATGCGCAAGGCCGAATTCTCGGCATCGAAGACGAATTCTTTCACGATAACGGCGCCTATATGCGCACGCACGCGGCCACCGTACCCGACCTCGCCGCGGCGATGTTGCCCGGGCCTTATCGCGTGCCGGCTTACCGCGCCGCGGGTCATATCAGACTCACGAATAAAACACCGTGCGGCACCTACCGTGCGCCGGGGCGTTACGAATCGACCTTCGTGCGCGAGCGTCTGCTCGATGCGATCGCGGCGCACGTTGGCATTGATCGCGTCGAAATCCGCCGCCGGAACCTGATCGGCAAAAGCGCGATGCCTTACGCACTTGGGCTCGATACCCTCGGCACCAACATCGTGTATGACTCCGGGGACTATGGTTTGCTGCTCGACAAGGCGCTGCTTTTGGCGGGCTGGGAGACGCTGCAAGCCGACCTGGAAAGACGCCGAGTCGCCGGCGAAAAAGTCGGTGCGGGCCTCGCCATATTCGTGGAAAAGAGCGGACTCGGACCATTCGATACCGTCAATATTGAAATAAAATCGGATGGTTCGGTCGAAGTCATCACCGGCGTCGCTTCTATCGGCCAGGGCGTCGAAACGGCGGTGGCACAAATCTGCGCCGATGCGCTTGGCGTCGACTACACCGACGTCAACGTCGTTCACGGACAAACCGAGCGGATCGCGCAAGGCATGGGAGCCTTTGCCTCGCGTGTCACCGTCATGTGCGGCGAAGCTACCCGCATGGCCGCGGCAAAGTTGCGCGAAGATGTACTTCTTCTTGCCGCCGAACTCATGCAGACGAGCGCGAAGTTCCTCACCATCTCGGGGGGAAGAATTCTGCGCTCCGGCGATTCTTCTGGTCCGTCAATTCTTCTCGCCGACCTCGCGCGCCAGTGCGCCCTCGCCGCCGAAGCGACGTTCGAGTCCTCACACATGGTCTACCCCTACGGCGTGCACATCGCCGTCGTGCGCGTCGATGCCGACACTGGCGGCGTCACCATCGAGCGCTATGCCATCGCTTATGACGTCGGCCGCGCGGTCAACCCGCGGCTGATCGAGGGCCAGATCGCCGGCGGCTTGGCGCAAGGCATCGGCGGCGCGCTGTTCGAGGAGTTCATCTACGACGATGCCGGCGAGCCGCTCGCAGTTACGTTCGCCGACTATCTGATGCCGACCGCGCACGAGGTACCCGAGTTGTCGATCCT
>Ga0335082_10000257_pt1 | contig 54164 bp, 48 predicted proteins | sample Lox_Sample_41_FD_206718 | JGI IMG/M metagenome (GOLD analysis project Ga0335082, IMG submission 206718) | Soil microbial communities from Loxahatchee National Wildlife Refuge, Florida, United States - Lox_Sample_4.1 | ecosystem: Environmental > Terrestrial > Soil > Wetlands | place: USA... | reverse complement strand
TGGTAACCGCGTTCGGCGAACAGCGCGCTGGCGGCATCGATCAAGCGCCGCGTGGTGTCGCGGGGCAGCGCGCCGGTAATCATGAACGGCAGTTTTAAACGGATGTTTAACTAGAGGCAAGAGGGAGAATGGGCCGACATGGGCGGAGACCGGGGATGGGTGCGCACCGAGCTGGGGCGGCCGCGCCGGCGGCTTCAGGCGCCGGGCCCCTCGGGGGAAGATTGCGGAGCAGAAACGGAGGGGGAGGGATTCGAACCCCCGGACCCTTGCGGGTCGCCGGTTTTCAAGACCGGTGGTTTCAACCGCTCACCCACCCCTCCGTAACCGTGGCCGGGCGTATAGTACCGAAGTTTCCGTCGTCACGCACCCGTCTCGGCCGCGCCGTCATTGGCAGTCGACCCTCGACGCGCACCTCCCGCCTCACGCCGCGTCGTGCGCTGCGGGCGATCCCCAAGCGGGCAGCGGGGTCGCTTGCCGGTGTAAGGCAACGTGCTATTCTCCCTGCGCTACACGAAACGAGGTAGGTTGTATGCAGACGCAGGAAATCGAGGCGCTCATCCGCGCCGGATTGCCGGACGCCACCGTCGAGGTGCTCGACACCACCGGCGGCGGCGACCATTTCCAGGCCCTGGTGGTGTCGCCGCTGTTTACCGGCAAAGGGCTGGTGCAACGCCATCAGCTCGTGTACGGAAGCTTGAAAGGGGCGATGGCGGACCGGATTCATGCGCTGGCGTTGCGGACGCTGACGCCGGAAGAGTGGGCGCAGGAAGGCTAGCGCATCGCCTTGCAGAATGGAGGAAACCATATGGCTCGTGACGTCATGGCGGAGATTCGTGAGGAGACCGCGAAGAACAAGGTGATCGTGTATATGAAGGGGACGCCGTCGTTCCCGCAATGCGGCTTCTCCGCGGCGACCGTGGAGGCGCTCCGCGACGTGGGGGCGCCGTTCGCGCACGTCAATATTCTCGAGGATCAGGAGAAGCGCGAGGCCATCAAGGCCTTCTCGAACTGGCCGACGATCCCGCAAGTGTACATCAACGGCAAGTTCATCGGCGGCTGCGACATCGTCCGGGAGCTCTACGCCAGCGGCGAACTGGAAGAGTTGATCAAGGCCGCGTTCGCGGAGGACGAGGCCAGCAGCGGCAGTGTGTCAACGAACTAGTCGGTTGCAGCCGTGCCGCTGTATGCGGCGGCGCGCACCGGTGCGCTGACGAATTTTTCTTGAATAATAGACGACCGCGGCCGATGGTGGAGCGTCCGTTCGTTGGTGCCGCCAGCATGCCGCACCGCGGGCGGCAACCCAAGCGAGTGAGTGACGACAGGTGAGACGGCCATGGTTGATGCGCAGGCGTTTGCGTGGCGCGCTGCTGGGCGCCCTGTTGCTGCTGGCCCTACCGATTTCGAGCTTGGAAGCAGCACCCACGAGGACGCCGAAGCCGCACACTCCGACCAGGACACCTAAGAACTTTACACCGCCGTCGGTCACGGCGACATTCACTGCGGAAGCCACCAACACGCCGCTTGAGACGAGTACTCCGGAACCGAGCACTACCCCAAACCCCGACGATACCGCGACGCCGGTCGACACCGAGCCTGCCGGTCCAACCGATACGCCAACCCCCGAGGTTAGCCCGACGCCAACGCCGACGTTAGGACCCGGCGTGCCGTCGGTGACGCCGGTGTCCTTCCGGGCGGTTAGCGTCTTCCCCGCCGGTGCGGCGCCGGTGAGCCTGGTGACTGGAAACTTCAACTCGACGGCCGATGGTGATGTCGACCTGATGGTGGCCGACCGCGACGGTGCCAGCATCCGCTGGCTGCAAGGTCGTGGCACCGGGGCGTTCAGTACTCGTAGTCCGATGCCTGTTGGCGCCGCACCAACGGGCGTCACCGCCGGCGACTTCGACAGTGACGGGTTCTTGGACGCGGCCACCGCAAACTCGGGTGACGGCACCATCTCAATCTTGTTCGGCCACGGCGACGGGAAGTTCGACAGCGCCGTATCGGTCGCGGTCGGACAGCAACCGACGGCGATTGCGACCGTGCCGATCGGCAACGGCCTGTTGGCGGTCACCGACGCCGCGGCGGGGAGCGTGCTCCTGGTGCAGGTTGGTACCGACCGCTCAATCAACGTGATCGATCAGGTCCAAGTTGGTGTCGATCCGGTCGCCATCGCTGCGGCGACCAACGGCAATCTCACCAGCATGGCCGTCGTCGCTGTGGCCAACCGTGGCGACGATACTGTCTCGATCCTACTTGCCAGCGACGCACCATCCTTAACGGCGAGTGGAACGTTGCACACCGGCCGCGCGCCGTCGGGCGTTGCCTTTGGCGACGTGAGTCGTGACGGCCGGCTCGATCTGGTGGTGGCGGAGACCGATGACAACGCCGTCTCGATCTGGCTCGGCGATGATCGCGGCGGCTTCAGCCGCAAGTCCGGTGCCGGTGTCGGGCTGGCGCCCGTCGCAGCCGTAGTCGGCGAGGTGACCGGTGACCAGAACCCCGACGTGCTCGTCGCCAATTCCGGCTCGAACGATATTCTCGTCCTCGGCGGGCTCGGGAACGGCTTCTTCAACACCAAGGACCGCTTTGTCTGTGGTCAGTCCCCGGCGGCGCTGGTGAGTGGCCTGTTCAACAACGATGCGCTCCTTGATCTGGCAGTGGCGAACACCGGGAGCAGCAATGTTGCCGTATTGCGCGCGGAAACGGGGACGTTCGTTGCAGCGTTGAACGTGAGCGTGAACCAGGGACCGGTGGCGGCGACGACAGCCGACTTCGAGGGGAACGGGTTGCTCGACGCGGTCGTTGCCAACCGTGACAGTGGCAACGTCACGCTCCTCCACAGTAACGGTCGAGGGGTGTTGCAGAGCCCGGCAAACTTCGGCACCGGTGGACCGCCGAGCGACGTCGTCAGTGGTGACTTCGACGGCAACGGCCGGCCGGACCTCGCCGTTGGCATCGCCGATTCACCCTCGATTGCATTACTGCGCAACAATGGCAGCGGTGCGTTCGGCGCTCCGGTTACGATTGACGTCGGCAACGTGGTCGGTCGTTTGCTTGCGGCGGATCTCGACGAAAATGGACGGACCGATCTGGTAGCCACGGAGCCGGCGGCTAATCAACTCGGGATACTGCTCGCCGTCGGCGGTGGCTTCGCCGATGTCCAGACGATTGCCCTGGACGGCAGCCCGGCGGCGGTGCTTGCCGTCGATGTGACGCATGATGGCCACTTGGATCTGCTGGTAGCGGCGGATGCGCCTTCGCGTCTCCTCGTCCTGCCCGGAAACGGGGACGGCAGTTTCGGCCAACCGCTGCCGGTGGACCTGCCGGATACGCCGACTGACCTCGCCGTCGCCGACTTTGACGAGGATGGCGAGCTCGATGTGGCTGTCCTTGAGAGCGCTCGCGCGACCGTTCGCATTCTGCGCGGTCACGGCGATGGCAGTTTCACCGACATCGCTGACATTCAGACGCCAGTCGACCCGGCGGGGATCATCGCCGCCGACTTGAATATCGATGCCCACGCGGACTTTGCGGTGGTGAGCCGCACGGACGACATGTTGACCGTGTTTGCCGGCACTGGGGTTGGGGTGTTCGACGAGGGGCACAGCTTTGCCGTCGGTCGTATGCCGGTGCGCAGCGTGATTACGAATCTGAATGGCCTTCTCGACGCGAAGCCCGACCTGCTGGTTGTCAACCAAGGCGGGCAGGATGTGACGCTGTTGCGCAACGCCGCCAAGGCGACCCCGACGCCAACCCCGACGAACAGTGTTGGCCCGCTTACTCCGACGCCACCGCCGCCACCCAGCGCAACCGAGACGGCGGGCCCGCTGACGCCGACGGCGCCGCGCCCGACGGCTACGTTGCGTCCGACGAAGACGCCGAAGGTCACACCCGGAGGCAGCACGGGGTGTACGACGTCGGACGAGCCGCTGCGGTTGGGGTCGTGGTGGATCGTCGTCGCCGGCCTCGGGGTGATCGTGCTGCTGCGCCGGCGCGCCACCCGTTAGCGAATGGCGTACACGCGGCCGTCGTCGGCCCCGACGTAGACGGTGCCGTCGGTGCCGATCGCGGGCGATGAGCGAACCGGACGGCCGATGTGGAACGGATCGCCCAGCTGAGCGGCGCTCGTGTCCTCGTCGCTGACGAAGTAGACATTGCCGTCGTCGGAGCCGAAGACGATGACGCGCTGATCCCCGGCCGTGGCCACCGCCGGCGACGAGGTAATCGGTCCGAGCGCTTCCGTTGGCGGGAACGTCCAATCGATCGCCCCGCTGCTGGTGTCGACGGCGTAGAGATGCCCGTCTTGCGATCCGAGGTAGAGGTGATCGCCGGCCAGCGCCGGGGAAGACGTGAACACGTCACCCGGCTGCACCGCATTGGCACTGAAGTCGAACCCGGCGACGGCCTGGCCGTTGGTGGCAACCTTGAACACGCCGCCTTTGCTATCGGCGACGTAGATGCTCCAGTCTCCATTCGAGGCGACTTCAACGAGCGGCGCGTTGAGTATGGGTGCCGACGCATTGAAGGCCCACTTGACGATGCCGCTCGGATGTTGGACGGCGCGCAGGGAGGTGTCGTTGGCGCCGATGTAGATGGTTCCGTCGGGCCCGAGGGCCGGCGACGACTGCACGCCGATCGTGGTGAGCGTGTACCGGCTGACGCCGTTCGGGCATGTGCCGCCGTAGAGGCCATTCAACGATGCGGCGATCACAGTGCCGTCGGCGGCGATCGTCGGCGACGCGCTGAGTAATCCGCCAATGCTTGGGGGCCAGTTGGAGTGCTGTGCTGCGCCGCTGTAGGTGAGCCCATAGACGAAACCGTCGCCGCCGCCGAAGAACACCGCATCGCCGCCGTCGCGAAAGCCAATCAGCGCCGTGCTGGTAATCGGCGCTTGACCACTGGTGGCGAAGCTGAAGGTCGTGTCCTGCGTGCCGTCGACACTGGCGTCAGTGCTGACGTGGATGGCATACATGTTTCCGTCGTTGGACCCGATGTAGACGCGGTTCTGGGCGCCGTTGAGCACCGGCGAGGCGGCAAAGAGGCCTTTCGGGTCGGTGAACGACCCCGCCGGGCACTGGGCGTCCCCAAGCGCCGGGAACACCCAGCGGCACTGCATCTGATTGAGCGTGGCGAGATCGACTCCGTCTATGCGGCCAGTGTTCTGGAGGTCGTGCCGGTACTTGATCCATACCGCCGGTTGCGACGGGGCGGCACCCGACAGGACGGCCGGGTCGTCCAGGCTACACTGCGGGACACCGCTACTGCCGCCGCTGCAGCCGGCCAGCGCCGCGGCGAACAACACGATGATGGCGAAGCCTCGCGGCGCGCTCATCGACCCACCGCGTAGAGAAAACCGTCGTCGGCACCGACGTAGATCGTACCGTCTCCGGCGATCGCCGGTGACGAGTTGATCGGGCACGGGGTGAGAGGCAAGGCGCAGCCCCACGCTTCGGAGCCGGTAAACGAGTCGATGGCGTGCAACAGACCATCGGCGGTGCCGAAGACGAGGAGCGCATCGGTGGAGAGCGCCGGCGAGGAGATGACCGGATCGGTAAACGCCGCGACCGGCCCGGCAAACGGGAACGGGTCGCCCGTGGTTGCGTCGTAACCGACCAATATGCCCTCACGGGTCACCGCGAAGAGGGTATCGTGCTGCACGGTGGGGGTTGGGGTTTGCGTAGGTGTCAACGTCGGGGTTGGGGTATCGCCGCCGGGGAGAGTGGCGGAGCCGACCGGGGTCGGGCTGTCCGTCGGGACCGGAGTGGGCGGCACCGGCGTCGCCGTGCACAGAGCCGGGGGGATGCTGGAGAAGGCAAGGCCGAATGAGGGCGAGGCAACGAATGCGTGCCCTGCCGGCACCTCCCAGCGAAAGCTGCCGTCGGAGTTTACCGAGATGAGCTTGCCGTCGCTGGTGGCGGCATACACGAAGGTGCCCACGAGTGGCGACGGCGCCAAGGGCAGCCCCGCGCTGCGCACCTGGGTCAACGGGATCTTCCACTTCAAACGACCCTCACCAACCAAGGCGTAGAGACTCTCGGCATTCGAGTCGTCGACCGCGGTGAAGTAGATCGCACCGTTCACGTCGAAGGCCGGTGACGAGGTCACGGGACCGAAGACCTCCGAATCACCGGGGCGCGGGTACTCCCAGCGCTGCGAGCCGTCGCTGTTGACGGCGTACATCTTGCCGGTCGCGGGCTCGCCCTGCTGATCGATCTCCGCCCCGAGGAAAATCCCGTTGACGTTTCCGGAAAACCCCGAAGCGGTGATCCCGGGCGACGAGATGAAGCGCGCCGTCGCGCCGGTTGCCAATGACGGGGTGAACACCGCCGCGCACGACGCGCCGCTGCCGTTGTCCACGAAGGCGTACAGGTGCCCGGTCGTCGATGCGACGTAGACGTTGATGACGTTCACCGTGGGCGTGATGTAGACGGTGGGTGACGAAACCATCGGGCCGAGCGCCTGGGTGCCGCAGCTGATGGCGCGCCACTTGACCGAGCCGTCCGGGTTGAACGCCGCGAGCGTCCCACCTTCACTCGCGGCGTAGATGGTGCCGTTCTCGTTGACCACCGGAGAGGACGAGATGGCGTGCGACGGGTTGCTGATGCAACTCGTCGAATCCGGGGCGAGCGCGGCGTCGACCGGGACTTTCCACTTGAGCGCCGGGCTTCTGCCGCTGACGTCGCCGCCGCCGGCGCCCGAGTTGTTCAGGTCGTGCCGGAAGCGCTGCCACGGCAGTGGTGTGGCCGAAGGCGTCCCGCCGCCGCCTCCTCCCGAGCAGCCATACAGGGTCGACAGCAGTGCAGTGACTGCCAGGAGGCGGATACACGTCATTCGGTGGGACTTGTCACAGAGCCCCGGGAAACTCAATCCCACGCGGCCGCGCTCGCGGCTCGTCGCGCCAGCAAGCGACCGAGATAGGCGGGCTGTGTGGGGTTTGGGAACAGCCCTTCTTCGTAAACGAGGATGTCGCAACCGGCGAACGCCCGGCGCAGCTCGCCGTGCGCCAGCAGGTGCGCCGGGTTGGAGGGATGGCCGAGCTGACGTTGATCGATGAGGAACGTTTCGAACACGATGATGCCCCCGGGCTTGACGGCGCGCTGCAGCGGCTCGAACAGCGAGCGCTGCAGGTAGCGGATGTTGAGGACTGCGTCGTAGCAGTCACGTGGCAGCGGGAACTCCGTCAGATCGGCTTGGAGGGGGCGTATCGCGAGCCGGTCGGCGCATGCCGCGGCCTGCAGCCGGCGCAGCCCGTTGAGCGAGATGTCGATGGCGTCGACGGTGTTGCCGCGCCGTGCCAGGAACAAGGCGTTGCGGCCGCTGCCGGCGGCGACGTCGAGGACCCGCCCGTGGATCAAGGTTGCATGCGCCACGAGAAACTCCGATGGTCCTTCGGCGTGCGTGCAGTCCGCCGCGTAGCGGGCATCCCACCGGGTACGGTCGTCTGGCATGCGGCATCCGTTCAGCGCACCACGGCGCGGGCCAGCACGAGGACGTCGATGCTGCGGGCCCCGGCACGTAACAGTGCGCGGCTGCAGTCGTTGACGGTGGCCCCGGTGGTGTAGACGTCGTCGAACAGGAGGATGCGGCGCCCGCGCACGTGCTCTGGCGTGGTGACGTGAAACGCGCCGGCCACGTTGCGCCGCCGCTCCGCTTCGTTCAGTTCGACCTGCGGCCGTGTCGGTCGGAGGCGTTGCAGCGACATCGCATCCACGGGGCGCCCCGACGCTGGGGCCAGCGTGCCGAGCAGCAACTGCGCTTGGTTGAAACCGCGCCAGCGCAGGCGTGTCAGATGAAGCGGCACCGGCATCAGCACATCGTAGTCGGCGAGCCGGAGTGGGCACCGCTCGTGCACCAGCTGCGCCAACGGCTTCGCCAGACCGACGTCGCGATTGTACTTGTAACGCTGCAGCACGGACTTGAGGGGGTGGACGACGGCGTCGCTGCCATCGTAGATCGTACAGGCCCTGGCGCGGCCGAAGCGTGGCGGGGCCTGCAGGCAGCGGCTACACGGATGGTCGGCATCGTCGCTGGTCTGGAACGGGACACCGCAGGTGACACAGAGCGGCGAGCGCGGCGGCTCGATGGCGGCGGCGCAGGAGCGGCAGAATTGCGGACGCGTCGTCGGCCTGCCGCAGCCGAAACAGCTGGGTGGGTAGACCAGATTGAGGGCGGCTTCCCACAGGTGGCGCACGAGGCGCATGCTACGCAGCCCGAGCCCACGGTGCAACTTTCCCGGCGCGCGACTTGCGGCTAAGGTACGTTCATGCGCTGTCGGACCTGTGGTGAAGCGGCGGGTTGGTGGCGTCGCTGCTGCGCTGACTGCCGCCGCTTGGAGGCCGTGTTCGGCGCGCATCGCGGTGCGGACATCGGGACGTTGATGGACCTGTTCATCGCGTCCGGGGCGCCGCAGCACAAGGTGGAACGCTTCCTCGATGCCGACCCACAGGGGACGGGCAGCGCGCGCGACCAGATTGCCGCCGACATGGCGAATGACCTGATGTCGGCCTTCGGCCGGGCGGGACGGCAAACACCGCGTGAGGTCAAGCGCCTGCGCGAGCGCGGCGCGTGGGTCCACTTGGGCCAGCGGCCGCGCGAGTAGTGGCCACCCTTCGCTTTGACTGGCCTAGGGGCGCGTACTATATTCGGCCTCCTCGGCGGGACGTATGAAGCGGTTTGTCATCGGATTCGTCATCGGCGTCGGCCTCATGTACTACTACCTCCACTACGAGGAGACGGTGAAGTCGGATACCCGCGGATGGTTCCAGGGCGCGGCATCGAACTACCGCGACGACAAGCAGCACAAGGCGGCGCGCGAAGCGTTGGGGGAAAGCGAGAGCCGCCACTGATGCCGAAGGCGTTGGATGATGTCCGCATTGTCGATCTGACTCGCGTGATCGCCGGCCCCTTTGCTACCACCCTCCTGGGTGACATGGGGGCCAACATCATCAAGATCGAGCTCCCTGGACGCGGCGACGACGGCCGCTACGGGTACCCGTCGGTGGACGGCATCCCGGTGGCGTTTCTCGCGCTCAACCGCAACAAGAAGGGCATCACGCTCGATATTCGCAAGCCACAAGGTGCTGAGCTCCTGCGTCGGTTGGTGCGGGAAGCCGATGTGGTCGTGGAGAATTTCTCCGCCGGCACCATGGACAAGTGGGGCGTCGGTTACGCCGCCCTCTCACAACTCAACCCACGGCTGGTGTACGCGGCACTGTCGGGTTTCGGCCAGACCGGTCCGTATGCGCAACGGACATCCTACGATATCATCGCGCAGGCGATGGGGGGCTTGATGGAGATGACCGGGTTTGCCGACGGACCGCCGACCCGCGGTGGGGGCGCGCTCGGCGACTTCATCGGGGGCGTGTTCACCGCCGTCGGCATTCTGTGCGCGCTGCACTATCGCGATCGTGCCGGCCACGGGCAGATGGTCGACATCTCCAACATGGATGCGGTGTTCAGCATGCTCGACAACTGGCCGACGATCTGTGGCGTGACCGGCCGTTTGCCCGAACGCACCGGCAACCGGCATCCGTTCACCGCGCCGTACGATTGCTTCCACGCCCAGGACGGATACGTCGTCATCGGAGTCGGGAACAGCCAGTTGTTTCGGACCCTGGTGACGGCGATGGGCATGCCCGAGCTCGGACGCGACCCGCGCTTCAAGTCGCCCGCGGCGCGGCTGGAGCGACACGACGACGTCAACCGCTTGGTCGGAGACTGGGTCAAGGAGCGTACCGTGGCGGAGGTCATGGCAGTGTTGGGGCCGACGGGCGCGAACGTCCCGTGTGCCCCGGTGATGACCGTGGACCGCCTGCTAGCAGACCCGCACCTGCGGGCACGCGAGATGGTGGTAGAGCTCACCCACGAGCGCCTGGGCCGCATCCCGATGCCCGGGGTGCCATTCAAGTTGTCGACGTCGCCCGGTGCGGTTGAGCATCTGGGCCCGGAGCTCGGTGAGCACAATGACGAGATCTACGGCGGCCTGCTCGGGTTGTCGGCGCAGGAGATCCGCCAGCTCCAGACTGATGGCGTGATATAGGATCGACGATGGAACTACCGGTTATCCAGAAGCTGAAGAAGGAACTGGCGGAGCTGCAGTACGAGCTGACGCACAAGATCCCAAAGGATCTGCAGGAAGCGGCCAGCCATGGCGATCTCAGCGAGAACGCCGAGTACGAGGCGGCGAAGCATCGGCAAGAGTTCGTGCGCGCGCGTCTCGGCCAGATCCAGGGACGCATCCGCGAGCTCTCGATGTACAACATCCAGTCCATCCCGCACGGTGTGGTGGCGTACGGCAGCCGCGTCACCGTCGAGGACCTCGACGAAGGCCAGTCGCAGGTGTACGAGATCGTGTTTCCCGAGGAGGTAAACGCCTCGGCCGGACAGATCTCACTCGGCTCGCCGATCGGCCGCGCCTTGCTGAACAAGTCGGTCGGCGACGAAGTCGAGGTACAGACGCCGCGCGGCAAGCGCAGCTATCAGATCACCGAGCTCGTCACCCTGCACGAGCGCGGCTGAGCGCTGCCAGCGCCCTCAGCTCAGCGGCCGTCCCTCGCGCAGGCACGCGGCTGCGTCTTCGGGGGCAATGGGGTTGAAGTAAACGCCGGTGGCCCACTCCATGCCGAGCTCCCCGCTCAGGTGCGGGATGAGTTCCCAGTGCCAGTGGAACTCATCGCGGTTCTGCCCATTCAACGGGGCGCTGTGCAGCGCCAGGCTGAAGTGCGGATCGTGCAGCGTGGCGCGTAGCTTCGTCATCACTTCCTTGAAGAGCGCTGCCAGCGTCGGCAAGGCACGCTCGCCGATTTCGCCGAAATCCGGCGCGTGGCGCCGCGGCATCAGCCACACCTCGAAAGGAAATCCGGAAGCGAACGGCGCGAAGGCGACGAAGTCCTCGTTGACCGCCACGACGCGCTCGCCACGTCGCTCTTCCTCTTGCAGCGCATCGCAGAAGACGCAGCGTTCCTTGTGCTGGTAGTAGGCGGTGGCGCCGATGAACTCGTCATCGATCCGCCGCGGCGTGAACGGCATGGCGACGATGTGCGAGTGCTGGTGCGCGTAGCGGCTCCAGGGCGCGCCGTAGTTCTTCATGATGACCACATGCCGAAAGCGCGGATCGTTGCGGAGGTCGTTGTAGCGGTAGATATAGCTGCCAAGCAGGCGCTGCATCTGCGCCAGATCGAAATCGGCCCAATGGGCGGAGTGATCAGCCGTATCGGTGACCAACTCGTGTGCACCGGTTGCGGACATCAGGTCGAACGGACCGACCCCGCGCCGCTCGACGGTTCCTTCGATGCGCAGCAGAGGTTTACGGTCGGGCGTGATCCGCACCGCCCAACCTTGCGGGTTGTGCGGCGTCTGCTCGCTCCGCACCACGTAGATCTCCTGCGGGTTCATGTGTTCGTTGCCGGGGCAGAATGGACACGGCTTGGTCTGGGCGAGCAGCGGTCGCTCCAGGCGACGACTGATAAGATCGGCACGCCGATCCGGGGCGATGATGACCCAGCGGCGCATCAATGGATCACGACGAAGCTCTGACATGGAATCGAACCTTCATGATCAGACTGATCGGGGTAGCCCGACGGTGTCCCTACGCGTATCAGCAGCGCCGCCGGATTCCAAGGCGAAAGTGTGCGACCGCGCGGGGAAAATGCGCGTTGCCGTCGGACGTTAGGCGCGTCGGCTGTCGCCTTGCGGCACCCGCCGTGGCTGTGCTACAGGAGCACTACAACTTGGGCCGCTGGAAGAGTAAAGTGGGCCGCCGCGCCCACTTTTTTATTTGAGGACACATGCAGGAGACAGTAACCGAGCGGGTTTGGCAACTCGCCGAGCCTCTGGTTACGCAAGAAGGATTGGAAATAGTGGACGTCGAATTCCGTCGAGAGAACCGAGGATTGGTGCTGCGATTCTACCTCGATCGCGCCGCTGGTGTCGGGGGCGTGTCGCTGGATGAGCTGACGCGCGTCAGTCGGCAACTCGGCGATCTCCTAGACGTCCACGACGCCGTTCCCGGATCATACAACCTGGAAGTGTCGTCACCGGGGATCAACCGCCGGCTGCGCCGGCCGGAACACTTTCGACGATATATAGGTAAGCGGGTGCGGGTGCGCACGGCGGAGCCGCTGGACGGCCGACGCTCGTTCGTGGGGCTCCTCGAAGCGGTGACCACGGACGGCGTGGTGGTGCGCGACACGGTCGCCGCCTACAGCATCCGCTTCGCGGAGATCGCCCAGGCAAACTACGAGGCCGAGGTCTAGGAAGCGAAGGAGGGAATGATGCAGCCGGAACTGAGCCGCGTCATAGAACAAGTCAGCAAGGAAAAGGGCATCGATCGCGCCATCGTCGTCAACGCGATCGAGACCGCCATGCTGTCTGCCGCCAAGAAGATCGTCGGGGCCGAGATCCACCTCGAAGCCAAGTTCAATCCGGAGATCGGGGAAGTCGAGCTGTTTAAGATCTTGACTGTCGTCGAGCAGGTCACCGAGCCCGAGTCGCAGATCTCGCTGGCCGATGCCCGCGCCAACCTCGACCCGGAAGCCCAGATAGGTGACGACTTGCTCGAGCGGCTGGACCAACGCTATGGCCGCATCGCCGCGCAAGCCGCGAAGCAGAGTCTGATCCAGCGGCTGCGGGATGCCGAGCGCGACATCATCTACAACGAGTTCAAGGACCGTAAGGGTGACCTTACCCATTCGGGCATTGTGCAGCGCTTCGAGAAGAAGAACATCATTGTCAACCTCGGCCGCACCGACGCCATTCTGCCGGAAAAAGAGCAGATCCCGCGTGAACGCTATCGCCAGGGTGATCGCATCCGCGCATACATTCTCGAAGTCGAGATGAGCAGCAAGGGCCCCCAGATCGTGCTGTCGCGCACTCATCCGGGGTTTCTCATGAAGCTCTTCGAACAGGAAGTGCCGGAAGTGTACGAAGGCATCGTCGAGATCAAGGGCGCCGCACGCGAGCCCGGCGGACGCGCCAAGATCGCGGTGGTGTCGAATGACCCCGACGTCGACCCGGTGGGCGCCTGCGTCGGCATGAAAGGGACGCGCGTACAGTCCGTGGTGCAAGAGCTGCGCGGTGAGAAGATCGACATCGTGCACTGGACGCCAGACCCCGCGGAGTTCGTCTGTCGCGCGCTGGCGCCGGCGAAGGTCGCCAAGATCATCATGGACGAGGATGAGCGCAGCATGGAGGTCATCGTTCCCGACGACCAGCTCTCGCTCGCCATCGGGCGCAAGGGCCAGAACGTGCGTCTGGCGTCCCGCCTCACCGGCTTCAAGCTCGATGTGCGGAGCGAATCGGAAGCCGATGAAGAGGCCCGCCAATCGCGCGCCTCACTCACCAGCGTGCCCGGCATCGGTGACGTCGCCGCCGAGCTGCTCTACCAGAACGGATTCAAGTCACCGGAGGAAGTCGCTCAGGCCGACGAACCGGCGATCAGCGAAATCGAAGGGCTGGGCCCGGAGAAGGCAGCAGGGATCTTGAAGGCGGTGCGCGCCTACGTCGAGACCAAGCAACGCGAAGCCGAAGCCGCCGCTGCGGAGAGCGCCGAGGACGAAGCGGCGACGGAAGCGCCAGTGGACGCCGAGCTGGTCGCGGAGCAGGACGAGGGCAAAGCATCGTGACGCGGCGATCTCATGTGCCGGTGCGCACCTGCGTCGGGTGCGGCACCCGTGCCACCCAGCCCAGGCTGCTACGAATCGCGAACGCCGCGGACGGCAGCTTGCAGCTCGTCCATGCCCGCGCAGCAGTGGGGCGCACCGCGTATCTGCACCGGGAGGCTGTGTGCTGGACACGCTTCGCCACCCGGCAAGGGCTCGTCCGATCGCTTGGGCGCAAGGTCGATAGAGCGGCCCGCGCCGCGCTCGTACGAGAGCTGGAAGCCATCGCGTAGTTGGCTATGATGAAGAGGTAATATGTCGCGCAAACGGATACACGAGCTGGCCAAAGACTGGGGGATCGATGCCAAGGATCTCATCGCCAAGCTCGAGAAACTCGGCGTTCACAACAAGCGCTCGCAAAGCACCCTGACCGACGACGAGATCGAACGCGTCCACGCCGACGTCGTCGCGTTGGAGAAGCCGTCGATTGCCGTGGGCGACGAACGCGTCGTCACCGGCACCGAAGGGCAAACCATGGTCGAGCGACGCGTCAAGACGAACGTCATCCGTCGTCGCACCACGCGCGTTGAGCCGGTGCCCGGTGCAGAGATGCCGCTGTCTGAGGCGGCCGAGCCGCTGCCGTTTCATGCGGAAGCCTTCGAGTCCTTCGAATCCTTCGCCGCGCCCGAACCGTTGCCGGAACCGCCACCCCCGGCCGCGGCGCCGGAAGCCCCGGCCGCAGTGGCTGCAACCCCGGTCGAGGCGCCGCCCGTTGAGGCGGCACCGGTGCACGTGCCACCCCCTCTACCTGCCACCACCAAGGCCGCACCACCTCCGCCACCACCCCCTGCGGCCGAGCATCACCCGCTGCTGGAGGTGGCGCGCGGACCGCGTGTGCTCGGGCGCATCGATCTGAAGAAAACCGAGCCACCGGCGGCAACGACGACACCCGCCCGGCGGGCGGCCGACGCGGCCGCGGAGCGCGGTCGCCGCGACGTCGGTGAGGCGCCTCCCGCGCCGACGGAGTCGGATGACGGCAAGCCACGCAAGAAGAAGCGCAAGGTCATCCGCAAGCCGGAAGTCCAGGAAATGTCGGAGCAGGAGCGCCGGCGGGCGAAGCTGCCGCGCAAGAAGAAGGCGCTGCCGGGCAAGGAACAGAAAAAGACGGAAATCACTACCCCCCGGGCCAGCAAACGTGTCGTGCGCATCTCCGAAGTGGTCACCGTCGGCGACCTCGCCAAGGCCATGGGTGTCAAAGCCGGCGAGATCATCAAGAAACTGATGGACTCCGGCATGATGGCAACCATCAACCAAGTCCTCGACGTCGATACCGCCACCCTCATTGCCTCGGAGTTCGAGTACAACATCGAGAACGTTGCCTTTGATGCCGAGTCGGTCTTGGAGGAGGAGCACGAGGTCCAAACCGACGACAACGTGCAACCACGCCCGCCGGTCGTGACCATCATGGGCCACGTCGATCATGGCAAGACGTCCCTGCTCGATGCAGTGCGCGAGACCAACGTCACGGCACAGGAGGCCGGTGGCATCACCCAGCATATCGGCGCCTACAGCGTCGACGTGCACGGCAAGCGGGTCACCTTTCTCGATACGCCGGGTCACGAAGCATTCACCGCGATGCGAGCCCGCGGTGCCAAGGTGACCGATATCGTCGTGCTGGTGGTTGCCGCTGACGACGGGGTCATGCCGCAGACGGTGGAGGCCATCAATCACGCCCGCGCCGCCAACGTTCCCATCATCGTGGCCATCAACAAGATCGACAAGCCCGAAGCCAACATCGACCGTATCAAGCAGAACCTCACCGACTACGGCCTGGTGGCGGAGGACTGGGGTGGCGATACCATTTGCGTGCCGGTGTCGGCGAAGACGAAGGTCGGGATTGCGCAGCTGTTGGAAATGCTCCTCCTGCAGTCGGATGTCCTCGAGCTCAAGGCCAACCCCGAGAAGCTGGCGCGCGGCACCATCATCGAAGCCAAGCTGGATCGGGGTCGGGGGCCGGTGGCCACGGTGCTCGTCCAGGAAGGCACGCTGAAGGGCGGCGATCCCTTTGTGTGCGGCGGCAACTACGGCCGCGTACGGGCGATGATGGACGACAAGGGTCGCAAGGTGGACGCGGCCGGACCCTCGACGCCCGTCGAGATCCTGGGCTTGCAGGGCGTCCCAGACGCCGGCAGCTCGTTTGTGGCCGTCGCCGACGAAGCGACCGCTCGGCAAGTGGCGGAGCACCGGCGCGGCAAACAACGCGAGGCGACGCTGGTCAAGACCGCCAAAGTCTCGCTCGAAGACCTGTATCAGCAGATCCAGGCCGGCGATGTGAAGGAACTGCGTGTCGTCATCAAGGCGGACGTGCAGGGCTCGGTCGAGGCGCTGAGTGATGCCCTGTCGCGCCTGTCGACCGACGAGGTACGCCTCAACATCTTGCACGCCTCGGTGGGCGGGATCACCGAGAGCGACATCCTGCTGGCGGCGGCGTCCAACGCCGTCGTCATCGGCTTCAGCGTGCGTCCGGAGTCGAAGGCGACGGACGCGGCCGAACGCGAAGGCGTCGACGTGCGGCTGTATACCGTGATCTACGACGCCTTGAACGAGCTGCGCGACGCCATGGAAGGGTTGCTCGAACCGACGGTGCGCGAGAAGACCGTCGGTCGCGCCGAGGTGCGACAAGTCTTCAATGTGCCGAGCTTCGGAGTGGTGGCCGGATCCTTCGTGACCGAAGGGAAGATCACGCGCAACGCATCGGCACGCCTGGTGCGAGACCACGTCGTCGTCTACACCGGGAAGATCAACAGCTTGCGACGATTCAAGGAGGATGCGCGCGAAGTGCAGGCGGGTTACGAATGCGGCATCGGCCTCGAGAACTATCAAGACGCGAAGAGCGGCGACACCATCGAAGTGTTCGAGACGGAGCGGGTGGCACGTCGCTTGGGCTCGCCGAGCGGCAAGGCCACCGGTGCCGAGCGCCGCGTCTAAGACGCGCCTCGCCTACGCCGCTGCTGCATCGGTCCGGAGTTTGACGCCGGGAATCTGCACCTGTGGTCGTCGGGGTTTTGAAGCTCACGCTCTTCTTGCCGGAGAACCACTCTCTGAAGGGCAAGCGTGGTGTCATCAAAAAAATCAAGGCGCGCGTGGCCAACACGTTCAACGTGTCGATCGCCGAATGCGACGCCCACGATCTTTGGCAACGCGCCGTGCTGGGCATCTGCCAGGTGGGTACCGACGCGCCCCATGTCGACGGCGCGTTGCGTCAAGTGGTGCGGTTCATTGACGACATGCAAGTCGCCGAGCTCGGGGACGAACAGTTCGAAGTCTTTCACTGCTAGGACGGGCGACCGCCGCCGCGGGCCTGAGGAGAGCTGATGAGCGGTCATCGGACGGAGCGTGTCGCAGAGGCTATCCGCGAGGTGATCGCCGAGCTGCTGCTGCGCGAGATCAAGGACCCGCGCGTCGGCATGGTGACGCTCACCGGCGTGGAGATGAGCGACGACCTCAAGCATGGCAAGGTGTACTTCAGCTGCGTGGGTGACGAGGCGGCCCGCCAGCGTTCCCTGAGCGGCCTGCGCAGCGCCGCTGGGTTCGTCCGCGCTCAGGTCACCCGCCGCCTGCGCTTGCGTTACGCCCCCGAGTTGACCTTCGTGTTCGACCCCGGCATCGAGGTGGCGGATCGGCTCGCCGCCTTGCTCAAGGAGGCCCGTCCGAAGGACGACTCATGAACGGGCTGCTGATCATCGATAAGCCGGAGGGTATGACCTCCGCGGACGTGGTGCGCGTCGTCAAGCAGCGCTTGCGGTGCAAGACCGGACACCTCGGCACGCTCGATCCCTTCGCCAGCGGCGTCCTGCCCTTGTGTGTGGGCGAAGGCACGAAGATCGCCCAGTTCCTCAGTTCGGCAGACAAGGCCTACACCGGTATCATACGGCTCGGCACGCGGACCGACACCGGCGACCCAACCGGTGAGGTCATCGGTACGGCCGCCGTCCCGGTGCTGACGGCGGCGCTGTTGGCGTCGGTAGCCGAGCGCTTCCGTGGAGCCCAGCAGCAAGTGCCGCCGATGTACTCCGCGCTCAAACGGCAGGGTACCCCGCTCTACAAGCTGGCGCGGCGGGGGATTGCGGTGGAGCGCAGCCCTCGGCCGGTGCACATCGAGGCGCTGACCCTCACGCTACACAGTTCCGACGCCATCGCTGTTGCGCTCTCATGCTCCAAGGGGACATACGTCCGGGTCCTCGCCGAGGATATCGCCGCGGCACTGGGGACGGTCGGACATCTGGCGACGTTGCGGCGCACCCGCTTCGGCCGCTTTCGCCTGGAAGACGCGGTGCCGCTGGCACGGCTCGACGATGAGGCGCCACGACTGATCGGGTTGCGCGAGGCCCTCGGCGACGTGCGAGAGATTTGCCTGGATGGCGCGAACACCCGGCGGGCCCAACAAGGGTATGCGCCTCTGCTGACGTCACTGCAGCGGGGTGCGTGCCACGAGACCGCCAAGCTGGTGGGGCCGGAGGGTGAGTTGGCTGCGGTGATCGAAACCGACGACAGCGGTCAGTGGCGTTTCGCGCGTGTCTTCGCACCCGAACCGCGAGCCGCCGTGTGACTGGTCGGCACGAGGAACGCGCATCGCGTGACGATGACCCTGGAGTGGCCGGGGGTTGGCAAGTCAATGTCGACTCGATAAGAACACGAAGCCGATGCCCGAGCGCGTGAAGAAGATTCTCCCGGTCGTCGTTCTCGCAGCGATCGGGATCAGTGTGAGCATTGCCATCGAGACAGTGCACCGCCGGCTCACCGCCGACGTCAACTACGCCAGCTTCTGCAACGTCAACGCCAGCGTCAACTGCGACGTCGTCCTGGGGAGTCGGTACGCCTCCCTGGCGGGCCTGTCCGTGGCGATATGGGCCATCGTCTTCTACCTGGCGATGCTCGCTGTGGTCGTCGGGCTCGCGACGGTGTCGCGGGCCCAATTGCGCGAAAACCTGGCGCGACTCGGCTTGCTGCTCGCCGTGTGGGGCGTGCTCTTCTCGATGTACATGGCGGGGATTGCCTTCTTCGTGCTGCACACGATCTGCTTGATGTGCAGCGCGTTGTATCTCGTGAACATCAGCCTGTTCGCGGCGGCCTGGTGGCTGCGTTCTCGTGAGCGCATAATCGGTCGACGACAAGTTGCCGCCACGGCGGGACGTGATCGGTTGGTGCTGGGCGGGAGCGCCCTGGCGGCGGTGGCGCTGCTGGCGATCGGCAGCTGGGAGGCGCTCGGCCGCGGCGTGCAGCAGATCGACGCGGAACGCATCGCCCGGGAGCGCCCCGACTTCTACCGAAAGTATCTCTCGCTGCCGGTCGCGTCGCTGTCAGCCGACGATGGACATTCACGCGGCAGTGCGACCGCGCCAGTGACCATCGTCGAGTTCTCCGACTTCGAGTGCGGTCATTGTGCTGCCTTTCACGAGAGCCTCGATGATGTGCTGCCGCGGCTTGGGCAGACGGTCCGAGTGGTGTTCCGGCACTTTCCGCTCGACTCCAGCTGCAATCCGAAGGTCAGCGGCCAGCTGCACCCGCAGGCGTGTCTTGCCGCGGTGGCATCGGAATGCGCGGCCGACCAAGGGAAGTTCTGGCAGTACCACGACCTGCTGTTCGCCAATCAACAGCAGCTCAGCCGCCAATTTCTGATCGGCTACGCGCAACGTCTCGGCCTGGACGTTGCACGATTCACGGAGTGTCTCGGCAGTGCGGCGGCGCGGGAGCGGGTCGAACGTGACGCGCGCGAGGGCGATCACCTCGGGATCGACTCAACGCCGACGGTGTTCATCAACGGCCGAACCGTCAAAGGGGCGCTCGATCCGCAGGCCCTCACGGACGCGGTGACGCTGACCAAGGCGAACGCCAAAGCGCCGTAGCTACGGCTGACTGAGGATCAGCTGCGTCGTTGCCGGGACGTCCGCGGCTGTGACGGCGCCATCGTGGTTCGCGTCGCTCCCGGTGCAGGCAGGCGCTGGATCGAAGAAGAGTTGCGCATTCAACGCCGGCAGGTCGCTGCGGTTGACGACGCCGTTGCAGTCGGCATCCCCCGCGGGGGCGACGAAAGGCGTTGCAGTCGGAGGACGCGTCGCTGTGGACGTTGGCGTGGGGGACGCCGTTGCGGTTTGGGTGCGGGTAACGGTGATCGGCGGCGTTGCTGTGAACGTTTGCGTTGCCGTGAACGTTCGCGTGACCGTGCCGGTGGTGGTCACGGTTGGTGTGCGGGTGGGTGTTCCGGTCCGTGTAGGGGTGAAGGTCGGCGGGCTCACGCCGCCGCCGAGCAAGATCGAGACCGTATTGTCGACCTCTTCGGCGATGGCGACGTCGGGTTTGCCATCCTTGTTGAAATCGGCCACCACCAACCCGGCGAGTCCCGCTCCGACACTGATCGAGAGCAGGTTCGGATCCAGATAGAACGTTCCGTCGGCATTCCCCAGCAGCACGCTGATCGTATCGTCGCCGTTGCGCGTCACGATGTCAGGGTTGCCGTCACCGTTGAAGTCGGCCACCACCAGACCGTCTGCGGTTGCCTCGGTCACGTTGTAGGTGACCGCGTCGGTGAACGTGCCGTCGCCTTGATTGAAGTGGATGGTGACGGCGCCGGCGCCGCTCCCAGTGGCGGAGCCCTCATTGCTGAGGGCGATGTCCGGATGGTTGTCGTGATTGAAGTCGGCGACCACCACGCCGGTTGGACCGAGATCATGGCTGGTCTCGACATTCCGATCGTAGACCGTGGGGACGCCGAATGAGGGATTGGTGATCGAGCCGGCGTTGAGATGGACCGCCACGCCTTGATCGTCGCTCAGCGCGACGGCGAGGTCCGGCAGCGTGTCGGTATTGAGGAGGCCGGCCGCCACGGCGACCGGGCCACTGAAGATGTTACTCAGGTCGCTCAAGTCACGACCGGTGGGCAGCGGCGCCGATTGGATGAAATTCTGCCCGCTCTTGCGAGCCAGGTAGATCAGTCCCGAATCGGTATCCGGCACGGCGAGGTCGAGGGAACCATCACCGGTGAAATCCACCGCGAAAATACCGGACGGTGCATCGCCAACGCCGAAGACGTTGTTCGGTTGTTGGAAGAGCACCGGGCTGCCGCCGAGATTCGGGAGCACCTCCAGGCGATCCACACCTTCGAGGTCCGGCACGAGAAGTGCGAGATCGTCGGTGGCCATGCGGACATCGAAGTTGCCGGCGGCGATTGCATCGAAGTCGAAGAGTTGATCGGTGAACGGCAGCGAGGCGGACTCGATGAGGAAGTTCCCGTCGCGTTGGCCGAGCAGGAGCACGACGGTGGCGAAGCCGTCGGCATCTTCCCCGAGTGCGGCGATGTCGGGGTAGATATCGCCATTGAAGTTGCCGGCGGCGATCGTGCTGGCGCCGGTCAAGCTGGGCATCTGGTCGACCGGGTACGAGCGTCGATCGCCGAACGAGAAACTCGGGGGCACGGCCTGCGCGGTGGCGACGGTCAGCAAATGGAGTGCGCACAGCGCACTCAGGTGTCGTGCACGATGAAAACGAAGCGTCCTGCCTGACGCGCGCGGCGTGGCACGGCAAGATGGAGGACGCCCGTCCTCGCCAGCGACACACATGCGCGACTCCACGATCGCCAGTGATAGCGCAAAGCGTGCATGAATTCCAAGGAGTTTGCGACGGAAATTCAGTTGCCTACGAGCCTGGTCGCGGCGGCGCCAGCCCGGTCTATCGTACAACGATACGAATGCGTACGCTGATGTGCGCGGAAACTCGCGGTGAACGTGCGCAGCGAAAAAATTTGTTGACAGGAATGTGGCGAATCGATTAAGACGTGCGCTCTCACGTTGTCGGGCTCTCATTTTTTTTGACTTGCGAATGACTCTTGTCGGCTGCGCGCGTTGCCTTCCTGAAACGGAAGGAAGGGCGGGCGTGTGGGGGAAGGTGTGTATGGCTGTGTGGAGGACGGACGGAAGTGGTGCGGCGGCGACGACTTACCGCGTTGTCCCCAAGTGTGGATAACCGGCGCGCGCCGCCGACAGGAACTTGTGTGTCGATGAATGCGCGGGAGGGGTGGGTAGCGATGGAGGCCGAATGGTTGGAAGCGCTGCCGCGGATACGGGAGCGCGTCGGTGAGCGGAACTTCACCACGTGGATCGAACCGATCCGATGCCGGCGCGATGGCGACGAGTTGCGGCTCGAGGTGGCGAATCGATTCTTCCAGGAATGGGTGACGCGTCACTTTCTGCCACGGATCCGCGAAACGCTGGCGGAACAGCGTGGGACGGCGCCGGGGATCCGCGTCGTCGTGGCTTCGAGCACCGCGACGCCGACGATTCGTGAGAGCACCGAGGCGCCGTCGCCCGCACCGCAGCGCTACGTGGCGCGCGCGCCGAAGATCGGACGCCTGGTCCCCGAGTACACCTTCGATCGCTTCGTCGTCGGCGAGGCGAACAGCGTGGCGTACCAGGCGGCGCGTGCCGTGGCAGGCGACCCAGGCCGCCGCTTCAATCCGTTCTTCTTGTGGGGCGGCGTTGGACTCGGCAAGACCCATCTGATCAATGCGCTGGCGCACGACTTGCTGGCCCGGCCGCCGCGTCGTCGCATGGCGTGTCTCTCGGCCGAGTCGTTCATGAACACGCTCATTGCCTCGTTGCGCCAGGATCAAATGGGGACGTTCCGCGATCGCTTCCGTGACGTCGACGTGCTGATCCTCGACGACGTGCAGTTCCTGGCCGGGAAGGAGCGCACCCAGGAGGAGTTCTTCCACACCTTCAACGCCCTCTACGCCAACAATAAGCAGATCGTGCTGACGTCGGACAAGCCACCGCATGCCATTGCCGAGCTCGAGCAACGACTGCGCAGCCGCTTCGAAGGTGGGCTCATTGCCGACATTCATCCGCCCACGCCCGAGATGCGGGTGGCGATCGTAATAAAGAAGGCGGCGCTGCAAGGAGTCGAGCTGCCGGAGGACGTCGCCCGTCTGGTGGCGCAGCGCAGCGGCACCAGTGTGCGCGAGCTGGAGGGCGCGCTGACCCGCGTCCTCGCGCTCTCGGGACTCCAAGACATCCCGCTGGATGCCAACTTGGTGCGCCGGGTGCTCGTCGCCAACGTCGGTCCCCTGCCGGTCATCGCGGTGGAGACGGTTCAAGAGGTCGTCAGCCAACACTTCCACGTGACCGTCGGCGACCTCAAGTCGCACCGACGCGATCGCTCGGTAAGCTGGCCACGTCAGCTTGCCATGTACCTGAGCCGCACGCTTGCCGAGGCGTCGTTCCCGAGCATCGCCGACAAGTTTGGCGGTCGGGACCATTCAACGGCGATGCACGCGGTGCGGACAGTCGAGCAGAAGCGCATCGAGGACCATGACACGGCGCACCTCCTCACCCTCCTGGAGACGGAGTTGCGGAACCGCGGCGCTAGCTAGCGGTGGCCGACAGGCTGCGAGCGATGTGCGCGGCGATGCGCATCGCCACGGCCATAATGGTGATCTGTGGGTTGACCTTGGTCGACGAAGGAAACAGGCTGGCGTCGCCCACATACAGGTGCCGCACCGCGTGGCATTCGCCGAACGAACTGGTGACGGCGCGGCGCCGCTCTTCACCCATGCGGCACGTGCCCTGTGGGTGAAACGCCATCATCTCGATGTCCTGGGCGCGCACCGCGTCGGTGCGCAACGCTGCCGCGTCGGCCGGGCTGTGGAGCACCGGCCGCCGGCACACTGCCGAGAATACTTCACGCGCTCCACCGGCGAAGAAGATCTCGGCGGTCAAGCTGATGGCGCGCGTGAGCTTGCGAACGTCTTCTTGGCACATCTTGTAGGTGACCAGCGGCCACGCGCCACCGCCGGCACGGACCCGCCCTTCCGACACATCCGAAATGAGTGCCCCAAACGATCCCAGGCGGCTAAACTGCGTCATCAGGTTGGCATGCGCCGATCCAACGCCCGGGAGGACCGGCGCCTCGAGCGCCGGTGGCACGAACTGGCCCTGAATGAAGATACCCTCGCGGGTGAACTCGTGGACGTTGAAGGCTTGCGGCACCTCTTGCCAACCGCGGATCTCGGTATCGAAACGCGCCACGACGCGCGCTGCTGGATGGATGTGCAGATGCCGACCCAGAGATCCGGAGGGGTCCGGTACTCCGCTGCGCTGCAACAGGGCCGGCGTCAGCAAGGCGCCGCAGGCGACGACGACACGATCCGCCAGGATGCGGATCTGCCGCCCGGTGGGACGGTCGGAGGCATCCAGCAGTGAGCCGATCACGCCGAAGGCTCGCCCGTTCGACAGCAGGATCCTCTCGGCGCGGCACCGCGTGTACAGAGTGGCACCGGCGGCGAGCGCCTTGGGTACATAGCTGACGTGCATCGCCTGCTTCGCGTCTTGTGGGCAGCCGAGCGCGCAGACTCCGGTGCCCAGGCAGCCCCGCGCGTTGCGCGGGATGCGCGCCCCGGCGAACCCCAACGTCCGGGCGCCGTGCTCGAAGACCCGACTGTTGTTGCCGTAGTAGTCATCCGGAACCGGGGCGACATGCAACTCGCGTTCGACCTGCTCGAAGTAAGGCCGGAGCGTCGGTTCGTCGATGGCGTCGACGCCGAACTCGCGGTGCCAGGCTTCCAGCACGTAGTCGGGAGCGCGATAACAGGTTCCCGAATTGACCACCGTGGTCCCGCCGACGCATTTGCCGAGCGGGATCGGGATCGTCAAACGGCCAACCGTGCCCGTCAGGCCGCGGTTGCGATACAGGAGCGCCAGCATCTCACGGGGATCGCCCGTGAAGTCCTTGCCGGTATAGAAGCCGCCCTCTTCGAGCAGGACAACCTCGATGCCGGCTTGCGCCAACTCCTTGGCGATCACGGCGCCGCCGGCGCCGGAGCCAATGACACAGACGCGCGTCGCCAGATTGACGTCGGCCGTCGCCGCGGCGCCATCGACGGTCATCGCAGGCGAGCCCCGTGATACTCGGCGTTCGGGCCCGCCAGCAGCTTGGCTCGCATGTACGCGTCATCGTACCCGACCGCCGCTTGGACTACGGGATAGTTGTAGAAGTGGAGCATGACGATCAGTTTCAGGCTCGCCAGCAACTGACGTCGCAGCACGCGCCGCGACTGTTCGAAGCTCGTCAAGTAGGTCGTGCGGTCCGACGCGGCCAAGCGCGTGAATCGTCGACGCCGTGGCCCCCACACATATGGCCCATACTCGATCGCCCACAGCAGCAGCGCCAATCCGAGGGGGCCGCGAACGTGCAGCTGGCGGAAGTACTGCCACAAGTCTTGCACCAACGGCGTCTCACGCACGGCCGGCATCGCGGTGCCGTCGGCTGCCAGCAGCGTCTCCAACAGCGTATCCAAAATCGGCTGACTACTGGCGATGACGCCGGGGTCGTCGTCAGCGGCCCCGGTAACGAGCCCGGTCCACGCGTAGCAGCCAAGTACCAGGATCGTGATCGACCCGTCCACGAGAAAATTCAGCAGGTAGAGGAAAGTGGGGCTGGCGAAGGCAAAGAAGAGCAGGCAGGTGAAGGACGAGCAGAACTTCCCGGCGGCGAGGATCGGCATCAGCAGGCGATAGCGCCGGGGGTCCTTTTGGATCATGGCAGCCAACACCGTGACCAGGGCCATGTACGACACGCCGAGGCTCAACCAAAAGCGCAGCTCTGACTCCGGCGCGGGTGGAAAGACTCGAAAGATCGAGCCCAACGAGTTGATGCAGCGGACCGTGCCGTTGGGAAACAACAGGAACAGCGTCCCGACTACCGCGAAGGTAATGGCCAGCAACCGGAAGATGGTGGCGATGAGGCGGTCCTCAGGGGCCAGCGACGGAGACGGCTGCAGCACAGGGTTGGCAGGCGCCGACATCGGCGAAACCTTAGGAGGCCCCCGATCCTGAGTCAATCGTGCACAGTTGGCAGACCACCCCTTGACTCAAAATCGACCGTGATTAGTTTCGCGCGCGATCAATTCATCTGGATCAACCCAGATCCATTAGAGGAGGTAGAAGTATGAAGCTTCGTCCATTGCAGGACCGGGTGATCGTCGAGCGGATCGCCGAGGAGGAGAAGACCAAGGGTGGCATCATCATTCCGGACACGGCCAAAGAGAAGCCGCAGGAAGGCAAGGTCATCGCCGTCGGGCTCGGCAAGGCCAACGACGAGGGCAAAGTCGTGCCGCTGACCGTGAAGGCGGGCGACAAGATTCTCTTCGGCAAGTACTCCGGGACCGAGGTGAAGCTCAACGGCAACGAATACCTCATCATGCGTGAGGACGACATCCTCGGCATTGTTGAAGGATAAGGAGGAGACGTCCATGGCGGCAAAGATCGTAAAATTCAGCGAAGAGGCTCGATCGAAAGTGCTCACCGGTGTGCGCATCCTGGCGGACACCGTGATGGTGACCCTCGGCCCCAAGGGCCGCAATGTGGTGCTGGAGAAATCCTTCGGTGCGCCGAACATCACCAAGGATGGCGTCACCGTCGCCAAGGAAATCCAGCTCGAGGACAAGTTCGAGAACATGGGCGCCCAGATGGTGAAGGAGGTGGCAAGCAAGACGTCCGACGTGGCGGGCGATGGCACGACCACCGCCACCGTGCTGGCGCGGGCCATCTTCACCGAAGGCGCAAAGATGGTCGCCGCCGGCCACGATCCGATGAGCCTCAAGCGCGGCATCGACAAGGCGGTCGGCGTTGCGGTGGATGAACTGAAGAAGCAATCGAAGGCCACCAAGGAACGCAAGGAGATCGCTCAGGTCGGCACCATCTCCGCCAACAACGACGCCACCATCGGCGAGATCATCGCCGAGGCAATGGAGAAGGTCGGCAAGGAAGGCGTGATCACGGTTGAGGAAGCCAAGAGCCTCGAAACCACGCTGGAGGTGGTCGAGGGCATGCAGTTCGACCGCGGCTACCTGTCGCCGTACTTCGTCACCGATCCCGACAAGATGGAGTGCCGCCTCGAAGATGCGTACCTGCTGATCCACGAGAAGAAGATCAGCGCGATGAAGGACCTCCTGCCGGTGCTCGAGTCCATCGCCCGTACCGGCAAGCCGTTCGTGATCATCGCCGAGGACGTCGAAGGCGAGGCGCTCGCGACGCTCGTCGTCAACAAGATCCGCGGCACGCTGCACTGCGTTGCCGTCAAGGCCCCGGGCTTCGGTGACCGCCGCAAGGCCATGCTCGAAGACATCGCCATCCTCACCGGCGGACGGGTCATTGCCGAAGAGCTCGGCCTCAAGCTCGAGAACGTTACGCTGAACGATCTCGGTCGCGCCAAACGTGTGGTGGTCGACAAGGACAACACCACGGTCGTCGACGGTGCCGGCAAGAAGGCGGACATCGAGGGACGCATCAAGCAGATCCGCGCCCAGATCGAGGAAACCACCTCCGATTACGATCGCGAGAAGCTCCAGGAGCGGTTGGCCAAGCTCGTCGGCGGCGTTGCCGTGGTGCGCGTTGGCGCGGCCACCGAAGTGGAGATGAAGGAGAAGAAGGCGCGCGTCGAAGACGCTCTGCATGCCACCCGCGCCGCAGTGGAAGAGGGCATCGTGCCGGGCGGCGGTGTCGCGCTGGTGCGCGCCGCGGCCGCGCTCGACAGCCTGAAGACCCGCGATGAGGAGCTCGTAGGCGTGAACATCGTCCGCCGCGCCATGGAAGAGCCGGCCCGCTCGATTGCCAACAACGCCGGGTGGGAAGGGTCAATCGTGCTCGACAAGATCAAGAACAACAAAGGGGCGTTCGGCTTCAACGCCGCCACCGAGGAGTTCGAGGATCTCATGAAGGCGGGCATCGTCGACCCCACGAAAGTGGTGCGCACCGCGCTGCAGAATGCCGCGTCGGTTGCCGGCTTGCTGCTCACCACCGAGGCGATGGTCGCCGAGAAACCGGAGGAGAAGAAGGCGGCGCCGCCGATGCCGCCGGGCGACATGATGTAAACGGCGCGTTCTCCGCGCTCACCACCTGCGGCGAAGGCCCGATCCCGTTCCGGGAATCGGGCCTTCGTCCATTTGCTGCACCACTCGGGGCGAGTGCAAGTGTCCGACGCATTGACAAACATACGACGGAGGGCGAAAAAGGCCGTCACTCATGCGACTGGTAGTCCTCCGGAATCTTGCGCTCGCCGCCTGCTTCACGTGCCTTCTGGTTTCCCGTGTCGATGCGGCCATCAGCTTCAGCAACACCCAGAAGCTTGACGTCACGGTCGGTACCACTACCAGCTTCCAGTCAATTGCCCTGGTAGACGTCAACAAGGACGGTCGTGCCGACATCCTCGTCGTCAATCCGGACAACTTCGAGGCCGACATCTACTTGGCCGATGAGAACGGTATGTTTGCCACCGATCCGGATGAGATCTTCGATACGGGAGAAGGGGCGGTGGCCGTGGCGACCGGCGACTTCGACAAGGACGGCAACCCCGATATCGTGGTCGTAAACCAAACCGAAAATACGGTGAGCGTCGGCTTGGGTGACGGCACGGGCGCCTTCGACAACATGGCGGATACGGATCCAGGCGTGCAAGCGAATGCAATCGGGGTCGTCGCGGTCGACCTGGACGGCGACACCTACGATGACCTGGCGGTGCTCAGCCCGGGCGTGGTGTACCTATTGAAGAGCAACCGCGACGGTACCTTCACCCCGTTCAGCCAGTCGACGGTGTCGACGCGAGGCCGCGGCGGGGTCGCCATCGGCGCCGCCAAGTTCGACGCAAACCAGTCGTTCGACCTGGCGATCAGCAACGGCGACTCCGGCGACGTGAGCATCCTGCTCGGCAACGGCGACGGAACGTTCAAGCCCGCCAGCCTCCAGGCCGGCATCGGCACGCAACCCGCCGGCATGACGATCGGTGACTTCAACAGCGACGGCAAGCCCGACATTGCGGTGGTCGATGCGGGCGCCATCGCCGACCTGAACGTCTCGGTGCTCTTTGGCGACGGCCAGGGGAACTTCAACGACGGCGAAGGCGGCGGCTCCGGAACGCACGCCACCACCGATGCAAACCTTTCGTCGCTGGCAATCGCCACCGCCGACCTGGACGGCGACGGCACGCTCGATCTCACGGCGACGACGACCGAGGACACGGTGTTCGCGGTGATGTGCCAGCAGAGCGGCAACTGTAACGACCCGCGGGTCCAATTCTTGGCGGGGTTTCAGCTGCAATCATTTCTGCAGGGCACCTCGCTGGGCCAGGGCCAGATCGCTGTGCAAGCCGGCCGGATCAACTCCGACTCGCTTCCCGATCTGATCGTATTGGGCCAGGATGACGCGACCCTGGGCGTGTTCCTCAACACCACCGGACAAGCGCAGCCCACGACTGCCCCAACGACTCCCGTGACGCCAGGCGTTCCGACTCCAACCCCGACGCCGACGGCCATCGTTCCGACGGCGACGCCACCAGCGACGGTCACGCCGACGGCGACGTTGACGCCGACGGCGATCGCCTTTGCTCCCTATACCGAGTGCAAGGTGACGCTGCCGCAGCAGAGTATCCCTTCGGCGATCGCAACCGGCGACTTCAATCGGGGCGGCGGACCGGACGTCATCGTCGCGGATTCGCAGCGCGGCAAGCTGGTGCTGCTGTCGTCGCACGTGAACACGCAAGCTCCTGGCAATGCCTGCGACGTTCTCGGATTCGATGCTCCCGCGGACGTGGCGGACGTGACCGCACCGGTCGCGCTGGTCACGTCCTACGTCGACGGCGGCAGCAAAGTACAGCTCGATCTCGATCGCGACGGCAAAAATGACGTCGCCGTTGTCGATGCGGGCAACCCGGGACAGCAAATCAAGGCGGGGTTGCGCATATTCATGGGGAACGGCGACGGCACGTTCAAGGCGGCCAGCGTCAATCCGCTGCGCGTCGGAACCGGCCCCACATCGGTCGCCGCCGCCGACTTCAACAGCGACGGGCTACCCGACCTGATCGTCGCCAACCAGACCAGCGGTGACGTCACCATTTACCTGAACGGCGGAAAGAACGGCGCCGGTCAGCTGCAGTTCTGCGATCCCATCACGCTGTCCGTCGGGATGGCACACGTCGTGGCGGCGCGTGACTTCAACCTCGATGGACGGCCCGACTTCGCCGTGGCCAGAGTGCAGAGCGATGACCTGGTGGTCTTCCTGCAAACCGCCGCGACGCCGACCACGGGCGGCAATTGCTCGGTTCCCAGCGTCAGCTTCACGGATCTGCCGCCGCAGCGCTTCTTCCCTTCGGAGCCTGAGGGCCTCACCGTCAACAGCTTCGACCCGACGGACAGCGTCCCCGACATCGGGGCGGCGCTCCAAGGGAACCAGAGCAACGGCAGCGTTCAACTCTTGATCGGCAAGGTCTCGAGCATTCTTACCTACGATCGACCCGACCCGATTCCGGTCGTCACGCCGGAAGGATCATCGACTGCGTCGTCGCCGTCCGCCATCGGCTCCGCAGATATCGATCGCGACGGGAAGACCGATCTCGTCGTCGCCGACGAAAACAACAGCAGGGTCCTTGTGTTCTTTGCACGCGGTTCAGGGTTTCCGTCCGATGCCCCGCCGTTCACCGGCAAGCGGCCGGTTGCCCTCGTCGTCGACGACATCGACCTGGACGGAATCCCGGACATCGCGACGGTGAACGTCGGCGACGGCACGGTGAGCGTGCTGATCAGCAGTCGGCCCGACTCGACACCAACCCCGCTGCCCACCGACACGCCGACGATCACCAATACCCCGACGGTCACGGCCACCCTGACGCCGACCGCGTCGGCGAGCCCGAGCCTGACGCCGACCATCACGCCGACGTCGACGCGGACGCGCGTGCCGACGTCGACGTTTACGCCCAACCCGACAGCTACGGACCGTGGTGTGATTGCCTTGAATGGGTCGTGTAGCGTCACGCCGTTGAATGCGTCGGGGAGTAGTGCCGGGCTGCTGCTGTGGGGCGTCGCGGCCATAGGTCTGGCGCGCCGCGTGGTACGCGTCAACCGCCACCGCGATGCCGGCCGTGTAGCCCAAGTGGAACCACGATGACGACCCGTCGAGCCGCATGGTGGTGTGCGTCGATCCTGACGCTGTTGGCGACGGCGAGTCTGGCGCAGACGCCGACGCCGATTCCGGCTCCGGGCTTTGTCGAGTGCAACGTGGCGCTCGGAGGCTCTCCGATCGCCGTGGCGACGGGCGACTTCAACAAGGATGGCGAGCCCGATGTCGCGGTGCTCGACGCCTCCACCGACCGCGTCGTGGTGCAGTTGCTGGATCGGGACCGCCTCGCCGCGGGTGCATGCGACGGCGCCACGACGAGCTTCGCGGCTGGGTCCGGCGTGGTCGCGATTGCCGCCGCCGACCTCGAACCGAACAACACGATCGACTTGGCGATTGCCGTCACCGCTGGGGTATCCATCCTGCGCGGCAACGGTAGCGGCTCCTTCACCGCCGATTCCGCGGTCCACGCCGCCGGCCAGGTTCCCCAGACCGTGGCGATTGCCGACATCAATCGCGACGGACATCCCGACATCGTCGTGGGCAACGGCTTCGGGAACCAAGTGACGATCCTGTATGGCGGCGGTGGCGCCGGGACCGACGGGTTCAACCGCGGCGTGGCCACGGTGGACGGCGCCGTCAGTTTCCTGACCGTTGCGGATCTCAACAATGACGGAGCACTGGACATCGTGGCGGGCAGCAGCGGCACGGGCAACATCTCGGTGCTGCTGCAGGAGCGTAGCGTTGCGTGCAATCCGACTTGCACCTTTGGCCAGGCCATGGTGTTCCCCGCCTTCGGGACGCCGACGGGGCTGGTGGCGCAGGACTTCACCAACGACGGCGTGCTGGATCTGGCGATCACCGGCGGCGGCAGCTCCGGGGCGCTGCGGATTTTCCTCGGAACCATCATGTCCGATCAGTCGGTAGGGTACGCGTTTGTGCCTCCGGGGTTCACGGGCCTCGCCAACCCCGCTGCGTTGGCAACCGACGACTTCGATCGCGACGGCAATCTCGACGTCGTCGTGGTCAACGAGGGAGATAACACCGCAGCGTTTCTGCTCGGCGATGGCCAGGGCGAGGTCGCCGAAAAGCTCCCCGTCTGCCGCGGGCAACTGGGACGGTGCATCCTCGGAACGCAGCCGAATGCGGTGCCGCGCGATGTCGTGCTCGCGGATGTCGACGGCGACGGCCGCAACGACGTGATCACGGCCAACCCCGGCGACGGCACGATGTCGATTCTCCTGAGCCGACAACCCGGACCCACTCCGGTGCCGACGCGGACGCCGACGCTGACGGGAACGCCGACGGCGACACCGACCATTACCGCGACGTTCACCCCGGGCGGGGATTGCTGCTCGGCGCATGCCAGCCCAGGCTGCAACAATGCTGGTTGCAACGCCTGCGTCGGGAGTCGCTTGCCGTCCTGCTCAACCGTCGAATGGACCGACCGCTGTGCCGGTCTTGCCTTCGGGATGGAGTCGAGCGGCTGTGAGCCCAGCTGCCTGTGTGGGCTAGCGACCGCCACGCCGACGGACACCGGCACGGTCACGGCAACGCCGACCGCCACCGACACTGCCACGGTTACGCCGACGGGTCCGAGCCCGACGCCAAGCCCGACGCCGACGGAGACGCTGCTGCCGACGCGCACGGCGACGATCACGCCGACTGCGATCCCAACGGTCACCGTGACGCGCACGCCGAGCGTCACACCGACCGGCGTGACGGTCCTGATTCCGGGCGTATCGCTGCAAGGACCGAGCTGCGCTGTGGCCGATGGCGGTCCACACGCGGACGGTCTGGCGCTCTGGTTGCTCCTGCCGGCTGTCGGCATGCTCCTGCGGCGACGACTGCACTGACGAGGTCATGATGATTGGTGTGACGGGGTACAGTGTCTATGTGCCACGGCTGCGATTGGAGCGCAGCTTGATCGCACGCGCCTGGGGCGGCAGCCAGGGCGCCGGCGAGATCGCGGTGGCGAACTACGACGAGGACGCTCTGACGCTGGCTGCGGAGGCGGCGCACGGTTGTGTGTCCGACGACGCAGCCGCGGCGGACGGTCTCTACTTCGCCAGCACCAGCGCGCCCTATCGCGAGAAGCAGATTGCCAGCGTGCTTGCCACCGTCTGCGATTTGCCGCGGCGGTGCCAGACGGCTGACTTTGGGGGCTCGGTGCGCGCGGGGGTCAGTGCGATGTTGGCGGCCCTGCATGCCGTGGGCGCCGGCGCGCGTAACGATGTCGTGGTTGCGGCAAGCGATATCCGCACCGCCGGTCCGGAATCGGAGCTGGAAGGGCTCCTGGGCGATGCCGCGGCTGCGGTGCGCGTCGGCCGCAGCGGTGTGCTCGCCGAGTTCGTCGACGCCGCCAGCGTGTCGGAAGAGTTCACCCACCTGTGGCGCACGGACGATCAACGCTTCCTGCAATCCTTTGCTGGAAGGTTCTCGAACACGTTTGGCTACGCGCGTGATCTCGGAGATGCGATCCGATCGCTGCTCGGGGCGCAGCAGCTCGAGCCACGTGCCGTCGCGCGGCTGGCGTTGTATGCCCCCGATGCGCGTGCGGCCATCGATCTGGCCAAGGAGTTGGGGTTCGACCCGAAGAAGCAGCTCGTGACCCCACCGGTTGCGAGCATCGGCAGCGCTGGTGTGGCGGACGCGTTGCTGTCGCTCGCCGCGGCGCTGGATGAGGCGACGCCGGGGGATCTGATCGTCGTCGGCGCGTACGGCGAAGGCGCCGATGCGCTGCTGCTACGCGTCACCGACGAGCTGCCGCGGCGGCGCGCCACGCCGTCGTGGCAGCACTGGCTGGATCACAAGCTCCTCATGCCGTCCTACGAGAAGTACCTCAAGTACCGGCGCATCGTGGACGTCGACGAGCCCGGCGAGGCGATCAACAACGTGCTGGAGTTCAAGGAGCTGAAGCAGGACGTCCGGCTGTACGGCAGCCGCTGCGAGGCCTGCGGCACGGTGCAATTCCCGCTTGCCCAGGTGTGCATTCGGTGCAAGGCGCGTGAGCGCTTGAGCGACCACAAGCTGGCCAAGCGCGGCACCATCTTCACGTTCACGGTCGATCACTTGATTGCAAACGTCGAGCATCCGCTTCCCATGGCGGTCGTCGATCTGGAGGGCGGGGGGCGGATGTACCTGCAGGTCACGGATTTCGGCGAGGCCGAAGTCGGCATTGGCGCCGCGGTCGTGCTGACGTACCGGCGGCTCCACGAAGGCGGCGGCAATCACAACTACTTTTGGAAGGCGCGTCCGGTGCGCTGAGGTGCCACATGAAGGATCAGGTCGCGGTCATTGGCGTCGGCTGTACCAAGTTCGGTGACCTCTTCGAGAGCAGCTACGAGGAGCTGATCTGCCAGGCGGCATTCGAAGCCTACGACGACGCCGGCATCGACCCGCAGGAGATCGGGGCAGCCTACCTCGGGACCTATCTGCCCGGTCCCTCGGGTGGGAAGGCGGCGGTGTCGCTGGGTGACGCGTTGCGGCTGTACGATCGGCCGATCACGCGCGTCGAGAACTATTGCGCCACTGGGACCGACGCGTTTCGAAACGGCTGCCTGGCCATCGCGTCCGGGGTCTGCGATATCGTGTTGGTGCTGGGTGCGGAGAAGCTCAAGGACCGCGGCGGTCGCGGCCTGCCGCGTCTCGGGCATCCGTTGCTAGCCAAAGGCAACTCGGCGCCTGGGTTGTTCGCGTTGGCGGCGAATCGGTACATGCACACGTTCGGAATGGGTCGCGACGTCCTCGCCAAGGTGGCTGTGAAGAACCACTACAACGGCGCCCGCAACGCGAAGGCGCATCTGCGGATGGAAGTGACCGAGGAGAAGGTGCTCAAGGCGCCGATCATCGCCTGGCCGTTCGGCCTGTTCGATTGTTGCCCGACGACGGACGGCGCGGCCGCGGCAATCATCTGTCGCGCCGACCTGGCCAAGCGTTTCCGCAGCGACTACGTGCTGGTCAAAGGCTTCGGCCTCGCGGTGACGACGGGTCGTCCATACTTCGACCCGACGTTCGACTATCTGGGGTTCCGCTCGACCCAGATGGCGGCGCAACAAGCCTACAAGATGGCCGGGGTTTCGGCGCGCGATATCAGCTTCGCTGAGGTGCATGACTGCTTCACCTGGACTGAGATCTCCAACACCGAGGACCTGGGCTTTTGTGCAAAAGGTGAGGGCGGCAAGCTTGCGGTGGAGGGGCGGACGGCGTTGGCCGGCGACATCCCGATCAACCCGAGCGGCGGGCTGAAATCATTCGGGCATCCGATCGGCGCCAGCGGCGTCCGCATGCTGTATGAATGCGTCAAGCAGCTGCAAGGGCAATGCGGCGAGCGCCAGGTGAAGAACCCCCAACTCGGCCTGGCTCATAATGTGGGTGGCCCCGGCGCGGTCTCCTGCGTGATCATCCTCGGAAGCAACTGACGCCGCGGATCGCTCCCTGTCTCATTATCGTACGCGGCGCGCGTCGCGTAATGCGACTCGACTGCGGCGCGAAGTCTACTTGCTGCGCTGCCCTGCGCGATCTCATTGGAGTTTTGGTCCGCGTTCCTCCGGCGCCACGTGGCATGCTTTCTGCTGCCTCACGGGGCACCACAAATCTTTGGTATCGGGAGGAGGCACCAATGGAAGCCGGAGCTTCAGCAGCGGGGTGGTCTAAGGAGTACGATGGTACCAGCTTCGACGGGATCCTGCCTCGACTGATCGAGCCGGAGATCCTCTTGCCTTCGCAGTTCTACGAGCGTGGTCGCGCCCAGAGTGTGCTCGAGGGCGAACGTCGCTTGATGCTTGCAGTGCTGGAGGATGCGGTTGCCTGCTTCCAGAAGTACGCCGGCGCCACCCGGCCGCGCAACAAGCGACTCTTCCAGGAAGCCGAACAGTGGTTCTTCGACGAGGACACTAGTTGGGTCTTTTCATTCGAGACGATCTGCGGCGTCCTCAACATCAATCCGGAGTACTTTCGCAAGTGTCTGTCGCGCTGGAAGCAGGAACTGCTGGCGCAGCCGGCTGGCAGCCGAGCGAAGGTGGGTCGGGTCCGGCTGCGCGCCGCTCGCCGCCACAAGATTCTGCCCTTCGTCCCGCGCCGCCGTCACAAGCCGGCTGCCGCTGAGGCGGCGGCCTGAACCAGCGTTCTTCGCCCGCCCCGAACCGCCCGGGCCCGACGGCTTTGCCGTCGGGCCCCGTCTGTCCCTTCCGTTACAATACTTCCCAGAGCTTCAGACCGAACTTGGTCAGCCAGGGAACCAGTGACAACGAGCAATAGACCACTGCCAGAAACGCGAGCGCCGGTTTCACGATGTGGTGTTTGCGATTGCGGCTCAGCAGAAAGAGCAGGCCGCAGGCTTTGGCTTTGAAGAGCAGCAGCGCCGGAATCACGCCGAAGTGCGCAAATGCGGCGACCAGGATGGGATTCGCTTCCTCGGTGCCGATCCGCAGCCCTTGGTAGGTCGCTACGGCGTCGAACAGTTGGAGTGCGATGTTCAGGACGAAGAGGTCGTAGATGCGTTGCCGCTCCGGAGACATGCAGGGTTCACCGGTAGCAAGGCGAACCACGGTTCACAAGAAAAAAATGATCCGGGGCCGAGTTCGTGCCGTCGGTGCGTGTGTTGACGGCCGACCGGCGGGGCCCTCTACAGGAGGACGTTGGCGGCGCGCAGACGGGCGATTTCGTCGCCGGAGTAGTTGAGGATTTCCGACAAGACGTAGTCCGTGTGCTGACCCAGACGGGGTGCCGGGTGTCGCACCACACAGGGCGTCCGCTCCATCTGCCAGGGGATCCCGACATGACGGCGCGCCCCGACTTCCGGATGGGCGAGCTCGACGAAGAGTCCCCCCTGATTGAGCTGGGGATCTTCGGCGATGTCTTTGTTGCTCGACGATGTGAACGCCGGGATACGGGCGGCCTGCAGCGTTTGCGTCACGTCCTCCGGTGACCGGGTGAGCGTCCAGGCGCTGACCATGGCCTCGACCGCATCCTCGTTGCCTTTTCGCCCTGCCAGGGTGCAGTAGCGTGGGTCGGTCGCCAGCTCGGGACGGCCGATGGCGGTTGCGAACCGATGCCACTCCTCGTCATCCCGCACGGCAATGGCCACCCAACGCTGCTCTCCGGCGCAGCGAAACACCCCGTGCGGCGCCATGCCAGGATCACGATTGCCGTTTCGCGGCGGCTGCTCCCCGTTCATCGTGTACTCCATGACGCCTTCGGGAAGCACTGCGATGGTGGTCTCCTGCTGCGACAGGTCGATGAACTGTCCCTGACCCGTCCGGGTCCGATGCAGCAATGCCGCCAGCACGGCGAAGGCCCCGTGCAAACCGCCAGTCGGGTCGCCGTACGAGATGCCGACGTGCATCGGTGGCCAGTCGGCATAGCCGGTCAGGGACGACATGCCGGAGAGTGGTACTTGCGCCGGGCCATACGACACGAACTCACGCTCCGGTCCGGTGGCGCCATAGCCCGACAAGGCGATCATGATGATGTCGGGCTTGACCTGCTGCAGCACCGAGTAGCCGAGACCCATCCGGTCCATCACGCCCGCGGCAAAGTTTTCGCACACGATGTCGCTCTGCGCGACCAGGTCCTTGGCAACCGCCACGGCCTCCGGTTGCTTGAGATCCAGCGTCAGGCTGAACTTGCCCTGGTTGTACTGGTTGAAGTAGCCGCTGCGATTGACGCCGAACTCGCCGTTGGCCCATGGCGGTAGCATGCGAGTCACGCACGGGCGCGTCGCCGTTTCGACGCGAATCACCTCGGCGCCCAGATGTGCCAGCTGCAACGTGCAGAACGGTCCCGCCCACACCCATGTGAAATCGGCGACCCGAATCCCGTCGAGTGGAAGCTTGTTGGCCATGTGCTACACCGTGCCGTCCCGCTTCAGGGTGGCGAGTTCGATCGGCTGCACGCGGAGTTCGCCGAGAAAAATGTCGTCATTGTGCTGGCCGAGCAGCGGCGCAGGTCGCCGGATCTCCCACGGGCTGCGCGAAAACCGGTAGGGCGCGCCCGGATAGGTCAGGCGGCCGGCGCGTGGATGATCGATCACCGCGAAGAATCCGCGCGTCTTCAGATGATCCGAGGCAAGCAGGTCGGCCATCGTCGACACCGGCGCGAGCGGTACGCGACGCGCCTGCCCGGCTCGATACAGCTCGTCGACCGTGTGTTCCTGTACCCACTCCTGCAGCAGCAGCTTCAGCGCATCCCAGTTGGCGGCGCGCGTGAGCCGGTTCTCGAACAATTCCATGGCCGCCCACTCCGGGTTGCCCATTAGATCCACCCAGGTCTGCCACTGATGCTCCTCGACGCAACAGAGGAAGATCCAGCCGTCGCGACACTCGAGGAAGTCGAGCGGTTGGATCGGCTTCTGCCCGAGGCGCGACGCGACCAGGCCCATGTACGGCCAGTACTCGAAGGTCAGTTCGAGGATCGCGGCGAGCGACGCTTGGATCGATACGACGACGTGCTGGCCGGCGCCGTCACGATGCCGAGCCAGGAGCGCCCCGAGGCCGGCGACCGCGGCGTTGAGACCCCCCTGGAACTCGGACTGCTGTCCGAAAGCCTTGAGGGGCGGTAGCTCGGCGTGGCCCGGTGCACCGTTGAGGTAAGCGACCCCGCCCGCGTTCCACAGTGTCAGGTCGGTCGCCTGATAGTCGCTGTGGGGACCACCCATGCCGAACGGGGTGATCGACACCATCACCAGGCGCGGGTTGCGGCGCGCCAAGGCCTCGAAGTCCATGCCCATGACAGGCATTTCGGGCGGGGGGAAGTTGTGGACGAGGAGGTCGGCGCCAGCAACCAGGTCGGCGAAGAGCTCGCGGCCTCGTGGGGCGCTCAGATCGAGCGTGACGCCGCGCTTGTTGGTGTTCAGGTACAGAAACAAGCCGCTGGTCTCTGGGTCAACGACGCCGCCCGGAAACGGGCCGCGGGCCCGGGCCCGGTCCCCTGAACCCGGCGCTTCGATCTTGACGACCTCGGCGCCCAGATCGGCCATCAGCTTGGTTGCGTAGGCCGCTGCAACCATGTGCCCACACTCGACGACTTTCACGCCTGCCAACGCTCGATCGGACATCTTCACACCACGTGGGGGGGAGGCTGTACCACGAAAAGGGCGGGCCTGCCAGCTGACCGCGTGCGCCTTCAAATTGCTTGACAATTACCGCTACGAGATGGTCAGGTAGATTGCCGTTGAAGGAGCGTGAATGATGCGATTGGGCCGACCAAGTGGCGGATGGGCTGCGGCAGCGTGTCTCGCGACGCTGATCGCAGGCTGCGGTAACGATGGCAGCTCCGGCGCCAGCATCCCGGGTTCACAGATGCAAGTGGTGGCGTCGGTTCAAGGCACCATCCTGGCCCCAGACGGCCAGTTCGCCGCCGCCGAGCGATGGTGGTGGCCCAAGGGCCTGCACTTCGCACAACCGGCGTATGCCGTCACCCAGTTCGAGCCGATTCAGAGCATCGAGCACCTGGCCCTCTACTTCGTGCAAGCCGCGGACGCGGCGCATGGAGATACGAACACCAGCCGCGTGACCAAGAACGATGTCTTGAGCCTCCCGGACGGGAAGTATCAGGTCGTGAACAACGCGCTTACCGACATCGAGGGGAGTTGTCGACTGATGCTGCAAGTGAGCAGCGGCAGCCTGGCCACGCGCGGCTTCGTGCTGCGCCACGACAACAATGACATCGATGCCGCGAGCGAGGTGACCGTCCGATTGATTCTCAAGGAGATCCACGACACCTCCGCCCAGCTCTGCGATTTCTCCGTCCAGGAGCTGCAGACGATTACCGACCTCGTGCGGAGCCAAGATCAGCCACTTGCGGAGGGAGCGACGCTTCCCGACCTGTACGAGAACCTCTTCGACATCGCGGTCGGCGACAGCCGCGTGCAGAAGGCCTTGAGTGACGCGATCGCGCAGTAGTCTTTACTGTCGGAGCGCGGCCGGAAGCGCGTCGAGCAGACGCAGCGGATCGGCGGGCTCCTCGGCGCGGTGCCACGCCGCCAGAAAGTCGGTGTGCGAGAAATCACTTGCCGGCCACTCGCGTCGGACCGACCACCCCCCAGTCGCGTCACGCACCAGGAAGTGCACCACCTGCTTGTCGGTCAGACCGACGGCCGCGCGCTCGCTCGGGCTCACACAGAAGAGCACGTAGCCTTCTCGCTTCGTCGTCACGAAGTACATGGGTGAGATCCTCAGCGGCTCGGCTGCCGCGTTGGGCAGACCCCGAGCGCGCCATGTCGGATGGCCTTCGAATAGGCCAGAATCTGCATGCCGCGCGCGCCGAAGCCGCCGACGTTGAGGTAGCCGCCATCGAGCGTGCGCGAACCCGACCAGTCCCACGACTTCTCGAGCAGGCGCTTCTGGCGCGCCACGCAGTATACGACACTATCGTAGACCGCCTCCACAACCGTGCGGCGCCGCACCGCCTCCTGCCGGACCTGCTCGGCATAGCGACGCAGCGCCGGCTCCTGATCGTCGAACGGCAGGTTGCGCGTCTCGGCGAGGATATCCTTGCGCACCAAGGCCCAGCCGTCGGTGCACGTCTCGGTGGCTGCCAACGGCTCCAGCAAGATGCCCCATTCGTCCTTCAACTGGTAGCCAACTTGGCGCAGCAACTTCTGGTCGAACAGCTCTGGAAAGCGCTCGATCATGTGCAGCAGCGTGACCCCAACCCCCTGCTGGTTGTGGGCGGCACGCAACACCAGCATCTCGCCACGGTCGCGTGCCGCAACCAGCTCTGCCTCGCTGAACGGAATCGGTCTGTCCCGCACTGCCGCCACCGCGCCGCCGAACGCCGCCACCACTTCGGCGGCGCCGAGCACATCATCGCCCAGCAGCGCGCGCGCCTCGTCAACGCGGAGATGAGACATCCGGGCCTTATAACAAAGCGCGCTCGGGACTCAAGGCGGCGTGCCGTCAGCCGCCGAGCTGGTACATGCTGCGGTCTTCCGTGGAGAGGCCCTGCTTGAGGTGATGTCCCGTGGGCTTGGCGCCGACCGCCCGCAGCAACGTGGCCCGCACCACCGCGTCGTCACATCCCTCACGCATGGCGCGTCGCAGGTCGAGCTCGTCGTCGTTGAGCAGGCAAAGGTGAAACTTGCCGTCGGCGGTGAGCCGCATGCGATTGCAGGTGCCGCAGTACGGCCGACTCACCGGGCTGATCATACCGACGACGCCGCGCGCGCCCGGCAAGCGGAAGTTCTGCGATTCGTCGGCAGGGTGCTGGTCGGGCAACAGCTCGAGCCGGCCGAGCGCGGCTTCGATGCGTCGCTGGGTGTCGAGGTTCGATACGAAATGCGAGACCGCCACCCGCGCACATTCGCCACCGCCCAGCGGCATCAGCTCGATGAAGCGCACGTGCCAGTCTCGCGTCAGGGTCAGGCGCGCCAGGTCGGCGACGTCCTCGTCGTTGTAGCCGCGCGTCACCACCACGTTGAGCTTGATCGGGCGCAAGCCGGCGGCCTCCGCCGCTTCAATGCCGGCCCAGATCTCTTGCACCGTGCCGAACCGCATGAGGCGTTGCAGTCGTCCCGGGTGCAGCGTGTCGACGTGGATGTTCACCCGGCGCAAGCCGGCCGCGACCAGGTCACGCGCCAGACGCGGCAGCAAGATGCCGTTGGAGGTCATGGCGAGATCCTGCAAGCCCGGCAATGGCGCGAGCCGTGCGACGATCTCGACCAGATCGGGGCGCAACGTCGGCTCACCACCCGTCAGTCGTACTTTGCGGAACCCCACGGCGAGCGCCGCCCGCACCACGCGTTCGATCTCGGCGGCCGACAACAACTCGTCCGACTTGGCGTACTGCAAACCGCTCAACGGCATGCAGTAGACGCAGCGCAGGTTGCAATGGTCGATCAGCGAGATGCGCAGATAGTCGATCTCGCGTGCGAAGCCGTCGCGGGGCATAGCTTTGATGTCCTCGCCCGCCACCGCTATGTCAAGCCAGGCGCCGCCCCCCTCAGCGGCGGCGCCACCAGGCGAAGACCGGCGCGCCGGACGCGACGATCAACAGCCCGGGCCACGTGTAGCGCGGCTTCACTATGAGCAGGTCAATCATGATCAGCGTGGCCAGCGTGATGTACAGCGCCGGCACCACCGGGTATCCCCAAGCACGGTAGGGGCGCGGCGCCTGCGGACGGGTGCGGCGCAGGACGAAGATGCCGCCGACGGTGAGCGCGTAGAAGAGCAAGGCGGCGAAGATCACGTAGTCGAGCAGATCGCTGTAGGTGCCGGTCAGCGCCAGCAGCGACGCCCACAGGCCTTGAAGCACCAGCGCCGCGGCCGGCACCCGGCGCGTGTTGAGCATCCCGGCGACACTGAAGAAGACACCGTCCTGCGCCATCGCGTAGTACACCCGCGCGCCCGCCAGAATGATGCCGTTCACGCAACCGAAGGTCGAGATCATGATGCCCACCGCCATGACCAATGCACCCGGCTGCCCGAGCATGACCTCCATCGCCGCGGTGCCGACGCGATCGCTGATCGCAAACTGAATGCCGCGCGCCATCGCGGCGCCAGCTCCTGCGGTGCCATGCAGCGGCAGGACCGCGAGGTAAACGACGTTGGCGGAGACGTACAACACCGTGACCAGCGCCGTGCCGATCACCAGGCTCCGCGGCACCGTGCGCGCCGGGTCACGCACCTCGGCTGCCGCGAAGGTGATGTTGTTCCACGCGTCGGAGGAGAACAGCGAGCCGACCATGGCGGCGCCGCAGGTGGGCAGCAGCCCCCATGACAATGACGGTGGACCCCAGACGTCACGCCAGTTTTCGCTGATCGCACCGGCGTCGCGGCCGAGCGCTAGACCGAAGATTACCAGCGCGCCTAGCGAGCCGACCTTGGTCAGCGTGAAGACATTCTGCACCAGCCGTCCGGTATGCAAACCATCGCAGTTGGCACCCGTCAGCACCGCGATCACCACGATCGCCAGGCACTGTTGCGCCGTCACCGTCCACCCTCCGACATGGAGCTGGGCATCGAGAACAGGTAGCAGCACGGCAGTGAACTTGGCGAAGGCCACTGCGACGGCGGCGATGGTGCCCGTTTGAATCACCAGGAAGAGACTCCAACCGTACAGGAAACCCACCAACGGTCCGTACGCCTCGCGCAGGTACACGTACTGACCGCCGGCGTGCGGCATCATGGCGGCCAACTCACCGTAGCTGAGGGCGCCGATGATGGTCATGACACCAGTGAGCCCCCATACGAGCATCAGCCAGCCCGGTGCGCCTACCTGTCGGGCGATATCGGCGGAGACGATGAAGACCCCCGAGCCGATCATCGAGCCTGCCACCACCGCGGTGGCGTCGGCGAGGCCGAGGCCGCGGACGAACGGGTGTCGCTCGTCGCGCGCGGGTGGGGGGAGCGGGCGCGCCGGCTGGCGCCAAGTGCGCTCAGCCATCGCCGCTCCCCCGTCAGCGGTGCTGAGCCTGCCGCGCCGCGGCGGCGCGCGGCGCCGCTTCCGCCAACTTGCTGTGGCGCCGGCTGTAGCCGAAGTAGATGGCCAGTCCAATCGCCAACCAGACGAACAGGCGGAGCCAGTTCTCCCAGCCGAGGAACAGCATCATCGTCAGGTTGCTCGCCGCCCCGATCAGCGGCACCGCCGGCACCAGCGGTGTCCGAAACGGACGCGCCAGCGCCGGATTGCTGCGGCGCATGACCAGCACCGCCAGGCAGACGATGACGAACGCCATCAGCGTGCCGATGTTCACCAGATCGGCCAGGATCTTGAGCGGAAAGGTCGCTGCCACGACGGCGACGAGCACACCGGTCAGAATCGTCGCCTTGTGCGGCGTGCGGAAGCGCGGATGCACGGCCCCGAAAAAGTTATATGAGATGAGCCCGTCGCGAGCCATGGCGAGCAGAATGCGCGCTTGACTGAGCAGGAGCACGAGCAGCACGCTGGTGATGCCCACCACCGCACCCAGAGAAATGAGGAACACCGCCACCGGCATGCCGCGCGCCGCAAACGCGCGCGCCACCGGCGCGTCGAGATCGATCTGATTGTACGGCACCATTCCAGTGAGCACCGCCGCGACGAGAATGTAGAGCACCGTACACAACCCGAGCGACGCGATGATGGCGATGGGTACGTCGCGCTGCGGGTTGCGCGCCTCCTCGGCGTGCGTCGAGACGGAATCGAAACCGATGTACGCAAAGAAGATGTACGCCGCACCTTTGAAGACGCCGCTTGCCCCGTAGGGCAGATAGGGCGTCCAGTTCTCGACCCGGATGTACGTCGACCCCAAGATGATTACGAACAGGACGACGACGAGCTTGAGCACGACCATCGCGCCATTGAAGCGCGCACTCTCGCGGATGCCGATGACCAGGATGACGGTGATGAGCAGAACGACCAGCCCGGCGGGCAGGTTGCAGTAGGCTCCCGTCTGCACCCACGCGTGCGTCGCCGGATCGAAGTCGATCGGGCTGGCTGCCCAGTGTGCCGGAACCTCGATGCTGAAGAGCTTCAAAAACGACATGAAATAGTGAGACCAGCCGTGCGCCACGGTGCTCGAGGCAACCGCATACTCGAGGATCAAGTCCCACCCGATGATCCACGCGAAGAGCTCGCCCAACGTCGCGTACGCATAGGTGTAGGCGCTGCCTGCCACCGGCACCATCGAGGCAAACTCGGCATAGCACAGCGCCGCGAGCGCACAGCCGAAACCGGCGACGACGAAGGATAAGGTCAACCCGGGCCCGGCGTACACGTTCGCCGCCAGACCGGTGAGCACGAAGATGCCCGCCCCGATGATCGCTCCAACGCCGAGCGCCGTCAGCGAGATCGGACCGAGCACGCGCCGCAAGCGGTTGTCACTCGCCATTTCCTCTTCGAGGAGCCGGACGCTCTTCACCGCGAAGAGCTGCTCGCGCAGGTTCATGCCACCCCCAACTACCGACGGCGCACCATAAGGGAAGCGACCCAACCCGTCAACGGAGGAGTGCGAGGATCAGCAACCCCGCGGCGACCCGATAGTAGCCGAAGCCGGTGAAGTCGTGGCGCTGCACGAAGGTGATGAAGACGCGAACGACGATGAGGGCGGAAATGAACGCGGCAACGAAGCCGACGGCGAGCGGCAAGGCGTCGGCCGCCGTCAGCAGATGGCGCGCCTTGAACAAGCTGTAGAGGCTGGCCGCCATCATCGTCGGAATCGACAGGTAGAACGAGAACTGCGTCGACACCGGGCGATCCATCCCGGCCAGCATCCCGCCGATGATCGTCGAACCGGCGCGCGAGACGCCGGGAACCAACGAGAGGATCTGTGCGATGCCGACCCACAAGGCTTGCGACCAGCTGGTGGTGTCGATGGTGTGCACGGCGAACCGCCAGGCGCGCCGCTCCAACACGATGATCAGGATACCACCGCCAATCAGCGTCGCCGCCACCACGGTGGGACTGAACAAGTGCTCCTCGATGCTGCGGTGCAACAGAAACCCGACGCCGGCAGCCGGTAGAAACGCCAACAGCACCTTGGCGATCAACCCACGGGCGCCGTCCTCGCGGCGGGCGCGCTGTCCGAGGTCGCACAGCGGCGCCCAGAAGTGCCACACCACGGCGAGGATCGCGCCGAGTTGAATGAAGATGTCGAAGGTGTCGCGCGACGCCTCCGGATAGTTGACCCACGCCGAGGCGACGATCAAATGGCCGGTGGACGAAATGGGGAGAAACTCGGTGATCCCTTCGACGATGCCGAGCACGGCGGCCTTGAGAAGCAACATCGAACCTGCTTTCTCTCGATGCGCGCCCGTCGAGCGAGCCGCAATCGAGTCCTCATGAAGGGGCGTGGCTAGACAATTTCCGAAGGGAAGGCAATACGGATGGCAGCGATACGCGCGGTGTCTCTCGACGTCGGCTGGACCCTGGCATATCCCCGCGCCTCGATGTGGCAGATCTTCAGTGATCTGTGCGCCGAAGCTGGCGTGCCCACGACCCCGGCCGCGTGCGAGCAACTGGTTCGCGGCCTGGCGCGCTTGGGACAGGCGCACGCCGAGCGCCAGTTCCACAACGGCGCCCAGTACTCCGATTCGGATGCCGAGTTCGCCGACGTGTTCACCCAAGTGGGGCAACTGATCTTCGCGCAGACGGGCGTGCCGGATGCGCACGACGAGCTGATGCGACAGTTCCTGAGCCGGTTCTGGACCGCGGACAACTGGGCGGCGTTCCCCGACGTGCCCGTCGCCCTGGCGGCGATGCGCGCCCGCGGCGTGCGTCTCGGCGTCCTGTCGAACGCGCCGTCGGATCTGCCCAGCTTCCTCGAGCGTCTCGGCATCGCGCCATACCTCGACTTCGCGGTGGTCTCCGCGCTGGAAGGCGTCAAGAAGCCGGACCGGCGCATCTTCGAGACCACGGTGGCGCGTGCCGGCGTCGCACCGGAAGAAGTCGTCCACGTCGGCGACATGTACCTGGAAGACATCGTCGGCGGCCGCGCCGCCGGCCTCAACACCCTGCTCATCGAGCGCGGCGCCCACGCGCTCTTTCCGAGCTTCCGCGAGTCGGAAGGTCGCCCGCTGGCGGCCACGGCCATCGTCAGCGACCTCACCCAAGTGCTCGATCGTATCAGCTAGCCTCCTGCCACCGGTTTGTCGGGCCACCGAAGTGAGTTAGGGTCGGGCTTCGATGCGCGCGGCACGCTCCGGCTTCCTGGTGGCCACGGGCTCCTACCTGGCGGTCACCGCACTCATCATCGGCCTGGCGTTGCGCCATACCGGCGGCGTGTTGGTGTACTCGCTCGACGATCCATACATCCACATGGCGGTTGCCCGCACGCTGGCCTTCGCTGGTACCTATGGGATCGGGCCGGGCGCCTACGAATCCGCATCGTCATCGCCGGGCTGGACGGTGCTGCTCGCCGCGCTGATTCGCTTGACCAATGGTCACGGATTCATGTGGATGCCGTTGTGCCTCAACCTGATCGCCGGGGTATGGTTGTTGTGGGTGTTCTCGGGTCGCGACACGGCGCTGGCGGGCTTGCCCCCGGTCGGGCGGTACGCGGCCGCCGCCATCCTGCCGCTGGCGTTGTATCTCCCGGGGCTGGCGGCGACCGGGATGGAGCATACGCTGCACGCGGCGCTGACGCTCATGGTCCTCATCGAGCTCGATCGTCTCGCCACCGGCTCGGTCTCTGGGCGCACCGCCGCGGGGTACTGCGGGCTCCTCGCGATTGGGTCAGTCGTGAGACCAGAGGCACTATTCGTTGGCCTCGGATGCGCTGCGGCGCTGCTGCTGGTCGGGCAGGTGCGTGCCGCCCTCTGCAGCGTCGCGGCTGTGGCGACGCCGATAGCGACACTCGGCGTGATCAACCACCTGCACGGCCAGTATGTGTTCTCCAATTCCGTCGTTGCCAAGACGTTGTTGGAAGAGGGTGGTGCGAACCCGTGGTTGCCCCACTTTGCGCAGATCCTCGAGGCGCTACGCGACGACGTCATGCTGGCTGCGCTCCTGGCGGTCATCCTGACGGCGGTGCTCGTCGGCGGGCGGCGCGGCCGCTACGCCGCCCCGGGAGTGGCGATCCTGGTGGGGGCGCTGTTGCACCTCAACTACGCGGCCACCGGATGGCTCGACCGCTACCAGGCGTATCTCATCGTCAGCGGCAGCTTCATCATGCTGCAGATGCTACCGCCGCCGCGCACCGTAGGTACCCGCCTGACCGTGGGTGCGGTACTGGTGGTGCTCCTGGTCCTGCTGCCGGCGGGGAAGTTCCAGCTGATGCGGCGCGCGCCGGTGACCATCGAAAACATCTACCGCGCGCAATATCAGCTGGCGCGCTTTCTCGCCGAAGCGTATGCGCAGCGCCCGGTGGCAGTAAACGACTTGGGATTGGTCGCCCTTCTGCACGGTCCGCCGATGGTCGACCTGTACGGCTTGGGCTCGCACGAAGTCTTGCGGACTTGGAAGACCGGCGGCTTCAATACGGCTTACGTGCGGCGGCTCGCGGCGCAACGCGGCCTGGCCGTGGTGGTGGTCTACGAGGAATGGTTCGGTGACTACATCCCGCCGGAGTGGTTGCGTGTGGCGATCTGGACACTCGACGAACCGGACTCGCTGCGACCCTGGCGCGTAGTGTTCTATGCGCCATCGGTCGCCCTGGCGGACGAGCTCGACCGGCACCTGCGTGCCTTCGCGCCGACCCTGCCCGGTGGTGTTGCCGTGCAGCCTCTCGCGTTTCGCTGAGGCTGCGGTCCAACGTGTCAGCGCGCCCTCGGAAGCGATGCGCTCACGACAGTTGCGCGGCCGCCTCGGTCAGGCAGCGGTCGGTGGTTTCCCAGTCGATGCATGCGTCGGTGATCGAGACTCCGTACTGCAGCCCGTCGCGGCCGTGCGTGAGCTTCTGGTTGCCGGCCTTCAAGTGGCTCTCGATCATGCATCCCATGATCGACCGGTTGCCGGCGCGGATCTGGGTGACGAGATCGGCCAGCACCTCGGGTTGGCGCGTGTAGTCCTTGCCCGTCTGGGCATGGCTGCAGTCCACCAGGATGCGTGCCGGGAAGTTCGCCTCGGTCAGCAACGCTTCGCACTCACGAATGTGCGCCGCGTCGTAGTTCGGCGTGCGGCCGCCGCGCAGGATGATGTGCCCGTCCGGATTGCCCTCGGTGTGAATGATGGAGATCGCGCCTTCCTGGTTGATGCCCAGGAACGTGTGCGGGTGGCGCGCCGATTCCATGGCGTTGACGGCGACGTGCAAGTTGCCGTCCGTCGTGTTCTTGAACCCCACCGGCATGGACAGCCCGCTGGCCATCTCGCGATGGGTCTGGCTCTCCGTGGTGCGCGCGCCGATGGCGCTCCACGCAATCAGGTCGGCGAGGTAGGGCGGCGCGATCGGATCGAGCAGCTCGGTTCCCGCCGGCAGGCCCATGGCGTTGACGTCGAGCAAGAGCTGCCGCGCCAAGCGCAATCCCCGCTGCATGTCATAGGTGCCGTCGAGGTGCGGATCGTTGATCAATCCCTTCCAACCGATCGTGGTGCGCGGCTTTTCGAAGTACACGCGCATGACCACGAACAGCTTGGCGGACAAGCGGGTGCTCAGCCGTTGCAAGCGTCCGGCGTATTCCAGGGCCGCCTCCGGGTCGTGAATCGAGCACGGCCCGACGATCGCCAGTAGGCGAGGATCGGTGCCGGCGATGATGTCGTGTACGGTGCGGCGCGCGCGGATCACCATCTCGTAGATGGCGTCCGATGCGGGCAACTCGCGCTTGAGCGCACTGGGCGGCACTAGCGGCTCGCTGCGGAGGACGCGCAGATTCTGGGTCTTGAGCATGTCCGACCAGTCTGGCGATGGCCGGCGCACGGGTCAAGGCCCGCCAACGCTCGCTCGTGGGAAACGGCCGGCTACGGACGAACTTCGTAGTACGCGTTCACCGGGTTGTCGAAGTCGTGCCTGGCGAAGCGCGTGAAGCCGGCCTCGGCCGTCATCCGACGCGCCACCGGCTCACTGAAGCCCAGTGTGCCCAGCCCCGCGCCGCCCGGCTCCGACAGACTCGACGACATGCAGCTCAACACCGAGAACCCGTACATCATCGCCGCCATCGGATTGCGGGCGAGGTTTTCCTCGAAGGTCGGCTTGCAGTTGATGTCGGCGATGAGCCAGGTGCCGTCCGGCTTGATGGACTTGCGAATGGCCTGCATCACCACCGCCGGATGGGCCATGTCGTGAACGCAGTCGAAGCTGGTGATGAAGTCATAGCTGGCATCGCCCGGCAGCGGATCGGCTTGGGCGTCGTGGAAATTGACGTTAGTGAGGCAGGCGTACTGCTTGTTGATCTCGGCGTGCGCCAGGGCATGCCGCGAGATGTCGTAGCCGTGGAACTCCGAGCGTGGGAAGGCCTTCGCCATCTCGATGAGGGCGACGCCGGTGCCGCAGCCGACGTCCGCTACTTTGGCACCTTCGGTGAGTTTGGGCACGACCCCGTTGAGGCGGGGTAGGGCCATCGGCACCAACATGGTGCGGAACCACGGTGCCAGCATGCCCTCGACGCCGCGTGCGCCTTCGGGCCCGAAGGCGTCGTACGGCAAGCCGACGCCCGTCGCGAACGACTCGAGCAACTGTTCCAACACTCCCAGTTGCTGTGGGAGCGCCGCGAACGCGCCGGCGGCGAAGGCGGGGCTGTTCTCGTTGGCGAACACCAACGCGGCGATCGGCGACAACGCGAAGCGACCGTCGCCGTGGTAGTCGATGAGCTTCGCGGCCGCCTGACCGCGCAACCACTCACGCACCCAGCGCTCATGCAACCCGGTCTTCGCCGCCAGCTCCTCGCTGGTCACCGCAACGCTGTCGCCCAGCGCGCGATACAGTCCCAGGTGATGGCCGAGATAGATCATGCCGGAGACGACGAGGCCGCTCAGCTGAGTGAAGACGTGCTTGATGAATTCGCGCACCTGCTCGCCGAAGTCGACGTGGGTCGTGCTGTCCATACCCGCCTCGTACCGCAGCGCGCCAGCTGGCGCAACGGATGCCGAGACGCCTTTGCGCGCGGCGTCGGGTGTGCTAACCGCCGGTTTCGTGAAGCCGTGCGAGTTGTGCGAATTGGCGCGCACCACCCCCTGGTATGCGGAATATGAGGAGCCGTTCCGGTTCGCCATCCTCGATTGCGACTCGTGCGACGTCCCGATGGCGGTGCTCGGTGCGCACCGCGCGGCACCGAACGACGTCGAGCGTGCGGTCATGCAAGGCGCGCTCGCTCGGATCGCCGATGCGAAGTATCCGCGCGGCTGGTACTTCGACGACCACATGCGGCAAATCCCCGACCACTATCACTTGCACGCGCGCCCCTACCCGGCCTGGTGGCCGCGTCGACCGGGGTGAGGCGGTCACCGCACGAGCGTGGCGCTTACGGCGCCGGAGCCACCGCGCCACTCAAATATTCTAGGGCGACGGTCGCCAGGATCTCCACGCCGACCGGCAGCGCACGTTCGTCGATGTCGAAGCCCGGATGATGGCACGGATATGCTGCCTGGTGTGACGGACGAGCCCCGAGGAAGGCAAATGTTCCTGGCACACGCTCGAGGTAGGCCCCGAAGTCCTCCGCCCCCATGATCGGCGCCGCCACCTCGCGGACCGCGTCGCGCCCGCGGGCCGTCGCGATGGTTCGGCGCACGAAGTCGGTAAAGCCCGGGTGGTTGATCACGACGCCGGAGCCGGGCACGTAGATGGTTTCCGCGGTGGCGCCGAACGCGGCGGCGGTGTGCTCGGCGAGCGCCTCGATGCGCTGGGACATCGCAGCGCGGGCCGCCGGATCGACGGTGCGCACGGTGCCGGCGAGCACCACCTCGGCGGGAATCACGTTGAAAGCCGTTCCGGCCTGCAGGTAAGTGATGGTGATTACGACCGGGCTCTTGGCATCGAAGCGCCGCGTCACCAGCGTCTGCAACTGGGTGATGATGTGCGCCGCCACCGGCACCGGGTCGATGCATGCGTGCGGCTCGCTGGCGTGGCCGCCGGCGCCTTTCACCACGATGCGCACGGCATCCGAGCTCGCCATGATCGGCCCGCAGCGGAGGCGCAGCTCGCCGACGTCGCCGTCGGGCTCCAGATGCAAGCCGAAGACCGCATCGACGCGCGGCGCCTGCGTCAAGCAGCCGTCGGCGATCATCTCGCTGGCCCCACCGTAGGTCTCTTCGGCCGGCTGAAAGAGCACCTTCACATTGCCGTGGAGATGCGCGCGCAGATCGTGCAGCAGGCGCGTTGCCCCGAGCGCCATGGCGACGTGGCCGTCGTGGCCGCAGGCGTGCATCACGCCGGGGACGCAGGAGCGATACGGCCGATCGCCTTCCTCGTCGAGCGGCAACGCGTCCATGTCGGCCCGCAAGGCGAGCGTCGGCCCCGGGTGCGCGCCCCGCACGAGAGCGACGACGCCGGTGCCGCCGACACGCTCACGCAGCTCGATGCCGAGTTCGGCGAGCGCGGCCACGATCAACGTCGGCGTGCGCTGCTCCTGGTTGCCGAGCTCCGGGTGCGCATGGATGTCACGACGCGTCTGCACGACGAAGTCGGTCAGCGCCTGCGCGCCCTGGCGCACGGCAGCGAGCAGCGGATCGTCCATGCGCAGCGCTCATGGCATGGACGTGCGGTGCGGTCAACGTCCGCCTGGCCTGACGGTCGCCAGTCGAGAGTCGAGAGTCCGGAGTCGAGAGCGTTGAATCCGCCGTCCGACCTATCGAGCTTGACCGCCACACTCTTGGGCTTCATCACGTCTCGACTCTCGACGGTGGACTGCGAACTCAAATGGTAGGCCGCAGCGACCCAACGGGGAGCGGCCCGTAGAACTGACGCCGGGCGCAGGCCCTAGCCGCCGCGTTGCAGCAGATCGGTGAGGATGGGTTGCAAAGCCGGGTCGGTGGTCGGGGCCTGCCGCACTCGGTCCAGGGCGGCGCGTTCCGTGTCCGTCAACGGGTGGCCTTCGTGCACCAGCGCTTCCAGCTCGAGGGCGGCGTGGTAGCGCAGCGGTGCCGCGCCGGCGGAGAGTGCCGGAATCAACGCGGCGCGCAACTGCGTCACGCGCTGCGCCGCCAGGGCGTCCAGCGCATGCCGGATGCCGTCGATGGTTCGGCCGTACGTGGCGTCGTCCGCGGGCGCGGCGGGGAATGTTGTGCCGGAGGCTTGGAGGCCCTCGATCGTGGTGCCATCGCGGTGCAGGAAGAACACATAACGTGCCGCGGGCGCGAAGCGGGTCGGGCCCCGAAAGGTGAGTGCAGGCGCCGCGCCGTTGCCGACCAGGACATGATCGACGTGGATCGTCGTGTCGACCACGACCGGGGTGACGTCGCGCACCTGCTGCACGACGCCGACGACAATCAGGTTGCTGCGGGTGACCAGATCGATGAGCCGGCCGCGCAGCATCGGGACGTGCGCCGTCGCCGCCACCGCCCAGAGGCACACCGCCGCGGCGCCCACTCGGGCGAGGAGACGGTTACGGCAAGCGCAACGCACGGCGACAGGCGTCGTTGTTCTGCACCTCGGCAGCGCGGCCGAGCAGCTCCAAGGCATGGCACGTCGTGGTGGCGGCGATGTCGACGCCGACGCACAAACTCTCATGATAGTGCGTCGGCACGGTGCGGCGCGGGACGTTCGGATCGTAGTTCTGGCCGCGGCAGACATCGGCGGCTTCCTCGCCGAGCGACGGCGAGGGGTAGAAGTCGTATCCCGGTACGATGTACCCGAACTCGTCGGGCGACAGGCCGACGAAGAAGCGATACGGCGCCGTCATGGCGTCGCGGATCGACGGTTCGTAGGGCTGGCCGGTGACGGCGGCGGGGCAATCGGTGCGATGATACTGCGAGACGCCATAGTTCAACTCCGGAAACACCTCGCCCGGCGCGGTGATCAGCTGCACCAGCGGAGCGCCGCTACGATCCGTGAAGGTGAGCAGGTACTGATCCACCGGCGGGCAGATCTGTGTACCGGCCGGGCAGTGCGACGGATCGAACGCCTGCATGTCGAGATCGAGGATGCCGAGCATGTTGGCGAGCTGAAAGAGAGCGTTACTGCCGGCGACGTAGTACTGCGTGTGGGCAACATCCATGCCGGTGACCTGCAATGGCTCGCCGTCACGCAGGAGCTTCACGACCGCGGTGCCGACCAGCTCGCCGAGCTGCTGGGTGCGCGCGTAGCCGAGGTTCGAGCGGTCGTCGAACACGTTGCTGCCGTCGTCGGCGTGCGGATCGGCGCCGGTCACGCACGTGTCGCCGACGATCTCGACGGCGCCCAGATCGCCGGTGAAGTAGACGGCCGTGCCGCCGAGCTGGGTCTCGACGTACTGGCGGGCGTAGTGCGGGAAGTCGCCGCTCACCAAGGTGTTCGCATCCTCGAGCGACTCGGGATGCGTGTTCCAGTTGATGAGCGTGGCGACGGTCTGCCGGTCGGTGCCGACGAACTGCAAGGCGCGCAGCTCGGTGTCGAAGAACCAGGGCGGCCGGCAACCGGTGCGCACCTGCAAGCCGCGCAGCTCGGCGGTCTCCGCCGGCGTCGTCTGTCCGGCGATGACGTTGACCGGGCGCATGGCGCTCGGCGCAGCGGCGGCGTTGATGGCCTTGGCGACCTCGCGATCGACGAACTGCAGGTAGTGGGGGAATTTGCCGTCGGTGAACTCGTCCGTTCCCCACAATCCGAGGGTGTCGGGGGCTTCGTGATCGTGGGTGCTGCTGAAGATGATGGCGTCGAGGCCGAGCCCCGGATCGACCATCGCCTGGGCTTTGGTGAAGCCGTAGTAGCTGCCGTGGGAGACCTCGCCGACGAAGTCGACGCTCACCAGCGCGACCTTGCGGGTCGGGCTCTGGATCACCAGCGCGCGGGCCCACAGATCGTCGTGGCAGCCGGTGGCGATACGATCGTTGCCGAAGCCGGCGAGGTAGATGCCGTTGTACTTGTTCTGCGAGCGCCGATCGAGGTCCTTGTTCACCGGATCGTCGACGAACGGCTCGCCCAGATCGTAGCGGCCGTTGCCGTTGGTGTCGGTGTAGGTTTCGCCCCAGACACCGGTGGCGGTGATCGGTCCATCCCAATCGGGGTTCTCGCCGCAGGGGGTGAGCTTGACTGCGGCGACGCCGACGCGCAGCGCCGGCGTCGGGATGGCCGTGGGGCTCGGTGAAGCGGTGGGAGCGGCAGTCAGCGAATCCGAATCGCCGCAGCCGGCGAGAGCCAAACAGAGAAGCG
>Ga0335082_10000256_pt1 | contig 54216 bp, 47 predicted proteins | sample Lox_Sample_41_FD_206718 | JGI IMG/M metagenome (GOLD analysis project Ga0335082, IMG submission 206718) | Soil microbial communities from Loxahatchee National Wildlife Refuge, Florida, United States - Lox_Sample_4.1 | ecosystem: Environmental > Terrestrial > Soil > Wetlands | place: USA... | reverse complement strand
CACCGCGTAGCGCACGTCCTCACCCGGCGGGGCGAGCGACACGATGGTGAAGCGCAGCGCGTCGGCGCCGTAGCTGGCGATGACGTCCAGCGGGTCGGGCGAGTTGCCGAGCGACTTGGACATCTTCTGCCCCTGCAGGTCGCGGATGATGCTGTTGAAGCACACCTCGCTGAACGGCCGCTCGCCCATGAACTCGTACCCGGCCATCACCATGCGCGCCACCCAGAAGAAGATGATGTCGGCGGCGGTGATCAGCGTGTCGGTCGGATAGAAGCGCCGCAGGGTCGGGGTGTCCTCCGGCCAGCCCATGGTCGAGAACGGCCACAGCCACGAGCTGAACCAAGTGTCGAGGACGTCCTCGTCTTGACGGATCTTGTCGCTGCCACAGTGCGCGCACCGCGTCGGATCGGTGCGCGCCACCGTCTGCTCGTGGCAGGCATCGCAGTGCCACACGGGAATGCGATGGCCCCACCACAGCTGGCGGCTGATGCACCAGTCGCGGATGTTCTCCATCCAGTGCAGGTAGACGCCGACCCAGCGGTCCGGGTAGAGGCGCAAGCTGCCGTCGCGCACCGCGGCGATGGCCGGCACCGCCAGCGGTTGCATGCGGACGAACCACTGCTTGGAGAGATAGGGCTCGATCACCGTGTTGCAGCGCTCACAGCGCCGCACCGGCACGCGGTACGGGTCGGTCTTCACTAGCAGGCCGCGTGCCTCGAGGTCGGCGACGATCTGCTTGCGGGCCGCGAAACGGTCGAGGCCTTCGTAGGCGCCGCCGTTCTCGTTGATGCGTCCGTCGGTGGCCATGATGACCAACGTCGGTAGACCGTGCCGCTGGCCCATGTCGAAGTCGTTGGCGTCGTGCGCCGGCGTGACCTTGACGGCGCCGGTGCCGAAGGCCGGATCGACCAGGGCATCGGCGATCACCGGGATCGGACGCTCCATCAGCGGCAGGATGACGCGCTTGCCGATCAGGTCGCGATAGCGCTCGTCCTCGGGATGCACGGCGACGCCCGTGTCGCCCAGCATGGTCTCGGGACGGGTGGTGGCGACCACCACGCCGGCGCCGCCGTCCTCGGCCGGGTAGCGGATGTGCCAGAGGTGGCCGGTCTCGCCGCCCTCGACGGTGATGGCCTCTTCGTCGGACAGCGCCGTGTGGCAGCGCGGGCACCAGTGGATGATACGCTGGCCGCGGTAGATCAGCCCCTTCTCGTAGAGGCGAACGAAGACCTCGCGCACCGCTTGCGACAGGCCCGGGTCCATGGTGAAGCGCTCGCGGCGCCAATCGCAGGACGAGCCCAGCTTCTTGAGCTGCCGCAGGATGGTGCTGCCGTAGCGTTCTTTCCAGGCCCAAACCCGCTTCTCGAACTCGGCGCGGCCCAGGTCATGGCGGCTGAGACCTTCAGACGCCAGCTGCTTCTCGACGGCGTTCTGCGTGGCGATGCCGGCGTGATCGGTGCCCGGCAGCCACAGCGTCACGCACCCATCCATGCGCTTGAAGCGGACCAGGATGTCTTGCAGGCTGTTGTTGAGCACGTGGCCCATGGTCAGCACGCCGGTGATGTTGGGGGGTGGGATGACGATGCAGAAGCGCGGCCCCGGCCGGGTTTCGTCGGCCGCGAAGTAGCCGCGGGCTTCCCAGAAGTCGTACCACTTGTCTTCGACGACAACCGGATCGTAAGTCTTGTTCAGCTCAGTCATGGGTCGGAACACTCGGGGCGTGCGGATCGGATCACTCTGGCTACAAGAATCGCGGCCGGTTGGCAACGCCGCGCGTGCCTTTTCACGCCATGCCCACGTCCCCTGGGTCGCGCGTCTGTGCTAGGCTACGCAGCCGGGAGGAGGCTATGCGCGGCTTCATCGGGTTGACGGTGGCGGATGCGATGACCTCCGGCGTGACCACCATTGCTCCGGACGCCGCGGTCGGCGAGCTCGAGGCGCTCATCGAGCGCACCGACTACAACAGCTATCCGGTCGTGCGCGACGGCCGCCTCGTGGGCATCGTCACCAAGCTCGACTTCCTGCGCAACTTCATCTTCACCACCGAGACGGTGCTGCCGCACTACGATGCCCTCATGCGCCGGCCGGTCGCGGAGATCATGCGCACCGACGTGCTTATCCTCGCGCCGGACACGCCGCTGACGCGCGTGTTGCAGATGATGGTGGACCACAGTACCAAGAGCTTCCCGGTGCTCGACGGGGGGCGGTTGGTGGGGATCATCTCGCGCGAGGACGTGATCCGCGCCCTGCGTCGCGCCGTGGGGCGCGGCTGAACGCCGAGGTTGCTGTTGGCGTCGCGTCACCGTGCGTCAGAACGCGTACGCGTGGATCTCCGAGCGGTCGTCGGCCTGCACTCTCTGGACGACCACCGCGACGTGCCCGTTCAGGTGGGCGAAGGCGGCGGCGCTGCTGCGAATGATGCCCGCGGTGCGGATCTCCAGGCCGGTGCCGTTCGACTGCCGCGCGTAGCCGCGCAGCTCGACGACCAGCCGTTCGCCTGCCGCGGTGATGATCTCGTGCACGGCGCTGGTCTCACCCGGGCCGAACGGCCCGATGAGGATCCAACTGGTGCCGTGCGCCTTGCCGGCGACTCCTGACTCGGCGGCCGACTTGCCACGAAACTCGATCTTGATTCGCTCACCATCCTGCACCTTGCCGAGCTGCTCCGTGACGGCGGTGCCGGTCAGCGTAAACAGCGGGAGCAAATCCATGCGTTGAAACCTCCAGAGAAGGGTAGGTGTTGGCCGCGCCTCGCGGCGCCGCTACAGGCGGTCGACGCGCTCCACGAACAGGTACTCGATGTGTCCGGTGTCGCTGATGAAGAGGTTGATGGCGAAGCTGAAGGCGCTGAGCAGCACCGCGCCGATGACCGCCGACCAGAACCCGTGCACGGCGAAGCCGCGCACCACGTCCGCGGTGAGCTTCAGCATGCCGCCGTTGATGATCAACGTGAACAGCCCGAGGGTGAGCAGGTTGATGGGTAGGGTGATGAGCAGCACGAGCGGCCGCAGTACGGCATTGAAGATGCCGAGCACCACGGCCGCAAAGAACAGCGGCCCGAGCCCGTCGATCTCGATGCCCTTCACGATCAAGCTGGTGAGCCACAACGCACCAGCCGTGGTGATCCAGCGAATCAGCAGTCCGCGCATGGGTTCGGGCCTCCGCGGACGAGTTACTACGCCGACCCCTCGGCTGCAAGAACACCACGGTGCGCCCGCGGCAGTGGGTCGGTTGCCTTGGCGACCCAACGCGGAGCCAGCCGCTAGCCGCGGCCCTTTAGTCTCCGTAGCCCAACGCGCGCATGGCGTCCTTCGTGCGCTCGTCGAGCGCGTCGGCGCGTTCGCGGTGTGCGGTCTCCCCGGCCCGGGTGAGTAGCGCGCCGATCATCTGCTGCAGGGCGGCCTGCCGATCACCCTCCAGGGCGTCGGGGTGCCGCTCGCCAGGATCGGCCTGCAGGTCGTACCCTTCACGCCCGGCGGTGCCGACGATCAGTTTACGCGTTCCAACGACCACCGCGTTCGAGTGATGCGTCGGTCCCGTCGTCTTCCCGTCCGCCAGCTCGAGCAGCTGGCTGTATGCGACGGACGGGTGGCTCGGCGGCGCCGTGAACCGGTGCCAGGCGTCAGTGAAGCGGTGGAAGGCCGCCGCTGGGGAACCGATGAGCGGTCGTGCCGAATGCCCTTCGAAGGACCGAGGTTGCGAGATGTCCGCGAAGTCGAGCAGCGTGGGAGCGACGTCGACGAGCGACACCACGTCGTGGACGTCGGTTCGCTGCGTGTGTCCTGGAGCCAAGACGAGCAGCGGGACCCGGATGACCTCGTTGTAAAGCGTCATGCCATGTCCGCAGCGGCCATGGTCCAGCAGCTCTTCGCCGTGGTCCGCGGTGATGACCACCACGGCGTTGCGCAGGAACCCGCGCGCCTCGAGCGCGGCGAAGAACGCGCGGAGCTGCGTATCGAGGCTGATGACTTCGGCGTCGTACAGGTCTTCGATCACCCGCAGCGCGTCCGCATCCGGACTCGCCCACAGTTTCGGTTCGGTGAACAGCATGTGTGCCCAGCGCTGCTGTTCCTCGGCTGCTTTGCCGTGGCGGCGCATCATCTGTTCCGCCAGGTCGCTCGGCGGCCCGTACGGCATGTGCGGTTCCATGTAGTGCATGTACAGGAACGCCGGCGTTGCCGGCCGGCCGGCGGCGTACAGCGTGTCGAGCCATGATAAGCTGGCCTGGTTGACGCGCTCGGCGCGCTCCTTGCCCTCGCCCGGCCGCGGGTGGTCGGCCGTGGCGAAGCTCTCGTAGGCATCAAAACCCTGGCTGAAGCCCGCTTTCGCCGACAGGAGTCGGTTGCCGACGAAGCCGCCGGTGGCATAGCCATGCGCCTTGAGGATCTCCGGCAGCGTCACCTCGTTCGCCGACAGCACCGAAGCCCACGTGATCACTCCGTGTTGTGACTGAAAGCGAGAGGTGAGCAAGGACGCAACGGACGGCGACGTCCAGGACGACTGGGCGTAGGCACTCCAGAACACGGTCCCGCGCGCTGCGAGCGTGCCGAGAAATGGGGTCAGGTGCCGTTCGCCTTGGTACCAATCGACGCGATCGGCGCGCAGAGTGTCGATCACGATCAACAGGACGTTGGGCGGCAACGGCGTCGAGCAGCCGGCCAGGAAACACAACCCCGCGATGAGCGGGCCTATGAGACGTCGAGCATGCCGCACGGCGGGTTCCGGTTCTGCGTGCCTGAGCGGCGGTCGCTAGCCGCCGTACCCGAGGGCACGCAAATGCTCCTTGGTCGCGTCGTCGAGGTTGTCGAGGCGTTCGCGGCGCGTGGCCCGCTGCGCGCGTTCGCCGCTGGCCTTCAACGCCGCCAGCAACGCCTGCTGCTCGGCGACGGAGAGGCCGCCCGGGCTCTTCTCGCTGGGGTCCGTCGCCAGGTCGTAGCCTTCGCTGCCGCGCGCGTTCGTCAAGAGTTTGCGCGCACCGACGACGATCGCCTCGTGATGTCGCGCCGCCTGGAACGGGCCGCCCGGCGGTTCGAGCAGTTGGCTGTAGGCGGTGGCGTTTGCTGCGTCTCCGACGCGGTGCATGCCCGCCAGCAGCGCGCCGAGCGCATGTGCTGCCGGTAGAAAGGGCGCGAGGTCCTGGCCCTCGAAGGTCGACGGCGGCGCGAGTCCCGCCAGGTGCAGCACCGTCGGGGCCACGTCGATCAACGAGACGACTTCGTGCACGTCGGCATGTTGCACCTGGGCCGGCGCGGCGATCAGCAGGGGGACATGGATCAGCTCGTTGTAGAGCGATGTGCCGTGACCCAGCCGTCCATGGTCGAGGAACTCCTCGCCGTGATCGGCGGCGACCACCACGACGGCGTTGCGCAAGAAGCCGCGCGACTCGAGTGCGGCGAACAACTCGCGCAGCCGCGCGTCGATGCTGGCGACCTCGGCATCGTAGAGGTCCTCGATCACCTGGAGTGCCTCGGGATCGGGCTGGTTCCAGCGTTGCGGCTCGACGAACAGCATGCGGGCATACGTGTCGTGCTCGTGCGCGGCGTCGCCGTGTCGGCTCATGATCCGATCAACCATGTCCTGCGGCGGCGTGTACGGAATGTGCGGCTCCATGTACTGCAGATAGAGGAACACCGGCGGTGTCGTCGGGCCGGTGGCGGCGACCGTTTCGAGCCACGCCAAGCACTCGCGGTTGAGTCGCTCGCCACGTTCCTTCACCAACGCGCGTGCAAACGGGTCGAGCGGCTTGCCCGCGCTGTTGGGGTCGTCTTTCGGGAAGACGGCATAGACGTCGAAGCCATGTGCGTACCCGAACTTCGCATCCAGGATGCGGTTGGCGAGAAACGCCGCGGTCGCGTAGCCACGCGGCTTGAACAGCTGCGGCAACGTTTGCTCCGCCGCGGGCAGCACGGCGTCCCACCTCGTCACGCCGTGCTGCGACGGGTACCGGGAGGTCAGCAGCGATGCGACGGAGGCGGAGGTCCACGAGGATTGCGCATAGGCGTTCCAGAACACGCTGGCGTGGCCGGCCAGCGAGTCGAGGAAGGGGGTGAGGTCGCGATGGTTGCCGTACCATCCGACGCGATCGGCGCGCAGGGTGTCGATCACGATGACCAGGACGTTGGGTGGCGGGCTGGTGGAACAACCGGCAAGACACAGGGCGGCGGCCCACAGGCCGACGCGTCGGCGCAAGTCCCTCATGCGTGCACGCGGCGGCTTGACGCCGTGCATGTCGTTCTCCACGAGACTAGTCGCCGTAGCCCAGGGCACGCATGTCGTGCTGCACGTTTTCATCGAGCCTGTCGATCCGCTCGCTGCGCGCGCGCTGCGCGCGACCGCGCAGGTCCTCCAGTGCGTGGCGCAGGGCCTGCTGGTCGCTCTGCGCCAGCCCATTGGGATGCTGCTCGGTGGGGTCGGTGGACAGGTCGTAGCTTTCGGTGCCGGCGTCTCCGAGCAGCAGCTTGTGCATGCCGACCACGATGGCCTCGTCGTGCCGCTTCGGCCAATGCCATCCGATGGGTGGTTCGAGCAATTGGCTGTAGACGCGTGGGCTCGTCCGGTCGCCCCCCACCAGGCGGCGCAGGCGCGCCAGGATGCCGTCGTCGGCGTAGCGGCGCAGCGACTGTCCCTCGAAGGACGGCGGCGGCGGAATGCCGGCGGCGTCGAGCACGGTCGGCGCAACATCGATGAGTGAGACTACATCAGGAACCGTGCTGCCGCCGCGTTGCAAAGGGAAGCGCACGAGCAGCGGCACCTTCAGGACCTCGTTGTACAGTGTGGTGCCGTGGCCGATACGCCCGTGCTCCATGTGCTCGTCGCCGTGGTCGGCGGTAATGATGACGATCGCGTTCGAGAGGAATCCGCGCTGCTCCAGGGCAGCGAACAGCTCGCGCAGCCGCGCGTCGACGCTGATGACCTCGGCGGCATAGAGGTCGTTGATGACCTGCAGCGCCTCGGTCGTCGGCTTGTTCCATAGCCCGGGGTGACCGAACAGCATGTCTGCGTAGGTTTGCCGCTCCCGCTCGGGGTTCTCGTGCTGGTGCATGAGCCGGTCCACAATGTCCGCCGGCGCGGTGTAGGGAATATGCGGTTCCATGTATTGCAGATAGAGCAGCACGGGCGATGCCGGCTGCCCATTGGCGCGCAGCGCATCGAGCCACGCGAGACTCTCTGCGTTGAGCCGTTCGCCGCGCTCCTTGTACAAGGTGACGGTTGCGCCGGCCCCTTCCGGCTTCTGAGGAGGAGTGCCGCCAAGGATTTGGTAGGCGTCGAAGCCCTGCTGCCAACCCAAGTCTGCCCGCAGGACCCGGTTCGCGCCGAACGCGCCGGTCGTGTAGCCATGGTGCTTCAGGACCTCCGCGAGCGTGACCTCGGCGTCGACCAGCACCGAGCGGCCGGTCCTCACACCGTGTTGTGATGGGTAGCGAGAGGTAAAGAGCGAGGCCATCGACGGCGCCGTCCAGGAGCTTTGCGCATAGGCGTTGGTGAAGGTGTGTCCCGATTGTGCGAGCGCATCCAGAAACGGCGTCAGTTGCCGGCGCTCACCCGACCAGCCGACGTGATCGGCGCGCAGTGTGTCGATCACAATCAGCAGGACGTTCGGCGCCGGTGTCGGCGTGCACGCTGCCAGGAAGCTCAGCGCGGCGACGAGCAGCGACGACCGCGGCATTCCCGTGACCCGGGCCGTTGTGATCCAGCAGAAGACGAGTGCGCGCACGCCCGAGTGCCTCAGCAGCGGAAGTACTACGCCGGTGGCTGTGCTGCAAGGCGAAGCGGCGGCGGCGATGGTCGTGTGCTATGGTGCGCCGACCATGCCGCGCCGCGTGCTCTTCGCTTGCCTGCTGCTTGCCGCGGCCGGCTGTCTGTGGCGCAGCTACGAGACCATTCTCGGCGTCCACCTCGATGTCCTCACGCAGACGGCGGACAAGCTGTACAGTGTGGTCGAGAGTGGTCGCGGACCGACGGCGGAGGCGATGGCTGAGTACGTGTATCCCGCACAGCGTGCGCGCGAGTTCATGCGGCAGTTCAGTAGCTACAGCAGCCGGCGATCGTACCAGCAGTTCGGGGCATTGGTGGATCGATACGAAGCGCTCGTGCGTCAGGTCGACGCGGCACGCTCGCAGGGACAGCTGGGGCCCGAGGTGGCCGCCAAGCTCGAGAGCGAGCGCGATGTGTTACACGTGTCGGCGGACGCGATTCGCGCCGATCTGAAGGCTGGAACCTGAGGCTTGATTCCCGCCCGATGGTGGCCCCGGCTTCCAGCCGCGGCGCAGCGGCCAGAGGCCTGTGCCACCTTCGTCTGATCGACCTCGTGCGCTGTCGACTTCGGGCTGCCGCTGACTACAATGCCAGCATGCTGCAGCGTCTCGGGCCGCACTCCGCCAACGCCCTGACTGCCGGGCGCGTGTTGCTGACGCCGCTGTTCGTCGCACTGATCGGCGCCGCGCCGGCGGCACCAACACGCGGCTGGCCGGCGATCCTGGTCTTTGCGGCGGTCGCGGCCAGCGATGTGATCGACGGTCGGATGGCGCGGAGATGGGGCAGCACGTCGAGCGCCGGCCGCACCTTCGACCATCTCGCGGACATCGGCTTCATCCTGGCCGCTCTGTGGGCCTACACACGCCTGGGACTGGTCCCGTGGTGGGTGCCGGCAGCGATCGCAACATCCTTCGCGTTCTACGTCGTCGATTCGTGGTCACGCCCGCGGGCCCGAGGGACGCTCATCGGCAGCCGCATCGGGCACATCGGCGGTGTCAGCAACTACGTGCTGGTCGGCGTGCTGGTGTGCAACAACAGCGCCGGGATCGGGCTGTTGGGGCCAGACCATCTGCGGGTGCTCTTCAGCCTCGTGCCGCTCTACTCGGCTGCCGCGGTCGCCGCGCGCCTGCTCGGCCGCACCGCCACGTCCGCCGTCGGCGCGACCGAGATCCCAGCCCGCTGAGCCGTCGGCGCACACTCGACGGCTACGGCGCTTCGACCGCCAGCTCACGGCGCACGCGACTGAGATCGGCGAGGCCGATGCCGGCCAGTGGCCACGCCACCAGCCCCTGCGCAACGATCGACAGCACCTGCAGCGCGTTCAACACCAGCCCGTACGCCAGGGCCGCCGTCTGATCGACGCCGAACAGCCCGAGCGCCAGCACGCAGGCGTACTGGAACGTCCCGATCATGCCGGGCGCATTGGGCAGTGCGGTGCCGAAGCCGATGAAGATGAAGACGATCAACGCGGCGCTGAACGGCACCTGGAAGGCGAACGCGTTGATGATCACGTAGCTCGACAGGATCGGCAGAAACCACAGCGCCACCGAGACGACGAAGACCGTCGCCAGCAAGCGGCCGTCCGGCAGGACACGCATACCGTCGATGATCGCGCGCGTCACTCGACTCAAGCGCGCCCCGACACGCTCCGGCAGATAGTGCACGATCCAGCGGTCGACGAACGGCTCGCCCTTCCACCACAGCAGGAGCACCAAACCGGCGAGGACGGTCGCCGCAACCGCCGGCACCAGCGCCCCACGCCGCACCCACGCCGGCAGGTTGGTGGTGGTGAGCAGGCCGACCAGGATGTAGAAAACGATGACGATCGAGTCCATCGTCTTTTCGATCACCAGGTTGCCGACGACGTTCGAGAAGCTCACCCGCGAGCGGCGCGACAAGAGCCACGGGCGGACGACCTCGCCGAGACGCACCGGCAGCAGGTTGATGGCCATGTACGCGACACTGGTCACCACCCACAGGCGCCCGAGCCCGATGTGCTCCAACGGCCGCAGCTCCAGTTGCCAGCGCCAGGAACGGAACACTTGCAGGGTCAGACTGATCAACACCGCCGGCAGCAGCCAACGCAGGTCGAAACGCTGCAGCGCCGCGCCCAGATCGGCGAGCGGAACATTGCGGAAGGCCAAGTACAGGAACAGCCCCGCCACGACGAGGCTCAAGACGATGTTGATGACGAGGCGGCGACTCATGTGACCAGCGCATTGTGACGGAGGCGCATGAGGAGAGCAATCGACCGCATCGATGATGCGCAACGCTGTCGGCGTAGAAGCCAAACCGCGTCGCTCCTCTTGTCGGGTCCGCGGGTTACTTGACTGAACCTGTGTCGCTACAGTACAAGGCCTCCCACGATCGGGTCCCATTGAGGGCCAAGAGGGAAGGGGGTGCGAAGCCCCCGCTGCCCCGCAACTGTGTGGGGGGACGAGCGTCGCAAGTCGCCACTGTCCGGAATGCCGGACGGGAAGGCGCGGCGCGAGGATGATCCCCGAGCCAGGAGACCTGCCTGATCGAGAAGCCGAGCACGCCCCGCCGGGGGGCCGAGGCTGGGACCGCACGCGTTGCCGTCACGCCACGACCCCGCGAGGGTGCTCGAGGCTCTGTGTTATGCGACGACGGGACGCGACAACCTCTCTTTTCCACAATCAGCTCGAGCGGCGCCGGAGCGCGTGCGTGGCGCTGTGTCTGTCGCTGGCAACGCACGCGGTGCTGCTGGCGCTCCTGGGTACGGCACGACTGCCGCCAGCGACCGCCGTCGACCCGATCCGCGTGTCGTTGCTCGCCGGCGGAGGCGGCGCGCCGGCGGGGCTGCGGCCGGCGCCGATGGCTGACACGGCCACGTCGCTCGCCGTCGAGTCGGCGCCAACACACGTCCGACCCCGTACCGCGCCCAAGCACCCGCACCCACAGCCGGCGCCCGCGGTTGTTGCCGTGAGCGCAACAGGCGTGGATCGCGACGCGCCACTCGCGGTGCCGGCCGATGCCGGCGCCGGTGACGCTGCCGCGAGCGCGAGCGGCGCCGGCGGCGGCGCTGGGCGGGGCGGCGGCACGGGCGGAGGCGACGGCGTCGATCAACGCCCGGCGTGCGTTTACTGCCCGCAGCCGCACTACCCGCTGATCGCGCGTGCCCGCGGTTGGCAGGGCACCGTCGACATCGGGCTGCTCGTGCAAGCCGACGGGTCGGTCGACGCCGCCAGCCTGCGCCGCTCTTCCGGATACGACGCGCTCGACGCCGCCGCCATCGCAGTGGCGCGCCAGAGCCGCTTCCAACCACCGGCGGCCAACGGTCTGTCGGTCCCGCTGCATGGCCGCATCGAGTACCGTTTCGAGCTCACCAGCGCGCACTGACCATGGAGAGGAGGATGGGATGACGAGAGGTCTGCACAATCGCACTCTGACCGTCGCGCTGCTGTTGGCGGCAGTTGTTGGAACGACGCGCGCCGAGGAAACGCAGGAGAAGCGACTGGGTACGGTTGTGGTGACGGCGACGCGCACCGAGCAGCCGATCCAACAGGCCACCACGTCGATCAGCGTGGTCCCGCAAACCGAGATCGAAGAACGCCATGCCGACGCCGTGGTCGACGTGCTGCGCGACCTGCCCGGCGTGGATGTGGTGCAGAGCGGATCGCCGGGCACCACGGCGAGCGTGCTCATCCGCGGCGCCGACTCCGACCAGACACTGGTGCTCATCGACGGGGTCGAAATGAACAGCCCGACGCTCGGCGACTTCAACTTCGGAACCCTGAGCACCGACAACTTCGAGCGCGTCGAGGTGCTGCGCGGCGCCGGCGGAACGCTGTACGGCTCGGCCGCCGTCGGCGGCGTCGTGAACATGCTGACCCGGCGCGGCGAGGGACCGCTACGCCTGTCGCTGATGAACGAAGGCGGCAACGGGGACACGCAACGGCACCGCTTCACGCTCGCCGGCACCCAGGGGCCGGTCGACGTCAGCGGCACGGTGTCGTACCAGAGCACCGGCGGGTTCCGGCCGGTGAACGACGACTACAACTTGCTGACCGGATCGCTGCGCGTCGATGCGGATCTCGTCGAGCACGGGACGCTGCGTGGCTTCTTCCGCTACTCGGACGCCACGCAAGGGCTGTTCAACAATCTGTCGTTCCTGAGTTTGCCCGATCCCAACGCGCGGTTCAGCGAGGAGCGCTACCTGTTCAAAGGCGAGTGGGAGCATCGTCCGATCGACAGCTTGACCTACCGCGTCGCCGGCTACGTGGCGCACGACTCCGAAACGTTCACCGATCCGGACGCGCTCACCGAGCCCGGCGGCTTCGCGCTGCGCTCACGCATCCCAACACAGATCACCACCGGCGAAGCGCAAGCCACGTACGCCGAGGGCTCCGTCGGCATCACCACCACCGGCTTCGAATTCCAGGAGAAGGCCGCCCGTCCGAAGTCACTCAACGTCAACTTCGTCCCGCCGCCGCCCACCGCCGAGCAAGACTTCTCGAGCAGCCGCTCGATCTACGCCGGCTACATGCAGCAACAGCTACTGCTCCTCGACGAACGGCTGATCGGCACGGCGGGGTTCCGCGTCGACTCCGACGAGGACTTCGGACGCGAGGTCAGCGCCTCGTGGTCGGGCGGCTACCTGCAGGATTGGGACGGCAGCGGTCGCTGGGCCTCACGCGTCAAGGGCGGATATTCGGAAGGCTTCAAGGCCCCGACGTTCAACGAGCTCTTTTTCCCCAACTTCGGCAACCCGAACTTGAGCGCTGAGACCAGTAGCGAGTATGACGGCGGCATGGTGCAGCGCCTGTGGGGCGACTTGCTGGGGCTTGACGCGACGTACTTCATCCGGCGCACCGCCAACCTCATCACCACCGTCTGCGACCCGGTGACCTTCCTCTGCACGGCGCAGAATGTCGGGCGCGCCGACGTGCAGGGCGTCGAGACCGGGCTGACGTTGATTCCGCTGCCTGGACTGAGCCTGCGCGGCAACTACACCTATCTCGACTACAACGTGATCGGCCAGAACGGCCAGCGCCAGGTGCTCACGCACCGGCCGCACAATCGCATGGGCACGACGGTGAGCTATCAGCATGACGACGTCCTGCGGGCCGCCGATCGCATCAGCGCCACGACGACCGTGAACTATGTCGGCGAACGACACGACATCAACAACACGCTCGACCCGACGTACACCGTCACCAGCGCCGCCGTGACCTACAGCTTCTCGTTGCAAGACACCTGGGTCAAGGAGGTTGGGCTCTTCACGCGCATCGGCAACCTGTTCGACCGGAACTATGCTGAAGTGAATGGCTTCAAGTCGCCGCCGATCAACTTTGTTGCCGGCACCAACCTGACGTTCTGAGGTGACGCGATCGTGCGCCGCATCGCTCTTGCTCTGCTCGCCGTTCGCTATCTGCTCCCCGCAGCGGCGGTCGCGGCGGAGGTGCAACGCGTCATCTCGCTGGCGCCCTCGGTGACCGAAACGATCTTCGCGCTGGGGTTCGGTGATCGCCTGGTCGGTGTGTCGGTGTACTGCGACTATCCGCCGGAAGCGCAACGCATCGATCGCGTCGGCACCTTCCTGACGCCGAACGTGGAAGCAATCCTGGCCAAGCATCCCGACGTGATCATCGCCGTGCCGACCCCCGGCAACCAAAGCGCCGTCGAAGCGCTGCGGCACATGGGATTGAACGTGGTGCTCGTCGATCCCAACACGGTGGCGGAGATCGAAGACTCGCTGGTCACCGTGGCGCGGGCGCTCGGGCACGAGGAGGCGGGGCACGCGCTGGTGGCGCGCCTCGAGGCGCGTCTGGCCGCGGTGCGGGCGCGGGTCGCCGACGCCGCCGAACGCAAGGTGCTGATGGTGGTGGGGCAGACGCCGCTGGTCGTCGTCGGCAGCGGCACCTTCCAGGACGAGCTCATTCGCATGGCGCGCGGCATCAATCTCGCCGCCAACGCCGGCGGCCCGTGGCCGCACCTGAGCCTGGAGTTCGTCATCGCCGCGGCCCCGGAGGTGATCATCGATACGACCATGGGCAACGAAGAGCGCGTCGGCGCCGCCGCAGCGTTGGAGTTCTGGAGCGCCTTCCCCACCATCCCGGCGGTGCGCGACCGCCACGTCTTCGGCTTCAAGGCGTACGAGATCTTGCGACCCGGACCGCGCATTGCCGAGGCGCTCGAAGCCATGGCGCGCTTCATTCATCCGGAGCGCTTCGCAGCGCCGGCCGGCTTCAGATTTCCCTTCCCTGTGAGCACTTCCGCGAACGGGGGAGGGCCGGGGTGGGGGTCGCGGTGAGAGTGTTCCCCGCGACGGAGGAACCATGGCCGCGGTGAAGTGCGTGCTCATCGGTGGCGGCGTGCGCGCCGGAAAGAGCGCCTTCGCGCTGACGCGGGCGCGCCAGCTCGGGGCGCGCCGCGTGTTCGTCGCCACCGCACGCGGCCTCGACGACGAGATGCGCGAGCGCATCGCGCGCCATCAGGCGGACCGCGGCGGTGACTTCACCACCGTCGACGAGCCGCTGCGGCTGCCCGCCATGCTGCGGCGCCTGTCGGACGTCGACGTGGTCGTCGTCGACTGCCTGACGATGTGGTTGGCGAACCTGTTGGTGCGTGGCGACGATGAAGCGGCGATCCTGCGCGACGTTGATGCGCTCGTCGCGGCGGTGCGCGAGGCAAGCTATCGCGCTGTGCTGGTGACCAACGAGGTGGGCATGGGCGTGCACCCCGAGCACGCGCTCGGCCGCGCCTTCCGCGACGTCGTCGGGCGGGCGCATCAACGGCTGGCCGCCTGCGCCGACGAAATCTACTTTGCCGCGATGGGCGTGATGCTGCGGCTGCAACCCGGCCCGGTCGAGGTGCAACGATGGGAGGGCGAATGAGCCTGTTGAGCGAGACTTGTGCGCGCATCGTCCGCAGCGATCCGGCGGTCGCCGCGCTGACCCAGCAGCGGTTGGACCTGAAGACGAAGCCGCGTCGCAGCCTGGGGCGGTTGGAAGATTTGGCGTGCCGTGTGGCGGCGATCCGCGGCACCCCCGCCCCGCCGCTGCCGGCCAAGGCCATCGTCGTCATGGGTGCGGATCACGGGGTGGCGGACGAAGGGGTGAGTGCCTATCCGCAGGATGTGACTCGGGAGATGCTGCTCAACTTCGCGACCGGAGGTGCGGCGATCAACGTGTTGGCGCGGCACGCCGGGGCCCGCCTGGTGGTCGTCGACATGGGGGTGCGCGCGCCGTTGCCGCCGCTGCCCGACATGCGTGTGCACCGCATCGGCCCGGGCACCGCCAACATGGCGCTCCAGCCGGCGATGCGTCGCGAGCAAGCGCAGGCGGCCATCGAGGTGGGGATCGAGATGGCCGCGGAGCTGGTCGACGACGGCGTGACCCTGCTCGGCATCGGCGAGATGGGCATCGCCAACACTACCGCCGCCAGTGCGCTGGCCGCGGCGCTGCTCGGCGCGGCTCCCGAGGTGGTTACCGGACGCGGTACGGGCATCGATGACACGGGCTGGCATCGCAAGGTCGAGGTCATCCGCCGCGCCCTCGAGATGCACCGGCCCGATCCGGCCGATGGGCTCGACGTGCTGAGCAAGCTGGGTGGATTCGAAATCGCCGGTTTGGTCGGGGTGGTCCTCGGCGCGGCCGCGGCTCGGGTGCCCGTCGTCCTCGATGGCTTCATCACCGGCGCGGCGGCGCTGGTGGCCGTGCATCTGGTGCCGGCGGCGGCCGATGCGTTGATCGCTTCGCATCAGTCCGTCGAGGTGGGGCATCGGGTCATCCTGAACGCCCTGGGGGTCGCACCGTTGTTCGACTTCGCCCTGCGGCTAGGCGAGGGAACCGGCGCGGCGCTGGCGATGCCGATGGTCGATGCGGCGCTGCGCGTCCTGCACGAGATGGCGACGTTCGCCGACGCCGGCGTCAGCGACTCGGGGGCTTGATATGCGCGGGTTGGCGGAGGCCTTTGCTTTCCTGACGCGCTTGCCGCTGCGCCCGGCCGAACCGCGCAACGACGATGTGGGACGTTCGCTGGCGTTCTTCCCCGTGGTCGGTGCAGCGCTCGGGATAGGCATCGCGCTGCTCGCGTGGGTTCTGGGTGCCGGTCTTTCGCCGTCGCTCATCGGTGTGGGCCTGGTGGCGGTGTTGGCGGCTGTTACGGGTGGCTTGCACCTGGATGGGGTGGCCGACGTCTTCGACGGCTTCGGCAGCGGGCATGGGGACCGCGAGCGGACGCTCGCCATCATGCGCGACAGTCGCATCGGGGCGCATGGTGCCGTCGCGCTCGTCCTGGTGATCCTCGGCAAAGTCCTCGCGCTCTCGGCCGTGGTCCGACATCACGATAGCGCCGCGCTCGTCGCCTTTCCGGCGGTGGCGCGTTGGGCGGTGGTGCCGCTGGTTGTCTACCTTCCGTACGTGCGGCCGGCGGGCATGGGGAGCGCGTTCAAGGCCGGAGCGTCGGGGCGTGAAGTGCTGCGCGCGACCGCCTGGGTCATGCTACTGATCGTGGCGATGGGAGTGCGGTTGGTCGTGCCGGCGGTGGCGGCGCTGGTGACGGCGTTGGTGGTCGGCGTGTGGATGCAGCGCCGCTTGGGCGGGCTGACGGGTGACGTGTACGGCACGGCGATCGAGTTGGCGGAGCTGGCCTTCCTGGTGACGGCCGGCGGTCGCGCGTGAAGCGATGCGTCCGGTGTACCTCACCTGGCGGCGCTTCGTGGCGGTGAACGGCGCTCTGCTGTTGGCGTTGGTGGCGTCGATCGTGTTGGCGTCGATGGTTGGCAGCGTGCACGTCGATGTGTTGCGCGCGTTGCAGTCCGGCGTGGCGAACAACACCGATCGTGTCATCCTGTTCGATACGCGGCTGCCGCGGGTGCTGTTGGCGGCGATCGTCGGCGGGGCGCTCGGCGTGGCCGGAGTGGTGTTGCAGGGGCTGTTGCGGAACCCGTTGGCGGAGCCGCATCTGATCGGTGTCTCCGGCGGCGCGGCGTTGGGTGCGGTGGTGGCGGTCATCCTCGGCGGGCGCAGCGTGTTCACCGAGGTGTCGGTGTTGCCGCTGGCGGCGGCCGCCGGCGCGCTGCTGTCGATGGGGGTCATCTACCGCCTGGCGTTGGTGCATGGGCGGCTGCAGCCGTACGTGTTGCTGCTGGCGGGGGTCATCTACAATGCCTTCGCCGGGGCGTTGATCATGTGCGTCAACGCGATTGCGGACTTCTATCAGGCGCAGGGGATTCTGTTCTGGCTGATGGGCAGCCTGGCGACGCAGAGTTACCGCTTGGTGGTGGCGATCGGTCTGTACGCGGCCGTGGGCACGGTGTGGCTCTTGTTGCACGCGCGTCAGCTCAACGTGCTCAGCCTCGGCGAAGAGTCGGCGTTGCAGTTGGGTGTCGACGTCCACCGCGTGCGGCGCGCCAGTTTCCTCGGCGCGTCGTTTCTCGTCGGCGCCGTCGTGTCGGTCAGCGGCATGATCGGCTTCGTCGGCCTGATCGTGCCGCACGTGATGCGGTTGCTCCTCGGCGCCGATCACCGCCTCCTCATGCCGGCGTCGTTGCTCGCCGGTGCCATCTTCCTGGTATGGGCCGACACGGTGGCGCGCACGGCGCTGGGCATCGTCGAGATTCCGGTCGGTGTGGTCACCGCGCTGTGCGGCGGACCGTTCTTTGTGTACTTGCTCAAGCGTGAGGGCGGAAAGGTGTTTGGGTGAGCGGGAGATCGTCTTCCGATCTTCCCCCTCCTTGGTAAGTAAGGAGGGGGAACAAGACGGGTGGACCTGCCGGCGGACGATGCGCCCTGACGCGTTGCTCGGCACCGACGTTCTGTCGGCGGTGGTCACGCGCGCCCGCGCCTACCTGTCGGACCATTCCAACCTTGCGTTTTCGATCCTCACGCGTTTCGAGATCCTTCGTGGGTTGAAAGCCCGTCACGCCGCAGCCCAGCTGGCGGCGTTGGACCGCCTCTGCGCGGCGAGTCGCGTCCTGCCGTTGATCGAGTCCATCGTGGTGCCGGCCCAGCAAGGGCGTGCTGGCGGCCCCCTCGGCCATTACACCAGCCAGTTTTCGACGCGCAGACCCGGGACACACCTAAGTGGTCTTCGTTGTGAGACGAGAGATTGCCTCGGCCAGCGAAGATGAGTACACTTCTGCCGCATGAGTCATACAATCACTGTTCGTCTGACACGAGAGCTTGCCCAGTGGCTGGAGGACCAGGCTGCTACCACGGGAGTGTCGCAGGGGATGATCGTCCGCGATCAGTTGGAGAAGGCGAAGGCAAACAGCGCGCGCCCATCGTTCATGCGACTGGCGGGAACCGTGCGCGGTCCGCGGGATCTTTCGTCACGGAAGGGGTTCGGAAGTCGATGAAGGGCATTGCGGATACCGGGTTTTTGGTGGCATTCGCGAATCGCTCTGATGCGCACCACGAGTGGGCCGTCGGCGTCGCAGAACGGGTGAACGAACCGCTTCTGACCTGTGAGGCGGTGCTGGCAGAAGCTGCGTTTCACTTGCGCAGTGCAAGCCTGGTGTTCGATATGCTGCAGGAAGGTTTGGTGGCGTTAGCGTTCGATGTAGCTGATCACGTGTCGCAGCTGACGGCGCTCGCCCGACGCTACGCGGATCGTCACCCGGATCTCGCGGACCTGTGCCTTATTCGCATGAGCGAGCTGCACCCACGCCACAGCGTGATTACTGTCGACCGCATCGACTTCAGAATCTACCGGCGTCACAAGCGCGAGATGATTCCGTTGATCTGTCCACCCGGTGCATGATCGGTGCAACCACAGGGCATGCGATGAAGGAAGGACCGCCGATCGACGCGCGCGGCCTGCGCTTCAGCTACGGTGCGGCGCCGGTGGTCGACGACATCTCGTTGAGCTTGGAGCCCGGCGAGATGCTCGGGGTGATCGGTCCCAACGGCTCGGGCAAGTCGACGCTGCTGCGCCTGCTGAGCGGGGTGCTGTCGCCGGCGGCGGGAGACGTCCGCGTGCACGGGCAGGCGTTGGCGCATCTGTCGCGCCGCGACTTGGGGCGCACCATCGCCGTCGTGCCGCAGGATACGCTGATCGAGTTTCCGTTCTCGGTGACCGAGGTGGTGCTCATGGGTCGCTCGCCGCACCTCGGTCGCTTCGCCTTCGAAGGCGACCGCGACGTCGAAGTGGCGCGCGCGGCGATGCGGCGCACCGGCGTGCTCGATCTCGCCGAACGGTCGATCCACGAGCTCAGCGGCGGCGAGCGGCAGCGCGTCGTCCTGGCCCGGGCGCTCGCCCAAGAAGCGCCGATCATGTTGCTCGACGAGCCCGGCGCGTTTCTCGACATCCGCCACGAGGTCGAGCTGTACGATCTGCTGCACGACCTGCAAGGCGAGGGCAAGAGCATCTTGACGGTGCTGCACGACCTCAACCTGGCGGCGCTCTACTGCGACCGCGTCGCGTTGCTGAAGGCCGGGCGGCTGGTCCGCTTGGGACCCCCGGCCGAGGTGATTACCTACGCGGCCTTGACCGAGGTCTACGAGACCGAGGTCTACGTCGACACCAACGACATCACCGGTGCGATCAACGTCCTGCCGTTGAGTCGTGCCTATCGCGAAGGCTTGCGGCAGGGCCATCCACAGCGTCCGCCGGGACGCTGAACGGCCGCGAAAATGCTGGCTTTCCGGCTCTGCGGCGGCAGTACTCGCGGCGCCGGAGCGTCAATTGACTCCGTGGGGGGGGTGTGTTAGTCGCAGGCCCAGAGACCCATCAAAATGTATTTTCACTTCGCCAACGTTCTGGTGTTCTTTGCGCTCGGGGCACTCTTCGTCGGTGCCATGTTGGGGCTCGGCCGCTTGCTGCGGCCGAACAATCCCGAGCCGCTCAAGCTGTCCACCTACGAATGTGGCGAGCCGCCCACCGGCAACGCCTGGGTGAATTTCAACATCCGCTTCTATCTGGTGGCGCTCGTCTTCGTGATCTTCGACGTCGAGATCGCCTTCATCTATCCGGTCGCGGCGGTGTTCCGTGACTGGGTGCTGCAGGGGCACGGGCTCTTCGCCTTTGCCGAGATCCTGCTCTTCCTGGCGATCCTATTCGTCGGCCTGGTGTACGTTTGGGTAAAGGGCGACCTCGAGTGGCTGAAGCGGGTGCCCACGGCGGAGCGCAGCGAGGAACGCATGCGTCACGCCGCCTGAACGCGAGGCGAGGGAAAGGAAGAGGCCGATGTCGCTCATCAACTCGTTCCCTGAAATGGTGCTCACCACGAAGGCGGACGCGTTTCTCAACTGGACCCGCAAGTCGTCCGTCTGGTGGATGCTCTTCGGCCTGGCTTGTTGCGCCATCGAGATGATGCAGACGCAGGGGCCGCGCGCCGACGTCGATCGCTTCGGCACGGCGCCGCGCGCCGCTCCGCGCCAATCGGATCTGATGATCGTCGCCGGCACGCTGACCCTGAAGATGGCGCTGCGCACCAAGGTCCTGTACGAGCAGATGCCGGAGCCGCGCTACGTCGTGTCGATGGGCAGCTGCGCCAACTGCGGCGGCCTCTTCCAGCTGGCCTACTCGGTGTGTGACGGCGTGGACAAGGTCATCCCGGTCGACGTGTACATCCCGGGATGCCCGCCGCGTCCGGAAGCGCTGACCGAAGGGATCCTCAAGCTGCAAGAGAAGATGATGAAGGAGAAGTGGCTCGTTCGCAGCACGCCGACCGAGCCGGCCGCCGCCTGATCGTTTCCGCCCATGGATGCTGCAGCGATTCATCAGCGCCTCAAAGTGCGCTTCGAGGCGGGGGTAGGCGACTGCGACCTGCAGGCGAAGGACCCGTTCATCATGGTCGAGCCGGCGGCGATCGTCGACGTCTCGCGCTTCCTGCACGACGACCCGGAGCTGCGTTTCGACTGCTTGTCGAACCAGTCGGGTGTCGACTACAAGGCGAAGGGCGTCATCGAAGTCGTCTACCACCTCTTCTCCTATCCGCAGCGGCATCACATCGTGCTCAAGGTCGACGCGCCGCGTGACCATCCGGAGGTGCCGACGGTGGAAGGGGTGTGGAAGGCCGCCAACTGGCACGAGCGTGAGATCTACGACCTGCTCGGCGTGGTCTTCACCGGCCACTCCGATCTGCGCCGCCTGCTCATGCCGGAAGACTGGATCGGCCATCCGCTGCGCAAGGACTTCGTCGAGCCCGAGGAGTATCACGGCATCAGCACCCGGCGTGAGAGCTTGCTGCGCTGAGTCGCAAAGGGTGAGGGACGACAATGAGTCTCGCGGGCTTTGAAGTCGAAGTGCAACAGACCGGCAGCACCGGGCTGGAGACCGAGGAGATGACCCTCAACATGGGGCCGCAGCATCCCAGCACCCATGGCGTGCTGCGCTTCGTGGTCAAGGCCGACGGCGAGGTGATGCGCGAGGCGGTGCCTGACGTCGGCTATCTGCACCGCTCGATCGAGAAGATCTCGGAGAAGGTCGGCTACCACGGCTTCATGCCGTACACCGATCGCGTCGACTACGTCGCCGCCATGTTCTGCAACCAGGGTTGGGGCATGGTGTGCGAGAAGCTCGCCGGCATCGAGGTCCCGAAGCGCGGCGAGTATTGCCGCGTCATCGCCGCCGAGTTCAACCGCATCTCCAGCCACCTGCTCTCGGTCGGCACCATGGTGCTCGACATCGGCGCGACCACGCCCTTCTTCCACGCCTTCCGCGAGCGCGAGAAGATCAACGACCTGCTCGAAGAGCTGTGCGGGGCGCGCCTGACGTACAACTACATGCGCATCGGCGGCGTCGCTTGGGACCTGCCGCCGGGCTATGCGGAGAAGTGTCTGGCGTTCCTCGATGCCTTCGAGCCGCTGATCGACGAGTACGACGATCTGATCACCTACAACACCATCTACCTCGGACGGGTCGCCGACGTGGCGGCGATCACCGGCGAGGAGGCGATCAACTACAACCTGGTGGGACCGAACCTGCGCGCCTCGGGAATCAAGTATGACGTGCGGCGCGACGAGCCGTACTCGGTGTACTCGGAGCTGGAGTTCGACGTCCCCGTGGGCACCGGCGAGCAGGGCACCGTGGGCGACTGCTTCGATCGGTACATCGTGCGCATGCGCGAGATGCGCGAGAGCTGCCGGATCCTGCGGCAGTGCTTCAAGCAGATGCCCGGCGGCCCGGTGATCGCCAAGGTGCCGCGCAAGTTCAAGCCGCCCGCCGGCGACGCGTACATTCGCGTCGAAAGCGCGCGCGGCGACATGGGCTGGTACGCGGTCAGCGACGGCAGCGAGTTCCCGTATCGCTGCAAGGTGCGCACCGGCTCGTTTGCGGCGATGAGCATCATCGACAAGGTCAGCCGCGGCCTGATGCTGGCCGACTTGGTGGCGGTGATCGCCAGCCTGGACATCGTGGCGCCGGAGGTCGATCGGTGAGGCCGCGGGTCGTCGAGTCCCCGAACCGTTGAGTCATTTGTCCGATGCAGGATTTCCTCGATAGTCTGATCCAGCAAGGGTACTTCAGCGGCGTGCCGCGCGACGTCGTCTACGCCGCCGGCATGATCATCGCGGGGGCCATCGTCCTCCTGGTGTTCATCCTCAACGTCGCCGGCGGCAGCACCTTCATCGAGCGGCGGCTGTGGGCCCGCATCCAGTCGCGCGTCGGCCCCAACCGCGTCGGGCCGCAGGGGGTCCTGCAGTGGTTGGTGGATGGCATCAAGCTGGTGATGAAAGAGGACATCATCCCGACGTTGGCCGACCGGCCGTTGTTCATGGCGGCGCCGTACGTTGTGATGATGGGCTTCGTCGCCACCTTCGTCGTGCTGCCGTTCGGCTCGCGGCTGGTGATCGCCGACATGAACGTTGGCCTCGTGTATCTCACCGCGGTAACGGGGCTGGTGGTGATCGGCATCCTGATGGCCGGCTGGGCGTCCAACAACAAGTGGTCGTTGATCGGCGGTATCCGTTCGGCGGCGCAGATCGTCAGCTACGAGATTCCCTCCGGGCTGTCGGTCTTCCCGATCGTCTTGCTCACCGGCACCCTGAGCCTGCAGGGCATCATCAAGGCGCAAGGCTGGGCGCCGTGGGATTGGTTCCTCTTCGCCAACCCGTTCACCTTCGTCGCCTTCTTCATCTTCTTCACCTCGGCGCTGGCGGAAGGCAACCGCACGCCGTTCGATCTGCCGGAAGCCGAATCGGAGCTGGTGGCCGGGTTCGTTACCGAATACTCCGGCGTGCGCTACCTCATCTTCTTCATGGCGGAATGGGGCAATCTCTACGTCATCGGCGCGGTGTCGACGACGCTGTTTCTCGGCGGCTGGCAGATCCCGCACCTCAGCGACAACGTCGTGCTGACTACGGTACTCGAGTTCGTCACCTTCTTCGTGAAGGCGTACTTCTGGGTGCTGGTGGCAATGTGGGTGCGCGCCACGTTGCCGCGGGTGCGCGTCGATCAGCTGATGACGGTGTGCTGGAAGTACCTGGTGCCGATCTCGTTCGTGAACATGCTGGGTGTCGCCGCGTGGATGCTGGTGTTCCCCACCGGCAACCGCGTCGTGTCGTTTCTGATGTTTCTGCTCGGCGTGAGCATCGTCACCTACTTCTTCCGGCGGGTGTTCTTCCACTTGCGGCGGGCCCACGTGCGCGAGCACGGCGAGCTGCGCCTCAGCCCGCTGTCGTGACGGAGGGTGCATGAAGCAACGCGGCTACCTCGGGAACATCATCGACACGGCCAAGACGGTGTTCGACGGCATGGCGGTGACGTTCTCGCACTTCGTCCGCCGGCCGTTCACCGTGCAGTATCCGGATCGCATGGACGTGCGGGTGCAGGACACCTTGCCGTTCCGCTATCGCGGCATCCTCGAGGTCGATCTGGAGATCTGCACCGGCTGCCTGGCCTGCGAGCGCGCCTGTCCGATCGACTGCATCATCATCGACGCGAAGAAGGATCCGCAGACCAAGGGCATGGTGCTGACGCGCTTCGACATCGACATGGCGAAGTGCATGTACTGCGGCCTGTGCAGCGAGCCGTGCCCGACCGGATCGATTCATCACACCCCGGAGTTCGAAGGCGCCGACTACTCGCTGGAGAGCTTGATTCGGCGCTTCGTCAAGGACCCGGTGGTGGCGTACAAGCCGAAGAAGGCCGGGGAGGACGATCCGGAGATCCTCGAGATGCTCGATCGGGGGCTGCGCTACGTCGAGGAGTTCGCCTCCCCGGAGGGCAAGAAGCCTGGCGATGAGGAAGAGGCGGCATGAGTGGCGGATCGTTGGGTGACGTGCTCTTCTACGTGATCGCCGCGATTACCGTCATCTCCGCGGCCGGCGTTGCCTTTTCGCCGAACATCGTCTACTCGGCCTTCTCCTTGATGGGCGCGTTCATGGGTGTGGCGGGACTCTACGTGTTCCTCGCCGCCGACTTCGTGGCGGTGGTGCAGGTGCTCATCTACGTCGGCGGCATCCTGGTGCTGACGTTGTTCGCCGTGATGCTGACGCATCGCATCGCCGACGTGCGCATTTCCAACCGTTCGGTCGGGGCGCTGCCCTCGCTGCTCATCATTGCCGTCATCGGCGGGGTGATGGGCAAGGCGATCCTCGGGGCCGGCTGGAAGACGGCGACCGCGGAGGACGCAATCCGTGGCGTCGTCGAAGGGCAAGCGTCGGTGTGGCCGCCGACACAGACCACCTACGCCATCGGCAACGCCTTTCTCAACGAGTACATCCTGCCGTTCGAGCTGGCGTCGGTGGTGTTGCTGGCGGCGCTGATCGGCGCGGTGGTGGTGTCGCGCAAGGAGCTGAAGGACTGATGGCCGTCGGGTTGCAGCACTACCTGTTCGTGAGCTTGATCCTGTTCGCGCTCGGCCTTTACTGCGTGCTGACGCGGCGCAATGCCATCGGCATTCTGATGGGCGTCGAGCTGATCCTGAACTCGGCCAACGTCAACTACCTGGCGTTCTCGCGCTACGGGTCGGGGACCTACGACGGCCAGGTGTTCGCGATCTTCGTCATCATGCTGGCGGCCGCGGAGGCGGCGATCGGCCTGGCGATCGTGCTGGGGATCTATCAGACCTTCCAGACCATCGACGTCGAAGCCGCAGAGACGATGCGCGGCTGAGCGCGAACGACGGACTATCAACTATCGACCTGCAGACCATGGAGCACCCGATTTCAGTCGACTACTTGCGGTGGATCGTGCTGCTGCCGTTGATCGGCGCCGTGATCAACGCACTGGCCGGCGTCCTGATCCAGCGCAGCTTCGGCAAGCGCGCCATCTCGGTCATCGCCTGCACGCCGGTGATCCTCGCCTTCGTGCTGGCGGTGCGCGTGCTGCTGCAACTGCTCAGCCTGCCGCCCGAGCAACGCTTCTTGCTGGATCACTGGTTCACCTGGATCGACGTCGGCGACCTGCGTGCCGACATCGCCTTCCTGGCCGATCCGCTGTCGTCGGTGATGATCCTGGTGGTGACCGGCGTCGGCGGCCTCATCCACATCTACTCCACCGGCTACATGCACGACGAGAAGTCGTACTGGCGCTTCTTCGCGTGGCTCAACCTCTTCACCTTCGCCATGCTGACCTTGGTGCTGGGCGACAACATCCTCCTGATGTTTGTGGGCTGGGAAGGCGTCGGACTGTGCTCGTACGCGCTGATCGGCTTCTGGTACGGCGAGTTGGCCAACGCCAGTGCCGGCAGCAAGGCGTTCATCGTCAATCGCGTCGGCGATTTCGGCTTCACGCTGGGGGCGTTCCTGCTGTTCTGGACCCTGAGCGCCGAGGGCCATGGCAGTGTGGTCTTCCGCGAGTTGGCGCAACATGCGCACCTGCTTGAGGGCAAGACCTTCTTCGGCGTCGGTGTCGCCACGGTGGTGACGTTGCTGTTCTTCGTCGGGGCCACCGGCAAGTCGGCGCAGATTCCGTTGTACGTGTGGTTGCCCGACGCCATGGCCGGCCCGACGCCGGTCAGCGCCTTGATTCACGCCGCCACGATGGTGACCGCCGGCGTCTACATGATCGGGCGGCTCAACTTCCTCTTCAGCATGGCGCCGGCGACCTTGCACGTCGTCGCCTGGATCGGCGCGCTCACCGCCTTCTTTGCGGCCACCATCGGCCTGGCGCAGAACGACATCAAGCGCGTGCTGGCGTACTCGACCGTCAGCCAACTCGGCTACATGTTCATCGGCATGGGGGTCGGCGCCTATGCCGCCGGCATCTTCCATCTCGTCACCCACGCCTTCTTCAAGGCCTGTCTCTTCCTCGGTTCCGGCAGTGTCATCCACGCCATGGGCGGCGAGCAGGACATGCGCAAGATGGGTGGGTTGAAGAAGTGGATGCCGTGGACCTACCGCACCTTCCTGATCTCGACGTTGGCGATCGCCGGCATCCCGCCGTTGTCGGGGTTCATCTCCAAGGACGAGATTCTTTGGAAGGCCTTTTCGAGCGAGCACGGCAGCCCGCTCTTGTGGCTGGTCGGCTTCGCGGGCGCCGGCATGACGGCCTTCTACATGTTCCGCCAGGTCTTCATGACCTTCTACGGCGAGTGTCGCGCCGACCATCACACGCAAGAGCACCTGCACGAATCGCCGGCGACGATGACCTATCCGCTCATCGTGCTGGCGACGCTGGCGTTCGTCGGCGGCGTGCTGGGCTGGCCGCACTCGCTCGGTGGATCGAACGGGTTCGAAGAGTGGTTGGCGCCGGTGTTCAGCCACGGTGCCCACGCGGCGCACGAGGCGGCGGAGGTCGAGCCCATCGAGTACGCGCTGATGCTGGCGTCGGTGGGCATCGGCGTCGCCGGCATCCTGCTGGCGCGCGCCATGTACCTGACCAAGACGCTGTCGCCGGCGACCTTCTCAGAGATGGGCGAGGGTGCGCCGTATCGGCTGATCTACAACAAGTACTACATCGACGAGATCTACGGCGCCGTGTTCGTCAACGGCACGCTGCTGCTGACGCAGCTGTGCGCGGCGTTCGACCGCATCGTCATCGACGGCATCGTCAACGGCTCGGCGGCGCTGACGCGTGGGGTGTCGTGGTTGAACGGCCTGTTCGACAACTACGTCATCGACGGCATCGTCAACCGCGTCGCCGACGTGACCATGGGCGTGGGCAATCGCTTCCGCCAGCTGCAGACCGGCAGCATCAACGGCTACCTCTACGTCATTGTCGTCGGGGTGGTCGTGGTGATGGTGGCGCGATTGATGTGAGCAGACGATGACCGACGGGACGGCGGCCAGAACACCGAGCACGGAGTCTGTCATCTGTCGGCGCAGCGGTCTGTCATCTGAACTTGGAGCGTGAAGGCATGGAGCACATTCTCACCTACATGACGTTCATCCCGATCGCCGGCATGGTGGTCGTGCTGTGCTTGCCGAGCGCGGCGCACAACCTGATCAAGTGGACCGCGGCGATCACCACGGTGCCGCCGTTGCTGCTGGCGATCTGGCTGTTCGTCAACTTCGACCGCACGCAGGCCGGCTTCCAGTTCGTCGAGCATCACGCCTGGATCCCGAGTTTCAACATCGAGTACTTCGTCGGCGTCGACGGCATCAGCATCACCATGGTGCTGCTCACCGCCTTGCTGAGTTTCCTGTGCATGTTCGCGTCGTGGGGCATCGAGAAGGCCGTGAAGGGGTACTTCGCACTCTTCCTGCTGCTCGACGCGGCGATGATGGGCGTGTTCGTGTCGCTCGACTTCTTCCTGTTCTACATCTTCTGGGAGCTGATGCTGCTGCCGATGTACTTCCTCATCGGCATCTGGGGCGGCCCGCGCCGGGAGTACGCGGCGATCAAGTTCTTCCTGTACACGCTGGCGGGCAGCGTGCTCATGCTGCTGGCGTTGCTGGCGCTGTACTTCTCGCAGACGCCGCACACCTTCGACATGACCAAGCTGATCGCGGCGCACGCGACGTACTCGCATACCTTCCAGACGGTGCTATGGCTTGCGCTGTTCATCGGCTTCGCGATCAAGATTCCGGCCTTCCCGTTCCACACCTGGTTGCCCGACGCGCACGTCGAAGCGCCGACCGCGATCTCGGTGATCCTGGCCGGCATCCTGCTGAAGATGGGCACCTACGGCATCCTGCGCATCAACTTCGCCATGCTGCCGGTGGCGACCGGCGAGCTGGCGTTCTACTGCCTCGGGGCGCTGGGCGCCTTCAACATCGTCTACGGCGCGCTCTGCGCCATGGCGCAGAAGGATTTGAAGAAGCTGGTGGCCTACTCGAGCATCAGCCACATGGGCTACGTCATGCTCGGCATGGCCTCGTTCACGCCGCAAGGCATCCAAGGCGCCGTGCTGCAGATGTTCAACCACGGCACGGTCACCGCCATGCTGTTCTTGCTGGTCGGCGTCATCTACGACCGCGCCCATCACCGCGACATCGAGGGCTTCGGCGGGCTCGCCTCGGTCATGCCGCTGTACACCGGCGTCACCGGCCTGGCGTTCTTCGCGGCCCTCGGCCTGCCGGGCTTGTCGGCGTTCATCTCCGAGGTGCTCGTCTTGATCGGCGCCTGGCAGCGCTATCCGATCCTCACCGCCATCGGCGCCAGCGCCGTCATCCTGACGGCCGGCTACATTCTGTGGACCTTGCAACGGGTCTTCCTCGGCAAGGTGAACGAGAAGTACGCGACGCTGCCGGAGATCAGCGGGCGCGAGCTGTTCACCTTGGCACCGCTGGCGGTGATCGTGGTGATCCTGGGCTTCTATCCCAAGGTCGTGCTCGATCTGATGAGCGCCTCGCTCGACAGCCTCAACCAGTTGGTGCTGTCGTCGCTGTAAGCGCCGCCGCTCGCCGCCGCCATGAGCCTCGATAGCGTCCACAGCCTCGGATACATCCTGCCCGAGATCCTCCTCGTCCTCACCATCCTGGCGGTCTTCATTGCCGACCTGGTGGTGACGGAGAAGGAGCGGCTCGGCGAGCTGGCGCTGGCTGGGACGGCGCTGTCGCTGCTGGCGGTGTCGCGCTTGGCGGGCACGCCGGATGCGTGGCTGTTCAGCAAGATGGTCGTGCACGATCCCTTTGCCATCTTCTTCAAGGTGATCTTCGCGCTCGCGGCGATGGCGGCGATCTGGATGTCGTTGGGCTCGAAGGAGATCAAGGGACCGAACCAGGGCGAGTACTACGGCCTGCTGGTCTCGAGCACCTTGGGCATGTACTTCATGGCCTCGGCGTCGAACCTGCTGATGGCCTATCTGTCGCTCGAGTTCGTCAGCCTGACGTCCTACGTGCTCAGTGGCTACCTGCGTCACAACCGGCGCTCCGGCGAGGCGGCGCTGAAGTATCTCATCTACGGCGGCGTGGCGTCGGGCACGATGATCTACGGCATGAGCTGGCTCTTCGGGTTGACCGGGAGCATGGACTTCGCGCAGATCAACGCGGCGCTGATGCAGGGCGATCCGGGCAAGCTCGCGGTGTTCATCGCAGTGGTGCTGACGCTGGCGGGCTTCGGCTACAAGATCTCGGCGGTGCCGTTTCACATGTGGGCCCCCGACGTGTACACCGGCGCGCCGATTCCGATCACCGCCTTCCTGTCGGTGGGCTCCAAGTCGGCCGGCTTCGCGTTGCTGATGCGCGTCTTCTACCCGGCGCTGTCCCACGCCGGCGCCGACGGCAGCTGGCAGTTCCTCCCGGGCGTGGACTGGCCGCAGCTGGTGCTGGTGCTGTCGATGGTGACCATGACCCTCGGCAATCTCTCGGCCCTGTCGCAGCGCAACCTCAAGCGTCTGCTCGCCTACTCGAGCATCGCGCACGCCGGCTACATGCTCATGGGCTTCGTGGTGCTGAGCAACGAGGGGCTGCGGGCGATGATGTTCTACATGGTGGTCTACTACCTGATGAACATCGGCGCCTTTCTGGTTGTGATGATCGTTGCCAATTCCACCGGCCGGGAGGACATCGACGGCTACCGCGGCTTGGCATGGCGCGGCGGCGCGGCGCCGGCCGTGGCCATGGCCATCTTTCTGTTCTCGCTCACCGGTCTGCCGCCGCTCGCCGGCTTCGTCGGCAAGTTCTATCTGTTCGCCGCGGTCATCCGCCAACAGTTCTACTTCCTGGCGCTGGTTGGCGTGCTCAACAGCGTCATCTCGCTCTACTACTACGCGCGCGTCGTGCGCACGATGTTCCTCGATTTCCCCGACGGCAGCGAGGCGCCGGTCACCGTCAGCCTGCACAACGGCGCGCTCATGTGGGGCCTCTCCGCCGCGACCATCGTCATGGGCGTCTACTGGGCGCCGGTGATCGCGCTCGCCGACCGTTCGCTGCAGTTCTTCAAGGGCTGAACCGCGCCGCCTGCGGAGGCGTCACCAGCCGCCCCATCCTTCTCTCTGGACAGGGAAGAGAATGGAAAACCGGGAACCGGGAATGGCCGATGGGAAACCGGTTTTCGCGGCGGGCTGAAGACTACGTTCGCCGCCGACTCGTGCCGCGCCATGCCAGCACGGCGAGGGGGATGAGCAGCGGCCACGGCGCAGTGTGGTGGTCCCGTGGGCCAAGTTGGCAGCCGTTGTCGTCCGACTGCGTCGGTGTACTCGTGCCACCCGGCGTCACCGTCGACGTTGGCGAGGACGGTATTTCATGGGTCGGCGATTGCGTGGCCGTGAACGTCGGCACAGATGATCGGGTCGCGGTGGTCGCTGTGGCCGCTGCGGTGTGGGTGGCTGTCGCGATCGCTGTTGCCGTCGCGGTGGCGGTCGGCGGCGGCAGCGTGCCCGTGCTGGTCGGCGTCAGCGTCGCGGTCTCCGTCGACGTCGCCGTGGTGAGCGGCGTCTCCGTTGGCAGGCCAACGCCCGACACGGTGTAGGTCAACGTCTTCGTACTGGAGCCGCCCAAGCTGTCTTCGACGGTCACCTGCACGTCGAAGGCACCAGAGGCATTGGCGGTCAACGACAACGTGTTGCCAAACACGGAAGCCTGGAGACCGGCAGTTACCGGTGTGACGGTCCACCGACATGGAGTTGCTCCGCCCGAGGCAGTGAGGTTCACCGACGTCGTCACGTCCTTGGTTCCCTCTGGAATCACGATGCTGTCGTCGACCGTGACCGCAGCGACGACGGTAATGTTGAACGTGGCATTCACCGCCGGCTGCGCCGGCTCGACCAGATCGGTTGCATGTATGGTGAACGTCGCAGTTCCGGTGCCGTTTGGGGTGCCGCCGAGCAGCACGCCGGTGGTCGCATCGAGGGCGAATTCGTTGCCGGCATCGGCCGCGGGAAGCGTACCGCCGGTGAAGGCGATGCTATACGGACCGCCGCTGCCGCCGAAGTCCAGCGGACGATCCGGATAGCGGACGCCGACTTCGCCGTCGACGAGATTCGTCCCGTTGGCGGTGAGCGGCGTGGCGACATTGGCAGCGGCGTTCTGCGCGCCGATGTATTCGCCAACCACCTTCGCGGCACTGCACTCCAACGTCGATGCAACGCCGTTGGCATCGTAGATCGTCACCGAGCCGGCCCCGCCATGCACGCCGTCGGCTCCGACGCTGGCGCATAGGGCTTCATTGGTTCCGGTGTTCGGGCCGTCGGAGGTGTGGATTTCGTAGGGACCGACGTACTTGTAGAACTCGTAGCGGCGGGTCACGGAGTCCTTGCCGCTTTCCGACGGATGGGGACGCGACGTTGACTTTGATTCGCCCCCGCTTCATTCTACGCCGCAATATTTTCGACGACGAGTCGCACGGGACGAACCCGGTGACTCCTAACCGGAAGGAGGGTGCCATGAAGACTCACGTGAAGGGCGCGTTCATCGCCGCAGCCGTCGCCAGCATGTTCATCGCCAAGGGCGTCGTGGCGCAGGAGGCAGGCGGCAAGGCCGAAGCCAAGGTGAAGTGCGAAGGCATCAACGAATGCAAGGGCAAGGGCGCGTGCTCGCAGGCCGGACACGACTGTGCCGGCAAGAACGCCTGCAAGGGCAAGGGCTGGGTCGAGACCTCGGCCGCCGACTGCAAGGCGAAGGGCGGTACCGCGAAGTAGTAGGGGTTACGGGATTAGGGGTTAAGGGGTTAGGGGGGACAAAGCCTCCCACCCTGACCCCCTAACCCCTTAACCCCTAATCCCCATGGAACTTCCCTTCCTCGGCTTCGGCGTCGGCCTACGCACGACGCACTACACGCACATTCTCGACACCTCACCGGCGGTCGACTGGTTCGAGGTGATTTCCGAGAACTTCATGGTTCCCGGCGGCCGCCCGCTGCACATCCTCGAACGCGTGCGCTCGCGCTACCCGATCGTGCTGCACGGCGTGTCGCTGTCGATCGGCTCGACCGATCCGCTCAACCGCGAGTACCTCTCCCGATTGCGCGACCTGGCGTGCCGCGTCGCGCCGGCGTGGATTTCGGATCACCTCTGTTGGACTGGTGTCGGCGGCCACAACCTGCACGATCTGCTGCCGCTGCCGTACACCGAGGAGGCGGTGCGGCACGTCGCCGAGCGCGTACGGCAGGTGCAAGATGCGCTCGGCCGGCGCATCCTGCTCGAGAATGTGTCCACCTATCTCGAGTACCAGCACTCGACCATGCCCGAATGGGAGTTCTTGCGCGCCGTCGTCGAGCAGGCCGATTGCGGCATCTTGCTCGACGTCAACAACATCTTCGTCAGCGCCTTCAACCACGGCTTCTCCTCCAGCGCCTACCTGCAAGCCATCCCCGTCGAGCGCGTGCACCAGTTCCATCTCGCCGGACACAGCGATCGCGGCGCGTACCTGCACGACACCCACGATCATCCGGTGCCCGACGGTGTCTGGGCGCTGTACGCCGAGGCCGTGCGCCGCTTCGGCGCGGTGTCGACCCTGGTCGAATGGGACGATCACATTCCCGAGTTTCCCGTCGTGCACGCCGAGGCACTGCGCGCGCGGCGCCTCACTGAGACGATAGTGCATGTCCACCCCGACGCTCGAGCAGACACAACGGTTGCTGTGGAAGCTGATCACGGCGCCTGAGGGCGCCGCCAGCGGCCTGGCGCAACTCAGCGCCGCGGAGCGTGACCTCGCGGCGTCGCTCATCGGCGGCGACGCGCGCTTGGCGGCGATCGACCGCGTCGAGGTCTACGCGGACATGTACTTCTACCGCATCCGCGATTGCCTCAAGGAAGACTTCGCCGCGGTGTGCGCGGTGGTCGGCGAGGCGCACTTTCACAATCTCATCACCGACTACCTGCTGGCGCATCCGCCGTCGCACTTCTCGCTCCGCTACGCCGGGCGCCACCTGCCGGAGTACCTCGAGCGGTACGCCCTGGCTCGTCAGTGGCCGTGCGTCGCTGACCTGGCGCGGCTCGAGTGGGCGATCGTCGACGTCTTCGATGCGCCCGACGTCACGCCCATCGGCGCTGCTGAGCTGGCCGCCGTACCGCAGGAGCAATGGCCCGAGGTGCGGTTCCAACTGACGCCGGCGCTGCGCGTGCTGCGGCTACAGTGGCCGGTCCACACGGTGTGGCAGCAGGTGCAGCAGGGCGAGCCGCCGGCGGACCCGGTGCCGGGCGAGACGACGCTGCGCGTGTGGCGCCAGGACCTGCGCGTCTTTCACCGGCCGGTGGACGCGGCGGAGGCGGCGGCGCTGGAAGCGGTCGCGCACGGTGAGTCGTTCGCATCCGTGTGCGGCAGAGTCGGCGAGCTGCTGGGCGAAGCCGCGGGCGCCGAGCGCGTCGCGCAGCTACTGGAGAGCTGGTTCGCCGACGGCTTGATCACCGGCTGTTGCGCCGGTGATGCGCAGCGCTGAGGGCGCCGGCCGCAGGCCCTACGGCTTCGCCGTGACCACGAGGCTCAGGTTACGCTGGTCGGTGCTCCCGAGAGCGACCTGGGTCGTCGATGGCGTCGCACGGTACTGACGGGCGCTGACGCGATCGAGCGCCAGCCGATAATTGCCGGCGGCGAGATCATCAAAGCGGAAACGCCCGGCTGTATCCGTCGCGACCGTGCGTGCTCCGCCCGGCATGCCGCGCAGCTTCAGCGTGATTCCCACGGCGGGTACACCACCGCTCAACGTGACGGTACCGCCGAGCGAGGAGTTCGCCTCGATCACCGTGATGGTCACGGTCTCGCTCACCGACTGCACGCCATCGGTGGCCTGGAACTGCACGTTGGTGTAGACGCCCGACTCGTTCGCTGCCGGCGTCCAGTAGAACACCCCGGTCGAATCGAGGAGCGCGCCCGGCGGCAGGTTGGCGGCGGTGAAGGTCGTTGCGGCCGGGTTGAGGGTCGAGGCGGAGAGGATGAAACGCAGCGTGCCCCGTTCGGCGACGCTGCGCGGGCCGATCTGTCCGATCTCGATCAGCGCATAGCCGGGTGCGGGCGCGTGCGCCAACACGCGTTGCGCCGAGATCGGGTTGGTCCAAGTCACGGTGGAGCTGTTGGGGTCGTAGCCCAACGTGTCCGCCCAGGTCAGAATCGCGTCGCGCGGCGTGGCGGTGATCGTCGAGGCCAACGGGGTGCCGATGGTGGCCGGAACCTGCCCAGCGGTGCCTGGGAGCAGGAGCAACCCCGGGACTTCGTCATCGAGGACCTGGCCGTCCGGGGTAAATCGCATGGCGAAGACCTGCGAGCCGAAGCGTGAACCGCCGCCGAGGAAGGTGGCGATGTAATTCGTGCCGTCGAAGGTGAGCGAGAGCAATGGGACGGCTCCGTCGGTGAGCGGGTTGCCGGCGGGATCGAGCACCGAGCCGCCAGCGCCGACGCGTGTCGTCATCACGCGAGCGCTGCAGATCGGGTTGTCCGGACAGCTCGAGACCTGCGTCGCGGCGACCAGGTACCCGGTGCCGTCGGTCTCGATGACCGGGTCGCCTGCACCCAGGTTGATGCCGGAGAGAATATGGGTGGCCGTCTGATCGAGCAAGGCGGTCTGCTGCAGCCGCACGCCGTAGATGTCGTCGAGGTAGAGACCCGTCGGCGAGGTGGCACCGGTGCGGACGCCCCACACCATGAGGCAGGTGCCGGCGACGCAGCGGAACTGCGGCCGAATGATCCACGCCTTCGTCGTGAGCTTCGTCGCCGCCCGCGGATAGATCCGCGCGGTGTTCCCGCGCAACGTGCCGTCGATCCCGACCCGCCGGGCAAAGATCTTTGCCAAGTCGGTGTCGCTGTTGAACTCCATCCAATAGACGGCGTACTCGGTGCCGTCGAAGACCGTTTGTACCGGGACCATCCCGAAGGCCTCGCGGCGCGTGTTGCGTGACATCAGGACCGTCGGTGTGGCATCGAGCCGCTCGCCGGACGACGAGATGCGCAACGCCTTAAGGACGTACGAGTACACCCAATAGCGGTGCGGATAGAAGCCGTGCGGCGTCAGGACCTGCTCCGTCCACGTCACCAGGAAGTTGCGACCATCGAAGGCGACCATCGGATTGAAATGCTGCGGGCCGGCGTCGATGAGGTACGGCCCGCTCAGCTGGCCGGCGCTGTCGAGCCGCGCGCTGTACAACGTGGTGGGATTGCCGCCCGGCGTCGCCCACACCGCCACCTCGCCGACGCCGTCGGCCGTGACCGGAACCGGATTGGGCGGCACCGACGACGCGACGTAAGAGGGGCTGATCGAAACCGGTGCGCCGAGGCGCTCGTCCCGGTGCGTGCGAAGGGTGGCGGAAAAGCCGCCGCCGCCATCGACGGCGCCGGGGGCGGCGAGGCTCACCGTGCCGGTGTACTGCCCAACCGCAAGCCCGGAGGCGTCGAGGTTGAACGAGAGGTGGGCCGCACCCGAGCCGGCGGACACCGCCGGCGGCAACCACGGCGGGCTCGCTACAGACCAGGCGACCGAGCCCAGCGTGGTGAACGAGACGTCCGCAGCCGCCACGTCGGTCTGGACCTGCCCGGTAAGGGCGTGCAGGTCCGCCGCGCCGTGCAGCCGGGTGGTAACCGGCGGCGCATCGAAGACGCGTGCCGCATTGATGCGGCCCCAACCGAAGTATGGGTTCCACGGCTGACCTTCGTACCCGGCGTAGCCCGGCTGGTCGGCGTTGAGCTCGAGGTGCCAGCGTACCTCCTCCGGGGTGAGCGACGGCTGCGCCGAGAGCAGCACCGCGGCGAGACCGGCGGCGTGCGGCGACGCCATGCTGGTTCCCGACAAGCGCAGATAGTCGGAGCCGACGGTGTGACCGAAGCTGTTGACCGGTGAGGCCGCGCTCTGCAGCGAGAGGATGTCGACGCCCGGCGCCGCCACCGAGAGCGCGGCGCCGTGATTGGAGAAGCTCGCGACGGTGTCCGTGTAGCTCGTGGCGCCGACGGCGATCACATCCGGAAAGCCGGCCGGCTCCACGTAGTCGACACTGCCACTGCTGTTGCCCGCCGACGCGACGACCACGACGCCGAGACTCGACGCCGTATCGACCGCATCGCGCAGTGCGGACTGGTAGCCAAGCGCCAGGTTGAAGCTGAACCCGCCCCAACTATTGTTGAGCACGTCGGCGCCGTTCTGCGCGGCGTACAGGACCGCCTGCGCCAGATCGGACGTGTATCCGACCCCCTTGGCATCGAGGCCGCGCACCGCCATCACGCGTGCGCCCCACGCCATGCCCACGACGCCGCGCTGATTGTTGCCGACTGCGGCGACGGTTCCCGCCACGTGGGTGCCGTGGCCGAACAAATCGTTCGGCGTGTTGTTGTTGTCTACGAAGTCCCACCCGTGCACGTCGTCGACGAACCCGTTGTTGTCGTTGTCGATCCCGTCGTTGGGAATCTCACCCGGGTTGGTCCACATGTTGGCGGCGATATCGGGATGGTTGGAGTCGACACCCGTATCGATGACAGCCACCACGGTTCCCGTTCCGATGGCGGTATCCCACGCCGAGTCGGCCTGCGTCAGGTGCAGACCCCAGAGATCCGGATAGGGCTGGTTCCAGGTGCCCGAGCTGGAAAAATAAGGGTCGTCGGGCGTCACGCTGACTTGCACGCGATAGTCGGGGTGGGCGTATTCGACGTCGGGGTCGGCGGCATAGCGTGCCGCGGCGCGCTCGATGTCGACGCCGCGCGGCACGTCCAGGACGAAGACGTTCGAGAGATCCGGCGCGGTGGCACCGGTTGTGACCCGCGCGGAGCGCTGCGGGAACTGGGCCCGCACCGCGTCGATCGTCGCCGCGTACGCCGCCGTGCGGCTGCCGGTCGCGGCGTGGCCGTCGAAGAACAGGGCACGAGCCGCGCGGACCCCGAGCTGACGGTTGAGCCGATCGAGCGAATCGGTCCCGGTCACACTGGCGAAAGGAATGCCCTGCGCCAGCAGACAATGTGCGCAGGCACTGACCCGGGCGCGATACTTGACCAGTAGGCGGCCTGGACGCGCCGGCGCGGGCCCCAAGGGCAGGGGGCTGTGCCACGCCCCCATGGTCACCGGGGCGGCGTCCGATAGCCGTGCCAGCACAACCAACGCTGTGCCAAGCGTGAGCCAGATTCGTGCTTTCATCTGCCTCTCCTTCCCGGCCCTCGACCGGGGTCGTCAGATGCGCCCCGCCGCGGCTACACGTGTCTCCTCCGCATACGGTTGTCCATCCAGCATTGTCAAGCAGCGTGTTGAACGTGCCCTACAGCTGATACCGGAACCCCATGAGGAACCGTGCCGGCGGCGCGGGGAAGCCGATCGACTCGGAATAGTCGCGGTTGAACAAGTTACGCACCGTGGCGGTGATCGTCAGCGGCGCGAGCGGCACCGCGAAGCGGTAGGCGAGGCTGAGATCGGTGCGGGCGTAGCCGCCGATCTGCTCCGGTTCGAAGTCGTCGTTCGGGTCGGCGCTGTCCCGCCGCCCGACCGCATAGACCTGCGTGCTCGCCGTGCCCTGATCACCCGGGCTGAAAAGGTCGCTCCGCACCGCCGCGGCGCCGAAGGCGCCACGGTGGCGCGGGCGGTTCAGCAGCACGCCGCTCGGCGTGACGTAGTTGAGATAGGTGTAGTTGCTGGTCAGCGTCAGCCAGGGAAGCGGTTGCCCGCGCGCGATGAGCTCGACACCCTGAAAGCGCGCGTTCAAGTTGGTGGCCAGCGCGCCTTCCTCTTCGTCTTCATTTTCTGGCACGGCAATCGGCCCGGGCAGCTGGTCGATCACCTCTTCGATCAGGTTGGTGACCCGGCGGTAGAAGTACGTTGGCTCGAAACGCAGGCGCCCGTCGAACAGCTCCTGCGTCAGCCCGGCATCGATCTCCCAGCTGTGCTCCGGTTTCAGGTTGGGGTTGCCGAGCGTGCCGAACAGCTCGTCGAACGTCGGCGCCCGGAAGCCTTCGGCGTAGCCCAGCCGGAAGCGCGTATGTGTCGCTTGCACGAGGTAGGTGCCGGAGCCCGACCACGTCACCTCATCTTGAATGTGGTCGCTGTGGTCGTAGCGCAAACCGCCGGTGCCGCGCAGCGTATCGTCGAGCCCCTGCAGCTGCTCCTGCAGGTACACCGCCACGTTGGAGCGGTTGGCGTTGAAGTTTTGCGTGTCGGTCTCGATCTCGTTCTCTTCTGCGTCGAAGTTCTGCGTGAGCTTGAAGATACGCGCCGAGAGCTCCTTGAACTCGACACCGACGGTGGTCAGTGCGAACTGCCGCCACAGGTAGTTGGCCTGCGTCTCCGCGGTGACGATCTCGCTGGGGATGTGCTGCTGGTTGACGGGCTGGCCGATGAGCGGCTCCTCGTTGCCGTCGTCGCGGAAGCGTTCGTTGTCGTGGACGTACGACAGCGAGGCGCGGTAGCTGAGCGCCGGGCTGAGCGCGTGTTCCCACTCCCCTTTGGCGAGGAAGAAGTCGGTGCGGCTGCGCGCGTCCGGATCGAGCTCGCTTTCGGCGACGTTGAAGTTGACGAGGCCGGCGCGGGCGTTGGTGTAGCGGATGAAGGCGCGCGCCGTGCCCCCCGGCACCAGGTCCGCGTCGGCGCGCCACACGGTCGAGAAGTTGCGGTAGTCGTCGTTGATCGAACGGAATCCGTCAGACGCCAGGAACGAGGCGGTGCCGGACAGCGCGAAGGGGCCCTGCGCCCCGTTTACCCCGACCACCTCGTGATGCGTTGCCGCGCTGCCGGCCTCGCCGCTGGTGGTGAGATGGAAGGGGCCTTCACCGCGCTGCGTGATGACGTTGACCACGCCGCCGATGGCTTCCGAGCCGTACAGCGTTCCGCCGCTGCCGCGCAGGACCTCGATGCGGTCGATGTTGTCGGTGGTCAGGTTGGCGAAGTCGAACTGCCCCACCGTTGGCGAGTTGACCTCGACGCCATCGAGCTGCACCAGGACCTGGTCCGGTGCGGCGCCACGGATGGAGACGAACGCGCTCTGCCCGACGGAGCCGAACTCGGTGACGTCCAACCCCGGGGAGCCGCGCAACGCCCCGGAGGTCATATCGTCCCCGCGGCGCTCGATGTCGGCACCGCTGATGACGCTGACCGAGTTGGCGACGTCTTCGACGCGTTCTTGCGTGCGCGTCGCCGTGACCACCACCTCAGGCAGCTCCGCCGGCGGCGCCTGCGCACGCGCGCCCGCGGCGATCAACAGGGCACAGATTCCGAGCGTGTAGCGTCCACTCAGCCGCATCGTCTCCCCACCTGCTACACGCCGCCCGCCGCAAGAGCTCGACCGGCGACCGTCGCGAAGCGTGCGAGGTTCATTCGTCCAGGACGAAGGTCACGTTCATGTGCACGCGAAATTCCTTCAGCTTGTTCTTCTCGACCTTCGCCTGCAACTTGGTGACTTCGACGCCCGTAATACCCCGCAGGGTCTTGGCGGCGCGCTTCAAACCTTCGCGCACGGCACCGTCGAACGAGTCCTTGGACGACGCGACGATCTCACTCACCCGCGCTGTAGCCATACCGGTCTCCTTCCATGGATTGACCTGCGAACCGGTGAGATGCTACCCGACACGGTGCAGGCGTACAACCGTCCTGCCGCGCCCGGCCGGGCACCGCGGCGCCGACGCTGGAGGCACTCAGGAGGACTCGACGATGCACCGACACGCCGCCGCGCTCATGACCGCAACCTGGCTCGTGTTGTTCGCACCGCCGCTCGGCGCGCGGTCCAAGAAACCGTCGTGCAAGAAGATCACGGCGGCGGTGTGGTCGGGCAAGACGCTCGATCAGGTCGTCAAGGAGTTCGACACCACCCCGGAGTACGTGTTGCGCTGCACACAGAAGCGCGGGCGACGGAAGGCGGAGTCCAAGAAGAAGAAGGGCACCGACGACGGCGTGGCCTCGTCCATGCCTGCCACGTCGGGCCAACGCAAGACCACGGGCACGTCGAGCCCCGCTTCGGGTCCGCCCAAGAAGTTGCGCTCCGCCACCGGCCGCCAACTGCCATGACCGCACCTGCGCCTTGACGTCAGCCGCCTCGCCGTGAAAGATTCGAGGCCTGCCACACGTCACCTCGGGTACCGGGCGGAAGGAGAACTGTCATGGCCGAAGCAGCAACCGCGTCAACCGAAGGCAAGAAGGCGCGTCCGATCGTGCCGTTCCTCCGCCTCGGCGGCAGCGGCGAGACGCCGCACCTGGTGGCGAAGAAGTGTAGCGCCTGTGGCGCGGTCTATCTGGGGACACGCGTGGCGTGTTCGAAGTGCTTCGCCCGCGGACCGTTCACCGAGATCCGCTTGAGCAACCGTGGCACGTTGTGGGTCTACTCCATCGTGCATCAGTCGGCGCCCGGCATTCCCACGCCGTATGTGGCGGCGATCGTCGACCTGCCGGAAGGGGCGAGCGTGCGCTGCACACTGGTCGACGTCGAGCCCGATCCCGCCAAGCTCGCCTTCGGTATGCCGGTTGAGATGATCACCAAGAAGGTGCGCGAAGACAAAGACGGCAACGACGTGATCGCCTTCTTCTACCGGCCGGCACGGTGAAATGAGTCGAGAGTCGACAGTTCGGAGTCGAGCGCGGAGGCGACCGAGAGCGCGACCTGACACTCTCAATTGTCGACGCTCGACTGTAGACTGTACCTAAGGAGGAGCCATGCGAGACGTATACGTACTGGGAGTCGGCATGATCAAGTTCGGGCGCTACCCGGAGAAGGACGTTTCCGAGCTGGCGGCCGAGGCGGCGTTGCTGGCGCTCAAGGACGCCGGCATGACGATCAAGGACATCCAGCTGTTGTCGTCCGGCAACCTCCTGCAGGCCAACGCCATGGTCGGCCAGCGCATCCTGCAACAGATCGGTCAGACCGGGATCCCGATCATCAACGTGTCGAACGCCTGTGCCACCGGCTCGACGGCGTTCCGCGAGGCGTACTTCGCGGTCGGCTCGGGCGAGTATGACGTGGCCATGGCGGTGGGCTCCGAGCAGATGGGCAAAGCCGGGCTTCTCGGCGGCGGCGGCGGGCGCGAGAGCGTCGAAGGCATTCTCGGCAGCGGCCTGATGCCGGCCGTCTTCGGCCAGGCTGGTGTCGAGCACATGCGCCAGCACGGCACCAAGATGGAGCACTTCGCCAAGATTTCGGTGAAGAATCACAAGCACTCCACCAAGAACCCACTGTCGCAGTACCAGAACGAGGTGACGCTCGACGACGTCATGAAGGCGCGCATGATCGCCTATCCGAACACCCTGTACATGTGCTGCCCCACCGGCGATGGCGCCGCCGCGGCCATCGTCGTCTCCGAATCGGTGATGAAGAAGTACAGCAACAAGCCGGTGAAGGTGGGCTGCTCGGTGCTGACCTCCGACCCGTGGACGCCGCGTGATCTGACGCTGCCCGACGTGAGCACCCTGACGCGCCAGGCCGCGAAGCTCGCGTACGACAAAGCCGGCGTCGGTCCCGAGGACCTCGATCTGGTCGAGCTGCATGACTGCTTCGCCACCGCCGAGCTGCTGCACTACGAGAACCTCGGCTTGTGCAAGGACGGCGAGGCCGGCCGCGGGGTCGATGAAGGCTGGTTCGCATGGGGTGGTAGGACTCCGGTGAACGTCAGCGGCGGGTTGCTCTCGAAGGGCCATCCGCTGGGCGCCACCGGCGTCGCGAACATCTATGAGGTGGTGACGCACCTGCGCGGTCAAGGCGGAGCGCGCCAAGTCGAGAACGCCACGGTCGGCATGGCGCACGTTATCGGCCTCGGCTCGGCGTGCACGATTCACATCCTGACGGCATAGGGGCGCGGCCGGCACGCAGGATTGGCTCCCCTGGCTCAGCCGAGCCAGGGGAGGATAGCCGTCAACGCGCGCCCTCCGGGAACAGATCGCCCGGAGCCTGAAGCGTTTCTCTCAAAGCGCGCGGGCGCGGAGGCCCACCCCACCAGACGCCAATCCCATCATCGCAGCGCGGGCCGCTGTGCCCGCAGCCTATGAGATAGGCCCCTGGGCGACCTGCGTTGCGCGCGTCGTTGACGCCGCCGCCTTCCTCGCGTACGCACACGCGGTGGCCACCGCATCGCTACCGGACGACTCCGACGTCGATCGCCATCCGCTCGATCGGCTGGAACGCGGGCTGTCGCTCACCGATGCAACGATGCTGTGCGTGTCGTCGGTCATCGGCGTCGGGATCTTCTTGACCCCAGGCACGGTGGCCAACGTCCTGCCGCATCCCGGCTTGGTTCTCACCGCCTGGTTCATCGGCGGGCTGCTGTCGCTCGCCGGTGCGCTGGCGAACGCCGAGCTCGGCGCCATGTATCCGCGTGCCGGCGGTGACTACGTGTACCTGAGCGAGGCCTATCACCCGCTCGCCGGATTTCTGGTCGGTTGGCTGTCGTTCTTCGTGATCTACGCCGGCACGGTCGCAACGTTGGCGGCGGGCTTCGCCGAGGGTCTGGCGCACTTCATCGACCTCGGGACGGTGGCGAAGACGACGGTCGCGGTCGGCATCACGCTGGTTACCTCGTGGATCAACTACGCCGGTGTGCGGGCCGGCGCTCAGTTCAACAACGTGACCGGATACATCAAGATCGTCGCGCTGCTCGGCTTGGCGGTGGCGGGGCCGCTGTTCGGCCGCGGCACGCTCGCCAACCTGAGCCCGCTGCTCGGTGGAACGAGTGGCGTGCCGCTCTCCGGTCTGGGCTTGGCCTTGTCGCCGATCCTGTTCAGCTATCTTGGGTGGAACGCCTCGGTGTACGTTGCCAGCGAGATTCGCGACCCGGGGCGCAACGTGCCGCGCTCGCTGTTCGTCGGGCTGGCGATGTGCACCGCGATCTACCTGCTCATCAACGCCGTTTACCTCTACGCCCTGCCGATTGAGCGCTTGCGTGGCGAGGTGCGCGTCGGCGAGGCGGCGGCGCGGGCGTTGTTCGGTGCGGCGGGCGGGACGCTCACCGCGACCCTGGTGCTGGCGTCGATCGTCGGCTGCCTCAATGCCACCATCCTGGTCGGGCCGCGCATCGCCTATGCCATGGCGCTCGACGGTTTCTTCTTCAGCGGCGTGCACCGCGTGCACGAGCGGCATCGCACCCCGCACGTCGCCATCGGCGTGCAGGCGGTGACGGCCATTGCGCTCATCGTCGTCCTGCAGAGCTTCCCCAGCGTGTTGGATTACACGACCTTTGCCATCGTGCTCGCCACGATGGCCGACACCACGGCGCTGTATGCGTTGCGCCGCCGCTACCCGGCGCGGGCGCGACCGTACCGGGCGTGGGGGTATCCGATGGTGCCGGCGCTCTACTTCGTGGCCAACGCCGGGATCGCGACGGCAATGCTCCTGGGACGGCCGAAGGAATGCCTGATTGCGCTCGCTGTCAGCGCGACGGGGGTGCCGTTCTATCTGCGCTTCGCGCGCCGCACCGCGGCCACCGGGTGAGGCGCTGCCCTCACGGTCGGCTGCCCTGCGAGACGCCGGGACAAGGAAGAGGGCGCTGTGCAGGGCTGCCGCTCTCCTCACGACGGTGGCTCCGGCACCGACAGGTAGCGCATGTTCCACGGCGCGCCAGCATCCGAATCGTGCCACTTGGCCTCCGGGAAATGCTCCGCCAGCACCGCCTCCATCGCCCCACGCTCGTTGGGCTTCAGGTCGCTGAACACGACGAAGGGCGGCTTCAACGTTGCCAGCGTGGTCAGACCGATAGGGGTGACGCTGTGCAGATACGTGAAGCGTTCGATCATGCCGTACTCGTCGAGTATCTGGTCGACGCCCGACATCGTGGTGGGCTCGTGTTGCACGAGGACGATGTGCCAGTGCTCCGGCATACGTTGGACGATGCGGATGAGCTCGCTGGTGGTGCCTTCGTTGTAGCCGTGGAAGCGGTGGTAGATGTTGAACTGCATGGTGGTGATGTTCGTCACCACCGACCCGAGCACCACTACTCCGCCCAGGGCGGTGGCGGCGCCGACGCGCCAACCGGCGCCACCGGCGACGACACGCATGGCCTGATCGAGGACCGCGGCGGCATACATTGCGGTGAACGGGGAGAGGAACAGCAATCGGGTCAGCGGCGGCCGCTCGTGCGGCGAGGTGGCGCCGACGATCAAGGCGCACAGGACGTAGACGAGCAACAGGAAGCGGAGGTTGACGCGACGTCTCGCCCCGGCGAACGAGAGCCACAGCCCCACCGCCGCGCACGGCCCGGAGAATGGATCGACGATCGGGTTCGATTGAAAGTGGTGCGGCTGCTTGTACCAGAAGGGATGCAGCACCGACTGGAGCCAGTGGTTCAAGAGGTGCGCCGCGGTGCCCCCGGAGGCGAAGAAGGTCGTCAGATATGTGCCGACGTCGCTCAAACGCACCTGACGGCCGCCGGTCACGCTGGTTTGCGAGACCGCGTGTGAAATCGTGTCGGGCAGATGCATCAACGCCGGCAGCGCCGTGAACAGCACACCGAGCCCGAACGCCAGCGTCAGGCGCCAATCGCCGCGGCGCAGCGGCAGCCCGCCCCACAGCATCCCGAGGAGCAGCACCAAGAACGGCGTCAGCTGCGCCGGCTGGTAGGTATAGAACCCCAAGCCGGCAACGCTGCCGGCGAGATAGTACCCGGACAGGCTCTTGCGTCGCATCGCCCACGCGAAGATCGCCAACGCCCCGAGCACGACGGGATAGGCTTGCACGTTGTTGTAGCCGAAATGGGCAAAGCCGACGGCCAGGTGCGCCGGGCCGAAGAAGACCGTCGCGAACAACGCTGCCCGCCGGTTCCACAGCTCACGGGTCAGCAGGTAGACGAACGGGAGCGAAACGGCGAGCGCCGCAGCCGACGACAGGCGCCAACTGAAGATGCTCACGCCCAACGCCTTCATGAACAGCGCCTGGTAATAGGAGGACAACACCGGATGGTATTCGAATACGCCGTGCTCGGAGAGCAGGAAGTTGTTCCCTCGTCCCTGCGCCAGCAGCTTGGCGAACTGGAAGAAGTACGCCTCGTCGGGCGTGCCGGCCCAGCGCCAGTGCGTGATGTCGTGCGCCACCAGCGCCAGATCGAGCCCGACCAGCACCAGCAGTAGCACCCACTCGCGCCACGTGAACGGATTGCCGCCAGGCGTGTGACGCTCGCGGTCGACCTGCCACAAGGCGCCGAACGCGACGGCGAAGGTCGCGAGCCACGCCAGCACCGATAGGTCGTGCAGCGGGCGAATCAGCGCTCCCACCGCGCTCAGCAGCGCGAGCACCGACGCCGATGCCCACAGCCAACGGCGTCGCCCGCGCAGCAGCAGCACGGGCGGCGGAGACCCTGCACGCACGCCGAACGGCTCGGCATCCGGCGGCATGCCGACGAGGCACGCGAGCAGCAACGTACCGCACAGATAGAGCGCCAGCCCCACCGCCACCCCGCTGGGGTAGACGTCGGGCATCAGATGTCGGTTGAGAGCGCCGACCCACAGCTCCAGGCGTGCGTGGTACATCTCCCAGTTGGCGAGCAGGTACTGCCCACTGACGGTGAGCGCGACGCCGAGGCCCGACAGCAGAACCAGGACGACCTTGCGAATCACCCCGGGCATGCGCGACGGGACCGGGGCCGGGTGACAGTGTACGGCATGGCGCCCACTCTTACCTGCTGAGGCCGACGCACGAAAGCCCCGCGGGTCGGTCTTCGGTAGAAGGGCGAGCGACCAGCCAAGGCGAGAGGGTCGATGTACTTCGAGAAGTCATCTATCGCCTGCGTCGACCCCCGGCGAATGAACTCGCGGCCCCTTGGGCGACTCCCTGTCCTCTGATGCGCGGGGTGGGGAGAGCCCACGCAGGTGGGCTTGGCGCCCTTCGTTGCCGCGGCTTCAGCCGCCAGGTCCGCCAGCCCTAGTCCCCGGTGGCTTCGCGCAAGGCGCGGCGCGCCGTCCGCGTCACCATCGTGGTCACGACGATCGTTGCGACCAGCCCCAGGATGAGCACCGCGTAGTAGCCGGCGCCTTTTTCCGGGGCGGCGCCACCGGCGAGGGCCGCCACGTCACCGGCGAGCTTGCCGTAGTAGACGTACAGCAAGGTTCCGGGAAGCATTCCGAGCGAGGCCATGACGTAATCCGTGAAGCGGACCTGCGTCAGTCCCAGGGCGTAGTTCAAGAGATTGAACGGAAAGACCGGCGACAGCCGCAACAGGAACACGATCTTGCGGCCCTGCGCGCCCACGGCGCGGTCGATCGCGGCGAAGCGCGGGTTGCTCGCCAAGCGCCGCTCGATGGCTTGCCGCGCCACATATCGCGAGACCAAGAATGCCGCCGACGAACCCAGCGTCGCCGCGATGAAGACGTACACCGTCCCTTGCGCCAAGCCGAAGATCGCTCCGGCCGCCAACGTCAGCAACGAACCCGGCACGAATGCCACTGCCGCGGCGGCGTAGCCGATGATGAAGACCACCGGACCCCACAAGCCGAGACCGTTCACCCACTGCGCAAACACTGGAACGTATCGCCCGGCCTGGCGGCCGAGCAGGATGAGCGCCAGCGCCCCGACCGCGATCAGCGCAATGCGTGCAATCGGGACGGACCGACTCGGGACGGCGGCGGCCGTTGGCTCGACCTGTGGCTGCGGCATCAGCACCTCCGGCTGCGTGTGACCTCAGATGCCCGATCACCCTCGCGGGTTACACCGCGCCGAGCATAGCCCGGTTGCAGAAAGGATGTCGAGCGATCCACCGGCGCGGTGCGCTAGTAGCGACTCAGGAACCGAAAATCCGCATAGTACGTCGTCGCGTCCTGACAGGTGTCGTCGGTATCGGTCATCACCGCGACCGCGACGGCAGGCGGTGGCGCGGCGCCGAAGAGCGCCGTGTAGTCGGTGGCGACGTCGACGAGCGCCTCGGTCCATCGTGGCAGCGCACCGCGGCCCAACGAGATCATCTTGGTCCCCTTGTCGTACGGATTGTCCCACGTCGTGCCGGCCGGCAGCCGGCTCGACCACACATAGTTGAGGGTATTGCCCGGTACCATGGTGCTGTACAGCGCCGCGCCGACGCGGTGACGGACGTTCTCCCAGAACGATGCATGCGATGCATCGAATCGGAACATGATGGATACGCGTGCCGCAAAATCGTCTCCGGCCTTCTGCCGCTCGTCGGCGACGTTGATGCCGTGCGCGATCTTCCACTGCCAACGCAGTCGCGGCGTGCGCCGCAGATCGACGGCGTCCGTGGCAATGTACAGTGCCGACGCCGAGCAAACAGCATGGCCTTCGATGGCGTCGATTCCGTCGGCACGGACGGCCGCGTAGGTCGTGTGTCGGGCGATCTTGGGGAACTCGAGCAGCTGCCAGGCGGGTGACCCCGGCGCGCCGAGAACGACTTCGGTTGCCTCCGCCGCGGCCGCCCCGGCGGCCAAGACGGCGAGGCACATCGCCGGCAGCGTCCTGGCGTGCCGCATGCCGGCCTATTCCTTGCCGGCGAGTTGGATGCGCTGGCCGTCGTGCAGCAGGACGTCGCCGACGATCAAGGCCTCGCCGCCCTTCAGGCCGCTGGTGATGCGCGCCCGATCGCCGACGCTGCCGCTGCTTTCGACGGGGGCGCGGCGGGCGCGACCGTCGTCGGCGACCCACACGAAGTTGTTGCCTTGATCGTCGCGGCGCATCGCCGCGGCCGGCACGAGGACGGAGGCCTTTTCGGAATGGCCGTCGATGGTCGGATCGGCGAGGAAGGTGATGCGGGCGCTCATGTCGGGCAGCAGCCGATCGTCGGGTTGGAGGACGTGCACCTCGACCTTCAGCGTGCCCTTCTGCCGATCCACTTGCGGGTACAGCTTGACGACGCGGGCCTCGTAGTGCGCGTCGGGATACGCGTCGGGCGTCACCTGCGCCGGCTGTCCCATATGGATGCGATTCAGATCGGCTTCATTGATGTCGACCTCGGCGCGCATGTCGGTGAGGTTGGCCAGCCGCACCAGATCTCCCGAGCCCGCGAAGCCGCCCGGCACGGCGATCTCGCCGACCTCCTTGAGCTTGGCGAGGACGACGCCGTCGGTGGGGGCGCGCAGCAGCGTGTACTCGAGGTTCACGCGCGCCTCCGCCAGCTCAGCCTGGAGCTGCTTCACCGTGGCGTGCGCCACCGCGGCCTTGTTCTGGAACACGTCGAGCTCCTGGCGCGAGATCACGCCCTGATCGTGGAGCGCCGCGCCGCGTTTGAGGTCAGCTTCCGCGAGCGCCTGGTTCGCCCGCGCCACCTGCAGCCCGGCCTCGGTCCGCGCCACCACGGCGCGATAGTCGCGGTCATCGATCTGCACCAGCGGGTCGCCCTTGTGAATGCTTTGCCCTTCCTCGACGAAGTAGCGCTCGATGCGACCGGGGACGCGGACACCGATGGACACATAGCGGTCACCGGTCACCACGTACCCCGAGCCGGAGAGCACCGGTATGGGGCCGGCCTCGCCGGGGGTTGTCACCGCGGCGTAGACCACGCGCACCGCCGGCGGCTGGCGCGTGGTCATCCAGGCGCCCGCGGCGGCGAGCGCCACGAGCACCAGCACGATCGGTGCGATGCGACGTGGTCTCCGACGCCGGCGCCGCGGCGCCGGCGTCGCGGTGCGATCGATGCGCAGCGACGCGAGGTCGGCACGCAACTGCTGGTCGCGCTCGGGGCTCGGGGTGCTCATGGGTCTACAACAAGCATGATGCGGCGGGCGCTGTCTACGCCTTCCGCAGCGCCTCGATGGGGCGCATCCGCGCCGCCCGCCACGCCGGCCCGAAGCCGCCGCCGATGCCGATGACGATCGACAGCAGCAGCGCTCCCAGCAAGTCGGAGACGCCGACGCGCAGGGTGACGACGTTGGTCGTGAAGGTCGCGGCGCCGAACGCCACGCCGCCCATGGCATAGCCGATGAGGATGGACAGGCCGATCGAGGCGGCGGCGCCAATGAGGAAGCCGACGGCGGACAAGGCGATGGCCTCGATCTCGAACGCCGAGAGGATGGTGGTGCGCGAGAACCCCAGGGCGCGCAACGTGCCGATCTCGGCCGTGCGCGCCTGCACCGCGGCATACATCGTGTTCGACGCGCCGAAGCCGGCACCGATCCCGGCCAGGACGGCGATCCCGATCACCAGGATGTAGAGCGTATTCGCCGACTCCGACTGCTTGGCGTAGTAGTCGGTCTCGCGCTGCGCGTCGAGGGCATAGCGCGGGTCGTCGTCGATGCGCCGCATCAACGGCTCCAGCTCAGCCGGGGAGGCGACACGCAGGCGCAGGCCCGAGTAGGGGAACACGCGTTTGGCGTCATTGGCGAGCTCGCGCACGTCGACCCACACCTCGCTCTCGAACGACGAGCCGCCGGCATCGAAGATCCCGACCACTTTCCAACGGCCGCGACCGAACTCCAGCTCGTTGCCGAGCTCGGCGCCGGCGTAGCGGCCGCGCACGCCGCGGCCGACCACCGCCTCGTGCGCGCTCGGCGTGAACATGCGGCCGGCGCTGATGCGGACGCTGTCGTGCACGAGCAGCGCCACCGGCTCGACGCCGCGCACCAGCACGTTCTCGCGGCCGCCGCCGCGGGTGCGGAAGAACGGCTGGACGACCAACTCCGGCGATGCCAGCGGCTGGTCCTCGGCGTCGCGTGCGATGCCGTCGAAGAAGCGCAACGCCTGAAACGCCTCGAGCGATAGCTGGCTCGAGCCGTCATTGTCCGAGCCCTTGCGCATCACCACCAGGTTGCGCGGATCGCCGCACGACACCACCGTGCGTTTGAGGCTGGAGATCAATCCCAGGAACAGGCTGCAGGCGATGACGACCAGTGCAATCACTCCGGCGGTCATCACGCTGCGCGCCGGCCGGGCGCGCAGGTTGCGCAGGCTATACGAGAGCGGCAACGGCACTAGAACACCTCGTGCAACGACTCGACTACCGGCTTGCGCGCCGCGCCGTAGGAGGGCACCACGCCGGCCAGCATGCCGACGAACACGGAGAGGAAGATGCCGTCGACCAGCACCGGCACCGTGACGATGAAGCTGCCGAGGGGGCCCAGTGTGTCGTTCCAGGTGGCGAACGTCTGCAGCAGCTTGGTGAGGCCGATGGTGACGAGCACTCCGGTGCCGCCCGCTACCACCGAGAGCGCCGCCGCTTCGGCGAGCAGCGTCCCGAAAATCACGCGGCGCCCGAAGCCGATCGCCTTGAGCACGGCGATCTCGCCGGCGCGCTCGCGCACGCCCATCGAGGCGGTGTTGGCGGCGATGAACACGATGCACAGCGCGACCAGCGCGGTGACGATGAGAATGATGGTCACGAACCCTTGCAGTGAGCCGAAGAAGTTCGAGAGGAAGCTCTTCTCGGTCTCGCACGCCGTCTCCGCCTCGCTGTTGCGCGACATGTCGTCGATCTCGCGCATGATCGCGTTGACCCGGTTGGGATCGGCGGCGCGCACCCAGATCATGCCGGCGATGGTGAGGCCGGGCCGGCCCATCGCCTTGAGGGCTTGGTCGAGATACTCGCGGTTGAACCAGAAGTGCGGCGCGCGGTCGTTGGCGATCTCGCCGACGATGCGGAAATCGAGGGTCACTGGCCATACGGTGCTGCGCAGCGTGACGCGCTGGCCGATCCGCCAGCCGTACTTGCGCATGGTCTGGCGGCCGACGATGGCGCCGTCGCGGTAGCGCTGGAAGTCGGCGAGCTGCTCCGCCGCGATCGGGTAGTCCGGATAGACGGCGCCGATGTGCTCGACCTCGACGGCGAAGTTCGGAAACGTCACCCGGCCGGCCTCCTCGAAGGCGCCGCCGAACCACGTCGACGACACGGCCGCGGCGACGCCGTCGACCTGGCGCACCTTGCGGGTGAACGCATAGGGCATGGCGTAGACGATGCCCGCCTTGTTGTGCACCGAGATGCGCGTGTTGCTGGCGGCGTGGTCGAGGATCGCGTTGAGGCCGGCCGGCATGGTGAGCAGCAGGCAGACGAGGACGACGGCGAGCATGATGGCACCGCCGGTGAGCGCGCTGCGGAGCTTGTTGCGGCCGAGGTTGGCGAGGATGAAGCCGAGATACTTCATCGCCCCAGCCGTGCACCCGCCGCCGCCGCGCCGCCGCCCGCGGCCATCAGGATCGCCGCCGCGGCGCGCTCGGCATCCTCGCCCTCGAGCAGGATGCCCTTGTCGAGATGATACGCGTCGTCCACGAAACGCAACGCGCGCGGGTCGTGTGTCACCATGATCACCGTCTTGCCGAAGTCGTGCTTCAGCTGCCGCAGCAACCCGAGAATGGCTTCGGCGTTGCGCGCGTCGAGATCGCCGGTCGGCTCGTCGGCGACGATGAGGTCGGGGTCGGTGACGATGGCCCGGGCAATCGCCACCCGTTGCTGCTCGCCGCCCGAGAGCGTCCGCGGATAGTGATCCATACGCTCGTCGAGACCGACCACGCGCAGCGCCGTCTCGGCGCGCTCGCGTCGCTCGGCCTTGCTCAAATGGGTGAGCAGCAGCGGCAAGGCGACGTTGTCGCGCGCCGTCAGCACCGGGATCAAGTTGAAGAACTGGAAGATCAAGCCGACGTGCCGGGCGCGCCAATGCGCCAGGTCGTCCTCCGTCAGATCGTTGAGCGCGGCGCCGGCGACCATGACGTCGCCCTGATTGGGGCGATCGATGCCGGAGACGAGGTTGAGCAACGTCGATTTGCCGGAGCCCGACGGCCCCATGAAGGCGACGAAGTGCCCGGTCGGAATCGACAGCGAGACGTTCTCCAAAGCATGCACGTCGTCGACGCCGCGCACGTAGCGCCGCGACACGTTGCGGATCACGATGATCGGCGGCGCCGCCCCGGCGGTCGACGGTGCGTCCATGGCGGGAGGAATCCTAACCTAGCCGCCGTGGTCATGCGATAGCGCCGGCAGCACGCGCAGCACCTGCCGCGCGGCGTGCGCGGTCATCGAAAAAAAGTTTGACACGCTGGAGCCAACGCGTTAACAGGGTGCGCTCGCTGCTGTGTTGCGGGGCAGGCATTGCATGCGACTCGCTCAATTAACGCCCGTTGTCGGGGCGCTTGTGGTCATCGGAACCTTCGGGTGCGGAGGGGGTGGCTCGTCGGGCGGCAGCACCGGCGGCGGCTTGACCTTCCGCGCGCTGTGGGAGCAGCCGCACTCGGTCCGGCCAGCCACCGCGCAGGCGACGTCACCGCGGGCGCTCGACGCAACACCCGCCAGCGGCGGGTTCGGTCTCGCCATTCCCCCCGCGGTGCGCACCGTGCTCGTGCTCTTCCAGTCGGGGGGTTTCTGTCGCTCCGCCGTCGTCGATGCAACGTCCGGCCAGCGGAACGTGGTGCTGCACCAAGTTCCCGGCGGCGCGGCGACGGTGACGATATTCGGTTTGCCTATCGACCGCGGTCCGCTTGGTCCCGACGTGATCGATGATCCGTCGTGCTGTTCGCCGGCGCCCTACGGGACCTGTCGTGGATTGCAGTATCAGACGCCGAGCTTTCGCAGCGACCCGCAGCCGGTGACGGTGCAGCCGGCGACGCAGACCGACGCCGGCGACATCCCGGTGTATGCAGTGCCGTTCTTCGTAAGTCTCAACCCGGCGCCGAACGGCTCGGCGGTCACACCGGTGTCGCTTGCGTTCACGATCGGCGACGCCGTCAGCGGCATCAACTCCGCTTTGATTGAGGCGACCCTCGCGCCCGGCAACCTGACGCCGGAGCTGGCGCTGCAGCCGTGTGATGATGGCGCGGCCAACCCGGCGGCGCAGTGCAGCAGCGGCGGGCAGCTTGGGGTCATCGGCTTCCAGGTCGTCGGCGGCCCGGTGCCGCTCCCAGTGGGCTCGGCAGCCGCGACGGTGAGCGGAAGCAACAACGCGGCGCTGGTGCGCGTCGTGACGCTGCAATACCCCTTCACGGTGCTGGAAGGCTCGCCGACACCGACGGCGACCCATACCTCGACGAGCAGCGCGACGCTGACGCCGATCCCGCCAACCGCAACGCCGACGCCGACCGCCACCGATACGGCGACGCATACGCCGGTAGCTTCGATGACGGCAACGCCCTCCGCGACGCGGACACCGACGCCGACGAACACGTTCACGCCGTCGCGAACACCGACCAACACGGCAAGCGCGACGCAGAGTGCGACGGTGACACCGACGTCCACCCTGACGGTTACCGCGACCGTGACGCCGACCATGACCGACACGGCCACGCCGACGCAGACGCACACCGCGTCGAGCACGGCGACCGAGACCGCGACGGAAACACCGACCGAGACGGCGACCGCCAGCGCCACCCACACCGCTACGCCAACCGATACCTCGACCGTCACGGCGACGGCAACCAATACGGCGACGGTCACGGATACGCCGCGCGAATCGCCGACGCAGACCGGCACGGCGACGGACACGGCGACCGCGACGGCGACCGCATCGGCGACGCAGACGCCAACCAACACGGTGACATCAACGCCGACGTCGACCAGTACCCTGACACTCACCGCGACCGTGACGGTGACACGCACGCCGACGCTGAGGCCGACGCCGACGGATACGCACACGCCGACGCTGACACCGTCGCCGACGGATACGCACACGGCGACATCGACGCCGACCGACACCAACACCCCAACCGAGACCCCGACGCAGACGGCGACCGACACTTCGACCAGTACCCCAAGCGAGACCGCGACGCCGACCGATACCCCGACCGATACGCCGAGCGTGACCGAGACGCCGACCGAGACGGCGACACCGACGCCGTCAGAGACCCTGACGCCGAGTCAGACCGCAACGGACACGCCGACGCCGACCTCGAGTCCCACCGAGACGGCGACTGCGACCGCCACTGAAACCAGCACGCCGACCGACACACCGACCCAAACGCCAACCGACACCTCGACACCGACGGACACCCCGACGGAAACGGCGACGCCGACGCCAACGGATACCCCGACCGCGACTCCGACGAGTACGCCAACCGATACGTCGACCGCGACCGCCACTCAGACGCCGACGAATACACTGACACCGACGCCAACCGACACACCCACGCGGACCACCACCCCGGTGCCGACGCATACGGACACGCAGACGCCCACCGTCACGGCGACGGAGACCTTCACATCTACCGCGACGCCAACCGAGACCTTCACGTCGACATCCACGTCGACGCAGACCTTCACGCCGACGTCCACGCCGACCGAGACCTTCACGTCGACGCAGACGCCGACCAACACGCCGACGGCGACTCCAACGCTGACGCCGACCAACACGCCGACACTGACGCCGACGAATACGCCGACGTCGACCCCGACCAACACGCCGACGCTGACCCCGACCGACACCCCGACACTGACGCCGACGAATACGCCGACGTCGACGCCCACCAACACGCCGACCGCGACGCCGACGAACACGCCGACCAAT
>Ga0335082_10000255_pt1 | contig 54309 bp, 57 predicted proteins | sample Lox_Sample_41_FD_206718 | JGI IMG/M metagenome (GOLD analysis project Ga0335082, IMG submission 206718) | Soil microbial communities from Loxahatchee National Wildlife Refuge, Florida, United States - Lox_Sample_4.1 | ecosystem: Environmental > Terrestrial > Soil > Wetlands | place: USA... | reverse complement strand
GTCGCTCGCGCATGCGATGCGCCACCTGGTGTTCCCCGGCGGCAAGCGCCTGCGGCCCGCGCTCGCGTTGGCGGCGGCCGAGGCGGTCGGCGCGGACGCGGGCGCCGCGCTGCCGATCGCCGTCGCGGTGGAGCTCGTCCACACGTACTCGCTGATCCACGACGATCTCCCCTGCATGGACGACGACGAGCTTCGGCGCGGGAAGCCGACCGTGCACGTGGCCTACGGCGAGGCGCGCGCGGTGCTCGCTGGTGACGCCTTGCAGGCGCTGGCCTTCGAGGCGCTGCTCGCCGCGCCCGGCCCCGACGCGGCGGCGGCGCGAGAGGTCGCGCAGGAGCTCGCGCGCGCCGCGGGCGCGCGCGGGCTGGTCGGCGGTCAGGTCGACGACCTCGACTTCGACCCGGCCTCGGCCGACGCGAAGAGCGTCGAGTCGGTGCACGCGCGCAAGACCGCGGCGCTCTTCGTGGCGGCCATCGTCGGCGGAGCCCGGCTCGGCGGCGCCGACACCGCCGCGCTCCGCCGCCTGCGCGACTTCGCCGAGCGGCTCGGCGTCGCCTTCCAGATCGCCGACGACGCGCTCGATCAGGACGAGGACGACGCCTGCTCCTACGTGCGCGTCGCCGGCGCCGCCGGTGCGCGCGAGCGGGCCGAGGCACTCTTCGACGAGGCGCTCGCCGCGCTCGAGCCTTTCGGCCCGCCGGCCGATCCGCTGCGGGCGCTCGCGAAGCTTTGCGTATGGAGGAGCGAGTGAGCCCCGCGCGTCTGCTCGACCGCATCGCCTCGCCCGAGGACCTGCGCCGGCTCTCGCGGGAGCAGGTGGCGCAGGTCGCCTCGGAGCTGCGCGAGGTGATCATCGAGAACGTGTCGCGTACCGGCGGCCACCTCGCGTCGAGCCTCGGCGCGGTCGAGCTGATCACCGCGATCCACGCGGTCTTCGACACGCCGCGCGACCGGCTCGTGCTCGACGTCGGCCACCAGGGCTACGCGCACAAGCTCCTGACGGGGCGGCGCGAGGCCTTCCCGACGATCGGCAAGGAGGGCGGCATCGCGAAGTTCCTGCGCCGCGCGGAGTCGCCGTACGACGCCTTCGGCGCGGGGCACGCGGGCACGTCGGTGTCGGCCGCGCTCGGCATGGCGCGCGCAATGCAGCACCAGGGGCGTGGCCAGGTCGCGATCGCGCTGATCGGCGACGGCGGCATGACGGCCGGCATGGCCTTCGAGGCGCTGAACCACGCCGGCGACCTCCAGCAGCGGAACCTCGTGGTGGTGCTGAACGACAACGAGATGTCGATCTCGCCGAACGTCGGCGCGCTCTCGTCGTTCCTGTCGCGCAAGCTCTCCGCGCCGTCGGTGCGGCGCATGAAGGGCTGGGCGCGCGAGATCCTGCGGAGCCTTCCGGCCGACGCGCTCCACTGGGCGCACAAGGCGGAGGAGTCGCTCAAGGTCTTCTTCTCGCCGGGCCTCCTCTTCGAGGCGTTGAACTTCCGCTACGTGGGGCCGATCGAGGGGCACCGCATCGACGTCGTGCTCGAGACCTTCGACAACGTGAAGCAGATGCTCGCGGGCGGCGAAGGTCCGGTGCTCGTGCACGCCGTCACCGCGAAGGGTTACGGCTACGCGCCCGCCGAGGCGGATCCCTTCCGCTACCACGGCGTCGGCGCCTTCGAGGTGCAGACGGGCGACTTCAAGCCGACGAAGCCCGGGCCGCCGAAGTACCAGGACGTCTTCGCCGACGCGCTGATCCGGCTCGCGCGCGAGGACGAGCGCATCGTCGCGATCACCGCCGCGATGGCCGACGGCACCGGGCTCGACCGCTTCGCGAGGGTCTTCCCCGACCGCTTCTACGACGTCGGCATCGCCGAGCAGCACGCGGTCACCTTCGCCGCGGGTCTCGCCAGCGAGGGCATGAAGCCGGTGCCCGCCATCTACTCGACCTTCCTCCAGCGCGCATATGACCAGGTCGTGCACGACGTCTGTCTCCAGAACCTCGACGTGACCTTCGCGCTCGACCGCGCGGGGCTCGTCGGCGCCGACGGCGCCACGCACCAGGGCCTCTACGACCTCGCCTATCTGCGCGCGCTGCCCAACATGGTCGTGATGGCGCCGAAGGACGAGAACGAGCTCCAGCACATGCTGCGGACCGCGGTCGACTACCCGGGTCCGGCGGCGCTGCGCTACCCGCGCGGCAACGGCGTCGGCGTGCCGCTCGATCCGGAGATCAAGGCGCTGCCGCTCGGACGCGCGGAGCTCTTGCGCGACGGGAACGACGTCGCGCTCGTCGCGCTCGGCGCCATGGTGCACCCGGCGATGGACGCCGCGGATCGCCTGGCCGAGCGGGGGATCCGCGCCGCAGTGCTGAACGCGCGCTTCGCGAAGCCGCTCGACGCCGACGCGATCACCGCGCTCGCGCGCCGCTGTCGCGCGCTCGTCAGCGTCGAGGAGCACACCTTGCGCGGCGGCTTCGGAGCAGCCGTGCTCGAGGCGCTCGCCGCGGCGGGCGTGCGGCTGCCGACGCGCTGCCTCGGCGTACCCGACCGCGTCGTCGAGCACGGCGATCCCGGCGCGCAGCGCGCGGCCTTCGGGCTCGACCCGGCCGGCATCGAGCGCGCCGCGCAGGAGCTGCTCGAGGTCCGCGCGAGCTGACGAAGAAGCAAGCGCCGGCGAAGCCGGCGCGCGCAGCGAGCCGCAGGCGAGCGAAGATCAGAGGTGCGACCCGGTATGCATCATCCTGGGCGCTCGAAGGGAGAACGGCTCGACGCGCGGCTCGTGCGCGACGGCCTCGCCGAGACGCGCAGCCGCGCCGCGGCGCTCGTTCTCGCCGGTCAGGTGCTCGTCGACGACGCTCCCGCCGACAAGCCGGGCGCGCGCGTCGCGCCGGAGTCGTCGGTGCGCGTGCGCGAGGCGAGGCGTCACGTCTCGCGCGGGGGCGAGAAGCTCGCGGGCGCGCTCGCCGATCTCGGCATCGACGTGCGCCGCCGGCGCTGCCTCGATGTCGGCGCCTCTACGGGGGGCTTCACGGACTGCCTGCTCCAGGCCGGCGCGGCGGAGGTCGTCGCGCTCGACGTCGGCTACGGACAGCTCGCGCTCTCGCTGCGAGACGACCCGCGCGTCCACGTGCGCGAGCGCGTGAACGCGCGCGAACTCGAGGCCTCGCAGCTTCCCTTCGTGCCCGACTTCGTGACGATAGACGTCTCCTTCATCTCGCTGCGGCTCGTGCTGCCGCGCCTCGCGGCGCTCGCGCCGCGCGCGGAGCTCCTTGCGCTGGTGAAGCCGCAGTTCGAGGTCGGGCGCGAGCAGGTGGGGAAGGGCGGCGTCGTGCGCGACGACTCGCTCCGCGCCGAGGCGGTGCGGCAGGTCGCGGCGTGCGCGGAGGTTCTCCGCTACCGGGTCGCGGGTCAGGTCGACAGCCGACTCGCGGGCCCCAAGGGGAACCGCGAGATCTTCCTCCACCTGCTGCCCGCGGCGGACGATCCCGGAGCAGACCGCGGGCGGGCTCTCGGTTGACGCCTCGAGGTCCCGATCTACTCTCCGGCAATCCAGTACCCCGGAGTCCAGTATGGCCCTGATGGAAGTGACGGAGCCCGCGGCGAAGCGCATCGGCGAGCTGCTCGACAAGGAAGGCAAGCGCGCCACGCACGGCCTGCGCCTGAAGGTCGTCGGCGGGGGCTGCTCGGGTCTCCGCTACGAGCTCGCCTTCGACGACCAGGTAGGTCCCCGTGACCACCAGCTCGAGATCGGCGGCGTGCGCGTGATCGTGGACGAGAAGAGCGCGCTGTATCTCACGGGCACGACGCTCGACTTCGTCGACACGCTCCAGGAGTCGGGGTTCAAGATGCAGAACCCGAACGCCACGTCGACCTGCGGCTGCGGCGAGTCTTTCAACGCCTAGCGTCGCGGGGCTTCGAATGAGGCGCCCCATCTATCTCGACCATCACGCGACCACTCCTTGTGATCCGCGCGTGGTGGAGGCGATGGCGCCGTACTGGAGCGAGGAGTTCGGCAACGCCTCGAGCGCGACGCACGCCTACGGCTGGCGCGCGGAGGCGGCCGTCGAGGACGCGCGCGAGCGCCTCGCGCGCGCGATCGGGGCGCGCGACGCGCGCGAGATCGTCTTCACGAGCGGCACCACCGAGAGCGACAACCTCGCGATCGCGGGGGTCGTGCGCGCCGCCATGCCCGCGCGCGACCACGTCGTCACGAGCGCGGTCGAGCACCCCGCCGTGCTCGACGCCTGTCGCGCGCTAGCAAACGAGGGCGTGCGCGTCTCCTCGCTGCCGGTCGACTCCGACGGACTCGTCGATCCGGACGAGGTCGCGCGCGCGATCACGCCGCGCACCGCGCTCGTGTCGGTGATGGCGGCCAACAGCGAGATCGGCGTGCTCGAGCCGATCGAGGCGATCGGCGCGATCTGCCGCGAGCGCGGCGTGCCGTTCCACACCGACGCGGCTCAGGCCGTCGGCAAGGTGCCGGTCGACGTCGAGTGGGCGCACGTCGACCTGCTCTCGATGTGCGCACACAAGTGCTACGGCCCGAAGGGCGTCGGCGCGCTCTACCTGCGCGAGCGGCAGCCGCGCATCGCGGTCGCGCCGCTGCTGCACGGCGGGGGACACGAGCGAGGGTTGCGCTCGGGCACGCTGCCCGTTCCGCTCTGCGTCGGCTTCGCGCGCGCGCTCGAGCTCTGCCTCGCGGAGCGCGAGAGCGAGGCGAGTCGCCTCGCCGCGCTGCGCGACCGCCTGTTCGAGCGGCTCGAGGCCATCGGCGCGCGCCGGAACGGACACGCCACCCGGCGCCTGCCCGGCAACCTGAACGTCGCAATCCCCGGCGCGCCGGCCGACGCGCTGCTCGTCGCGCTCCGCGACGTCGCGCTCTCGACCGGCTCGGCCTGTGCGTCGGCGCGCGGCGAGCCGAGCCACGTGCTGCGCGCGATCGGGCTCGATCCCACGCTCGCGCGCTCGTCCGTGCGCTTCGGCCTCGGCCGCGGCACGACGGCCGAGGAGATCGAGACCGCGGCCGGACGGGTGATCGAGGAAGTCGGGCTCCTGCGGCAGGCGCGCCGGGCCGGCGTCGCTTGACGCGCGCGCGGGCCGGCGTCGCTCGACGCGCGCGCGGGCCGGCGTCGCTCGACGCGCGCTAGTCTCCCGCCCCTTCGAACGCAGCCGACGAGAGGATCATGGCCCAGCAGACCGCCACCAACATCACCTGGCACGCCGGCACCGTGGCGCGCGCCGAGCGCGAGAAGCTGATGCGCCAGCGCGGCGCGACGATCTGGCTGACGGGCCTCTCGGGCTCGGGCAAGTCGACGATCGCGGTCGCGGCCGAGCGCGCGCTCGTCGACCGCGGCCACGCCGCCTATGTGCTCGATGGCGACAACATCCGCCACGGGCTCAACAAGAACCTCGGCTTCTCGCCCGAGGACCGCACCGAGAACATCCGCCGCATCGGAGAGGTCGCGAAGCTGATGACCGATGCGGGGCTCTTCGTCTTCACCTCGTTCATCTCGCCCTATCGCTCCGACCGCGACGCGGTGCGCGCGCTGATGCGCGAGGGCGACTTCATCGAGGTCTACGTCTCCGCGCCGCTCGATACCTGTGAGGGGCGCGACGTGAAGGGTCTGTACAAGAAGGCTCGCGCCGGACAGATCCCCGAATTCACGGGGATCTCCGCCCCGTACGAGGCGCCGGAGCGGCCGGAGCTCGTGGTTCATACCGATCGGCAGACGGTCGAAGAGAGCGTGGCCCAGGTGGTCGGATACCTGGAGGCGAAGGGCTACCTGTCGCCTGCTGCGGGCGCCTAGGCAACTCTCGGGACGATCTGCGAGGGCGTCGATCCAGGCCATGACGGCGTTGGCGTGCCGATCCAGCGAAGCGGCCCCCTGGCGCGCAGGGCGCGCCGGATTGCTGGCGCTCGCCCTGCTCGTGGGCTGCGCCTCGGGCTCGGGTCCGAAGGACCTCGGCGAGGAGATCCGGCCCGACGCCCCGCCCGAGTACGACGTGCTCGTCGCGCAGCAGCACGCGAGCGAGGGCCGCGCGCCCGAGGCGCTCGCCGCGCTCGAGCGCGCCGTCGCGAAGGACGACACCTCCGCCTACCTCCAGCGCGTGCTCGCCGACGCGCTCGCGCGCTCGTCGCGGCTCGACGAGGCGCTCGACCACGCGCGCCGCGCCTACGAGCTCGACCCGACCAACGAGGACGGCCGTCATCTGCTGGTGCAGCTGCTCCGCATCAAGCGCGACGTCCCCGCGATCGAGGCGCTGCTGCTCGACGAGTCCGGCGCGCCGCGCGACATCAACGCGGCCTACGCGCTCCACGAGGTCTACATCGAGGCCGGCCGCGGAGAGGACGCGCTCGTGATGGCCGAGTGGCTGCTGAAGCACGACCCCGATCCGCTGCGCGCGCAGATCGCGCGCGCGAACGCCTATCAGCGACTCGGCAAGCCCGAGCTGGCGGAGAAGGCGCTGCGCGAAGCGATCAAGCTGCGGCCCGACGACATGCGCCTGTACGGCGCGCTCGCGCGCTCGATGCGCGAGCGCGGCGACCACGACGGCGAGATCGCGCTCTATCGCGAGATCCTCGACAAGAATCCCGACGACCACTCGACCTTGCTCGCGCTCGCCGAGGCGCAGATGGCCGACGATGACCTCGAGGGCGCGATCGGTACGCTCGAGCGGGTCGAGCAGCGCTACCCCGGCGACGAGCGCGTGTCGCTGCGGCTCGGCTTCCTCTACTACGAGGCGCGCCGCTTCCCCGAGGCGGTGGCTCGCTTCCAGCGCGCGCTGGCGGCCAATCCCGACGAGTCGGAGATCGCCTTCTTCCTCGGCGTGGCCGAGCGACGCGTCGGCGACGACGACGCGGCGCTCGCGGCCTTCGCCTCCGTGCCCTCCGACCACGAGCACTACGCCGAGGCGCAGACGCAGATCGCCTCGATCCACGAGCGGCGCGGCCGCTACGACGAGGCGAAGGCCGCCGTGGCGCGAGCCATGGCGGTGGAGCCGTCGCGCGCGCTCGAGCTCTATGCGGCGACCCTCCAGGCGAAGGCCGGCGACCTCGACGGCGCGGTCCGCTACGTGCAGGGCCTGATCGACGCCGAGCCCGACAACGACGAGCTCCACTACAACCTCGGCGTGATCTACGGCGAGGCGAAGGAGGACGACCGCGCGATCGAGGCGATGCGCAAGGCGCTCGCGCTGAACCCGGACAACGCCAGCGCGCTGAACTTCATCGGCTACACCTGGGCCGAGCGCGGCGAGAATCTCGACGAGGCGGAGAAGATGATCCAGCGCGCGATCGAGCTCCGCCCCGAGGACGGCTTCATCGTCGACAGCCTCGGCTGGGTCTACTACATGCGCGCGCGTCCGCTCGTGCAGTCCGGGAAGATGGACGCGGCGAAGGCCTACATCGAGCGCGCGCTCTCCGAGCTCGAGCGCGCGGACGAGCTGACTGGCGGCGACCCGGTGATCTCCGAGCACCTCGGCGACACCTATCTGCTGCGGGGCGAGCGCAAACGCGCGCTCGAGATGTTCGAGGAGTCGGTGCAGCAGGGGCCGCGCGACGACGAGCAGCCCCACCTGCACGAGAAGCTCGAGAATCTGCGCCGCGAGCTCCAGTGAGTCGGGCGCGCGGGCTCGCCGTCGCCGCGCTGCTCGCGCTCACCGCCTGCGCCACACCGGTGGCGGTACCGCTCCCGCGCGACGACCCGCGCCCGGCCGCGCTGCTCGCGGCCTTCGCGCAGCAGGCCGACCGGCGCGAGGGCCTGCGCGGCGACGCGCGCCTCGCGGTCGACGCGGACTCTCCGCAGCCGCTGCACCTGCGCTCGCGCCAGAGCCTCGTGCTCGAGCGGCCGGCGAGCCTGCGGATCGAGGTGCAGGGCATGCTCGGCGCGACGCTCGCGGTGCTCGCGATCGACGGCCACCAGTACGCCTTCTTCGACACAGGATCGCGACGTTTCGACCAGGGTCCCCTGACGGACGACGTGCTCTGGCGCGTCGCGCGGCTCTCGCTCCAGCCCGACGAGGTGGTCGCGGTGGTTCTCGGCGGGCCGCGCCTCGGCCCCGACCTCTCGGTGCGCGCGGCCTACGCGGTGGCCGAGGGCGGCGTGCGCGTCGAGCTCGAGGGAGACGACGGCGCGCGCCGAGCGCTCGAGTTCGACGCCGCGGGAAAGCTGCGCGAGTGGGACGCTCACGACCCCGATCGCGGCGCCTGGACCGCCCGCTTCGACGACTATGCGGACGTCGCGGGCCAGTCGCTCGCGCACCGGGTCTCGATCGATACCGGCGACACGCAAGCCGTGCTCCAGCTGAGCCACGTCGAGCTGAACCCCTCGCTGCCGGCGGATATATTCCGCCTCGACGGGCTCGCGGCCCGGTCCGGCGCGGAGGGGGGATGAAGCGTCGCCTGGGAGCGGTCGCGTTCGCGGCCGCGCTCGCGCTGTCGGCCTGCAGCAACGATCCCTATCCGGACGCCGACGACTCGCGCGCGATCTTCTACACCGTCTTCGACGATCCCCCGAAGACGCTCGACCCGCAGGTCGCCTACTCGGTCATCGACCACTCGGTGATCGGGAACGTCTACGACACCTTGCTCCAGTACCACTACCTGAAGCGGCCGTACACCTTGATGCCGGGTCTGCTCGAGGAGATCCCGCGCGCGGAGCCGCAGCCGGATGGGCGCGTCGCCTACACCTTGCGGCTGCGCCGCGACCTGCGCTTCCACGAGGATCCCTGCTTCGAGCGCTCGTCGCCGGGCTCGCGCACGCGCGATGTCACCGCGGCCGACGTGGCGTTCGCCTTCGCGCGCATCGGAGACCCGGCCGTCGACAGCCCGGTGCTCGAGACCTTGGTCAAGATCTCGGGCATGCGTGAGTTCGGCGAGAACCTCACGAAGCGGCGCAAAGAGGACGCGTCCTTCGCCGCGCTTCGCATCGACCGGCAGTACGCCGAGATCGGTGGCATCGCGGGCGTGCGCGTCGCATCGCCGCGCGAGCTCGTGCTCGTGCTCGACGAGCCCTACCCGCAGATCCGCTTCTGGCTGGCGATGCCGTTCACGTCGCCGGTCCCGTGGGAGGCGGTCGCCTGGTACGACGGCCACGAGGGCCGCGAGCTGTTCGCCGAGCATCCGGTCGGCACGGGCCCGTTCCGGCTCACGCGCTACGAGAAGCGCTCGCGCATCGTGATGGAGCGCGAGCCCTCCTGGTACGGCGCGCGCGATCCCGGCGCTCCGGGAACGGTGTACCCGACCGACGGCGAGCCCAGCGACGTCGCGGACGGCTACCTCGACCCGGCGCGCGTCGGAAAGCCCTTGCCCTTCCTCGAGCGCATCGAGTTCCGGCGCGAGAAGGAGGACATCCCCGCCTTCACGAAGTTCCTCCAGGGCTACTACGACCTGTCCGGCATCCCGCAGGAGAGCTTCGACCGCATGGTGCACGAGGGCGCGCTCTCCCCGGAGATGAGCGCGCAGGGCATGCGGCTCGCGAAGGCGGTCGGCGCCGACATCTACTACATCGGCTTCAACATGGACGATCCCACGGTCGGCGCGCCGGCCGGCGAGCGCGGGCGCAAGCTCCGACAGGCGATGAGCCTGGTGGCCGACACCGTGGAGTTCGAGCGCCTCTTCACGAACGGGCGCGGCATTCCCGCGCAGAGCCCGCTGCCGCCCGGCATCTTCGGCTACGACCCCGACTACCGGAATCCCTACCGGAAGGTCGACCCGACGCGCGCGGCGCAGCTGCTGGCCGAAGCGGGCTATCCGGGCGGCATCGATCCGAGCACCGGTCAGGCGCTGCGGCTCAGCTTCGATACGCCCGCGACCGACACGCGCAGCCTGCTCACCTTCCAGTTCTGGGTCGGCGAGTGGCGCCGCCTCGGCCTCGACGTCCAGATCGCCGCCACCAGCTACAACCAGTTCCAGGACAAGGTGCGGCGCGGCGCCTTCCAGATCTTCCAGTACGGCTGGGTGGCCGACTATCCCGACCCGGAGAACTTCCTCTTCCTGCTCTGGAGCGGCATGGCGCGCACCAAGAACGGCGGGCCCAACACCGCGAACTATCAGGACCCGCGCTACGACGCGCTCTTCGAACAGATGAAGGCGCGCGACGACGACCCCGAGCGGCTGCGCCTGATCGGCGAGATGCGCGCGATCCTCGAGCGCGATTGCCCGTGGATCCCGCTCTTCCACCGCGAGGGCTTCGCGCTCTACCAGGCCTGGGTCGCGCCGCCGAAGCCGGTCGGCATGGCGTTCGCGGTGGACAAGTACCGGCAGGTCGATCCGACCCTGCGCACCGAGCTGCGCGCCGCATGGAACCAGCCGATCCGCTGGCCGGCCTACGCGCTCGCGATCGCGACCGTGGCGGTCGTGCTGCCGGGCATCGCGACCTGGCGGCGGGAGCGCGCCTGATGCTCGCCTATCTCGCGCGCCGGCTCGCGTGGGGCGTCGTCACCGTGATCGGCGTGCTCCTCTTTCTCTTCGTGCTCTTCTTCACGCTGGCGACGCCGGACGACATCGCGCGCAAGGCGGTCGGCGAGAAGGCGCCGCAGGCGGTGCTCGACCAGTGGAAGCTGAACCACGGGTACGACAAGCCGCGGTTCTGGAATCCCGAGTCACCCGGCGACACGATGCTCGCCGAACACTTCCGCCGCATGCTCACCTTCGACTTCGGCAACAGCGACGCCGACGACACGCCGATCGGCGCGCGGTTGCGGAGCGGCGCCGGCCCGAGCCTCGCCTTCACCTTGCCGCTGTTCGTGGCCGGCCTCGCGCTCGGCATCTCGCTCTCGCTCTTCGTGGCCTTTTTCCGCGACACCTACATCGACCGCATGGGCACCGTGCTCGCGGTACTCGCGATGAGCGTCTCGATGCTGCTGTACATCATCGGCGTGCAGTTCCTGCTCGGGAAGCTGCTGCGCTGGTTCCCGATCTCGGGCTTCGACTACTCGCCAGACGTGATGATCCGCTTCCTCGCGATGCCCGTCATCGTCGGCCTGCTCGCGGGCATCGGCGGCGACCTGCGCTTCTTCCGCACCGTCTTCGTCGAGGAGAGCGGTCGGGACTACGTGCGCACCGCGCGCGCGAAGGGATGCGGCGAGGGCCGCATCATGGGACGCCACGTGCTCCGCAACTCGCTGATCCCGATCCTCACCAACGTGGTGATGGCGATCCCCTTCCTCTTCACCGGCAGCCTGCTGCTGGAATCGTTCTTCGGCATCCCCGGCCTCGGCTCGATCACCGTCGACGCGGTCAACGCCAACGACTTCGCGACCTTGCGCGTGGTCGTCTACATCGACTCGCTGCTCTTCATCGCCGGACAGATCGCGACCGACTTCTCCTACACGCTCGCGGATCCGCGCGTGCGGTTCGGCTAGGGGGCGCGTTGCCGCTGCACATCTGGATCAACGGGGCGGTCGCGCTGTTCGTGCTCGGCGCGGCGGTCGCGACCTGGCGGCTGCGCCGCAACGCGCTCTGGCGCGAGGCCGGACGCGAGCTCTGGCGGCGCCGTCCGCTCGCGCTGGCCTTCGTCGCGCTCTACAGCGCCCTTGCGCTCTGCGACTCGATCTCGTGGATCGACGCCGAGGGCACGGGCGTGCGCGAGCCGCGCTCGCTGCTCGTGCGCGCCTTCCCGGTCGACTTCCAGGAGGCGAGCTACTCGGCGCCGCTCGCCGACGTCGAGTTCTACGGCGGCCAGCCGCTCCAGCACCCGGGCGCGCACTGGCTCGGCACCGACATCCTCGGCCGCGACGTGCTGCTCCAGGCCTTGCGCGGCGCGCGCGTCGCGCTGCTGGTCGGCGGGCTCACGAGTCTGATCGCGATTCCGCTTGCGCTCCTATTCGGTGTCGCGGCGGGCTATCGCGGCGGCTGGCTCGACGACCTCGTGTTGTTCCTGATCTCGGTGCTCTTCGCGATGCCGGGGCTCCTGCTGCTGATCGCGCTGATCATGGCGCTAGGCCGTGGGCCGGTGCAGGTTTGCGTCGCGCTCGGCGTGACGGGCTGGGTCTCCTTCGCGCGGCTCGCGCGCGGCGAGACCTTGAAGCTTCGCGAGCTCGACTACGTGCAGGCGGCGCGCGCGCTCGGCGTCTCGGAGCTCCGCATCATCGTCCGCCACGTCGTCCCGAATCTGATGCACCTCGTGGTCATCACCTTCGTCCTGATGTTCTCGAGCCTCGTGCTCACCGAGGCCGTGCTCGCGTGGCTCGGCCTCGGCATCGACGGGAGCTGGGGTCAGATGATCGACCGCGCGCGCGACGAGCTCTCGCGCGACCCGATCATCTGGTGGAACCTGACGGCGGCCTCGGCGGCGCTCTTCGGCCTGATCCTCGCCGTGAACCTGGTCGGTGACGCGGTGCGCGACATCCTGGACCCGCGCACCTTGCGCGAGCGCGCATGAGCGAGCGCGTGCTCGAGGTGGAAGGCCTCGTCGTCACCTTCCCGGGCGACACGGGGCGTACCGCGGTCGTCGACCACGTCGATCTCACACTCGACGCGGGGGAGGCGCTCGCCCTGGTCGGCGAATCTGGCTGCGGCAAGTCGATGACGGCGCTCTCGCTGCTGCGCCTCGTGCCGAAGCCAGGCCGCATCGAGGCGGGCCGCATCCAGATCGCGGGGCAGGACGTGCTCACGCTGCCGATCCCCGCGCTGCGGAGCCTGCGCGGACGCGGGGCCGCGATGGTCTTCCAGGAGCCGATGACCAGCCTCAATCCGGTGTTGACGGTCGGCGCGCAGGTGGTGGAGGCGATCCGCCTGCACGAGCGCGTCGGCGCGAACGCGGCGCGCCGGCGCGCGGCGGAGCTGTTCGCGCACGTCGGCATCCCGGATCCGGAGGCGCGCCTCGACGCCTATCCGCACCAGCTCTCGGGCGGCATGAAGCAGCGCGCGATGATCGCGATCGCGCTGGCCGCGAGGCCGAAGCTGCTGATCGCCGACGAGCCCACCACCGCGCTCGACGTGACGATCCAGGCGCAGATCCTCGACCTGCTGCGCGATCTGCGCCGCGACTCGGGCATGGCGCTGCTGCTGATCACACACGACCTCGGCATCGTGAACGAGGTCGCCGACCGCGTGGCCGTGATGTACGCAGGTCAGCTCGTCGAGACGGGGAGCCGCGAGCTCGTCCTCGGCGCGGCGCGCCATCCCTACACGCAAGGGTTGCTGCGCTCGATTCCCGCTCTCGCGCCGCGTGGCGCGCGCCTCTCCGAGATCCCCGGGAGCGTGCCCTCGGCGGGCGCGTGGCCTTCCGGCTGCCGCTTCCATCCCCGTTGCCCCCGCGCCTTCGAGCCGTGCCCGCGCATCGACCCGGGCTGGACGGAGCTCCGCGCCGGACAGCGCGCGCGCTGCCACGCGGTCGCCAAGGAAGAGGCGTCGTGAGCGCCGCGGCGACACGCGCGGACGTCGCGCCGATCCTGCGCGTCGAGGGGCTCCGGACCTGGTTCCCCGTGCTCGCGGGCATCTTCCAGCGGCCGGCGGCCTGGGTACGCGCGGTCGACGACGTCTCCTTCGAGATCGAGGCGGGGCGCACCTTGGCGCTGGTCGGCGAGTCGGGCTGCGGCAAGACCACGGTCGGGCGCTCGCTGCTCCGGCTGGTCGAGCCGCAGGCCGGCCGCGTCTTCTTCGAGGGGCAGGACCTGCTGGCGCTGCCGCGCGCCGCGCTGCGCCCGCTGCGCCGCCGACTCCAGATCGTGTTCCAGGATCCGATGGCCTCGCTCGATCCGCGCATGCGTGTGCGCGACCTCGTGGCCGAGGGCATGCAGGTCCACGGGATCGGCTCCGACGAGGCCGAGCGCACGGAGCGCGTCGCGCAGCTGCTCGCGCGCGTGCAGATCGATCCGCGCCACATGGCCCGCTACCCGCACGAGTTCTCGGGCGGTCAGCGCCAGCGCGTCTGCATCGCCCGCGCCCTCGCCGTCGAGCCGCGGCTGCTGGTGTGCGACGAGGCCACCTCGGCGCTCGACGTCTCGATCCAGTCGCAGGTGCTGAACCTGCTGCGCGACCTCCAGCAGGAGCTCGGCCTCACCTATCTCTTCATCACGCACGATCTCGGCGTGGTGCGCTATCTCGCCGATCGGGTGGCGGTGATGTACCTCGGGCAGATCGTGGAGCAGGGCGAGACGGAGGCGCTCTTCCGCGCGCCGCAGCACCCCTACACGCAGGCGCTGCTCGCGGCCGTCCCGTCGCTCGACCCGGTGCGCCGCCGCGCCGCCGCAACCGTGCGCGGCGACGTGCCGTCGCCGGCCGCGCCGCCGCCCGGCTGCCGCTTCCACACGCGCTGCCCGCGCATCTTCGATCGCTGCCGCGTCGAGCCCCCCGCCGCCTACGCGACGCCGACCGGCGAGAGCCGCTGCTTCCTGTCGGATCCGACGGAGCCTCGCGCGCGAGGGGAGCGAGCCTCGTGAGCCGCGCGTCGCACGAGATCGAGTGGGGGGAGCACAGCGACGTCGGGCGGCAGCGCACGAGCAACCAGGACTGCTGCGGCATGGCGGTGTCGCCCGCGGACGGCGCGCGCCTCTGGATCGTGGCCGACGGCATGGGCGGCCACGCGGGCGGCGAGATCGCGAGCCGGGTCGCGGTCGACGCGGCGAAGTCGGCGTTCTCGGAAGGCGAGGGCTCGCTGGCGGAGCGGCTCCGCACCGCCATCGCGATCGCGAACCGCGCGGTGCTCGCGGCCGCGAAGCAGGACCGCGCGCTCGCGGGCATGGGCACGACCGCGGTCGCGCTCGCCGCGGCGGGCGAGAGCCTCTGCGTCGCCAACGTCGGCGACAGCCGCGCCTACCGCGTGCGCCGCGGACGCATCGAGCAGCTGACGCGCGACCACTCGGTCGTCGCGGAGCTCGTGCGGCGCGGCCACATCTCGGAGGACGAGGCGCTGATGCATCCGCGCCGGCACGAGGTGCTGCGCTCGCTCGGCTTCGAGTGGGATCTCGACGTCGACGTGGACCCCGTCGACTCGTCGGCGGGCGACTGCTTCGTGCTCTGCAGCGACGGTCTCTCCGGCGTCGTCGACGATGCCGAGATCGCCGCGCTCTGCGGCAAGCGCCGCCCGAGCGAGGCCGCGCGCGCGCTCGTCGACGCCGCCAACGCCCGCGGCGGCCCGGACAACATCACGGTGCAGGTGATCCGCATCGCGCGCTGACGCCGCCGGCAGCGCCTCCGCATCCGTGATACACAGACCCGGTGCGCTCGGGACGCCTCCTCGCCACCGCGCTGCTCTGGGCTGCATTCGGCTGCGCGTCGCAGGCGCCGCCCGCCCCGGCGCCGACGGCGGCCTCGCAAGCGCCTGCGCCGAAGCAAGCGTCCGGCGACGCCGATCCCGTCTTCCTCGACGACTTCACGCGCCTGCGCACGCAGTACGGCGAGCGCGAGGACTTCCGCGCGGTGTGCGAGGCCGATCGCCCTCTGCGTGCCATGATCGAGGCGGCCAATGCCGCGCGCTGGCAGGAATCTCTCGACGTCGCGCTCCCCTGGCTCGCGCACTGTCCCGTCGACCTCGACGCTCGCGTCGTCGCCGCGATGTCGCTGTCGCAGCTCGGTCGCGAGCAGGAAGCCGACGAGCACAAGCGATGGTTCAACGGCCTGGTGGACTCGATCCTCGACTCGGGCGACGGCAAGACGAAGGAGACCGCCTTCGTGGTGATCTCGGTGCCCGAGGAGTACTCGTTGCTGCGCGTCTTCGGGCTCGCGGTGACGCGGCAGATGCTCCTGGACAACCGGATCGACGCGCTCGTCGTCGAGGACGAATCGGGGAAGTCGTCGACGGTCTACTTCGATCCGGCCGCGCACTTCCGGCGCCTGTCGCGCGAGCTCGGCGGGAAGTAGCGGGCGCTCCGGCGCCGAAGGCGCGGGGAGCAGGAAGGTCTGGAAGTCCTGGAGCCCGCCGTTTCCGTCCGGCCGATCGAAGCCCCACCCGCGAGTACGAGAACCAGAACCGAGCCACTGCATCGGGCCCGACCCCTCTGTCCGTCGTTCGTACGCGCGCGCGACCATATCACGGGGATGTGTCGGATCCCCCTGCCTCCTCGCTCGTCGGGGTCGGCCTGGCGGCGTGGAGCACAGGGCACGAAGGTCTCCTAGGCTTGGAGCGCGAGCCCGCGTCTGCCTCGAGAGGACCTCCCATGTGCCGCAACATCAAGACGCTCTTCAACTTCGATCCGCCGGCCACGAGCGAGGAGGTGCGCGCCGCGTCGCTGCAGTTCGTGCGCAAGCTCTCGGGCTTCACGCGGCCCTCGAAGGCGAACGAGACGGCGTTCGAGCTGGCCGTCGAGCGCGTCGCGGCCGTGTCGCAGGCGTTGCTCGACTCGCTCGTCACCACCGCGTCGCCGCGCGACCGCGAGGTCGAGGCGGTGCGGGCGCGCGAGCGCGCCGCGACGCGCTTCGGCCCTCGCGGCGCCACTCCGGAGCGCGCAGGCCGCGCGTGACCGCCAAGGAGTCCACGTCGGGCGTCCGGCCGATCTCCGCCCATCACGAGGTGCACCGCACGCAGCGCGCGGGCTGGCTGCGCGCCGCCGTGCTCGGGGCGAACGACGGATTGATCTCGACGTCGAGCCTCGTGGTCGGCGTCGCGGCGGCCGCGACGTCGCGCGAGCCGGTGCTGCTCGCCGGTGTCGCGGGCCTGGTCGCGGGCGCGTTCTCGATGGCGGCCGGCGAGTACGTGTCGGTCAGCTCGCAGGCCGACGCGGAGGACGCCGACCTCGTGCTCGAGCGCCGCGAGCTCGCGCGCAACCCCGATCGCGAGCAGGCCGAGCTGACGGCGATCTACATCTCGCGCGGTCTCAGCACCGACCTCGCGCGCAAGGTGAGCCGTCAGCTGATGGAGCACGACGCGCTCGGCGCGCACATGCGCGACGAGATCGGTCTCTCCGAGGCGACGCGCGCGCGGCCGGTGCAGGCGGCGCTGGCATCGATGGCGGCCTTCGCGACGGGCGCCGCGCCGCCGCTGGTGCTCGTGCGTCTCGTGGCGTTCGAGCACGTGACCTGGATCGTCGTGGCGGGCACGATCGCGCTGCTCGTCCTGCTCGGCGCGATGGCGGCGCGCCTCGGCGGCGCGCCCGTCGCGCGCGGCGCCGCGCGCGTGACCTTCTGGGGCGCGATCGCGATGGCGTGTACGTGGGCCGTGGGCGCCTGGTTCGGGAGCGCGCCCTAGCGAGCCTCGCGCGAGGTGCTGGGAAGGGGAACGAAGCTCGGCGCAGCTTCGGGCGAGCGTTACCAGCTCACTGCGTGGGAACGACGAGCGCCCGACCGAGTGCGGGCCCTCCGCGCTCGATCGGGCGTCGTTGTCCGCGTGGGCCTGCGGCGGCCCACTTGCATCCGGGAATGCCCCCACCGAGGGTGCGATCCCAGGCGATTTCAAGCGGCGTGCCAGCCTGGAGGCGAGCCGACGGCGACACGCCTGGGCGTCCCGCGGCCCGCCGCTGCACACGCGGTGGGCGCGCGGCTGCCCGCTCGGCGGTCAGCCGGCCAGCCGGCCGGGATGGCGCGCCGGCGCCGCCACCCGGCGCGCTGCGAAGCTTCGTGCGGAGCCGGCGGGCCGGGAGGAAGCGTGCGGGGTCGCGTCGTCCGGCTCGTCACACCGTGGTGACGGACCCCGGCGGCCGGGCACGCCGCAACGGATCGCGAGGCGCCGCGCCGGGCTGCGCGCGCGCTTGCCTGTGCGCGACGCGGCGTGCGAGCGCGGCATCGTTCTTGCTCCCTCCAAGGCGAAAACGAACGTCGGGTGCGCGAGGACGCGCACCCGAGGAGAGCCCCCCATGAAGACCCGCATCCAGGATTTCTCGATCGTGCTCGCCGCCGTGATCCTGATCGCGGCCAGCGCGGCGCACGCGTACGGCCACGGCACCCGCGACGAGCAGCCGCCCGCCGAGGAGCAGGTCTGCGACGCCGCGGGGCTGTATGGCGCCGCGTACGGACTGTGCGTCGCCTTCTGCGAGGCCAACGATTGCGACTCGCAGGACGGGCCGGACAGCAAGGCCTGCTCGACGCTCCGCATCCACTACGCGAAGCAGACCGGCCAGATCTTCTTCCCCTGCGAGACAATCTGGACGCCGCAGATCCCCTAGTCGCGTGGCCGGCTCGCACGACCGGCGCAGTGACACGACGCCGGATCAGCGTCCCCGCAGCCGCGCGGAGGGCGATGCGGCCGCGATCTCGAGCGCGCGGCGGGCGAGGGGCTCCGTCGCCCTGCGCATGCCCTGGAAGCCCGGGCCCACCGTCTTGCCGAGCTGGAAGCGCTTGTAGATGCCCTCGCTGATCACTGCGAGCTTGGTCAGCGCGAGCACCTGGTAGAAGTCGATCGCGTCGACGTCGCGGCCGCTGGCCTTCGCGTAGGCCTCCGTCAGCTCCCCGCGCGTGAAGAACCCGGGCTGCGCGGTGACGGCGGTGGCCTCGACGCCACCGGCGGCTCCCTGCTCGCCGGCCTCGGTCCAGTAGATCAGCGTGTAGCCGAGGTCGGCCAGCGGATCGCCTAAGGTCGCCATCTCCCAGTCGAAGACCGCGACGACGCGGGCGGGGTCGCGCCGGTCGAGCGCCATGTTGCCGAGCCGGTAATCGCCGTGGACGATCGTCGCGTGCGGCGATGTCGGCAGCGCGCGCGCGAGCCGCGCGAGCAGCTCCTCGATCTCCGGCAGCGGTGCGGTGCGATTGGCCTGCCACTGCTTCGACCAGCGCTCGACCTGCCGCGCGAGGTAGCCGCCGGGGCGGCCGAAGTCCGCGAGCCCGACCGCGCGCGGGTCGACCGCGTGGAGCGCCGCGAGCGTGTCGACGAGCGCCTGGCTGATGCGCCGCCCGTCTTCGGGTCCGCGCAGGAAGCCCTCCGGCACGTGGTCCTGGAGCACGACGCCGTCGCGGAACTCCATCACGTAGAAGGGGACCTCGTTGACGCTCGGGTCCTCGCACAGCGCGAGCGGTCGAGCGACCGGCACGTCGGTGTCGGCGAGCGCGGCGAGCACGCGGTACTCGCGCCGCATGTCGTGCGCCGTGGCGATCACGTGGCCGAGCGGCGGTCGGCGCAGGGCGAAGTCGCGCGCGCCGGCGCGTACGCGATAGGTGAGATTCGAGCGACCGCCGCTGATCAAGGCGAATTCGACCGGAGGCGACGCGCCCGGCACGCGCTCGAGGACGAAGCGCGTGACGCGCTCGCGGTCGATGCCCGGCAGCTCGCTCACGCGGGCCACGGTAACACCACGCCTTTCCGATCTCCGCTCGGCGAGTCCGTGCGATCTTCGCTCGGCTACGCCTCGCTACGCGCCGGACGGCTTGCCGCGCTGCGCGCGCCTTCGGCGCTTGCCGCGTTTCAGTCTCGATGCCGAACGGCCGATTCGTCCGCGGCGGAGGCGGTCTCGCCCATGGAACGTCCGAAGATCGGCGAGCTGCTCGTCGCCGCCGGAGTGATCGAGCCGGACGTGCTCGAGATGGCTCTGGAGAAGCAGCGCGCGCAGGGAGGCGGGCGTCTCGGCGGGATCCTGGTGCGCATGGGCGCGCTCGACGAGGAGCTGCTCGTGCGGACCGTCGCTCGCCAGCTCGAGCTGCCGGTCGCGTGGCTGCGCGGCAAGCAGGTCAAGCCCGAGGTGCTGTCGCAGCTTCCGCGCGAGATCGCGCTGCGCCACCGCTGTCTGCCCGTGATGATCGACCGCAAGGGGCCCGAGACCTTGCTCGTCGCGATTGAGGATCCCTCCGACACCTCCGCGCTCGACGAGGTCGCGATCGCCGCGGGACGCCCCGTGCGCGTGGTGCTCGCGTCGCCCTCCGAGCTCGACGACGCGCTCGCGCGTCACTACCCCGGCGAGCCGCCGCAAGAAATCGAGAGCGACGAGGAGGAGGAGCCCGAGCTGCTGCTGACCGACCCGCTCGGCGAGAGCGCATCGGCCGAGCCCGATCTGCGTCGCGTGGCGCGCGACGCCGACGAGCCGGCGTCGCTGCCTCCGCCCGATCCGCTCGATCTCGGAGGCGACTACGCTCCCGCCCCGGGCGGCCACGAGGCGCCGGCTGAGGTCGCCGCCGACGAGCCCGCCGGTGTGAACGCGGGCGAGAGCGCCTTCGCGGGCGCCGATCTCGCGACCGATCCGCTGCTGCCTGGCGTGGACGCCGAGCCGGCCGACGACCTCGGCCTGGGCGTCGCGCCCGCGCGGCACCGGCCGCGCCTCGGCGACTCGCTCGACGACGCGATCGACGAGGTGCGCGGCGCGGGCGATCTCGCGCTCGATTCCGACGACGGGGAGCTCGCGCACGAGGCGCCGTCGCTCTTCGGCGACGATCCGCTCGAAGTGACGCTGGCGCCGCCGCCGCGGCCCGCGCGCGCGGACGCCTTGCCACGCGACCCCGAGCTGCGCGCGGTCGTGCTGCTGCTGATCGAGCGCGGTCTCGTCACGCGCGAAGAGGTCGCCGAGCGCCTGCGCGCGCCGGAGCGCGACGCCGACGTGAACGGTTGACACTCTCCGGGCAGGGCGTCACTCTGCGACGCCCTCGCCGAACGGCGCCCACCTGCGAGCCCGCGTCTCGAGCGGCCTCGCCACCTCCAGAGGGGAACGATGCGGGTCGAGTACGCCTTCGAGCTGAGCGACGTCGACGTGCCTCGCTTCGCGGTCGAAGCGATCGAGGGCATCGGCAAGCTCTTCTCGCTCGCGACCCTGGTGCTGAACGTGATCGACCAGAAGAGGACGGTCGAGATCGTCTTCCACGGGCTCAATCCCGAGGATCCGGAGGCGAAGATCGCGGCCTTCCGGGAGATCATGGCCGGGTCCGCACACGGACCTCCGCTCGAGTACACGCTCGGGAGCGGCGGCCACATCCACGGCTCTTCCAGCTACTTCCGCTGGCTGACGATCGCCCCGCGTTAGACGGGTCTCCGTTCGCCTTCGGCTCACTGCGCGCGCCTTCGGCGCTTGCGGCGCGCTCCGCGGCATCAGCACCCCGGGTCGCTCTTCTGATCTCCGTTCGCCTTCGGCTCACTGCGCGCGCCTTCGGCGCTTGCGGTGCGGTGGATCCGCATCACATCGGGGTCGGGAAACAACGCGCTCCGCGGCATTGACGCACCAGACCGCCTTCGTATATTCGCGCACCCCTGCGAACCGAAGCGGTCGCCGCGGTTTCTCTTGTGGCCGACCGTCGGGTCTCGACCCGTTCCCCCCTGCGAGGCCCGCTCCACTGCGTAGTCGCCCCCGCGACCCGGACCCCCCGCCCGAGGATCCAGCGATGATCGAGGCCCAGTCGCTCACCAAGCGCTACGGCGAGGTGCTCGCCGTGGATGCGGTGTCGTTCAAGGTCGAGCGCGGCGAGGTGGTCGGCTTCCTCGGCCCGAACGGCGCCGGCAAGACCACCACGATGCGTATGCTGACGGGCTTCGTCCCGCCGACCGACGGCACCGCCTCCATCGCGGGCCACGACATCTTCACGGACCCGCTCGCCGCGCGGCGCGCGGTCGGGTACCTGCCCGAGACGCCGCCGCTCTACCCCGAGATGACCGTGACGAGCTACCTCCGCTACGTCGCGGCGATCAAGGACGTGCCGCGCGCGCGCCGGCGCGAGGCGATCGAGCGCGCCCTCGAGCGCTGCGCGCTGACGCAGGTGCGCGGCCGGGTGATCGGCACGCTGTCGAAGGGCTTCCGCCAGCGCGTGGGCCTCGCGCAGGCGATCGTGCACGACCCGCCCGTGCTGATCCTCGACGAGCCGACCGTCGGTCTCGACCCGGTGCAGATCAACGAGATCCGAGGGCTCATCGCGGAGCTCGCCTCGGGCAGCGGCGAGAGCCAGCACACGGTCGTGCTGTCGACGCACATCATGGCCGAGGTCAGCGCGATCTGTCGCCGCGTCATCCTGATCAACGAGGGGCGCAAGACGGTCGACGAGTCGCTCGAGGACCTGAAGCGAGAGGGGCGCAGCCTCGAGTCGCTCTTCGCCCGGGAGACCGGCAGCGAGTCGCCGGTGGCGGCGCGGGTGTCGCAGTGAGGCACATCCCGACCGTCGCCGCACGCGAGCTGCGCTCGCTCTTCGTCTCGCCCGTCGCCTACGTCGTGATGTCGCTCTTCTGTGTGCTCGCGGGGCTCTTCTTCGTGATCGGGGTCGCGGCCTTCGACCAGTACGTCCGGCAGCTCATGCAGTTCCAGCTCTTCGACGAGCTCCAGAAGCAGAACCTCAACGACCAGCTCATCTCCGGCTTCTACGACACGATGGCGGTGATCCTGCTGATGCTGACGCCCGCCGTGACGATGGGCCTGTTCGCGGCGGAGAAGACGAACGGCACGCAGGAGCTCTTGCTGACCAGCCCGCTCACGATGTGGGACATCGTGCTCGGGAAGTTCTTCGGCGCGGCCGCCTTCGTCGCGCTGCTCGTGCTCTTCGTCGGACTCTTCCCGGGGCTGCTCTTCGTCTACGGCGACCCCGAGGTCGGCAAGACGCTGTCCGGGCTGATCGGCCTGCTGCTCGTCGGGTGGACCTACACCGCGCTCGGCTGCTTCGCCTCCTCGCTGACGCGCAGCCAGATCGTGAGCTTCCTGATCTCGGTCGTGCTGCTGCTGACCTTGCTGCTGCTGCCCGCAATCTCGGACCTCAACGTGATGGGCGAAGCCGAAGGGCTCAGCTCGGCGCTGCGCTGGTTGTCCACCGGACAGCACTTCCAGCAGCTGCTGAAGGGCCTCGTCGACACGTCGGACCTCGCGTACTTCGCGGTCATGATCGGCAGCGTGCTGCTGCTGACCAAGGCGTCCGTCGAGTCGGTGCGCTGGCGCTAGGGGGAGGGCCTGTGACGGGATTGCCTTCGCTGCTCATGGCGCTCGGCCTGGTCGGGTTCGCCTTCGGCCTGCTCTCGCTGGTGATCGGGCTCTTCAGCGGCGTCTTGCTCTCCTCGGACTTCGGCTGGATCGGCACGAACCTCGTCCTCGGCGCCGCGTTGATGCTCACCGCGCTCGGCCTCAACTGGAGCACCTTGCGCGAGCGCATGAGCTCGGGCGAGGCGCGCCGCGCGGGCCGCTACGGCAGCAGCGCGATGCTCGGCACCCTGGTCGCGATCGCGATTCTCGGCATGCTCGGGTTCCTGGCCACGCACTACTCGAAGAAGTTCGACTGGACCGAGTCGGGGATCCACACGCTCTCGGATCAGTCGCAGAAGGTGCTGTCCGGCCTCGACCAGGATGTCCAGGTGCTGGCGCTCGTCGCGAAGGTCGACTCCGAGCCGGTGCACGCGCTGCTCGACAAGTACGCGGACGCGAGCCCGCGCTTCAAGGTCGAGTACGCGGACCCGAACGTGCGGCCGGGGCTGCTCGAGAAATACGGCATCCAGCCGAGCGAGCTCGGCCACGCGCTGGTGCGGATCGCGATTGGCGGCGAGTCGGTGAAGGTGACCGATCTCAACGAGGAGAAGATCACCAACGCGATCGTCAAGCTCTCGCGCACGGGCCAGAAGATGGTCTATTTCCTCGAGGGCCACGGCGAGCGCCCGATCGAGGGCGAGGCCGGCGCCGCGCGCGACGGCTACGCGCGCGCGGCCGAGGCGCTGAAGAACGAGAACTACACCGCGAAGACGCTGCTGCTCGCGTCGACCGGCGAGGTGCCGGCCGACGCGAACGTCCTGATCGCGGCCGGTCCGCGGCGCCCGATGCTGCCGGAGGAGACGAAGGCGCTCGAGGCGTATCTCGCGCGCGGCGGCGCGCTGCTCGCGATGGTCGACCCGCGCGTGCACACCGAGTTCGTACAGAAGCTCGCCAGCTGGGGCGTCGAGCTCGGCGACGACGTGGTGATCGACCGCACGCTCGCGCTCTTCGGCCGCGCGATGAGCCCCTTCGCGGGCAGCTACGACCCGAACCACGAGATCACGCGCGGCCTGCACGACCCGACGCTCTTCCACGAGGTGCGGAGCGTGAAGGCCGGAACCGGCTTCACGCCGATCGTCTTCACGGGCCAGGAGTCGTGGGCCGAGCGCAACCTCGCGATGCTCGACTCCGACGGCAAGGCCGCGCTCGACGACGGCGATCTCGCCGGCCCGGTGCCGGTGGGCGCGGCCGGGCGCCCGAATCTGCCCGCGGACGTGGCGCCGCCGGCCGAGCCCGCCAAGGCCGACGGCGCGAACGCGACACCGCCGAAGAAGGACGCGCGCCTCGTCGTCTACGGCGACGTCGACTTCGCGGACAACGAGTTCATCGACGCCTACAGCAACCGCAACCTCTTCGTGAACAGCGTCAACTGGCTGATCGGCGACGTCGAGGCGATCTCGATCCGACCGGCGCAGTCGCGCGCCTCGCGCTTCCAGCTCACGGCGGAGCAGTTCCGCTCCATCCGCTCCCTCTCGCTCTTCGTGCTGCCGGAGGCGATCGCCGTGCTCGGCGTGTTCACCTGGTGGTCGCGCCGGCACGCGACGCCGCGCTAGTCCGATGAACCCGCGGAACACCGGCATCCTGCTGCTCCTGGCCGCGGCGCTCGGTGCCTTCATCTACTTCTACGAGATCCGCGGCGCCGAGTCGCGCCGCGAGGCGGCGGAGCGCGAGAAGCGCCTCTTTGCCGGCGTCGAGCAGAGCGCGATCGAGTGGATCGCGCTTGCGCCGCCGGGCCGCCCGCCGGCGCGCGTCGAGCGGCGCGAGGGCGCGTGGCGGATGGTGGAGCCGGTCGACTTTCCGGCCGACGCGTTCTCCGCCGACAACCTGGCCTCGACGCTCGCCACGCTCGGCAGCGAGAGCGTGCTCGAGGAGCCGGGTCCGCCGGACGAGTACGGCCTCGGCGACGGCGCGCGCGTGGTGCGCTTCTCCGTGGGCGGGAAGGAGCACGAGCTGCGGCTCGGGAAGGACTCGCCGGTCGGGCAGAACACCTATGCGTCGACCGGCAGCGGCGCGATCTACACGATCGCGCGCTACAAGGCGGCGAGCTTCGACAAGAAGCCCGACGACCTGCGCGACAAGCGTGTGCTCGACTTCGACCGCGACTCGATCCGCCGCGTCGTCGCGTCGTGGCCGGGCGGCCGCGTGGTGCTCGAGCGCGAGGAGAAGCCGGCCGAGCCCGAAGCGAAGAAGGCGGAGGCCGAGGCGAAGCCCGCTCCGCCCGCGCGCCCCGGCTGGCGGCTCGTCGAGCCGATCGCCGCGCGCGCCGACGACGAGGCGGTCGACGAGATGCTCTCCGATCTCTCGCTGCTGCGCGCCGAGGGTTTCGTCGACGATCCGCCGCCCGACGCCGCGGCCGGGCTCGCGCCGCCGGCCTTCGAGATCGCGCTCGAGGCGCCCGCGCAGGGCGAGGGCGCGCAGCCTCGCGTGTTCCGGCTCGCGATCGGCGCGAAGCGCGACAACGATCTGCGTCTCGCGCGCGGCGCGGAGAAGTCGCTCTATACGATTCCGGAGGCGCGCTACGCGTCACTGCCGCGCGACGTGATGGCGTACCGCTGGAAGCAGCTCGCCCACTTCGACCTCGCGGGCGCGCGCGCGGCGGACTTCTTCTACCAGGCGCCGACCGGCGATCCGGTCGTGATCCACGCCGAGCGCGGCGACAAGGGCTGGAGCTCGACCCCGGAGTCGTTCGCCGCCGGCAAGCTCGACGCGGCGCTCGCGGCGCTCTCGCATCTCAAGGCCACGCAGATCGTCGCGGACTCGATGGAGGAGCCGAAGCTCCACAAGCTCGGTCTCGCGCCTCCGAATGCGGTCGTGACCGTGTTCGGCAAGCGGCCCGAGGGCCCGAAGGCCGCCAAGGGCGAGAGCGAGCCCCCGCTGCCCGTGCTCGCCGAGGTGCAGTTCGGGAACACCGAGGGCTCCGAGTGGATCACGGCGCGCGCCGCCGGTGATCCGGCGGTCTACCGGCTCGCCTACTCGCTGGCCGAGCAGCTGCCCGTCTCGCTCGACGCCTTCCGCAACCGCTTCCGCGCCGAGGAGGCGCCGGCAGCGCCTGCGCAGGAAGCGAAGCCCGAGCCCGATGAGAGCGAGGACTTCCCGCCGGCGGGCCAGGAATCGCCGTAGGCGCTCTTCTCGCCGCTCCCTCAAGCGCCGCGGATCCGCTCCCGATACCCCCCGTTGGGGCGGCGCTTGGCTGTTGGGGGAGGCGATGGCGCGAACGCGTACGAGGGTCGCGGCGGCTTCCGCAGGGCTCGCGCTCGCGTTGTGCGCGCTTGCCTGCGCGACGCCGCCGACGGAGGACGAGCTCGACACCGAGCTGCGTCAGATCGCCCGCGAAGTGAAGCCGCAGGGACAGCTGCGCGTCGTCTCGATCCTCGCCGAGAGCCGCATGGACGCGTGGGCGAAGCTCGCGGAGGATCAGGCCGACGGCAAGGAGGCGGGACCCGCGCAGCCGGCGCGCCGGCTGCTGCGGGCATTCGAGCGCGCCGACCGCTTCCGTGTGGCCGTCGTAACCGGCGGCCCCTACGCGGACTGGAACGAGCGCATGCTTCGCCAGGCGCTCGACGCCGTGAAGGACAAGCGCATGCCGGGGCTGACACTCGTCTACGTGAGCCCCGAGCCGCCGTCGCCGGAGCTGCAGGCCGCGGTCACGCGCGCCGGCAGCCTGCTCGTACACAGGACTCTTCCCGAGCGCGAGTAGCTCCGAACGCTTTGCCGGGCCTTCGCGCTCGCTGATCGCTCGCGCTCGGGCTGCCGTCCTTCGCTCGGCTGCGCCTCGCTGCGCGTCGGCCGACTGTTGTCGGCCTCCTTGCTAGTCGCCTCTTCGCAACAGCTCGAGCATCGCCTCGTGGAGCGCGCCGTTGCTGGCGAGGGTCTCGCGCCCGTCGCCCGAGGCGGGCTTTCCCGCGAAGTCGCTGGTGCGCCCGCCGGCCTCCTCGACCATCAGATTCCCGGCCGCGACGTCCCAGGCGCGGAGCTTCAGCTCCCAGAAGCCGTCGAAGCGGCCGGCCGCGACGTAGCAGAGGTCGAGCGCGGCGCTGCCGTCGCGGCGCAGCCCGCGTGCGCGTTTCACGAACTTCGCGAAGTGGGCGATGTTGTCGTCGATGCTGCGGTGCACGTCGTAGGCGAAGCCGGTCGCGAGCAGCGCCTTGCCGAGCTCGCGCACGCTCGACACGTGGATGGGTCGGCCGTTGCGCATGGCGCCTTCGCCGCGCGTGGCGGCGAAGAGCTCGTCGAGCAGCGGGTCGTAGACGACTCCGATCTCAGCGCACCCCTCGAGCTCGATCCCGATCGACACGCAGAAGCGCGGGTAGCCGTGGGCGAAGTTCATCGTTCCGTCGAGCGGGTCGATCACCCAGCGCCAGCTCGCGCCGGGGCGCTCCTCGCCGCCGCCCTCCTCGGCGAGGATCGCGTCGCGCGGGCGCGCGGCGCGAATCCGCTCGATGCAGAGCGCCTCGCACGCGTGGTCCACTTCCGTCACGAGGTCGATCGACGCGCTCTTCGTGCGGACGGTGAGGTCCGTCTCGTAGCGCGCGCGCTGGATCGCGCCCGCCGCGCGCGCGATCTCTTCGGCGAGCGCGCGGATCTTCTCGCGCTCGCTCACGAGCCGGCTCCGAGCCGGAAGAGAACGCGCGCGTTGCGCGAGGTGGCCTCGGCCACCTCGGCGACGGAGAGCCCCTTCGCCGCGGCGAGCGCCTCGCCGACCTGCGCCACGCGCGCGGGCTCGTTGCGGCGCCCGCGGTGCCCTTCCGGTGCGAGCAGCGGCGCGTCGGTCTCGATCAGCAGCCGCTCGAGCGGCAGCCCGGCCGCGACGGCGCGCAGCCCGCGGTCCTTCTTGAAGGTGAGGATCCCGGAGAAGGAGACGTAGAGCTCCGCGCGCAGCGCGCGCAGGCCGAACTCCAGCGTGCCCGTGTAGCAGTGGAGCACGCCCTCGACCTCGCGGCGTCCCTCGGAGCGCCAGATCTCGAGCAGCTCCTCGTAGGCGTCGGGGCCGTCGCCGCGCACGTGGATCGACACCGGCAGGCGACGCGCTCGTGCGAGCGCGACCTGCTCCGCGAAGACCGCGCGCTGCACGTCGCGCGGCGAGTTCATGTAGTGGTAGTCGAGGCCGGTCTCGCCGACACCGACCACGCCGGGCCTCTCGAGCAGGCTCTCGAGCAGGCGGCGGCCTTCGTCGCCGTGCTCCTTCGCCTCGTGCGGGTGCACGCCCACCGTGGCCACGAGTCCGGGCTCCGCGCCGGCGAGCAGAGCGGCGCGCGGATTGCCCGCGAGCCCGTAGCCCGAGCCGATCACGACGCACGTCTCGACGCCGGCTGCGCGCGCGCGCGCCAGCACCTCTGCGCGGTCGGCTGCGAACTCGTCGGCGCCGAGGTGACAGTGGCTGTCGATCCACATCAGGCGGCGATCCCCGCCTGCACGGCCAGCAGCGCGCGCTCGGCCACCATCTGCGGGTTCGCGTTGCGCTGCGCGAGCGCCTTGCGGCAGCCGGAGAGCGTGCGGAAGGCCTCGATCTCGCCGCGCAGCGGCGCCTGCTCGGCGGCGCGGCGCGCGGCGCGGCGACGCAGCCACGACGACGCCGTGTCGAGCAGCGCCTCGACGCGCGCGGCCGCCTGCGCGCGGCCTCCGCGGTACTCGTCGGCCCAGTCGAGCAGGTCGGCGAGCGACGCGCGCTCGATCCGGTCGAGGCGCGCGATCAGCTCGGCGCGCTCCTCGTCGGGAGCCACCTCGACGGCCTCGGCCGGGAAGGCCACGCGCTGGCAGCGCGAGCGCAAGGTCGCGAGCAGGCTCGCGCGGCTCGCCGCTACGAGCACGAGCGTCGTGCCCTGCGGAGGCTCTTCCAGCAGTCGCAGCAGTGCGTTCTGCGATTCCTGGTTCATCCACTCGGCGTCGGCGACGACGGCGGTGCGGTGTCCCCCTTCGCTGCTGCGAAGTCGCAGCGCGTGCTGGAGCGCGCGCACCTGCGCGATCCGCACGCGCGTGTCGTCGGCGCCGCGCTCGACCCAGAAGAGATCGGGGTGGTCTCCGATGTGTCGCAGCAGCGGTCCCTGCTTGCCGCTGCCGTCGAGCGCGACCTCCTCGCGGTCGGCCGAGCGGCGGCACGACGAGCAGGCGTCGCAGGGGCGCGGGTCGGGACCCGTGCAGACGCTGCCGCGCGCGAAGCGGCGCGCCTCCGCGCGCGGGCGCTCGCCCGGGCCGGAGAGCAGGTAGGCCGTGTGGAGGCGGCGACTCGTGAGCGAGCGGTCGAGCAGGGCGCGGGTGTCGTGCGCGGCGGCCAAGGCGCGCCGAGTCTACCGGGAGCGTCGGCTCGCCGCGCGCTGCCTGCGAGCGCACGGCTGTGCAGCTAGGCGGCCCACAACCCCATCGCCACTTGCTTCTCAAGTCCCGCGCGTCGCGGGCCGATGCGGCGGATGCGCTTTCTGCGGGGCGACCCGCGAACCAGAGGGGGGATCCAATGGCGCGCTCTCCGTTCGGGGGCAAGAGTGAGGGAAACGGTGATTCGTTCTTCCGGCCTGCGACGCCGGCGCCGGGCGCGCCGTCGCCGGGCGGGCTGACGGCCTTCATCGATCAGGGCTCGGAGTTCGAGGGCAAGCTCTCCTTCAAGGACACGGTCCGCATCGACGGCCGCTTCCGCGGCGAAATCAGCTCGGAGAACACGCTGATCGTGGGCGAGAGCGGCGAGATCGAGGCGAAGATCCGCTCGCGCACGGTCGCGGTGTCGGGCAACGTGCTCGGCGACGTCACGGCGACGCTCAAGGTCGTGGTCCACAAGACCGGCCGCATCGAGGGCAACATCGAGACCGAGTCGCTCGTGATCGAAGAGGGCGCGGTCATCAACGGCGTGATCAAGATGGGCAAGGCGGGCGGAAAGGTGAAGCCGATCGACGCCGCCCCGCGCAAGCCGGAGGGAATGGCGCCCAAGCCTTGAGTGGGCTCCGCTCGGCTACGCCTCGCTGTGCGCGCCTCCGGCGCTTGCGGCGCGCTCGGCGCGCCATGTGCTGGAAGCTTCGGTCATCGTGCTCGTAGCGCCGCGTTACACAGCGCGAGGCCCCCCACCATCGCTCGTCGGACGCTGCGCCTCGGTGCAATCTCGAATCAGCATTATTTCTTCAGCACGAAGACCTCGTCGCCTTCGCGAACACGCTGGTGTACCTGGAGCCCGATGTGGTCTCCGGCGCGCGCGACCTCCACCTGCTGGTGCTCGAGCTCGATCCGCTCGACGCGCTGGTAGAAGTCGGTCGTGTGACCCCGCACGTGCACGGTGTCGCCGACCCGCAGCTCACCGTGCTCGATCATCACCGCGCAGGCGTTCGCGTGCGGCCAGAAGTGCGTGACCGCGCCGATGCGCTCGGGCTGCGCGGCGGCGACGGCGCCGCGCGCTAGCGGTGCCGCGGAAGCCGGCGGGGCAGGCGCACCAGACTCGGCGCCACGTGCGGATTCGGCTGCAGCCGTTCGCGTCCGATCCGAAGCCGCCGGACCGGCAGCGACGGACGGACGCTCGGGCGAAAAGGGCGGGTCTCCTCCGCGGGGCGCTGGACCGCCGGACGCGCCGCGTGCAGCGGCGGGGCGTGGCGAGCGGGAACCTGCGGCGGAGCCCCGCCGCGCAGCGCGCGCTTCGCCGCGGGACGCGACACCGGCTTGCGAGCGCCACCCGCGCGCCGCGCCGAGGTCTTGCGCGCGGTCTTCTTCCGGGCGGGGCGCCGGCCGCTCTTCTTGCGCGCGGGCTTGCGAGCCACGGCCTTGCGCCGCGCCTTCTTGCCGCGCGCCTTCGCCGCGCCGGTCTTCCGCGCGCTCTTCTTCTTGCGCCGCGTCTTCTTCGAGCCGCGCGTCGCCGGCTTGCGGGCGCGCTTGCGCGCCGACTTCTTGCGAGCCGCCATCTCTCCCTCCCTCCCTGCACGCGCGCACCGGCGCGCGGGCGGATTCTAGGCAGGCGGGGAATGGCCGGTCAACGCGGGCTGGCAAGCCGGCCGACACCAGTCGGCCGACGCGTTGCTAGCCTCGCCCGCCATGCGCGTCGCGGTCAGACTCTTTGGCACGGTTCGCGAGGCGGTCGGCGAGAAGGAGCTGTCGGTCGAGCTGCCGGAGGGCGCGAGCCTCGCCGACCTGCGCCGCCTGCTGGCCTCGCGCCACGCGATCTTCGACGCATTCGGCGATCGCCTCGCCGCGTCGGTCAACCTCGAGGTCTCGCCCGGCCGGACACCGCTTCGCGACGGCGACGAGGTGGCCTTCCTGCCCCCGGTCTCGGGAGGCGCCGGGCGCTGCTGGATCAGCGAGCAGCGCCTCGACGTCGGCGCAGCGGTTGCGCGGGTCTCCGGTCCCGGAATGGGCGGCATCGTCACCTTCATCGGCGCCGTGCGCGACCACGCGCGCGGCCACGCGATCCGGCACCTCGAGTACGAGGCCTATCCGGAGATGGCCGTGCGGGAGATGGAGAAGATCGCCGACGAGGCGTCGCGCCGATGGCCGGAGGCGCGCGTCGCGATCGGCCACCGCTCGGGCCATCTCGAGATCGGGGAGATCGCCGTGGTGGTGGCGGCCGCGGCGCCGCATCGCGCGGAGGCCTTCGCCGCCTGTCGCTTCGCGATCGACACGTTGAAGCAGACCGTGCCGATCTGGAAGAAGGAGTTCTCCGTCGACGGCGAGCACTGGGTCGACGACAGGCCGTGAGCGAGCACTTTCCGGACGATCGCCCGTGAGCGAGTCCTCGCCGCGCGACGCCGCGCACCATCACCGCCGCCACGCGGCGCGCTCCGTGCCGACCGCCGTCGTGACCGTGAGCGACACGCGCACCCCGGAGACCGACACGGGCGGCGCCTGCGTGGCGGAGCTGCTCGAGAGGGCGGGCCACCCCGTGCGGCTCCGAGAGATCGTCGCGGACGACGCGGCGCGCATCGCGGACGCGCTGCGGCGCGCGCTCGCGCGCGACGACGTCGGCGCCGTGGTGCTGACGGGTGGCACGGGCGTGTCGCCGCGCGACGTCACCCCCGACGCGGTCGCGCCGATGCTCGAGCGGGAGCTGCCGGGATTCGGCGAGCTCTTCCGCGCGCTCTCGTACCAGGAGATCGGCTCGGCCGCGCTCCTCTCGCGGGCGCTGGCCGGCGTCGCGGCGGGCAAGCTCGTCTTCGTGCTGCCGGGCTCGCGCGCCGGTGTGCGGCTCGCGCTCGAGAAGCTGGTGCTGCCGGAGCTCGGCCATCTTGCCGCCGAGGTGGCGAAGTGCGTCTGAGCGCGTGGGCGTCAAGCGCGCGCGCGCGGCATCCGAAGAGATGGGGATGCGCCGTGCACGGGCCCTTGCCCTCGCCATCGCCGCGATGGTCGCGCTCGCGCTCTTCGCGGCCGATCAGACCCGCGTGTGGGTGGACGAGCGCGGCGTCACGCACCTCTCGAACGACCCGCAGGCGTCCTCCGCCGCGCATACGGCCACCGGCGTCGAGGAGCTCGAGTCGCTGTGGCAGGGCCCGCTCGGCGACGAGCCGCCGGTGCGGAGCGGCGGCGATCGCGAGGAGGAGCGGACGCGCCGGCTGCTCGAAGGAGCCGTCGCGGACCTTCGCCGCGGCGAGAACGCGCGGGCGGCCGTCGCGTTCCAGTCGATCCTGCGCGATCAGCCGACGCGGCCCGAGCCGCACTGGTACCTCGCGATGCTCGACCGCCACCGCGGTCGCTACGACTCGGCCGAGGCGCACCTGCGCGCCTTCCTCGCGGCGAGCGGCGACGACTTCGAGAGCTGGCGCGCGTCCGCGCTGCGCCGGCTCGGCGAGCTCGACGACGAGCGGCGCGCGAGCGATCCGTCGCGCGCCAGCGACCCGGCCGGCTGGAGCACGCGTGCCGGCGCGAACTTCCGCCTGGCGATCGATCCGGCGCTCGGCGCGGGCGCGGCCAGCTTCGCCGACACCGTGCTGCTCTACCTCGAGCAGGCGCGCGACGCGGCTCTTGCGCGCCTCGGCGCCGCACCCGATGAGCCGATGAGCGTGGTGCTCTACGGCCGCGCCGCCTACGACCGCGAGAACGCCGATCGCTTCTCGTTCCGCACGGTCGGCTTCTTCGACGGGCGTATGCACGTGGTGTCGGCGGCGCATCCGGCGGGCGAGCTGCGCGCGCTGCTCTTCCACGAGTACGTGCACGCGGTCTTCCGCAGCCTGACGGGCGGCGACCAACCCTACTGGCTGAACGAGGGGCTCGCGGAGCTGTCGGAGCGGGAGTCGCGCGCGCAGCCGGGTCTCACGCGCACCGAGCGCTCGCTGCTGTACCGGCGCCAGCAGGCGGGGGCCTGGATCTCACTGCGCCGGCTCGCGCCGAACTTCGCCGGCCTCTCCGACGAGGAGGCGCGCGCTGCCTATCTTCAGGCCGCCGCCGCGGCGAGCTGGATCGAGGCGCACAGCGATCGCGCCGCGCGCGGCAAGCTGCTGGCGCTCCTCGGCGAGGGCCGCAGCGACGACGAGGCGCTGCGCGCCGCGCTCGGCCTCGACACCGCGGCGATCGAGGCCGAGCTCTTGCGCGACATCCGCTCCGAATTTGCATCCGCAAACACCCGCGCAGCGGGTGCGCGCAGCGTGCCGAAGGCGAGCGAAGATCAGAGGATGAGACCCGGTTCGTAGGGGCTCCGCGGTGACTGCGCTCGCGAACTACGCGTGCCCTGCCGCGCGTGCGCCGCTCGCGCGCGGCGCCGCGACACGCTCGCGGTGCAGCAGGTAGGCGAGCGGACCGATCGAGCCGGCCGCCAGCGTGAGTGCGACGAAGGGCCATGCGGCGATGCCGCGGCGGCGCGCGTCGGCCACGACGAAGCCGACGACGACGGCGAAGGCGAGCAGGAAGTCGATCATCACCTGCGCGCCCCACGCGCTGCTCTTCGCGAAGGCGAGCATCAGCGGGACGAAGGCGGCCAGTCCCTCGCTCCAGGCCGCGTAGGCCGTGAATGCGACGAAGTCCGCCAGGAGAACGAGGAGCGCGACCTGCTTCCAGGACATCAGGGTCTCCGATCGCTGGATGGGTCCGGCGGGCGCGCCGGACGTCCGGGCTGCGGGGTGCGAGTGCAACGCGCATGCCAGACGCCGCGGCGACGCCTGATGGGGTCCCGACGCGCGGATGTTGCAGCGCCGCAACGCTCGCGCGTTGCGCGCCTGCAACGCGGCGAGCAGACCGCGCGCAGCGCGGCGTAGCCGAGCGAAGTCGACCAGGCATGAGGCTTGCTCCCCGGTGATACGTTCAGGCGCCCGACCGGGAGGAGAGCTCGTGCAGTCTTCGCAGCTCGATCGCGCGGAGCCGCCGCCGAGCCTGGCGCTTCGCTGGCCTTGGCCGTGGATCGGCGCGGCGGCCGGCGTGCTCTCCGGGCTCTTCGACGTCGCGCTGATGCTCCAGATCGGTGTCGAGATGCAGGTGGCGGGCGTCGACGCGACACCCGGCGTGCTGGTCTTCCTGGCCGCGAACTACGCCGTGCTCGGCTACGCGATCGGCCGCGTAGTGCAGAGCCGCGCGCGCGCTCGGCGCGACGCGGAGACGATCGAACGGCAGCTCCGCGAGCTCGAGCGCACGCAGCGCGAGCTGGTGCACCAGGAGAAGCTGGCAGCGATCGGGCGCGTGGCCGCGGGGGTCGCGCACGAGGTCCGCAATCCGCTCGGCGTGATCCGCGCGTCGGCCGCGATGGTGCAGGAGGGCTTCGAGCCCGAACAGGACGCCTGGCGCGCCTGCGACTTCATCTGCCGCGAGATCGACCGGCTGAACGGGCTCATCACCGCGCTGCTCTCCTTCTCGCGCCCGGCCGAGCTGCGTCGCCACACGGTGTCGATCGACGCGGTGATCGAGCGCGCGCTCGCGCTCGCGAGCGACGAGCTGCGCCAGCGGCGCATCGCGCTCGAGCGCGAGGCGTCGGCCGACGTGCCGCCGCTGCGCGCCGATCCCGATCTCGTCTCGCAGCTGATCTACGACCTGCTCTGCAACGCCAGCGAGGCGCTCGGCGAGGGCGGGCGCATCGCGGTCCGCACCGCGCGCACCGACGCGGGAGTGTGTGTCGAGGTCGCGGACTCGGGCGCCGGCGTCGCGCCGGAGCTCGCGAGCCAGCTCTTCGAGCCGTTCTTCACCACCAAGGCGACCGGCACGGGCCTCGGCCTGCCGATGGCGGAGCGCATCGCGCAGGCGCACGGCGGCACGCTCGCGTTCGTGCCCGGGCGCGGGCTCGGGCCCGGCGGGCGCGGCGCCTGCTTCCGCCTCCAGCTCCCGCTCGAAGCGGCGCCGGTCTTCTCCTCGTGAATCCGCGCGTCCTCGTGCTCGATGACGAGCCGCGCATGGTCGACATCGTCGCCATGGTGCTGCGGCGTGACGGCCACGAGGTCACCGCCTTCACCGACTCGGAGGCTGCGCTCGCGGCGCTCGAGGCCGAACCCTTCGACCTGCTGGTGACGGATCTCCGCATGCCGGGGCCGGACGGCCTCGAGGTGCTGCGCCGCGCGCGCGCCGCGTGCCCCGGGCTGCCGGTGATCCTGATGACGGCGCACGCGAGCATCGCGACGGCGATCGAGGCGATGAAGCTCGGCGCCGTCGACTACGTCGAGAAGCCCTTCAACAACGACGAGCTGAAGGCGCTGGTGCGCCGCGGTGTCGACCTCTCGCGGCTCGCGCGCGAGAACCGCGCACTGCGCGACGTGCTGCGCGGCCGCCACGGCGTCGACGCGCTGGTGGCCGAGAGCTCCGTGATGCGCGAGGTGCTCGCGCTCGTGCGCCGCGCCGCCGCGGTGCCGAGCACCGTGCTGCTCTCCGGCGAGAGCGGAACGGGCAAGGAGCTCGTCGCGCGCGCGATCCACTGCGAGAGCGAGCGCGTCGGAGGCTCCTTCGTCGCGGCCAACTGCAAGGCGTTCGCCGAGGGCCTGCTCGAGTCGGAGCTCTTCGGTCACGAGAAGGGCGCCTTCACCGGCGCGCACCGGGCGCGCGCAGGCCTCTTCGAGGAGGCGCGCGGCGGCACGCTCTTCCTCGACGAGATCGGCGAGGTGAGCCTCGACTTCCAGGGAAAGCTCCTGCGCGTGCTCCAGGAGAAGCAGGTGCGGCGCGTGGGCGGCGAGGGCTCGCGGGAGATCGACGTGCGCCTCGTCGCGGCCACCAATCGCGACCTGCGCACCGAAGTGTCGGCAGGCCGCTTCCGCGAGGACCTCTACTTCCGGCTCGCGGTGATCCCGATCGCGCTGCCGCCGCTGCGCGAGCGTCCCGAAGACGTGCTGCCGCTGGCCCGGCACTTCCTGGCGAAGTGGAACGCGGCGCTGCGACGGCAGGTGACGGGCTGGAGCGGCGAGGTGGAGCGGCATCTCGCGAGTCACTCCTGGCCCGGCAACGTGCGCGAGCTCGAGAACGCGCTCGAGCGCGGCGTCGCGCTCGCGCGGGGCCCGCGCATCGAGATGGACGACCTGCTGCTCGAGCCGCCGCGCGAGCCGTCCGGTCCCGACGCCGTGGCGAGCGCGAGCGGGCTACGCGACTTCCTCGAGCTCGCCGCGGAGGAGAAGATCCGCGCGGCACTCGCGGCCGCGGGCGGCAAGCGCAGCGAGGCCGCGCGTCAGCTCGGCATCGACCGCACGACGCTCTTCCGGCTGATGCGGAAGTACGGAATCGAACGCGCGGAATAGCGCCACCTCGAAAACATGGCGCGCGGAGCGCGCCGCAAGCGCCGAAGGCGCGCGCAGCGAGGCGAAGCCGAGCGGAGCCCACTCTAGCCAGGCGTCCGCACACCGTCGCCCGTCGGGCAAGCGACGCGGTGGCAGTCGACGTGCGCCCTAGATCAGCCCCTCGTCCTGGAGGCGCGACGCCTCGAGCAGGAGCTGCGTGACGGTCGCCTCGATGGTCCGTGTCGGAGGCGCGGCGCCTTGCTCGAAGCCGAAGCGGCCGGTCTCGGCGTTGACCAGCGCCACCGCCGCGTCGAAGCCGACCTGGCCCTTGGTCTGCGCGTGGACCGGGTCGCCGCGCTGGAGCCACAACCGCCCGGTCGCGCCGTCGGAATCGATCTGGAGCATGCCCGTCTTGCGCCCGAGCTCGAGGATCTGGAGCACGGCGAAGGCGGGGATCTCCGCGAGCTCGCCGCGGAACGCGGGCGCGCTCGTGCTGCGCTCGACGAAGAGCGTCTGCGCCTCTTCGCCGGGCTCGGCCACCAGGCCGGGATCCGCCTCGACCACGCAGAAGGCGATCTCCTGCGAACCGATCTCGAGGCGGTCGCCGGGCTTCAGCACGTGCTCGTCGACGCGCGCGCCGTTGACCCAGGTGCCGTTCGTGCTGACCAGGTCCTGGACGGTGAAGCGGCCCGATTCGCACACGATCTTTGCGTGTCGCCGCGAGGTGTCGGGATCCGCGAGGCGCAGATCCGCCTCGCGGCTGCGGCCGATGATCACGCTGCCCTCGTCCGGCAAGGTCAGCGGCGGCTGCGGCGGGGCGAAGAGCATCGCGGTGCGGGCCATCGCCCCATTCGGTCGGCCGCGCGCGCCCTCTGCTTTACGACTTGCCGCAAGCCGGCGAAGCCGGCGCGCAGCGAGGCGAAGCCGAGCGAAGGGCAGAGCGGCGTCCCGGGCCCCTTTTTCGGCCTCAGCCGCGCGCCGTGCGGACCTCGAAGCCGTGCAGGCCCTCGGGCGCCTCGTCGCGCAGCTCGACCCGCTCGACCCGCGCCGCGGGCGGCCCGCGCCGGACGAAGTCGGTGAGCGCGGCGACCGCCTCCGCCGTGCCCTCGAACACGGCCTCGACGGCGCCGTCCGCGCAGTTGCGGACCCAGCCCGCGACGCCCTGGAGCCGCGCCTGCTCGGCGGTCGCGCCGCGGAACCAGACCCCCTGCACGCGGCCGTGGACCCGGGCTCGCACGCGCACGCACGCGCCCGCGTCACTCATCGCGCGGGGCGGCGTAGTACTCGAAGTCGACGAGGTTCTGCTTCAGGTAGTCGCGCAGGCGGTTCACGATGCGCGCCTCGAGCTGGCGGATGCGCTCGCGCGATACGCCGAGCTCGTTGCCGAGCTCGGCCAGCGTCTTCGGCTCGTCGGCCAGCACTCGCTCCTCGATCAGCTTGCGGTCGCGCGCGTCGAGACCCTCGGCGAACTCGCGCACCTTGCCGAGGAAGACGCGACGCAGCTCGGCGTCGGCGACGTTCTGCTCCGCGGACGCCTCGCCGCCCGAGATGAAGTCGCCGACCTCGGCGCGCGACGGCTCGTCGCGGTGGGCCGGCGCATTGAGCGACAGGTCGCCTTCCGAGAGGCGCTGGTCCATGTCGACCACGTCCGCCTCGCTCACATCGAGGCGCTCGGCCAGCAGCCGCGGCTCGACCTCGAAGCCCTTGCGCTCGAGCTCGCGCTTCTCCTTGTTCAGCCGGAAGAAGAGCTTGCGCTGCGCGCGCGTCGTGCCGAGGCGCACGATGCGGAAGTTGTCGAGGATGTACTTGAGGATGTAGGCGCGGATCCAGTAGGCGGCGTAGGTCGAGAGCTTGACCCCCTGGTAGGGGTCGAAGCGCTGCACCGCCTCCATGAGTCCGACGTTCCCGCTCTGGATCAGGTCGAGGACGTTGACCCAGGCGCGCCGGTACTCCATCGCGATCTTGACCACGAGCCGCAGATTCGCGAGCACGAGCTGGCGCGCTGCCTCGAGGTCCTGCTGCTCGACCCAGCGCTGCGCGAGGCGCTGCTCCTGCTCGCGGTCGATCGGTGCATGCCGCGCGAGCTCCGCCATGTAGGCGGACAGCGTGTCGACGCGGCCGAGCGCGCGGTCCTGCGACCTCGACGCGGGCGCGGGGACGCGCGGCTCGGGGGCGGCCGGCAGGACCTCGGGGCTCTGGGGAGGGTCCGCCATCAGCCGAGCCAGAGTAGCGGAGCGCGCCGCGCGGGCGTCGCGCTCCGTCGGCTCGTCACTGCTTGTGGAAGGTGCGGATGTACGCGATCAGGTCGGCGTACTGCGCGTCCGTGAAGGACGGCCAGGGCGCCATCATGGGGGAGCCGCCGAATGCGGCCGCGCCCTTGGTGATCACGTTCTTCAAATCGGCGTCGGTGCCGGTCTTGCCATCTTTGTCCGTGTCGAACTTGAACTCGGCCTTCGTGAAGTCCCGAGGGGGGCCGAGGGGCGGCTTCAAGGTCGCGCCGACCGGTCCGTCGCCCTTGCCGCTGTCTCCGTGACACGAGGCGCAGTTGGTGGTGAAGAGCTTCTTGCCCTCGGCCACGTCGGCTGCCGCGAACGCGGCGAGTGGTGCGAGGAGGGCCGAGGCGGCGAGCGCCACGGCGAGATCTCGGAGCTTCACGGTCATCATGAGCGCAGTTCTCCATCGGGTTGGTTGACGACAACGACTCGTGGGAGTCGGAACAGCGATCGGATCGAAGGGGAGTCGAAGGAAGGAGGGGATGCGAGGGGCGCGAGGGTAGGCAAGCACCGCCGGGAGGGGCAAGCGCGCGAGCGACGCGTCGGGCCTGGGATCAGCGCTTCAGCGCGGCCGGATCCCAGTTCCGTAACAATTCGACCAGCAGCCGCACGCCGACGCCGGTCGCGCCCTTGCGCTGGATCGGCCCCGGCTTGCTCGTCCACGCGGTGCCCGCGATGTCGAGGTGTACCCACGGCGTGTCGCCAACGAAGTGCCAGAGGAAGGCGGCCGCGGTCGAGGAGCCGGCGGGACGCCCGCCCGTGTTCTTGATCTCCGCGATCTCGCTGCGGATCTCCTCCTTGTGCGCGTCGAGCAGCGGCATCGGCCAGACGCGTTCGCCGCTCGCGTCGCCCGCCGCCCGCACGAGTTCGACGAGCTTCGGATGGTTGCCGAAGAGTCCCGTCGCCCAGCCGCCGAGCGCGACCACCATCGCGCCGGTGAGCGTGGCGAGGTCGATGATCGCGTCCGGCTTCCAGGTCGTGCGCGCGTAGTGCAGGGCGTCGGCCAGTACGACGCGGCCCTCGGCGTCCGTATTCAGTACCTCGATGGTCTTGCCCGCCATCGTGGTGACGACGTCGCCCGGCCGGTACGCGGTGGCGCTCGGCATGTTCTCGGCCGCGCCGATCACGCCGACGACCGGCGTCGGCAGCTCGAGCAGCGCCGCGGCGCGCAAGGTCCCGATCACGGCCGCCGCGCCCGACATGTCGTGCTTCATCTCGTCCATGCCCGCGGAGGGCTTGATGGAGATGCCGCCCGAGTCGAACGTGATGCCCTTGCCGACCAGCGCCAGCGGCTTGCGCGCGCGCCCGCGCGCGGACTTCGGGCGGTACTCGATCGCGATCAGGCGCGGCGGGTTCGCGCTGCCGCCGCCGACCGCCAGGATGCCTCCCATCCCGAGCCGCTTCATCGCGGGCACGTCCAGCACGCGCACGCGCAGTCCGAGAGCGGGCGCGAGCCGGCGCACCTCGTCCGCGAGCACGGCCGGCGACAGCGCGTTCGCCGGAAGATCGGACAGGCGCCGCGCCAGATTCTGCGACTCGGCGACGACGATGCCCGCGTGCGCGGCCGCGCGCGCCTCGCGCAGCGCTGCCCCGCGCGAGAGCAGCAGCGACAGCGACGCCACGCGCGCCGGCGCGTCCTCGCCGTTCTTGCGGTAGTCGCCGAAGCGATAGCCGGCGAGCAGCGCACCCTCCGCGAGCGCCTGCACGGCCCGCGCGTCGCTCGCGACCTCCGGCGCGACGAGGGCCACGCGCGACGCGCGGCGACGGCTCGCCTCGCGCACGCAGCGGCCTGCGAGCTGTCGCAGGCCGTCGCGGTCGAGCTTGGCCGCGTCGCCCGTGCCGAGCAGCAGCACGCGCTTCGCGCGCAGCCGGCGATCGGGGTAGACGAGCAGGCTCTGGTCCGGCTTGCCCTGGAAGTCTCCGCTCGCGACGGCGGCCTGGATCTGTCCGCGCGTTGCGCGATCCGCGCTCGCGAGCGCAGCGGGAAGTCGAGCGCCCTTGCGCTCGATGCGCGCGACCGGCAGTGCGAGCAGATCTGCGCCCGCCTGTGCGGGGCTGCGCGCGTCGATGGTGATCTTCATCACTCGCTTTCCTTCGAATCGCTGTTGCCCGGATGGGCATCGGCTCCTAGACTCGCGCGCCGCGTCATCCGGACGCGCTTCGACACGAGAGAATGTGATGGGCATCCTCGTCGGGACGGCGTCGGGGGGACGTCTCGCGGGACTCGATGCGCTGAGTCTCGTCTGGCAGGCGAGCTGGCTGGTTCAGCTGGTGCTGCTCTGCCTGGTCCTCTTATCGATCTTCTCCTGGGCCGTCATCTTGTTCAAGTCGCGCGAGCTCCGGCGCGCGCAGCAGGATAGCGAGGCATTCCTCGAGGTCTATCACGAGGGATCGCTCGAGCAGGCCTACGATGCGGCCCGCGACCTCGATCGCAGTCCGCTCGCGGCGGTGTTCCTGTCGGCGCACGTCGAGCTGAAGCGGCTCGCGCGGGCGAGCGGGAAGGCGCTGACGCCGACGCGCACCAACGTCGACGTGCTCGCGCGCAACCTCGGCTGGACCGGCTCGCGCGAGAGCCTGCGCCTCGAGCGCGGCTTCGGCTTCCTCGCGACGACCGGCAGCTCCGCGCCCTTCATCGGGCTCTTCGGCACCGTGGTCGGCATCATCAACGCCTTCGAGAACATCGGCCAGGCCGGATCGGCCAGCCTCGCGGTCGTCGCGCCCGGTATCGCCGAAGCGCTGATCGCGACGGCCGTCGGTCTCTTCGCCGCGATCCCCGCGACGATCTTCTACAACATCTTCGTGGGTCAGCTGCGCGGCATCACCGCGGCGATCGACCTCTTCATCGCCGAGTACGAGGGCGACCTGCGGCGCATGGCGGCCGCGGACGAGGGCTAGGCGTTGGGTGCGCAGAGGCAGGGCGGCCAGCAACGTCCGCTCTCCGAGATCAACGTCACGCCGTTCGTCGACGTGGCGCTCGTGCTGCTGATCATCTTCATGGTCACGGCGCCCATGCTCCAGCAGGGCCTCGAGGTCGATCTCCCGAAGACGAACACGCAGAACATCCGCCTGAAGAAGGAGCCGCTCGTGATGACCGTCCGCAAGGACGGCAAGATCTTCCTCGCGCGACGAGAGATCCCGCTCGACGAGCTCCAGGAGAAGCTGACCGCGATCCTCGAAGGGCTCGACGACAAGGAGATCTTCCTGCGCGCGGATACCAAGGCCGAGTACGGCCTGGTGGTCAAGGCGCTGGCCGCGGCGCGCGCCGCCGGCGCCACCAAGCTCGGCATGGTCACGGAACCGGTCTCGGAACCGAAGTCGTAGACTCGGGGCACGGGGGTGACGCTTGACCGGCGTGCGCGACGGGCAGCAGGACCTGCGGAAGCGGGAGTTTCGCCGCTTCGTGCGCTGGTCCGCGGGCGCGCACGTGGCCGTGCTCGGCGTCGTGATGATCTCGCCCGGATTTCACTCGCGCTTCGACGCCTCGCAGGTGATCGCGGTGGACCTGGTCTCGCTGCCCGCGTCGGCGCTGGCGCCGTCGGCGGCGCCTCCGCCGCCTCCGAGCGCGAAGCCCGTTCCGCCGGCGGAGGAGAAGCCGGCGCCGCCCGAGCCGCCGAAGCCGAAGGAGGTCGTGCTCCCGAAGAATCCGGAGCGCGAGCCGCAGAAGCCGAAGCCCGAGGCGAAGCCGAAGGAAGTGGCGCCGAAGCCCGAGAAGGATCTCGACGACCTGCTCGCGGACATGAGGAAGGACGCGGGAGAGACGGCGCCCGCGCCGAAGCCTGTCGAGCAGGCCGCGGTTCCCGCCCCGAGCGCGGCGGCCGGCGCGGGCACGGTGAAGGTCTCGCCGGAGGTGCTGGCGTGGATGCGCAAGGCGAAGCTCAAGGTGCGCAGCGCCTGGGTGGTACCGCCGGGATTCCGGCGCGAGACGCTGGAGACGCACGTGACCGTCGAGCTCGACGCGTCGGGAGCGCTCGTCGGCGACCCGAAGATCACGCAGCGCTCGGGCAATCCCTGGTACGACGAGAGTGTCGTGCGCGGTATCACGAAGGCGAGCCCGCTGCCGCCGCCGCCGTCGGCCGGCGAGTGGGACTTCGTGTTCCTGCCGGAGGACGCATCACTCTGAGGTCGCTCGCCGCCGCGCTGCTCGCGCTTCTCGCCGTCGGCGCCGCCGCGCGCGCGCAGGACCGCGCGCCGATCGTGATCGAGGGCGGCAAGGGCAAGACCTACCGCATCGCGGTGCAGCGCTTCGCCGACCGCTCGACGCCGCAGAGCGACGAGCGCATCACGCGCTTCCGCGAAGCGCTCCAGAACGCGCTCGAGTTCTCGGGCCTCTTCCAGCGCATCCCGGAGGGCGCCTTCCTCGGGCCGCTCACCACCGAGTCGCTCGACGACGGCGCGCAGATCGCGTGCCCGGACTGGACGCAGATCGGTGCCGACGCGCTGCTGCAGGGCGAGATCGCGCGCGACGCGCAGGGCTTTCGCGTCGCCTTCCGCGTATGGGACACCGCTCGCTGTCGCGACCTGATGCGGCGCCGCTACATGCAGAACGCCACCGCGAATCCCGAGGATGTGGCGCGCCGCGTCGCCGACGACGTGGTCGAGGCCTTCCTCGGCGTGAAGGGAGTGTCGAGCACCGAGATCGCGTTCGTGTCGGATCGCAGCGGCAACAAGGAGATCTACGTGATGGAGGCGGACGGCAGCAACGTCCGCAAGGCCACCGCGAACCGCTCCATCAACAACTTCCCGAACTGGTCGCCCGACGGACAGGCGATCGCCTACACCTCGTATCGACAGGGCAACCGGCCGCTGATCTTCCTGTCGAGCCGCGGCAAGCTGCGCCCGGGCCGCCTGCTCCAGAGCGACGGCCGCTCGCAGTACCGCGCCGTCTTCGATCCGGTCGGCGAACGGCTCGCGGTCGTGCTCTCGAACGGGAGCTCGTCCGAGATCGTCTCGGTGGACACCGATGGCAAGGACGTCCGGCGGATCACCCAATCGCAGTCGATCGAGGTCTCGCCGAGCTGGTCGCCCGACGGAAAGCGCATCGCCTTCGTCTCGGACCGCACCGGCGCGCCGCAGATCTACATCATGAGCGCGGGCGGCGGCGACGAGCGGCGGCTCACCTTCGACGGCGCCTACAACACGAATCCGGCCTGGTCGCCCGACGGCCTGTGGATCGCCTACGAGACGCGCGTCGAAGGCCAGTTCGACATCTGGCTGATCGACCCCGACGGCAAGGTCAACGTCCCGCTCGTGACGAACGAGCGCAGCGACGAGGCGCCGAGCTGGGCGCCGAATTCGCGCCACATCGTCTTCTCGTCGACGCGACGGGGGCGCGCCGATCTCTACATGATCGATCGCGACGGATCGAATCTGCGCCGGCTGACCGGCGACGCGGGGAACAACACCGCTCCGGCCTGGGGCCCGTTCCCGCCCTGAGCACGTGGAGGAGAGCCATGGCACGGATGCACGCCCATCAGGACTCGCGACGCGCGGCTGCGCCGCGCGCGCTCGTGCTCGCGGCGCTCGGGGCGTCGCTCGCGGGCGTCGCCTGCGTCACGCCGGCGGAGTTCCGCAAGGTCCAGAACCGCGTGACCGATCTCGAGCGCGCGAGCGGCAGGAGCGGCGAGGGCAGCACGCGCATCGCCGACATCGGCGCGCAGCTCGACGAGATCAATCGGCGCATCCAGGAGCTGAACGGACGGCTCGAGGTGGTCGAGCATCGGACGCAGGAGGCGCTCGACGAGGCGCGCGCGGCGCGCAGCGACGCCTCGCGATCCGGCGCGCCGCCGACTCCGACGGGCGAGGCCGCGCCCGCCGCCACCGGCGGGTCGTCGTCGCAGGAGATGGAGGACTACCGGGCCGCGTACGCGGAGTGGCGCGCCGACAATGCGGCCGGTTGTATTGACCGCTTCACCAAGTTCTTGCAAACTTACCCGGCTTCGGAAAATGCCGACGACGCGACCTACTGGCTCGCCGATTGCTACTTCAAGCAGGGGAACTTCTCGGCAGCAGTGCTCCGCTTCGACGACGTCGCGCGCCAATACCCGAAGGGCAACAAGGCCGCCGACGCACTCTATCGACAGGGAGAAGCGCTGCTCCGCATGGGACACGCGAAGGCCGCCGGGAACGCCTTCGAGAAGGTGCTGCGCGACTACCCGACATCGGCGCGCGCGCCCGAGGCCAAGCGACAGCTCGACCTGCTCAAAGCAGGCTAGTCGGCACCCGAAGCGACACCCGGACCTCACCGATCGGAGAATCAGGCGTTGAACAAGCGGGATCTCGAGCGCTTCCGGAAGCTCTTACAAGAACAGCGGGACCAGATCCAGGGCAATACCAAGAAGGCGTTGTCGGGCGACATCCACGTCGATCCGGACGACTTCCCCGACGAGATGGACATCGCCTCGTCCGAGATGACGCTCCAGTTCGCCGGCCGGCTGCGCGAGCGCGAGCAGGGCCTGCTGGCGAAGATCGACGCCGCGCTGCGGAAGATCGAGAGCGGCGAGTACGGCGAGTGCGTGATGTGCGGCGAGCAGATCGGCGTCGCGCGTCTGCGCGCCCGCCCGGTGGCCGAGCTGTGCATCGACTGCAAGTCGGAGCAGGAGAAGCTCGAGCGCCGCACCAGCTAGGGCCGCGACGCACCCGATGAGAGGGGCCGTGCCCGAGCTCGTGCTGGGAATCGAGAGCTCTTGCGACGAGATGGCTGCGGCGGTCGTGCGGGCCGGCCGCGAGGTGCTCTCGAGCTGCGTACAGGGCCAGCACGAGCTGCACCGCCCATACGGCGGCGTCGTGCCCGAGCTCGCCTCCCGCGATCACGTGCGCCAGGTCTCGGAGGTCGTGGCCGCGGCGCTCGCGAAGGCCGGAGTCGCGGCCGAGGCGCTGTCCGGCATCGCGGCCACGGCGGGCCCGGGTCTGGTCGGCTCCCTGCTGGTCGGGCTCAGCTTCGGTAAGGCGCTCGCCTACCGGCTCGGCGTGCCGCTCGTCGGCGTCCATCACCTGGCCGGCCACCTGGCCGCGGCCGAGCTCGCGGATCCGGCACTGACACCGCCGTACGTCGGCCTCGTGATCTCGGGGGGCCACACGGCGCTCTACCGCATCGAAGGGGAGGGCGCGCCGGCGCTCCTCGGCGAGACGCGCGACGACGCGGTCGGCGAGGCCTTCGACAAGGTGGCCGCACTGCTCGGCCTTCCCTATCCGGGCGGGCCGGCCGTCGGCCGCGCCGCCGAGACGGGCTCGCCGCGGGCGGTGGATCTCCCGCGGCCGCTCCTCCACGCGCCCGGGCTCGACTTCTCCTTCAGCGGACTCAAGACCGCCGTCGCGCTCGAGGTCGAGCGCCGCGAGACGCTGGGGCCACGCGACGTCGCGGACCTCGCGGCCTCCTTCGAGTCCGCCGCGGTCGAGGTGCTCGTGGCGCGCGCGCGCCGGGCGCTCGACGAGCAGGGGCTCTCGCGGCTCGCGGTGGTCGGCGGTGTCGCGGCCAACGCGCGGCTGCGGGCCGGGCTCGCGGAGGCGGCGCGCCGCGACGGCTTCCACCTCGCGCTGCCGCCGCTCTCGCTCTGCACCGACAACGCCGTGATGATCGCCGCGGCCGGCGCGCGGCTGCTCGCGCGCGGCGAGGACCATGGCCTCGCGCTGAACTCCTTCTCCCGAGTGCCGCTCGGCGCGGCGCCCTGGGTGGCGGAGTGAGCGCCGGCGAGGTCCGCGCGCTGCTGGCGCGCCACGGGCTCGCGGCCCGGCGCAGCCTCGGTCAGAACTTTCTCGTCGACCCGCGCCGCGCCGAGCGCCTCGTGACCTTGGCGGGTGTCGAGCCCGGCGATACGGTGCTCGAGATCGGCACGGGCCTCGGCATCCTGACCCGCGCCCTCGCGCTGCGCGGCGCGCGCGTCACGACGGTGGAGGTCGATGCGGGACTCCTCGGCGCGCTGCGCGGCGAGCCGCTCCTGCCGCCCGAGGTGCGGCTCGTCGAGGGCGACGCACTCGACCTCGACCTCGAGGCGCTGCTCCGCGAGGTGCGCCCACCGCGCCGCGTGGTCGCGAACCTGCCGTACTCGGTGGCTGCGCCGATCCTGCGCCGCCTGCTCGACCTCGCGCCGCTGCTCGCGGACTGGTCGGTGATGCTTCAGCGCGACGTGGCCGCGCGCCTGCTGGCCGCGCCGGGCACGCGCGACTACGGCTCGCTCACGGTGCTCCACCGGCTCGTGGTCGCGACACGCCGCTGTGACGAGCTCGCGCCGGGCTGCTTCCACCCGGCCCCGAAGGTGCGCTCCACGTTCGTGCGCATGCAGCCGCTGCGCCCGCCGCCGCTCGCCCCCGGTGAGCTCGCGCAGGTGGAAGCGGTCGCGCGCGCGGCCTTCGGCACGCGGCGCAAGACGCTCGCGAATGCGCTGCGCGCCGCCGGACTCGAAGCCCCGCCCGAGGCGCTCGCGCGCGCTTGTGTCGATCCGGGTGCGCGCGCCGAGGCGCTGCCTCCCGAAGCCTTCGTGCGGCTCGCGCGCGAGCTCTCGCAGCGCGGAGCCGCCTGATGGAGGACGCGGCGCTGCTCGCGGCGCTCGTCGAGCTCGCGGAGGAGCTCGGGCTCCCGGTGCGGCGGCTGCCGGCGGATGCGGCGTTCGAGGGAGTCGGGCCCTCGGGCAGCGGCCTCTGCACCTTGCGGGGGCGGCGCATGGTCTGGCTGGCGCCTTCGGATCCGCCAGAACGCCAGGTGGAGGTGCTCGCGCGCGCGCTGCGCGACCAGGCCGGGGAAGCCCTGGAGATTCGCTTTCTTCCACCGGCCATACGCGAACGTCTGAACCGAGACGCTTGACCGTCCGGAAACCGGCTGCGTATCCTCCCCTGGTCCCGAGAGGGGTCTCGCAAGTCGCGAACTCCATCGAAGGGACGCCCTGATCAAAGGACACCCCCTGGCGGCCCCGAGCCGGGGACGACACGACGCCTCGCCAGAAGCCCATTGCTCGGATCCCCTTCCGGGACCGAGACGGGGGCAACTTCAGCGGGCGGTCGCCGCAACGAGCGCGACGCGGGTCCCTGGACTGCGTTTCGCCCGGTGCCGCGACGCCGGATCCGCGCGCCTCCGCCCTCGACGAGTCGCTCGTTCGTCCGGACGCGGGCCCGCGCAGGACGCCGGAGGCGTCATGTCCACCGTGTCGCAGGAGACGGCCCGCGAGCACCGGGTCACCGCTCCTTCCCTCGCGCGCCGCAAGCGTCGCGGCGAGCCGATCTCGATGCTCACCGCCTACGACTTCGCGTTCGCGCGCATCTTCGATGCGGCCGGCATCGACGTGCTGCTCGTGGGCGACTCGCTCGGCAACGTCGTGCAGGGCCACGCCACGACCTTGCCGGTCACGCTCGACGAGGTCGTCTACCACACGCGGCTCGTGAGCCGTGCGGCGTCGCGCGCGCTCGTCGTCGCGGACCTCCCCTTCGGCAGCTACCAGATCTCGCACGAGGACGCGCTGCGGAGCAGCGTGCGCTGCATCAAGGAAGGCGGCGCGCACGCGGTGAAGCTCGAGGGCGGGACCGCGATGGCCTCGACCATCGAGCGGATCGTGCGCGCCGAGATCCCGGTGATGGGCCACGTGGGACTGACGCCGCAGGCGATCCACCGCATGGGCGGCCACCGCGTACAGGGCCGCGGCGAGGACGGCGCGCGCCGCGTGCTCGAGGACGCGCGGGCGGTCGAGGCGGCCGGCGCCTTCGCGGTGGTGCTCGAGGGCATGCCCGCCGAGCTCGCCGGGCAGATCAGCGCGGAGCTCGCGATCCCGACGATCGGCATCGGCGCGGGCGTCGCGTGCGACGGACAGGTCCTCGTGATGCACGACATGCTCGGGCTCTCGGAATGGACGCCGAGCTTCGTGAAGGCCTACGCGAATCTCGGCGCGCTGGCGTCACAAGCAGCGCGTCGCTTCGCGGAGGAGGTCGCGAAGCGGAAGTTCCCGGGCGACGAGCACTCGTATCGTTAGGCGGGCCGCGCGTGCGGGTGGTGAAGCGAGTTCGCGAGCTCCAGGACTTCGCCGACGCCGAGCGTCGGGCGGGGCGGCGCCTCGCGCTCGTGCCGACCATGGGCGCGCTCCACGAGGGCCACGCCACGCTCGTCGCGGTGGCGCGTCGGCGCGCCGATCGCGTGGTGGTCTCGATCTTCGTGAACCCGACCCAGTTCGACGACCCGCGCGACCTCGCAGCCTATCCGCGCGCGCTCGCGGAGGATCTCGCGCTGTGCGAGCGCGCGGGCGTCGATGCGGTCTTCGCGCCGGAGGTCGAGGACCTCTACCCGGAAGGCGCCCAGACCGTCGTCGAGGTGAGCGAGATCGCGAAGCCGCTCTGCGGGCGCTCGCGGCCCGGCCACTTCCGCGGCGTCGCGACGGTGGTAACGAAGCTGCTGTGCGCCGCGAAGGCCGACCTGGCGGTCTTCGGCGAGAAGGACTGGCAGCAGCTCGCCGTGATCCGGCGGCTCGTGCGCGACCTCCGCCTCGACGTCGAGATCGTCGGCGTGGCGACCGTCCGCGAGCGCGACGGGCTCGCGATGTCGAGCCGCAACCGCCGGCTCGATCCCGAGGCGCGCCGACAGGCGCAGGCGATCCCCCGCGCGCTCGACGCCGCGGAGAGCGCGGTGCGGGCGGGCGAGCGCGACGCCGCGCGGCTGCTCGAGGGCGTGCGCCGCGAGATCGCGAAGTCGCCGCGCGCCGAGATCGACTACGCCGAGCTGCGCGACCCCGACTCGCTTGCGCCGGTGCCGCCGCGGCTGGAAGCCCCCGCGCTGCTCGCGCTCGCTGTCTGCCTGCGCCCGCCGCAGGGCGTCGACGGCCCGGGCGTGCGACTGATCGACAACCGCGTGCTGCCCGTGCAGCCGCGCTCGGAGGCCCCCCCCGATGATGCGCACGATGATGAAATCGAAGATCCACCGCGCCACCGTCACCGAGGCGAACCTCGAGTACGAGGGCAGCATCACGATCGACCCCGATCTGCTCGAGGCGGCCGACCTCCTGCCCTACGAGCGCGTGGACGTCCTCGACGTGACCAACGGCGCGCGACTCCAGACCTACGTGATCGAGGGCGAGCGCGGATCCGGAGAGATCTGCGTGAACGGCGCGGCCGCGCACCTCGTCAAGCCACACGACCTCGTGATCATCTGCTCGTACGTGACGCTCGACGACACGGAGTGCCGGGGCTTCGAGGGCATTCGCGTGTTCGTGGATCACCGCAATCGCGTGCAAGAAATCTGCGGGCCCAGCCCGCGCGCGGGCGAGTTCCCGAGCGGCGCCTAGCCCCGTCGCTGCCCGCCGAGTCGGTACCATCGGCGGTGCATGCCCGGCGGAGACGACGCGCAGAAGGTGATCGCCACCAACCGCCGGGCCCGCCACGAGTACGAAGTGCTCGAGCGCGTCGAGGCCGGCCTCGTGCTCGTCGGCCCCGAGGTGAAGTCGCTGCGCGAGGGCAAGGCCAGCCTGACCGACGCCTACGCCTCGTTCCGGCGCGGCGAGGCGTGGCTTCACCACCTCCACATCTCTCCCTACCCGCAGGCCGCCCGCGAGAATCCGGATCCGAAACGCGACCGCAAGCTGCTCTTGCACCGGAAGGAGATCGCGCGCCTCCAGGGGCGCGTCGCGGAGCGCGGGCTCACGCTCGTCCCGCTCTCGCTCTACTTCCGCGACGGCCGCGCCAAGGTCGAGCTGGCGCTGGCGCGAGGCCGCCGCGCGCACGACAAGCGCGAGGCGATCCGCGAGCGCGAGACCGATCGCGAGCTCGCGCGGGCGACGCGGCGCGGCCGGACGCGCGCGTGAGCCTCGCGCTCCGGCTCGCGGCTGGGGCGGCCGTCTTCGCCGCGACCGGCTGCGGACTGCTGTCCGGGCACGCGCCCTGGCGCGACCAGCCGCCGCCGCCGGCCTATCAGCCCGACCGCCGCGACTACGCGGCGTTCCGCGCGGCCTGGCCCGATCTGCTCGAGCCGAACTATCTGCCCTTCATGGCGCACCGCGTGTCGCGCGGCCCGGGGCTCCCCGACGCGCTCATCTTCTGCCGCTGGGACGAGGCCGACATGCCGCTCGCCGTCTGGATCGAGCCCCCCGCGATCCCGGATTCGCTCCAGGACGAGTTCTCGCCGCACGACCCGGCGGCCTACGTCGCAGCGGTCGAGCACGCGCTCGCGATCTGGGAGCGCGAGATGGACGGGCTGGTGCGCTTCCGCCGCGTGGGGTCCGAGGACGAGGCGCGCATCGCGATCGCGCTGCGCGGTGAGGCCGCTCCGGTGGTCGGCGAGGAGCTGCAGGTGCTCGGCAGCACCCGGCTCGGACCCTCCTGCAGCGTGGAAGGCCAGGACCCCGATGCCGAGCGGCTGCGCGTGCGCTTCGCGGCGGGGCCGCTCTCGATCTACGTCGCGGACGAGTTCGGGCTGCTCTCCGAGGATCAGGTCGAGTGGATCGCGCTGCACGAGATCGGGCACGCGCTCGGCATGCGCGGCCACAGCCCGATCCCCGCGGATCTCATGTACGAGGTGGTGCGCGATCGGGTGACGGTGCGCGAGGGGCTCTCCGCGGAGGACGACAACTCCTTCATGTCGCTCTACTCGCTGCCGAACGGGACGGTCTTCGCCGACCCCGATTCGACCGCGCTGGCGCGTGGCGACGCCCCGCCGCCGCCGCCGAGCGGCCCGCCGATGCTGGCGCTCGCGCCGCACGTCGACTCGCGTCTCGGCTTCCGCGTGCAGCTGCCCCACGGCTGGACGCGCGTCGAGACCGCGCAGGGCGTCGCCGCCGTGGACGGCGTGCCCTGGGACTACAGCGCCTCCTACCAGGTCGTCGTGAGCGGTCAGCCGGACATCGACGCCTATGTCGAGCGCTACGGCGCCTGGTACGCGGGTCGTGGGCGTCTGCTGCGCGCCCACGAGCTGGTCGTGAACGGTCGCCGCGCCCTTCAGGGCGTGCTCGTGCGTCCCGAGAACGAGCTGGTCGAGGAGATCACGCTGATCGAGACCGGCGACGGGCGTGTCGTCGTCGTGACGGCCGAGTGCGTGGCCGAGCAGTACGACGTCTACGCGCCCTGGTTCGACGCGGTGCTCGGAAGCCTCGAGATCGATCCGGCGCGCTGAAGGAGCGCCAGCAGAGAATTTCGGCGTCACCCACCGGGTCTGGTCCTCCGAGCTTCGCTCGGCTTGCACTCAAGGCAGCGCCGACGAGTGCCGATGCCGCCGCGGGAACAGACTGCGATGGCGAAGTTCGAGGCGTTGGGAGGCAGTTTCGGCCTGGTGCGCGGGCTGGTGCGCCGGCCGTTCGCGAGCCTGCCGTCGCGCATCATCACGCTCGTCTTCTCTGCGGCGCTTGTGACCTCCGCGGCCGTGACCTGGACCGCCACCAGCGCGACCGAGCTCTTCCTGCGCCGTCAGATCGGACAGCGCTTCCCGGCGGCGCTCGAGCGCGTCGCCGAGCGCATCGACCTCTGGTATGGACAGCGCGAGCACGATCTCGACACCTTCTCGCACAGCGAGACGATCGTCGGGAGCCTCGACCCGAGCGAGCGCGGGCGCGCCGAGGCCCGCCGCTACCTGGCCTACGTGCACGAGGGCTTCCCGCAGTACCGCGCGCTCTTCCTGCTCGACGCCTCCGGCGACCCCGTGGTCTGGATCGGCAAGCCGCTCGAGATCCCCGCGACCTTGCGCGCCAGCCTGTCGCGGGTCGACGGAACGCACACGGGCAGCGTGCACCGGATCGACGGCGAGATGGTGCAGTTCGTCTCGACCCCGCTGACGGGTCCCGGCGGACGCAAGGGCTCGCTCCACGCGATGGTCGCGGTGGACTCGCTCGACCGGCTGCTCGCCGGCGACGAGATCCCGCGCGGCGGCCGCCTCCTGGTCGTCGCCGAGGACGGCCAGCAGGTGGTCGCGCAGGTCGGCGAGCAGCCGACGGAGACGGCGGCCCTCCCGCACCTCGCGGCCGGGCCCGTCGGCGTGCTCGAGTACGCGGACGCGCGGGGCGAGCGCTGGGTCGGCAGCGTGCACCACCTCGACCGCTTCGACTGGAGCCTCGTGGTCGAGGAGCCCTACGAGCTGGCCTTCGCCCCGGTGGTCGCGGTGATCCGGAACACGCTGGCCATCAACTTCGCGATCGTGCTCGTGTTCGGCGGCATCGCGCTGCTGATCGCGCGCTCGATCGTGCAGCCGATCCGCGCGCTCTCCGACCGCGCGCGCCGCATCGCGCAGGGCGAGACGCAAGTCGAGCTTCCCGTCGCCTCCGGCCAGGACGAGCTTGCCGTGCTGTCGCGCGCGCTGCGCGAGATGGTGGCGCGGCTCCAGCGCAACCAGCTCGACCTCGAGCGCGAGAAGACGGAGAAGGACCGCGCGAACGACGAGCTCCGCAACAAGAACGAGGAGCTGCGCCGCGGCAACGAGCTGCTCGAGCAGCTCTCCTTCACCGACGGCCTCACGCGCCTGCACAACCACCGCTACTTCCAGGACCGGCTGCGGATCGAGGTGCGGCGCTCGGACCGCACTGGCGAGCAGCTCGCCCTGCTGCTCGTGGACATCGACGACTTCAAGGCGCTGAACGACCGCCACGGCCACGCGGTCGGCGACCAGGTGTTGCGTCAGGTCGGTAGCGTGCTGAACGAGAGCGTGCGCGAGGCGGACCTGCCGGCGCGCTACGGCGGAGAGGAGTTCGTCGTGCTCGCGCCGCACACGGGCAAGGTGGGCGCGCTCGCGCTCGCGGAGAAGCTGCGCGGGGCGATCTCGCGCTCGCGCTTCGAGGCCGAGGGCCCGAGCGGGGCGTCCGCGCAGCACGTCACGGTCTCGATCGGCGTCTCCGTCTACGGCGGCGACGCCCGCCGGCTCTTCAACGACGCGGACCGCGCGCTCTATCAGGCGAAGGCGACAGGAAAGGATTGCGTGGTGTTCGTGGGAGACGTCGACGCCGAGAACGACTAACCGACGCCGTCTCGGTCGGAGCCGTGCGGGTCAGGGCGCGAGCAACAGAGGCGCGTGCACCCAGCCCACCTGTCCGCTCGGCGTGCGGACCAATGTCCAGTCGCCCTCGCCGCGCTCCGGCAGGACCGGCGTAGCGTGCGCGAGCACCGCGAGCACCGCGTGATCGAGCGAGGGGCCGGCGCGCAGGTTCACGCGCTCGCCGGCCACCACCCGCATCCCCGGCCAGCCGGCCACGAGCGACGCCTCCTGCGCCAGGCTGTCCGCGATGCCCTGCGCGCGCGACGCGAAGAAGACCGCCGCGGCCACGTGGTCGAGATCGAGCTGCCGTTGCCCCTCGACCAGCTTCGCGCGCGCCTCCTCGACGCGGTCCTGCCGCCACGGCACGCGGCGGCTCACGCGATCGAGCGCGATGCGCGCCTCGGCGAGCCCCGAGACCGCGTCGGCTCGCGACTGCGAGCCGCGCAGCCCCGACTCCATCGCCACGATCGAGGCCTCCGCGCGCGCGAGGTCTTCGCGCAGGCGCGTGATCTCGCGCTCGAAGAATTCGACGCGCTCGGCCTCGGCGCGGCGGTAGACCTCGATCTCCGCCTTGTTCTCGACCGCCTCGTTCGAGGCGTCGTCCGGGGCGGAAAACCACCAGGATCGGCCAGACCGGGATCCGGAGCTCTGGCACGCGAGCGCCAGTCCCACGATCAGCAGTGAAGCGCGGCTCCTGCGCATCGCCGGACACATCGACCGCTGCGACGGCCGTCTTGACTCCTCCACGATCGCGCCGCGCGAAGGCTCTT